>Ga0136846_1239303_pt1 | contig 12158 bp, 10 predicted proteins | sample HopSoiMetagenom2_FD_96841 | JGI IMG/M metagenome (GOLD analysis project Ga0136846, IMG submission 96841) | Grasslands soil microbial communities from Hopland, California, USA - 2 Assembly 2016 (version 4) | ecosystem: Environmental > Terrestrial > Soil > Grasslands | place: USA: Hopland...
AAGACGATCCGGGTCGAGTCGATCGCGCCCGCTCGCTAGCTTCGTAGGCGCCTGACCGCATTCAGACGCGTCATAGTAGACAATCCTCAGCAACATGCCTGGCGTGTTCATCAGTTACCGTCGCGATGACAGCGGCGGCTATGCCGGCCGCCTGTTCGACGTCCTCGCCGCCCGCTTCGGCCCGGACCAGACGTTCATGGATCTGGACGACATCCAGGGCGGCGACGACTTCACCGCGGTCATCGGCGAAAAGGTCGGGCAGTGCAGCGCCCTGCTCGCGGTCATCGGCGATCGGTGGCTGACGCTGACGGGCCCCGACGGCGTCCGCCGCCTCGACGCGGCGGGCGACTTCGTGCGCCTCGAGATTGCCGGCGCACTCGAACGTGGCGTGCGCGTAATTCCCGTACTGGTGAGCGGCGCCGTCATGCCGCGTCCGGAAGACCTGCCCGACGCCCTGCGCCCGTTGTCCGTTCATCAGTCGGTCGAAGTGAGAGACGCCCACTTCCACGCCGATGCCGGGCAGTTGGTCGATCTGTTGCAGAAAACAGTTCCCGGTCTGGGCACCCGGAGGACCCGAGCGCCGCGCTGGGCGATTCCCGCGGCAGTCGTCCTCGTCGCCGCTGCCGGCATCGCCACGGTCGCCGGCGTCCGCTATCGGCACTCGAGAGAAGCCGCGCAGCTCGAATCGACCGCCGCGAGCCTGAGGGGGAAGTGGTCGGGGACTGTGAGATACGATTGGGGCGACAGCTACGCCGAGACGTTCGAGTTCGAGGTCGAAGGCGGCGAGGTGTCCGGCACCGCGTCGTTCCTGCAGCGCGCGCGCGGCATCTTCGACGGGAAGCTGGAAGGGAATCGAGTGAGCTTCACGACGAAGTCGATCGTGTCGCTGAATGACAAGTCGTACGAAGACAAGCACTCCTACAAGGGCACGGTCGAACGGGACGTGATCAGGTTTTCGATGATGACCGACAGCGGCGCCGAATCACACGTGCCGATTTATTTCACGGTGCGCCGCTAGGCTCGATGCGCAGAACCATCCCGTCGGAAGCGCCCCGGCCGCTGGCCTGTTCGGTGGCGATGTAGATATAGCCGTCCGGGCCCTGCTGCACGTCCCGGACCCGGACATTCAGCGGCACCAGCAGCGCCTCGCGCCGCTCGGCCTGCGACGGCTGGCCAAAGGCTACGCGCTGCAGCTGCCGCGTCGTCAGTGCGCCGACGAATAAGCTGTCCTTCCACTTCGGGAACTTGTCGCCGGTGTAGAACATGATGCTCGAGGGGCTGATCGACGGCACCCAGTGAATACGCGGGTTGTCCATGCCGGCGCGCGCCCACGGCTGATCGGAGACGAGCGTGCCGGTGTAGTTGCGGCCGGTCGAGACGAGCGGCCACCCGTAGTTGTGGCCGGCGATCAGGATGTTGATCTCGTCGCCTCCCATCGGTCCGATTTCGGCCTGCCAGAGCTCGCGTGTCTGGGGATTGAAGGCGAGGCCGTACCCGTTACGGTGGCCGTACGTGAAGATCTCCGGCTTCGCGCCGGCCTTGGCGACAAACGGATTATCCGCCGGCACGCCGCCGTCGTCCTTGATCCTCAGCGTCTTGCCGACGTGGTTATCGAGCGATTGCGCTTTCATGCGAAGACTGTTGTCCTCGGTGCCGGTGCAGCAGAGCCGGTCGCGGTCGCCGACGGTGACGTAGAGCGTCTGATCCGGGCCAAAGAGCATGCGGCCCGCGAGGTTGCCGCTGGTTTCCCACGCGTCGGCTTCGAAGATTTCCTTCACCTCGCTGAGCGTCGCGCCTTTCAGGTGTCCGCGGGCGATCGCGAGCGTGTTGCCGCGCGGACCAAGCTTGGGGTACGACACGTACACGAGCCCGTTGTCGGCAAAACGCGGATGGACGACGACCGAGTGCAGCGAATCCTGCGTCTCGGCCGGCGGCGTCGGCGACGTCCACACCGGCTCGGGCAGCAGCCGATCGTTGCGAATCATCCGCAGTCGCCCGTCGCGTTCCGCAACCAGCAGGCTGCCGTCGGGCAGAAACGCCAGGCTCCACGGGTGAAACAAGCCCGTCGCGACGGTGACGACCCGGATCTGGCCGCCGGCGACGTCGAGTATTCGCGACGCCGGCACAGCCGCTGCCTGCTGCGCGTGGTCCACGACCGTGCCCATCACAAGGCTGGCGGCGATGGCCAGCGCTACACGCCGTCGGATGTCCATCTCGGTCTCCGTTCGCTACGCTTTTGCCAGAACCATTCCGTAGCCTTGCGACCGCGGACTCACGCCGAGCAGGCGCACGCCGTTCATCAACCCGTGCGGCGTCGACGAGACGACCGGCACCTTGATCTCGCCTTCGAGCGGGACGATCACATTCAGCGTGCGCAGCCCGCCGCACGACATGACCACGGCGTCGGCGCGGTTGGATGCCGCGTACGCTTCCACACCCAGCTTGACCAGGACGTCTGGAGAAACCGTCTCCGGGAGCCGCTCGTAGCCGAGGCCTCTGGCGGCGGTCACTTGAAAGCCGTACTCCTCGAGGAACATCTTCAGGCGCTCGGTGACGGTATCGGTGTAGGCGGTGGCGAGGGCCACGCGTTTCGCGTTGGCGACCTTCAGCCCGTCCACGAGTCCGTTGCTCTGGGTCGTCGCGGGGCGCCCGGTGGCCTTGGCCACCTGCGCGACCAACTCCTCGTTGAACTTCGCGCCTTTATAGAAGGTGAGCGACGAGCCAAACACGGAAATCACTTTGGCGCCCTGCTTCGCCAGCGCTTCCGCCGCGGGGAGCACGCGCGGGATCGCTTCGTCGTAGCCTGCGAGCGTCATGCCGCCTGGCAGGCCGACGCCGCCCGACAGGAACTCGACACCCGTCGGATACAGCAATTTCGCGTCCGGCGGAATCGGATAGTTGAGCGGGGGGAAGATCAGGCCGAGTCTTGGTTCGCCTTCGGCCATCAGCAGGCGCGCGCCCGGGAGCGTCAGCGCCGCAGCAATCCCTCCGACCTTCAGAAAATCACGGCGGGAACTCGTCATCATGTCCTCCCCAAGAGCGGCGCCGGTAAACCGGTGCCGCCCGATATTGTAGCCGCGGTTCGAGACGTTTCGACGACATCGTGCACGAAGCGCAGTTTCTCGATGGCCGGCGGAGGCAGCGCGAACGGGTAGCCGTCCGGCATCCCGAGACCCCGATTCAGGTTGTTCAGCACATAGGTCAGGGGGACCCAGCTTTCGTACAGCCGGTCGAACGGCTGGCTCATTGAAAATACTTCAGGGACTCCCGGCAGCGCCGGCTCATCCGACCGCCGCGGGCGCAGGGACACCCCGCACGCCGCCGCGGTTTCAAGCGTGTCGACCATATGCAGATAGTGCGCCCATGTCTCCGCCCAGTCCTCCCACGCGTGCGCGGTGGCGTAGGCGCTGACGTACCCGTCAGACCAGTCGGGCGGTGCACCCCGCTCGTGGTACGCGGTCAGCGCTGCAGCGTAGTCTGCGCGATCGTCGCCGAACAGGCGGCGAAACCCGTCAAGCGGCGATCGATTCTGGACCAGGTAATCCCAGTAGTAGTGACCGCTTTCGTGCCGCATGTGCCCGAGCAGCGTCCGATACGGCTCGTGCATCCGGGTTCGCCGCCGTTCACGCTCCGCATCGTCGGCCTCGGCGAGGTTCACGGTGATAACCCCTTGCGCATGTCCGGTCAGGACTCGCGGCGCTGAGGGGTCGGCGGGATCCGCCTTGAACTCGAAAGCGAAGCCGTGGGCAGGGTCCTCCTGGCGGCCTTGTACGGGTAGACCCAGAGCGAGCAGCGTCGCGAGCAGGCGGCGCTTGGCAGCCTCCAGCCGATACCACGCCTTGCGATGATTCACGTCCCCGAGATCGGGAATGACGCGCGTCAGGCGGCACGATCGGCACAGGGGACTGTTCTCGCCGTCCGGAACCGCCCAGTTGCAGACTTCTTCGTCGGTGTAGTTTCGGCACAGGCGATACGAAGATGCGGCCGCCCGCAGCGGCGATCGCCATCGCCCGTCGTCAGCAGGATCGAGTGAGCCGATTTCACCCACGTCCGGAAGGTATGCGACATCGCGGCCGCACGAGAGGCACCGTGTGTTCTCGAAGAAGAGCAGATGGCCGCAGTGGTCGCAATGAAAAATCTTCATGTGGCCCGCTACGACGGAGTGACGGACTCCGTCGGCGGTGCGGGCATGCCGGTGACCGTGTAGGAGGGAGCAGGGGCAGGGAAGCCGGCTTCTCCGAACGCCTCGCGGACCATCCGGTTCGTGTCGAAATACACCTGCCAGTAATCATCCTGCTTGCAACAGGGCCGGACGCACAGCATGGGACCTGAGGGCGTGAACTGCAGGACGTCCACGGCCGGTTCCGGCGACGCCAGCACGTTGGGAATCCTCTTCAAGCGGTCCTTGAGGATTTGAATGGCCTGGTGATGGTCGACGGCGTTGCTGATCGTGGCCGTCAAATCTACGCGCCGGTACGGGTTGGCCGAGAAATTCTGGATCGTCTCGGAAAAAATCTTGTTGTTGCCGACGATGTTGAGGACGTTGTCCGCTGAATTGATCGTCGTGCCGAACAGGCCGATGGAGTCCACCATGCCGACGACGCCGCCGGCCGACACGACGTCGCCGACTTTGAAGGGCCGCAGGAACACGAGGAAGATGCCGGCGGCAAAATTGGCCAGCAGCCCGCCCCATGCGACGCCGACTGCCACGCCGCCGGCCGCCACGAGCGCGGCGAACGACGTCGTCTCGACGCCCAGGAACCCCAGAATCGCGACGACCAGAATGACTTTCAGCGCGATGCCTAGGCCGGTCTGCAGGTACCTCGCGAGCGTCGCGTCGACGTGATGCCGTGACGTCGATGCGCTCACCAGCCGTAGCGTGAATCGAATCAGCCACCTGCCGACGATCCAGAGCGCCAGGGCGCCCGCAAGCTTCCAGGCGACCGCCATCAGGGTGGCGACGGCGGCGGCGACTAATTCGTGCAGGTCCATACGCGCTCTCCTTGGCGGTCGGTGAGGTCTATTTCGGCGTGACGCCGAGGTTCTTGAACAGGAACGAGTAGATATCCGTCGTCTGATCGATCGTCTTCGTGGTGCTGCTCGCCCCGTGCCCCGAGGTCGTATCGATACGGATCAGGATCGGTGCGTCGCCCGTCTGCGCGGCCTGCATCGCCGCGGCATATTTGAACGAGTGTGCGGGCACGACGCGGTCGTCGTGATCCGCCGTCGTGATCAGCGTCGCCGGATACTTCTGCGGGCGGACATTGTGCACGGGCGAGTAGCCCGCGAGCACCTTGAACTCGGCCTCGTTGTCGCTCGAACCGTAATCGGCGACCCAGTTCCACCCGATCGTGAACTTGTGGAACCGCAGCATGTCCATCACGCCCGCCTGCTGAACGACGGCGGCAAACAGATCGGGCCGCTGGTTCGCGACCGCCCCGACCAGGAGTCCGCCGTTGGACGCGCCCTGGATCGCGAGGCGCCGCGGGGAGGTGTACTTGTTCGCGATCAGCCATTCGGCCCCGGCGATGAAGTCGTCGAAGACGTTCTGCTTCTTCAGCTTCATCCCCGCCTGGTGCCACGTCTCGCCGTACTCGCCGCCGCCCCGCAGGTTGACCGACGCATACACCACGCCCTGCTCGAGGAGCGCCAGGCGAAGCGAACTGAAATTCGGCGTCGTGTTGACGCTGAACCCGCCGTACCCGTACATCAGCGTGGGATTGTTGCCGTCGAGCGTCAACCCTTTCCGGTAGACGAGAAACATGGGCACGCGCGTCCCGTCCCTGCTCGGGAAAAACACCTGCCTGGTTTCGTAGTCGGCCGCCGTGAAATCCGGGATGTCCGGGGCCGTGAACAGCGTGGATTTCCGGCTCGCGATGTCGTACCGGTAAATGCTCGACGGACTGGTGAACGACGTGAACGAGTAGAAGAAGAAGGCGTCGTCGTGGTTGCCGCCCAGGCCGCCGGCGATGCCGACACCGGGCAGTTCGACCTCGTTCTCGAGCGTGCCGTCCAGGCGGTACGCGTAGGCGCGGGTCGTCACGTCTTTCAGGTAAGTGACGAACAGCCGTCCGCCGGCGGTGCTGACGCTTTCGATCGCTTCCGGCTTTTCCGGCACGATGTCGCGCCACCTGGAAGGTCCGCTCGCGTGCGGATCGAACCTCACGACCTTCCAGTTCGGCGCATTCGCGTTGGTCTGAATCAGAAACGCATCGCCCACGTTGTCGATGACGTGGTAACTGTCGTTGCTGATCTCTGACACAATCGGGTGCCACGTCTTGTCCCGCGCGTTGAGGTCGCGGAAGTACAGCGCGTTGCCATCCTTGCCCTTGCCCCGTTCGGACACGTCGAGCACGGCAAACCGCTGATCCTCGGTCGTGGCCACCGTGTGGAAACGCTGCGGATTCCTCGTGTCTTCGAAGACCAGCTCGTCGGCCGACTGCGGCGACCCGACGCGGTGGTAGTACACCTTGTGATCGTCGTTCGACGCTGTCAGCTCCTTGCCTTTCGCCGGCTCGCTGTAGCGGCTGTAGAAGAATCCGTCGTCTTTCCACGCCAGGTCGGACACCTTGATCCAGTGCAGTTCGTCCGGCAGCGTCTTCCGCGTGGCGATCTCCATCACGGAACAGTCGTGCCAGTCTGAGCCGCCGGTCGCCTTGCAGTACGCGGCGTACTTCGCGTCCTTGGAAATGACGAGCATCGCGAGCTGCGTCGTGCCCTGCGCGGAGAATCCGTTCGGATCCATCAGCACCTCCGGTGTCCCGGAGAGGCCCTTCTGGATGTAGACGACGGACTGGTTCTGCAGCCCGTCGTTCTTCGAGTACACGAAATAGTCCCCGTGCCGCGTGGGGGCGGTGAAGCGCGGATAGTTGTACAGCGTGGTCAGCCGCGCCTTGAGGCGCTCCCTGAACGGAATGCCCTCGAGATAGCCGAACGTGAGCTTGTTTTCCGCCTCGACCCACCTGGCGGTCTCAGCCGACTGTTCGTCTTCGAGCCAGCGGTACGGGTCGGCGATCTTGACGCCGAAATAGGTGTCGATGTGGTCGTCCTTGCGCGCCTCGGGGTACCGGAGCCGCTGCGCCGCGAGGGAGACGGCCATCGCAGCAAACGCGAAGGAAACGGCCAGACGGACGATGATGGGCGTAGTCATGGTCACCTGCCTTGGAGCTTGCCCGGATTATATCCGTGCACTTGCGCGACAGTGGTATGGTCTAGCCTTATGAAAGAGCGACTGACGCGGTGTGCGTGCGTCGTTGCGGCCCTGGCGCTGCTGAACGGCGTTGCCTTCGCGGGCCCCGCAGACGACCGCACCACGAGCGCCGCGCTGATGCCGGTCGCGCAGCAGAACGATCTCGTGCAGCGGTACTGCGCCGTGTGTCACACCGACGCGCGTAAGAACGGCGGGCTGTCGCTCGAGCACTTCGACGCCGCGCATCCAGATCCCGGCGACGCCGCCATGGTCGTCAGCAAGATGAAATCCGGAGCGTTCGGGGCCGCCGGCATCCCGCCCCCGGACCACGGGACGCAGGAGGCGCTGATCGCCGCGCTGTCGTCTGCGGCCGCGGGCGCCGATGCGTGGACGGTCAGCCGCACGGAAAACACTGCGGCCGGCACACCGACGGTGATCGTCAGCGTGGTGCAGAGCGTGCCCTCAACCGCCAGCCAGGGCGAGCCCGATTTGTATCGGCTGACCCTCACCTGCCGAGGCGGCGCGCGCGGGGAAATGCTCCTGGCGTGGTCGCCGAACGTTCCGCAAAACGGGCGCGTCATGTCTGCCGCCGCAGACGGCAGGGCGCCGCTGACATACAAGGTTGAAGGCACCGAGACCATGGGCAACGGCACGGCCGGAACCTCGGGGCCAGGATCCGTGGTCCTCCGCGCCATGCCGCTGCCGGCCCGGACGCTGACCGTCAGCAACCTCTTTCCGGATCAGCGCGTCGTGTTTCCATTCAGCAAGCTGACGTCGGCCGCGCGCCAGGCGCTCGCGTCCTGTTTCGGCGGGAGTTGACGATGACGATCGTGTTGAGGCAGGTGGTTCGCCGGACGGTGGCGGTTCTGGCGGCCGCCGGCGCCGCCGTCCTGGTTGCTGCAAGCGTGTCGGCCCAGGACGTCGCGATTACGAACGCCCGCGTGGTCGTCGGGAACGGTGCCGTGATCGCGTCGGGCACGGTGATCGTGCGCGGCGGGAAGATTGTCTCCGTGTCGCCGGGTCCTGGGGGAGGTGCTGCGGCGCAGGGGCTCAAGACGATCGACGCGAAGGGCATGACGGCGATAGCCGGTTTCATTGACGCCCACCGCCACATCAACACGGGCCCCGACGAGAAGGCGCAGATGCAGGCGCTGCTCGAAGCCGGTTACACCACGATCCTGTCGGGGGGCGGCCCTGCGGACGGCAACATCACGTTGAAGGAGCACATCGACAAGGGTCTCATCAACGGACCGCGCATCATTCCATCCGGCCGCGTGCAGCTGCGGAACAACACGCCCGAGATGGCGCGCGCAGAGATTCGCGCCATGGCCGCTGCCGGCGTCAGGTTCACGGGAGAGATCGCGCTGACGCCGGTGCCGGGGCCGAGTGAGCAGGAGCTCGACGTGCTCAGGGCCGTCGTCGACGAGGGCAGGAAAGCCGGCGTGCTGATCCAGGTCCACTCCGTCAGTTCTTCGGCGCTCGTCGCGGGCATCGACGCCGGCGTGCGCCTGTTCGTGCACCTCCCGAACAAGAACTTCATCAGCAAAGAGGAAGGGAAGAAGCTGGCCGATACCGGCTCGAAGATTCTCACGACGACCGGATTTGGTCCGCCCGTGTTCGGTGTCTTCGCGAACGACAACAAGCCGCGGTTTCGTGATGGCAAGCCCTGGCCGGAAGGCATCGTGGACGGCGTACGTCTCGGCGAAGAAGCCGGCCATGCGATGGTGAACGCCAGGACCGCGTGGGACCAGGGCGCGATCGTCGCCTATTGCACGGACACCACGTACGACCCACTGGCGGGGTTGAACCAGGAGCTGAAAGTTCTCAACGTCATGTTCTCGATGCTGGACATCGTCAAGCTGATGGGGCCCAACACGGCATCGTACATCCAGATGAGCGATCAGCTCGGGACACTCGAGCCTGGCAAACTGGCCGACCTGGTGCTGCTCGATGGCAACCCGATGGAAGGCTACTGGAACATGCTGAAGACGAAGGTCGTGCTGAAAGGCGGCGTGATCGTCGTCGACAAGCGCTGAGGATCGGGAGCGCGCTCGCGCGCTTAGGCGGAGGCGCTCGAGAAGAACTGTTCCTGCGTCATCGCGCGCGGCTCGTAGGACGTCAACGGCTTGTCGAAGGTGACCGCGACGTGATACCTGACGCCCCGGGCGCTGACGTCGGCGACTTCACTGCGGACGAACGACGCCGGGATGACAATCTCGCCCTCGGGGCTGCACAGCTTCAGCTCGCTCACTTTCCCGGGCTCGATTTTCGTGCCGCTCTCCAGCAGCATGCCCGAGCTCGAGATGTTGATGACGCGCAATTCCAGGCCCCACGGGAGTCGGACTGTGCGGAGCCACGACACGTCTCCGCATTCGATGCGGGCCGCGCGCGTGCGCACATCGGCTTCATTCCGCCGGATCGACGGGGGTTCCTGCGATCGAACGGGCACGAGCGCTTTGCTCGGCGCGAAATATAGCTGCTCGAGCGCACGCTGTCCTGCATCGCCGAACGTGATCCCCGCGCGGTAGCACGGCGTATGCATCGCTCCGCTCGTCTCGAAGCTGCTCCACACGATGGCGCCGTCGCAGGAGATGCCGTCCGCCTCTTTCCAGAGCTTGACCTGCACCGATTCGCTTGGCCGCAGCACCTTCATCGCCGAGAGGACCTGCGCGCCCGTGACGGACAGATCCACGAGATCAACGACGGCGCCGTTGATCAGGACCTTTGCGCCGGCGAGGCGCTCGAATCTCGCGGCGGTACGTCTTTCCGACCCGGCACCCTTGGGCGCAGGTTTCAGGACGGAAAAGGCATGCCGAGGCTCCATCTCCCGCATGTACTCGGAAAGCTGGTCGGCGAACGCGGAGGCGTCGCAGCCCGCCGGCTGCACGCTCCGGTTCAGCAACGAATCGAACAATCTGCGCCTCGGGCGATCGTTCCGGGGCGCGAACAACGACGGCATGATGAGGATCAGCGGGGACGGGGGCGGCACATCCCGGAGCCGCGCGACGAGCTCGGTTTCCTCGTGAGGGGGCATCAGCGGACCCACGAGCACCAGGTTGGGAATCTCCTGATCGATGTGAGTCATCGCCGCTCGCACCGACCCGACCACCGTCAGTCTCGCGCGCGTCTTCGTGCTGACATGGGTCCGCAGAATTTCAGCTTGTTCCCGGTGAGGCTCGATCGCTAACGCGTAAGACAAAGGGTTACCGCCACACGGTTCTACGCAAGTAACACGCCGTACTCGTCAGGTTTCCTAAGTCGTTCTCCCTGGCGTTGTTAACGTAATCCGGAACATACGCGCGCGACACATCGTGTGCGAGTTTTGGGCCGACCGTAAATCGTTTGGACCCCTATCCGCTTGCGAATCATCGGGATAGGCGCGTACGACAATAATCGAACAGTGTGTCTCTTATTGGCATATTGAAACGATCCCGTTTGCGCACACTTGCGCGCTTCTTCTGTGGCGCCAAGGCGGAGGGTCAACCGCCGCATTCGGCCGCTGCCTCCGTGTCCACCCACCAGAGCGGACCTGCGTCGGGACGCACGCCGGCGGCGGGACAGACGTGCGGGTCGGTGTTGCCTGCGATCGCCGCGCGCAGCGCCGGCGCCTTGGCGGATCCCGAGACAAGGAAGTACGTCTGCGCCGACTGCGACAGCACGGGCAGCGTGACCGTCAGGCGGATCGGCGGGGCCGGCGGATCGAGGACTGCCAGCACCCAACGCGCCCGCTCGTCGACTGCTGCCGATCCCGGGAACAGCGATGCCGTGTGACCGTCGGGGCCGAGCCCCAGGAACACGAGGTCGAAACGCGGCCATGCGCCCGGAAAGTGGCTCCTCAACGTCGCCTCATAATCGCGAGCGGCCGCATCGGGAGAGGAGAAATGCGTAGGCATCCGATGGATGTTCGATGACGGGCACGGCACGTGATCGAGCAGCGTCTCTTTTGCCATCCTGTAGTTGCTGCGCGCGTCGCCTGGGGGCACGTAACGTTCATCACCCCAGAAGACGTGGACGCCGGCCCACGGAATCTGCTCCCGAAAACGCGACGCCAGCAGTGCGTAGAGCGCCGAAGGCGTGTTTCCGCCCGACAGCGCCAGTGAGCATGTGCCTCGGGCCTCAACGGCGTCGCGGATGACGACGACGGCCGATTCAGCCGCACGAAGGCTCAAGTCATCGAGATCGGAGGAGACGCGCAGGCGGGGCGCCAGTGTCATGGCCTATGTCTAACACGCCGACCGTTCCTTCCACGTTAGAATCGTGCCGCGAACGACATGCCGCCCGCTGACTTCGAACCCAGCCCACTGGCGCCGAGGCGCACGCCGGAAGAACAGGCGCGCGACCGCGATCTCGGCTTCGGCGCGGTGGTTGGCCGCGCGAGCCGGGAGCGCCTGCTCAATCGCGATGGTTCCTTCAACGTCGCGCGGACGGGCCTCGGTCTGCTCGAGACGCTTGCCCCGTATCAGCTGCTGCTGACTATTTCCTGGACCGGCTTCCTCGGTCTCGTCGCGTTGCTCTACCTCGCCATCAACCTCGTGTTTGCCGCCGCCTATCTCGCATGCGGCCCCGAGGCGCTGCTCGGGCCCGGTTCAAACATGTTCGGCGGCGCCTTCGGTCGTGCGTTCTTCTTCAGCATCCAGACCTTCGCGACCATCGGGTACGGTCAGCTCGGGCCGAACGGCGTCACCGCCAACCTGATCGTGACGGTGGAAGCGCTCGTGGGCCTGATGTACCAGGCGCTGGCGACGGGCCTGCTGTTCGCGCGATTCTCGCGGCCCACGGCGTCCATCCTGTTCAGCCGGCACGCCGTCGTCGCGCCATACCCCTCCGGGACCGCGCTGATGTTCCGCATCGTCAACCGCCACCGCAGCGAGATCATCGGTCTCGAGGCGCAAGTCCTCTTCAGCGCGATGGAGCCCGATGGACGCGGCGGGGCCGTGCGCCGGTACTCGTTGCTTCCGCTCGAGCGGAA
>Ga0136846_1226013_pt1 | contig 12155 bp, 11 predicted proteins | sample HopSoiMetagenom2_FD_96841 | JGI IMG/M metagenome (GOLD analysis project Ga0136846, IMG submission 96841) | Grasslands soil microbial communities from Hopland, California, USA - 2 Assembly 2016 (version 4) | ecosystem: Environmental > Terrestrial > Soil > Grasslands | place: USA: Hopland...
CGAGCTGCTCGACGAGCTCGAGCTGCCCGGCTACGTCAAGACGAGCGGCGCTGACGGCATCCACGTCGTGGCCCCGATCACGCGTCGCTCGAGCTTCCAGCAGACGTATGACTTCGCGGAGAAGGCGTCAAGGTTGCTCGAGGCCCGCCACCCGGGCAAGGTCACGACCGAATGGCTGAAGAAGAAGCGCGAGGGCGTGCTCGTCGACCATCGCCAGAACGGGCACGGCAAGACGATCGCCTCCGTCTACAGCGTGCGGCCGAAGCCGGGCGCTCCCGTCTCGACGCCGTTGCGCTGGGACGAGCTCACATCCGCCGTGCGGCCGCGCGATTTCACGATGCAGACAGCTCTCGACCGCATCGCGCAACACGGCGATCTCTTTGCTCCCGTGCTCGAGGAGCCGCGCCCGCTGGCTTTCGCCGCGAAAGTGTTGGACCGGCTCTCCGCGTGACCCCTCCGGGGTCAAGGTCGCGCGGGTTTGTGCTCCACCTGGCGGGTTTCTGCCTGCTCTTCGCAGTGGGGCTCGCCTACAGCGTCGGCAGCTTCGATCCCTATGACGAAGCGTGGTTCCTCGCGGTCGTCGCGCGTGTCCGTGACGGCGAAAGCCTCTACCGGGACGTGTGGTACGGGGCGGGCCCCTTGCCCGTGTGGGTCGCCGACGCTGTGTCGTGGGTCGTCGGTGTCGAGATCATTGCCGTGAAGATCGTCGTCGTAGCCGCATTCGCGGCTGCGGCGATGGTTGCCTGGCTCGTCGCGTCCCGACTCGGTCTGGCGCTCGTCCCGCGTCTGCTGCTCCTCGCCGGAATGGCGTACTTCGGTCGCGCCATTCAGCTCTCTGCGTACGGGCCGTTGGCTGTGCCCTTCGTCCTCGCCACGCTGCTCGCCGCGCTCATCTGGCAGGAGAGGCGCGCCGTGGGCCCGCGCGGTGGTCTCGCTGCTGCTGTCCTCGGTGGTGCTGCTGCAGGCTTCGCCTTTTCGTCGAAGCAGAACGTCGGGCTGTACGCGCTGGCCGCCCTGATAGCCGTCTTCGCCGTGCAGGAGGTCGGCCGGCCGCGCAAGCTCGTGGTGGCGATCGCCCAGGGGGTGGCCGGATTCGTCGCTGCCGCGTTTCTCGCCGTGCTCCCCGCGCTCCTGAGCGGCGGGTTCTCGACCTACATCCATCGCGGCTTCACGGGCAAGACGACGTATCTGCAGTACTCATCACTCTCGTACTCGAACGCCCTGCACACATATGCCCGGTCGTGGAGCGCAGCGACCGAGACGCGAGCGGAAGAGACGTATTGGGCGACCTCGATCCTCTTGCCCCTGCTCGCGGTTGTCGCGCTGATCGCGATCGCCGCCGCCTGGCGACGGCTGGACGCCCGGGCGATCCCTGTCGTCGCTTTTGCTCTGGTGGGATTCGCGTCCTTGTATCCGCTCGGCGATGCGCCGCACGTTGTGACCGCCGCCGCTCCGATGCTCGTCGCCTGCGCGTATGCATTGCACGTCTGGTCACCGTCAGCTCCGGTCGGACTACGACGAGTCGTGACCGTGGCGATCGCAGTCGTGCTCGTCCCGGCCCTGCTGCTGAGTCTCGCCCGGCCGCTCCGTCTCGCTCGATCCACTGAGGCGAATCTCTCCTCGCTACCACACATGCACGGGGCGTTCGACGAGGTTGCACGGGAGGCGAGATTTGCACGCGACGCTCGAGTCCTTGCCGCGGCCGGCCGTCGCGACGGACGGCTTTTCCTCCTCATGCCCGACGCGGGTTTCCGTTACCTCACCAGCGGTCTCCGGAACCCGACCGCCTACGACTACCCCATCGTCACGACGTTCGGGCCGACCGGCCAGCAAGGAGTCATCCGGCAGCTTGCCTCCAGCAGGATCTCGAGGACATGCTTCGGTTGGTGGACAGCCGGCCTCCTGCCCGTGCGTCTTGTCTCCTACGTCCGCACCACGATGAAGCGAGGCGCTGATCTCGGGCCATGCGCGCTCTACTCGCGCTGACCACGAGCGCGATTCGCCTGTTGGTACGCTCGTCCGCATGGGAGGAGCGAGCCGCGATCTGATCATGCAGGCGCTCGAGCGCGTGATCGACCCGGAGCTGCGCCGGCCCGTGACCGAGCTCGACATGGTGCGTGACGTCGAGATCGACGGCGGCGACGTGCGCGTCACGATCGCGCTCACGATTGCCGGCTGCCCGCTGCGCGACTCGTTCGAGCAGCAGGTTGCCGACGTCATGCGGGAGGTTCCGGGCGTCGAGCGTGTCGCGCTGGCCTTCGACGTGATGACGCCCGAAGAACGGCAGGCACTGACGACGAAGCTCCGCGGTGGCACGCAGGAGCGGTCGAAGGGGCTCTCGCTCGACATGACGACCCGCGTGCTGGCGATCTGCAGCGGCAAGGGCGGCGTCGGCAAGTCGACGCTTTCGGCGAATCTCGCCGTCGCGCTCGCGCAGCGCGGCAAGCAGGTGGGCATCCTCGACGCGGACGTCTACGGCCATTCGATTCCGCACGTGCTCGGCATTCGCCAGAAGCCCGTGCTCGTCGACAAGATGATCGTCCCGCCGGTCAAGCACGACCTGAAGTTGATGTCGATCGGATTCTTTCTCGACGACAACCAGCCGGTGATGTGGCGCGGGCCAATGCTGCACCGTGCGCTGGAGCAGTTCCTCTCCGACGTGCACTGGGGGCAGCTGGACGTGCTGGTCGTCGACATGCCGCCGGGTACGGGAGACGTTGCGATCTCTCTTGGTCAGTTGCTGCCGCGCGCGGAGACGATCGTCGTCACGACGCCGCAGCCCGCCGCGCAGGAGGTGGCGTCGAGGGCCGGCGTGATGGCGCAGAAGACCGGCATGCGCCTGATCGGCGTGATCGAGAACATGAGCGGCGACGTGTTCGGTTCCGGCGGTGGCGAGCGTCTCGCCGAGGAGCTCGGCGTGCCGGTGCTCGGTCGGGTCCCGCTCGATCCGCTGCTGCGCGAGTGCGGCGACGCAGGCGAGCCGCTGATGGTCGCCGCGCCCGATTCTTCGAGCGCAGAGGAGCTGCGCGGGATCGCAGCGAGCCTCGCCGCGCTCGAGCGCGGCACGATCGTCAAGCCTCTGACCGTCCTCTCCTGAGCGACGAGGCGGTCGCCCGGCTGCAGGCACTCGGCTTTGCCGACCGTGAAGCGCAGACGCTCGCCGACCACTTCCTTGACGCCGAACGCCGTGGCAAGCTCGGCCATGGTCTGACGCGCATCGCGTGGCTCGAGACGCTCGTCGCCATCGAGCCGTCGGCTCTGCCCGAGTGCGCCGTGTCCGAGCCCGGGTTCCAGCGGTGGGAGGGACGCGGCGCGCTCGGCTACCTCACCCTCGCTGCGATCTGCGACGCACAGCTCGCCGACCCTCCTGCGCAGGCCCGTGTCGTCGTCGCGCACGAGTGCTTTCCCACCGGGATGCTCGGCCACTACGTGCGCCGCCTCGCCGAGGGAGGGCTCGTCGCGCTGCTGACGTCCACCTCGCCGCCCCGCCTCGGTCATCCGGCCGGCGGGCCGAAGCTGGCCAGCACCAGCCCGCTGGCGATTGCGATCCCGAGCTCCGACGGCGCACCGATCGTCAGCGACGTCTCGATGGGGCGGGTGACGTACGGCGACGTGCTCTCGGGCGCAGCCTCCGAAGACGAGCTCGTGCCGTTCGGCGGGGAGCACGCGCACAAGGCGTTCGCCCTTGCGCTCGGGCTGCAGTTGCTCGTCGACTCCCTCGCCGGCAGCGGCTACGGCGCGGTCCTGCTCGTCGCACGACCGGAGGCGGACCCGGTCCCGGCGCTCCGCGCCCGAGTTCCCGACCTGAGGTTGCCAGGCGACTCATGATGCTCGCGCTGCCCCCCGCCGTCGTCGCCGGCGAGCTCGTTCGCCTGCAGACACGGCAGCACGTCGTCGCGCTCACGTTCGACGGCGGTGGCAACGCCGACGGCGCAGCAAGCGTGTTGACGGAGCTTCGCCGTGCGGGCGTTCCGGCGACCTTCTTCCTGACCGGACACTTCGTGCAGAGCTATCCGCTGCTCGCACGCGCGATCGGGCGGCGCTACCCGGTGGGCAACCACACCGTCAACCACCTCGACCTGCTGCGCATGTCCGCGGGCGCGGCTGCGCGCGAGGTCACGCGAGCCGCATCGATGATCGAGCGCGCAACGGGCCGCAACACGCATCCGTACTTTCGCTTCCCGTACGGCTCGCGCAACGGCGCGACTTTACGGCTGGTCCATCGCCTCGGCTACGCGTCGGTGCGCTGGACCGTCGACACCTGGGGCTGGATGGGTCTCTCGCGGCAGAGCGTCCCCGGCGCCGTGCGGCGTGTCGTCGACCACCTCGTTCCGGGCGAGATCGTGCTGATGCACCTCGGCTCCTCCCGCGACCGCAGCACGATCGACTCCAAGGCGCTGCCGGTGGTGCTACGGCAGGTGCGAGCGCGCGGTTACCGCTTCGTGACGCTCGCAGGCATCAAGGCACCGGGCTAGCCGGAGCTCTCGCGCCTGAGCGCGTCGAGCACGATCGGGTCGATCCGGGCAACTCCGTCGATGCGCTCCTCGAGATTCGCCGCGCCTGCCCAGTCCGAGAAAGCCTTTTCCAGCTCGCCGTCGTGTCCGAGCTCGGAGAGTCGTTCGCGCAACTCGGCCGCGAGACGCTCGTCCACGTCGACCCAGTCCTCTTGCGGTGTCGCCCCGAAGATCTCCTGGTGCAGGGCGAACAGGCGGCGTAGCTCGGCGATCGGCCGCATGTGATCGTCGACGCGCAGATCGACGATCGTGTCCGACAGCTTCGCGTAGCCGGCGTCCTTCTCCACCACGAGCAGCGAGGCTGATTGCTGGCCGCGGCGATCGCCGCCCGCCGCCTGTGCAGCAGCGAGGCATTCGATCAATCGCTGCGCGAGCTCGAGGTGCCCGTTCGACTCGAACGTGACCGCGAGGGCATCGACCGTCGCCGCCGACACGAGGATGTTGCCCTGCGCTGCATAGCAGTCGCCGATACGGCCCCCGGCCCAGTCGTGGCACTCGTCCCCGGTGAACGTGGCCGCCCTGCCCCCTCCGTCGACGATGCCGACCTGACGCTGCGCACGGTCCTCGTCGGCCGCCGTGAGAGCGTCGATCGCCTCCTGGGCCGTTCGGCCTTCCCGCAGCAAGGCGAGCCCGTCCGGCCCGTAGCGCGGGTTCGCGTAGGACTGGGTCGCGATCGCGCCGACGTGCGGCTCCGCCCAGGGCACGACCGAGCCCACGGCGAGGAACCTCGACTGCACGGCAACGCCCCACTGCCCCGCGGCGAGGTCGCAGGCGACGATCGAGTAGGTCGCGACGGGCGGCTCAGGGGCCATACGTCAGTTCTCGCAGGTCGACTTCGAGCAGATCGCGGCGGTCCGAGGGAACGAGGGCAGCCGCCACTTCTGGATGCGAAAGGGCTGCCTTGATCTCCTCAGCAGTGGTCGTGCGGACGACGATGGGCCGGCCCGCTTCGTGGGCAGCGTGCAACGCCTCTGCGTCGGAGACGTCCTCGAGCACGAGCGCGTCGCCGAGCTCGAGCTCTCCCTCGACGGCGATCTCCGCGACTCGACGACCCGTCGCTCCGAACCAGCGCTCTCTCACAGCGTGATCGACTCGCCGGGATCGATCGCTTCCACGTCGACGCCCGGCGCCTGTTGCCGCAGCTGGTCCGGCGTGCCGGTCAGAAGCGGGAACGTTCCCCAGTGACAGGGAACGACGCGCTTCGCCCCCAGGAGCTCGCACGCGACCGCTGCTTCACGAGGGTCCATCGTGAAGTGGCCGCCGATCGGTAGCACGGCGACGTCAGGCGAATAGATCCGCCCGATCAGCTGCATGTCGCCGAAGACGCACGTGTCGCCGGCGAAGTAGACCGTCGTCCCATTCTCGAGCTCGACGACGATGCCGGCCGCCTCGCCGCCGTACGAGCCGTCCGGCGTCGCGCTCGAATGGAACGCGTTCACGAGCGTGAACTTCATCCCCTCCGCCTCGACCGTGCCGCCCTTGTTCGCGCCGGGGACCTCGTCGGTCTGCGCTCCCTGGTTCTTGAGCCAGTCCTTCAGCTCCACGTTCGCCACGATCGGCAGCGGCCCGAACTTCTTGCTGAGGTCGACGACCGAGCCGAGGTGGTCGCCGTGGCCGTGCGTGACCGCGATCACGTCGCACCGTTCGGGATCCTTCTCCGAGTCGGGGCACTTCGGGTTGTCGAACCAGGGGTCGACGTAGACACGCTTGCCCTCCGGCGAGTCGAAGCGGAAGGACGCGTGTCCGAGCCAGGTCAGCGTTGCATCAGCCATGAAGCTCCTTTCGTTACTGGGCGCGGGGAAGATAAAGGAAGACGGAGGAACGTCCGAAGGTGGGGCGAAGCTTCGCGGCGATGGCCCGCCGAGCGCTTCCCGCCCTGCTCGCGCTGATCGCCCTCCTCGCCGACCTGTCGGGTAGTCACGGCGTCGCGCTGGCGTTCGTCCTCGCGTCGATCCCGGCGGCCTTCGCACTCGCCCTCGAGTGCTACGGCGACGCCCTCGAAGCGCGCTGCGGCGGATTGCGGCCCCTGACGGCGGTCGGCGGCCTCGGCCTGCTCGTTCTCAGCGCCGCGCTCCGCAGCCCCGCGGTCGTCGGCGGTGTGCCGCGGCTTGCCGTGTCGGCGGTCGTGCTCTGCCTGTTCCTCTATGCCGCCACCCTGCTCGGCGCGCTCTTCACCGTCGAGACCACCGTGGCCGCGGCGTCCGAGGAACCGGAGCTCGAGCGGCTGGCAGCCTGACGGTGCGGTTAACCGCACTCCTGGACGCCTGCAGGCCGCCCGCCCCGGACCGATAGAACCCACCGAGTGCTTGCGCGTCTCGCACATATCGTGCACCGCCGTCGTGCCCTGGTCGTGGCGGCCTGGGTCGTCCTGACGATCTTCGGTGGCTTCGCGGCGGGCAAGGTCTCCGATCGCTGGTTCGAGTCGTTCTCGATCCCGGGCTATTCCGCCTACGAGACGAACCAGAAGGTGTTGAAGACGTTCGGTACGGGCGAACAGGCGCCGTTCGTCTCGGTGTTCACTGCCAAGGGCGACATCACGAAGGAGAACCTGCAGCCGGCGATCGACAAGGCCGCTGCGGTCAACCCGGGCTCGCGCGTCAGCTCCTATGCCAACACCCACAACCCCATGTACCTGTCACAGGATCGGCACACCGCGATCGCCGAGATCTATCCGCCGGGGGAGAACACCTTCAGCGGCGATCCACAGATCAAGAAAGTGCGCGCGGCGTTGCAGGAGAACGCGCCCGACGGTGTCAGTGCCGAGCTGACCGGGCTGCTACCGCTCTTCGACGCGTCGAGCGGCGGCGGCGACGGGCCAAGTGTGCTCACCGAGGCGCTGATCGGCGGTGTCGGCGCGCTGATCATCTTGATGTTCGTGTTCGGAACGCTGCCCGCCGTGGCGATGCCGCTCGTGATCGCGCTCTCGGCGATCCTCAACACGTTCACGCTCGTCTGGCTGCTGACGTACCTGACCGACGTTTCGATCGTCGTGCAGTTCCTGATCGCGCTCGTCGGGCTCGGCGTCGCGATCGACTACGCGCTGCTGATGATCTTTCGCTTCCGTGAGGAGCTCGCGGCCGGGGAGGACGTCGAGACTGCGCTCGTCGAGACGATGACGCACGCCGGCCGCTCGGTGATCGTGTCGGGGTCGACCGTTGCCGTCGGGCTGCTCAGCATGGTCATCCTGCCGTTGCCGTTCATCCGTTCGATCGGCATCGGCGGCATGCTCATACCCGCGGTCTCGGTGCTCGTGTCGATCACGCTGCTCCCCGCGCTGCTCTCGCTCATGGGACATCGCATCAACAAGCTGCGGGTGATGCCGAAGCGCTTCGTGACCGTGTCGCATCCGGAGCGCGGCTGGTGGGGACGCTGGGCGCAGTTCGTCGTCCGCCGCCCGTGGCCTGTCGCCGCGGTCGGAGCAACGATCGTCGGCGTGCTGCTCGCCTTCGGTCTCCAGCTGAACCCGAGCGAGGCGCAGGCGAAGGACTTCCCGGGCAAGGGTGATGCGATCGCAGGCCGTCAGGCGCTCGAGAGCGCGGGCATCTCGCCGGGTGCGATCAAGCCCTTCGTCATCCTCACGCCCACCGCTCAGGTCGATCAGGTCGTGGCGAGCGTGGAGAAGGTGGACGGGGTCGAGGGCGCGGCGGCACCGCCCACTTGGCGCAGAGACGGGCTGGCGCTGGTCGAGGCGATCCCGTCCGACGACGGCTCGAGCAAGGACGTCCGTGGGACGATCACGCGCGTCAAGGCGGCGCTTCCTCCAGGAGCGAGCCTGGGCGGCGTGGCGCCCGAGGACCGCGACTTCGTCCACGCGGTCTACGGCAACTTCGGCTACGTGCTGCTGTTCGTGATCCTGCTGACCTACGTCTTGCTCGCGCGCGCGTTCCGTTCGCTGCTGCTGCCGCTGAAGGCCGTGATCCTGAACCTGGTCTCTCTCGGCGCCGCCTACGGAATCATCGTGCTCATCTTCCAGCAGGGGCACGGGTCGGAGGCGATCTGGAACGTGCCGGCGACGCAGTCGATCATCCCCTGGATCCCGCTGATGATCTTCGCGTTCCTGTTCGGGCTCTCGATGGACTACGAGGTCTTCATGCTCACGCGCATGCGCGAGGCGTACGACGAGACGGGGGACACCGGCAAGGCGATCCAGCTCGGGCTCGCACGCACGGGCAAGCTGGTCACGAGCGCGGCGCTCGTGCTCATGTTCGCGTTCTTCGTCCTCTCGACGAGCCCGGGCACCGACATCAAGCAGTTCGGCATCGGCCTCGCTGCCGGGATCATCTTCGACGCGACGATCATCCGCGCCCTCCTCGTACCGGCACTGGTGCGGTTGATGGGCCGCTGGAACTGGTGGCTGCCGAGCTGGGCAGCGCGGCCGTTGCGGACTGCGCCGAGCGAGCCTGCGCCAGAACCGGTCTAGCGTTTCCCCGTCAGGCGTCGGCGTCGGCGGATGTCTACGACGCAGGCGCAGATGCGGGCAAAGCCCACATCTGCTTGTTGGTCGGCGCCGCGAGTCGGCGCCTTGCGAGCCTGCGCCCGAACCGGTCTGACGCTTAGAACGGCAGGCCGCTGGCGGCGTGCTGAGCGAGGTCGATCAGCGGCTGCACGGCGAAGAACGAGCCGACCGTGACGGCGAGGCAGGCGAGGACAGACGTCTGCAGGAGCGCATCGCGCGGGGGCGAGCCGCCGATGGGCGCCAGTTGCAAGTCCTCCGTGCGGCGCATGAACATCGCGCGCACGAGCCCGAGGTAGTAGTAGAGGCTGACCAGCGTCGCGAGCACGCCGACGATCACGAGCCAGGTCGAGCCGTGCCGGTATGCCGCTGCGAAGACGTAGAACTTGCCGACGAAGCCTCCCGTCAGCGGGAACCCGGCGAAGCCGAGCAGGAATGCCCACATCGAGATCCCGAGGAGCGGCCGTTCCCAGCCGAAGCCAGCCATGTTCTCGAAGGTCACCGGCACTCCCAGCTCACGCTCGCGTGCGGCGACGACCGCAAAAGAGCCGACCGACATCGCGCAGTACGGCACGAGGTAGTAGAGCAGCGCCCGTGCGCCGAGCTCGGAGTTCGCGTTGACCGCGATCAACATGAAGCCTGCATGTGAGATGGACGAGTACGCAAGCATGCGCTTCACTCCGCGTTGCGCGAGCGCCGCGAGGTTTCCGATCACGAGCGAGCACACGGCGATGACCGCGACGGCAACGGTCCACAGGTGCGCGTTCTGGGGAAACGCCGTGACGAGGACGCGCAACATCACGACGAGGGCCGCCGCCTTCGTCGCGGCCGCCATGAACGCGGTGACCGGCGAGGGCGCGCCTTCGTAGACGTCCGGCGTCCACATGTGGAACGGCGCCGCCGACGCCTTGAACGCGAGGCCGGCGATGATCATCGCCAGGCCGAACAGCAACAGCGTGTCGTGCTCGGCGCCGGCGGCCGCGATGCCCGGGAAGTCAAGCCTTCCGGTCGCTCCGTAGACGAGCGCCGAGCCGAACAGCAGGACGGCTGAGCCGAAGCCGCCGATCACAAGGTATTTCAGTGCCGCCTCAAGGCCCCCGAGCCGGTCGCGGTCGATCGCGCAGAGGATGTACAGAGAGATCGAGAACCACTCGAGGGCGAGGAACAGCGTCATCAGGTTGTTCGCCCCGACGAAGAACGCCATGCCTGCGCCGGCCGCCGCGAGCAGGGAGTAGTACTCCGCCGCGTGATCGTCCCGGTCGCGCCCGCCGTAGGAGAGGCCGATGGTGAGCAGGCCGGATCCGGCCAGGATCATCGTGGCGAGTTGCGCGAGCCGGTCGCGGCGGAAGGCATCGGCGACGACGCCGTGTCCATGCGCCGACTTGACGTAGAGCGCGACGGCGAAACCGAATGCAACCGCATAGCCGAGCGCGCACACCGTCGCGGCGACGCCCTTGCGCCAGCGTCGCGGCACGAGCACGGCGCAGAGCAGCGCGATCCCCGTCGCGAGCAGGAGCGCGTTGACGGGCGCGAGCGCGAACCAGTCGACGTGCGGGCGCGGGATCACTTGAACTGCGACGCCACGTCGGCGGCTCCGTGGTCATCCCGGAACGAATGGTCGGTGACAGCGGCTGGCCAGACCGACAGCGCGAGCAGGCAGGCGAGGAGCGGCACGGTCACTCCGAGCTCGGCAGGGCGCAGGTCGAGGGCCGAGTCCGACACTGCCGGCCCGACCTCGCGATGCAGGACTGCCGAGATCAGCCGCAGGACGTACATCGCTGCGAGGACAATCGCGACGGCACCGGCCACGGCCCAGCCCCAGCCACGTTGGAAGATGCCGGCGAGAATCAGGAACTCCCCGGCGAACGCCGTCGACAGCGGGACCGCGAGCGCGATCACGCCCGTCGTCATCAGCACCGTTGCGAGGGCGGGCCGTCCGCGCGCCATGCCGCCGAGGCGTCCCAGCTCTCCGGTCAGCGCGCGGCGCTCGACCATTCCGGCGAGCAGGAACAGCGTGGCCGAGATGAGGCCGTGGTTCACCATCTGCAGCACGCTGCCGTCGAGGCCGAGGTCGTTGACCGCGAAGATCCCCATCGTGATCAGTCCCATCTGGGCGAGGGACGAGTACGCGATCACACCGCGGAGGTCCGGAGCCCTGAACGCGAGCAGCGATCCGTAGATCAAGCCGATCGCGGCGAGAGCGAGGATCGGAACGCGGAAGTCGTGCGCAGGGTTCGGGAACTTCGCGACGGCGATGCGCAGAAAGCCGTACGCGCCGGCCTTGGACACGACGCCCGAGAGCACGGCCGCGACCTCCGGCGAAGACTCGCGGTAGGCATCGGGCAGCCAGCCGTGGAACGGGAAGAGCGGCGCCTTGATCGCGAACGCGGCGACGAAGCCGAGGAAGATCCACTGACTCGAGCTCTGACCTATCTTCGTCAGGTCGAATGTGTTCTGCGAGAGCCCGTAGACGACGATCGAGGCGAGCATCAGCAGCGAGCCCGCCATCGTGTAGAGGATGAACTTGAGGGTCGCGCCCATCCGGCCCGGGCCGCCCCACACCCCGACGAGGACGTAGAGCGGGATCAGCATCGCTTCGAAGAACGCGTAGAAGAGCAAGAGGTCCTGGGCGGCGAACACCCCGACGATCGAGCCGGTGAGGAAGAGCATCAGCCCCATGTACGCGCGCATGCGCTCGCGGCCGGCCCAGAACGCGTAAGCGATCGTCGCCGCCATCACGACGACGGTGAGGCCGATCAGCCAGACCGAGAAGCCGTACACGCCGACGTGGTACGAGACGTCGAGATCGCTGATCCAGCTGCGCCGGTCGGAGAACTGCAGGCCGCCCTGGTCGAAGTCGTAGCGCACGACCATTTGAATCCACAGGCCGACCTCCGCCAGCGCGGCGAGCAGTGCGAGCGAGCCGGCCGAGACGCGGTTGAGCGGCAGCAGCCAGACGACGAGGGCTGCACCGAGTGGGAGCAGGATCAGAGTCGTCGTCATTTGACTGCGACGAAGACGATCGCGAGAACCGCGACGCTCGAGGCGATCGCGAGGGCGTAGGTGCGGAGGAGCCCGGTCTGCGCACGCGCGACGAGACCGCCGAGATCACGCGTGTCGCGACCGAGGTCGCGCGCGCTGTCGTCGATGAACGGTTCCTCGATCCCTCGTCGCAGGAGCCTCGCGAG
>Ga0136846_1237670_pt1 | contig 12153 bp, 12 predicted proteins | sample HopSoiMetagenom2_FD_96841 | JGI IMG/M metagenome (GOLD analysis project Ga0136846, IMG submission 96841) | Grasslands soil microbial communities from Hopland, California, USA - 2 Assembly 2016 (version 4) | ecosystem: Environmental > Terrestrial > Soil > Grasslands | place: USA: Hopland...
ACGCGGCCGATGGGCTTCCAGAAGAGCCCGTCCGCGGCCATCGCGTAGAAGACGCGCGCCCCCCCGAGGATGTTGCCGTTGAGCGCCCCGAAGGTGGCGATCACCACCATCGCGGCCGCGAGGTCCGCGCCGCGCGCCCCGAGCAGCGCCCGCGCGGTATCGGCGGCGACCAGCGGCGAGGCGGCCACGCCAGAGGTGCCCAGGACGTGGAGATATGCGCCGTTGATGGCGAGATAGAGCACGGTGACGATGGCGATCGAGAGCAGCGCCGCCAACGGCAGGTTGCGCGCGGGGTCCTTCACCTCGCCGCCGATGTAGCTGACGGTGATCCATCCATCGAACGCGAAGAGCGGGCCGATCAGCGCGGCGCCGAGCGTGGCGAGGCCAGGAAGCGCGGCCGGTGCCGCAGAGATCTCCGGCTTGCCCGGAGCGAGGAAGGCGATCGCGATGAGCCCCGCCATCACGGCCAGCTTGGCGAAGGTGGCGATGTTTTGCGTCAGCACACCCTGCCGGACACCCAGCACGTTCACCGCCGTCAGCGCGGCCACCGCGGCGCTGCCGACGAGCTGGGCTCCGAGGGGAGAGAGGGCGAGGAAATGGCCCAGGTAGCTGGCGAAGGCCACACCAACGGCGGCGATGCCGGCGGTCTGGATGACCACGAAGAGCGCCCACCCGTACTGGAAGCCCCAGAACGCTCCGAACGCCTCGCGCAGGTACACGCAGAGTCCCCCAGCGCGCGGCAGCGCCGCTCCCAGCTCGGCGATGGTGAGCGCGCCGGCCAGCGAGAAGAGGGCCGCCACTCCCCACGCCGCGAGCTGAAGCGCGGGTTGGGGCAGCGCGCGCGCCACGTCGCTGGCGGTGAGGAAGACCGCCGAGCCCACCATCACGCCGACGTTCACCAGCGTGGTGTCGAGCAGCCCCAGCGAGCGGCGCAGGTCGGTCATTCGACGAGGCCGGCGAGGAGGCGATGAAAGTGATGCACGCCCGCCTCGCGCGAAGGCGAATAGCGCCCGCGGTCATAGAGCCTGGCGCGCACGCCCTTCTGCACCTGCTCCACGATCTCGTCGTCTTCCTGCTCGACCCGATCGAGCGATCCTCCGGCGCCGCTGCCCACGCGAGAGGGATCGGAGACCCAGGTGCGGTAGAGGATGCGGGTGCGATCCACCGCGCGGGGGACCACGACGTTCACCGAAAGCCCCCACGGATAGAAATTCAGCATCGTGTTGGGGAAGAGGAACACGTACCAGGCGGCGACGTTGGTACCTTCGAACGCATCGCCCGGCGCGGCCGCTTCGGCGATCTGCACGCACGACCAGGGATGGAGCTCCACCCGGTAGGTCCCGTAGTCGATGGTCTTCGCCAGCGCGGCGTGGACGAAGGGGACGTGGAAGCCTTCCAGGTAGTTGTCGCAGTAGAGGGCCCAGTTGGCGGCCACGTCGTAGCTGCGCGATCCGGTGAGCTCGAACCTCCGGCCCAGGTGCGCGCGGGCAGGCGCGACGAGCTCGTCGAACTTGCAGAAGGGATCGATGGCAGCGAACACCAGCGGCCCAAGCTCGCCCAGCTGGATGCGCGGCAGATCGTCGGCAGGGGAGGGAAAGCCCTCGACGCCTTCGAACTCCGGCATCGCCACGAACTTACCGTCGAGGCCGAACCTGCGGCCGTGATACCGGCAACGGAGCTGCTGCGCCGCGCCCGCCGCGGTGCAGAGCAGGTTGCCGCGGTGGGTGCAGACGTTGGACATGCCGCGCAGCACACCGGCCGCGTCGCGGGCGAGCAGGAGCGGCTCGTCGACGCAGCCGCCGAGGAGCGGGAAGGGCACCACCGTCCCCGGCCGTGCGGCCTGTTCGGCGCCGTCCACCAGCTGCCAGCTGCGCGCGAAGACGCGCTCGCGGATGCGCTCGAACATGGCCGCATCGCGATAGAACGCAGCAGGCAGGGTCCGCGCGCGCCGGATGTCGGCATCGATCACCGCGCCATCGTCGCACGGATTCGCCGCCGGGGCGCTACGCCTTGTCGAGGTCCCAGAGCGCCACGTTGGCATCGTGGCGGACCCACATGCCGCATCCCAGCGAGACAAACCCGCGGCGCAACTGGCGGCGGTACCAGCTGCCCGGGCGCACCCACGGCGTCCGATCCGTGGCGGTGCGGTTGCAGTTGTGCTTCCAGTCTTCCTCGGTGAGCGCGCCGAAGTAGAGCGCGCCGCGGCAGAGCCGAGAGAGGTTCTCGATTCCGCGCCGCGCCCGGGCGTCGTCCATGTACTGGAAGACGTCGTAGCAGACGATCAGATCGAAGCGCCGCCGCGGCCGGAACTCCTCGATGGAGCCGCACCGCCAGCCGTATCGCGCGCAGAGGTAATCGCTGGCGTCGAGCCCGACGTACTTGGCGCGCCGGAACGCGCCCAGCAGCGGGCCGCGCAAGGAGCCCGTGCCGCAGCCCGCGTCGAGGATGCTCCGCACCGGGATGTCCAGGTACCGCATGCAGGCCGCAATCAGCCGCGCGCGGGCCTGCGTCTCCGCGCGCGTCGTCACCGCCGTCCTGGGGTCCAGGTAGAATCGCTCGTAGTAGGCTTGGTCGAATGCCATCGCCGCCGCCACCTCTATTGGACGAGGAGTCGCAACCCTGATGCCCCGCTTCGGCGGATGCTACTCCTTCGGGCGCTTGCTTCCTCTCGCCGCAGTGCTGTTGGCAGCGGCGGCCCGTGCCGAAGAGCCGGCGGCGGCCATCCCCGGCGGACATCTCTACCTGGGCCCGAGCTTGCAACTGATCTACGCCGGCGGCGCTTCTCCGGGGGGCGCGGCCGGACTGCAGATGGCGTACGACTTCGGTGACTGGATTGTCGGCGCTGACGCATCCGCCGGCATCCTTCGGACTCCGACGTACTTCCTGAGCAGCCTGGAGACTACGTCTACAACTTCGTCGGCCTGAACCTGGGTTCTTCCTCTGAAGGCCTCGGCTACATCCGCTGCGCGATGGCGAGGATGTTTCCCTCGCTGTCCTTGAACCAGGCCGTGCGCGCCTTGGGATGGTAGTTGATGCCGTTCACGGTCTTCAGGCCGGGCTGGTCGTACTCCTCGAACACCACGCCCTTCGCCCGCAGCGCCGCCACCTCGGCCTCAACATCCTTCACGGCCCAGAACGCGACGCTGGCCTTGGAGGTGCCGGCGCCCGCGGACCTGTACATGAAGAAGACCGTGCCTTGGCCGCAGGCGTAGAAGACGCCCTCGGCTCCATAAACCTCTTTGGGCGCGAACCCCAGCTTCTCCTCGTAGAACTTGCGCGCACGGTCCATGTCGGCGACCGGCACATAGGGAACGATCGGGGCATCTCGAAGCATTGGATTCTCCTCGCGATGCGCCCTTCAAAGCAGATTTGCCGATGCATGCCTACCTTTTTGCCGTCTCTCTGCCGGAGGCTTCGACATGCGACGCAGCCAGCATCTTCTCTCACTCGCAGCGGTCCTTTTCACCGTAGTGGCAGGCAGAGGAGACGCCGCCACCCCGCCCAGCGGCAGCATCGGCCCGGCCGCCGGCTCGCTCTCCTGGAGCTTTGGCCCGGTGGTGGCGGGGCAGTTCACCGACGCGGGCATCGAGGACACCTGTCCACCCGGCGTCTGCGACAACTTCGATCTCACCGTCTCGCTGCCGCAGCCCGCCGGCACGTTCTATGTCGCCAATACGGCAACGCTCACCGTCCATTACGAATGGACCAGCTCCGCGCCCACCGACATGGACGTCTTCGCCATCAGTCCGACCGGCGCGCACTACGGGCCGGGCTCTCCCGACGGCACCGTCACCGGCCCCGGCTTCTCGGACATCGTCATCACCGATCCCGTCGACGGCCTCTGGCACGTGCGCGAGACGGCGGCGCTGGTGCCGGTGCCCACGGCCGCTTCTGCGACGGTGACGTTCAGCGTGGCGGCTCGCACCAGCCCGCCCGACCCCAAGCTGCGCAAGGGCACGCCCACCTATTCCATCTACGCGGCGCCCGAGGACATCGCGCCCTCGCTGGGCTCCTCGAACGCGGGGCAGCACGGCGCGGGCGAGCCGTCCATCGGCGTAAACTGGAAGACCGGCGCCACCTTCATCGAAGCGGGCAACCACACCTTGCGCGTGCTCTTCGACGCCGCCGGCAACGCCACCTGGGCGGACAAGCGCTCGCCGTTCGCGCGCGTGTCCCTCGACCCCATCCTCTGGGCGGACAGCGCCAACGGGCGCGTCTTCGAATCGCAGCTCGACGGGGCCTGCAGCACCACTTCCTTCACCGAAGACGACGGTGAGACCTGGACGCCGACCGAGGGCTGCGGCACGCCGGCGGGGCCTGACCACCAGACGCTCGGCGGCGGTCCGTACGCCAATCCGCGGCCCGTCACCAAAGTGAATGCCTATCCCAACGCCGTCTACTACTGCTCGCAGGGAATCGTCGACGCCATCTGCGCGCGCAGCGACGACGGCGGCGTCACGTTCGGCCCGGGCGTGCCCATCTACAACCTGACCCAATGCGGCGGCCTGCACGGCCACGTCCGCGTCGGGCCGGACGGCGCCGCGTATGTTCCCAACGCGAGCTGCGGCACGCAGCAGGGAGTCGCCGTCTCCACCGACAACGGGATCAGCTGGACGGTGCGGCCGGTCACCCGCTCGCGCGCGTATCGCAACGGTGGCGATCCCAGCGTAGCCGTGGGCGCCAACAACACCGTCTACTTCGGCTTCGCCGACGCCGACGGCCACGCCCGCATCGCGCTCTCCCGCGATCACGGCGCCACCTGGAGCAAGCCCTTCGATGCCGGCGGCGTCTACGGCATCCAGAACACCGAGTTCAGCGAAGTGATCGCCGGCGACGACGACCGCGCGGCCTTCGCCTTCCTCGGCAGCACGACGCCCGGCGACGACCAGTCGAGCGACTTCAGGGGGACCTGGTACCTCTACGTCGCGACCACCTACGACGGCGGAACCTCCTGGGCCACCAACGTGGCAACGCCGTCGGATCCGGTGCAGCGCGGCTGCGTCTGGAACGGCGGCGGCAGCAACCAATGCCGCAACCTGCTCGACTTCAACGACATCACCGTCGATCGCATCGGTCGCGTGCTGGTCGGGTTCGCCGATGGCTGCACGGGCGGATGCGTCGCGGATGCCGCGCAGAACAGCTTCGACGCGCTGGCCACCATCGCGCGGCAGAAGAGCGGCAAGGGTCTGTTCCGGCAGTTCGACGGGACGCTGCCGAAGTAGTCACCGCGGCAAGCGCGCCAGCGCCTTGCGAGCCAGGCGGCGGAGCTTCTTCAGCTTCACCGCCTTGTTCTCCGGACCCCCGATGGCGAAGCGCAGCAGCGCGTCCCCGCGGCGGACATAGAGGCCGCCCAACCGCGCGCCGCCCGCCCAGAACGCCTCGTCGCCCAGGCCCTTCACTGGCTCGACGGCATGCTCCTCGCCCTCGTCTTGCTCCTGGCCGCGCTGCACGCGCGCCTTCTCCATCAGCCCGGCGACGTTCCCGCGGGCAACCTCGACCGACACCGACTTCGTGAAGGTGGGGAGGACATAGAAACACTGCCCCACGTCCAGCTCGCCGCGCCTGGACGCGCTCTCGCGCGCCTCGGTGGGTGTCTGCTGCTGCACGGCCGCTATGTCCGCGGACGTCAGCAGCGAGCAGGCTTTCAGCGCGAGGGTGGCGAGGAGCATGCGGGAGTCAGACGATGGCAAACTCGTACAGCGAAAGGATCTCCTCGAGATTGGGTGCGAATTCCGGCGCGAGCAATCCCCTGGTCTGCTGGACGCGCAGCGAATCCACGCCGGCGCGATCGAAGAGGGCCACTGCGAAGCGGAGAGGGTCGTGGCGCGAATGGAAGAGCAGGCCCGCGAAGGCGTCCTCATGCTCGTGGAAGGCGCGCGACCACCGCTGCGTCACGGCGTAGTCGGTGTGCGCGAAGATCGCGGAGTCGATGCGCAACTGCGCCAGGTGGTGCCCGCGCAAGTCCACCAGCCGCAGGGGCTTCATCGTCTCCAGTGAGGTGATTGCGCCGGCAGCGAGGTGGCTGCGGAGCATGATGCCCTGCGTGCCGGGCACGCGACCATACGTCTCGAGAAACGCGCAGTGCGCATCCATGCCGGCGTACATCACGCCGTACCGTCCCTCCGGATCGTCGAAGCGATACCGGCCGGCCTTGCCGAAGAAGATGGGCGACCGAGACGCGCCGTGGATGCGCCAGAGGATTCGACCCCCCTCCAGCAAGTGACCGGGGACCTTTCCCAGGCCTCGTGCGGGGGGCACCTGCAGCGCGTGCGGATCAGAGGGCTCCATGCTCGCCGAAGGACCGCGCAAGCTCGAGCACGAGCATCGCGTCTCCCGCGCGCGCCTTGTCGAGCGGGCGCTTTCCTTTCAGCCGCGGGTCGGGCTGGAGAAAGAACACGACGGCGGCCATGGGATCTTCGATCCCCAGCACCGGGAGCACCTCCACCAGCCCCGGGAGCGCGGCGCCCTGGTGGACCTGCCAGACCGGGTAGTTGAAGTGCCCCGACCCGTCCGGCAGCGCGAAGAGCTGTTTCTTGTTCCGGCGCAGATCGATGGCCTGCCTGGACAGCTGCGGATCGAAGAGCTTGCCGAGATCCGCGGCCGAGCCGAGACCGCCTTCCTGGCCCAGCAGCCGCTGGCGCTCCTGGAGTCCTCGCGCCGCCGCGCGATCCACGACGGTCGCGCCCGCGGCGAGCGGCGCGGCTTCGGTCAGGAGCTCCACCAGGAACGCGTACGGCTCGCCCCTCTTGGCCACCAGGCGATCGAGAGCGTCCGCGGGCAGGCGCTCGGCGAGGGCGCTCAGCGCCTGAACGCCGGTCTGGATGGCGAATGCCTTCTTCAGCTCTGCCTGTTTCGGCTGCATTCCGGCTCCGAGTTGACGTACTTGACAATAACGATCATGGTCAAGCACGTCAACTCGGAGCCATCGTGAGTCAGCAGATCCCCACCGTCGCCGGCCTCACCGCCACCACCGCCGCGCCACGATAAATGATCAGGCGGTAGGGATGGTTCTGCGGTTTCACGCCGCTGTCGCTGAGCTTGTCCAGCTCGCGGGTCACGTTCGCGAGCACAGCGGGCAGCGAGGTGCCCTCGATCCTGCCGTCGGAGACGAGGGCGAGATCGCCGTCCAGCAACCACCATCGGTACTGGTCATTTCGTGCGCTCATGGACGCCTCCTTCATGCGACGAGTTGCAGCCGTCCAGCACCTTCGCGATGCGTTCTGACGGAGTCCGGAACCGTCGTGCATTGAAGCGTCCCGACAGGGTCGTCGGGCACTGCGCCACCGCGCCTTTGGGCCGCGGCGGGACCGCCGAGCGACTTCCACCCTCACCCTCAATATAGTGACGCCGCCAGCCGTGTCGAAATTTTCGTAGGCGCTCAGGTGGGCCTTGGTCCTACTCCGCCTGTTCAAAGCTTGACCTTCCCCTCATGTCAGCCGAAAACGTTGCGGGATGCCCGCTTCCCGAAAGCGCCTGCTCGGCTGCCTGCTCGCCGCTGTCTTGCTGGCCGCTGCTGCGGGGGGCACGTTCATGCTCGACGCCGCGCGCAGCAAGGCGCGCCACGACGCCGGCGTGGAAGCGGCAGACGGCAGCCGTTCCCGGGCGCAGGACGCGGTGCGAGCCCAGCTTTCGGTGGTAGAGGGCCGCGCAGTTTCTGCGGCCTCCAACCCGGTCCTCCGCGCGCAGCTCGGGGTCGTCGATGTGCCCACGCTCAGGGACGGGTTCGCGAGCGAGACCTGGTGGGAACCGGTCCGGCGCGATTTTCCCATCTCGGGCGTCGCGTCCGGCGAAAGTCCCGACGTGCTGGTGGGAGAGGGTGCCGCGAAGGTCAACTTCGGACCGCTCATCCGCGCCGCGCGCAAGGCCGGCCAGGCGTCCTCGCTGCTCGCCTTCTCAGACTTCGTGGTCCTGGGCGGCGCTGCCGTCGCCGAGTCACGCGGGTCCCGCTTCGTGGTGCTGGTCGGCAAGCCGGTGGACGCCGCCTTCCTCGAGGACGTGGCCTCGCGCACGCGCGGCGCCGCGCTGCTCAGCGACGGCAAGCGCGCCCTGCTCGCGGCCGGCCCCGCCGATGGGCAGGAACATCTCAAGTCCTCGGTGGGGCGCGAGCAGGTCGGCCTCTCCGACGGCCCGGGCTGGGCCTCTGCCGCCATGCAGCTCGCGCCTTCGCTCTGGCTGTGGACCGACGCCAGGACGCGGCTCGACGCCGGCATGCCGCTCGACGTGATCGGCGTCTGGGCGCTGGCTGCGCTCGGCGCCTTCGGACTGCTGGTCTGGAGCTTCCGCGCTCCCGCCCCGGCGCCGCCACGCCGTGCCAGCCCCCCGCCCGAGGCGGCGGAGCCCGCCACGACGCCGCACGTGCCGCGCAGCGACCCGGCGCGCCCCGTGCACAGCCACCCGGGCCGCACCAACCCGCGCGTCTCCAGCAATCCCAACAACACCGGGGGCGGCGCCCGCCGCGCCGCGCAGCCGGTCACCCGGCCCAAGCAGTTCGGCCGCTACTACCTGGTGGATCGGCTGGGCGAAGGCGGCATGGCCGAGGTGTACACGGCGGTGGCCTTCGGCGCCGAGCAGTTCCGCCGGCAGTTCGTGATCAAGCTGCTGCACTCCAGCGCGCAGCGCACCGAGTCGCTGGTGGAGATGTTCATCGACGAGGCGAAGCTGGCCTCGGGCTTGATACATTCCAACATCATCCCCGTCTACGACTTCGGGAAGATGGGCGAAGAGTACTTCATGGCGCAGGAGTACGTGCTGGGCCGCGACCTGCGCCGCCTCGTCTCCGGCGTGATCAAGAAGGAGGGCAAGCCGCTGGAGCCGCGGCTCGCCGTCTACATCGTGCGCGAGGCGCTGCGCGGGCTGGAGTACGCGCACAGCCGCCAGACCGACGACGGGCGCCCCATGGGCATCGTCCACCGCGACGTCTCGCCCAACAACATCCTGGCCAGCGCCCGCGGGGAGGTGAAGCTGTTCGACTTCGGCATCGCCAAGGCCGACGAGGGCCGGCTGCACCAGACGCAGACCGGCGTGGTGAAGGGGAACGTGCAATACATGGCGCCGGAGCAGGCCCGCGGCGAGAACGTGGACGCGCGCGCCGACGTCTGCTCGATGGGCCTGGTGCTCTATTACCTGCTCACCGGCAAGGGTCTCTTCCGCGGCGAGACCGCCTACCAGATGCTGGTCCAGGCCGCGCAAGGCCTCACGCCCGAGCTGCTGCCGGCGTTGGAGAAGGTCCCGCCGCCGCTCTCCAACGTGCTGCGGGTGGCGCTGGAGCCCGACCGCGAGCAGCGCTTCCAGAGCGCGGCCGCCTTCGAGAACGCGCTCTCGCAGATGCCCACCGGCAACGCCACCGAGCTCGCCCGCGAGATGCAGCGGTTCTTCGGCGACGAACTGAAGGCGGAGCAGGCGCGGTTCGCCAGCGTGGAGCCGCCGCCGGAAGAGCCGCCCGGCGAAGAGGGGGCCGGCGAAGCCGGCGCTGTGTAACAACCGAAAGGAAGTCCATGCACCGTCGCACTTGTGCAGCGCTGCTGGCCGCGGCGGCCTGCAGCAGCTCGCCAGATCGGCCGCAAGGTGAGCTGCGCACCATGTTCGAGCTGGTCTCGGGCGCGCACGCCAAGGATGCGGATGCCTCCGCGCAGGTGGTGCTGCGGGCGCAGCCGATCAAGTTCCTCTCCAGCCCGTTCAACCCGGGGACCCAGCTGCAAGAACCGGATCGCGAGGGGCTGGTGGTGCAGCCTGCGTTTTCCGACGCCAACCCCGCGGCGTTCGTCACCACCGAGATCTGGGACGGCTATCCGCGCGTGTGGGCGCAGCCGATGTACGTGTTCGTCAGCGGATTCGACCGGAGCGGCGGGCCCGTCGTCGTCGCCGGTTCGCTGCCGGTCTTCGCGTTCGGAACTGGCAGCGGGTTCTACAGCCCCTACCGGCAGGTCTGGTGGGTGACCATCCCCTCCGGAGGGCACGCCGACTTCCGCACCACCGACCAGGTCCTCGCCTCGGGCTACACGCTGACGCAGGGGCCGCTGCGGTACGCCGCCCTCGGCCCGCGCGAGATGGAGGTGGGGCGCACGGTGGACTCGGTGCCGGTGCACCCGTTCACCGGCGATCTGCTGCAGGCGAGGCTCTCTCACGAGGCCTGGGTCGAGGGCGCGGCGGCCTCGTACATGGACTTCGGAGACGACCGGTTCCGCATCAACGCTGCGAACAACGTCGTCCAGGAAGTGGCGCTGTTCCGCTTCGCCTTCTTCGGCCCCGACGGAACCCCGCAGGCCCTCGATGTCCCGCCCGTCGTCGGGACCGGACCGCTGGGCACGCCCCGCGCGGCGGACGCGCCCAACGGGCTGCCGCGATTCGGAGCCTTGCGGCACGAATATCTGGCCAACATCTCGCCGGTGCCGGGCCAGCCTGCGCCCGGAATCTTCGTCAGCGCCACGCGGCCCGAGCTGCGCGCGGACCTGATCGCGAAATACGGGGCCGCCTTCGTGCCGCTGCCGTCGGCGCAGGCGGAGAACCTGCCCGAGCGCGAGCAGTTCACCATGCGCGTGGCCTTCGACTCCAGCTGCTTCAACCTGAGCGATTTCCCCCAGTCGTGCATCTGGCTCGACACCCAGCAGAACATCGAGGGCAACCTGCCCTCCACCGCCTTCACCGACACCAAGCGCTTCTCCTCCGGGCCGTTCGTCTTCTTCGACGGGGTGGCGCCATGAGGGCGGCCTTGCTCGCGTTGCTGGCCGCCTCCGCCGCGCTGGCCCAGGAGGACGCCTACAGCCCGCCCGCCGCCTCGCAGCCTTCACAGCTGCAGATCAATGGGTACGCCGACATCGGGTTCGCCGCCGCGCAGGGCGACGGCACCTCCTTCGCGCCCGGTGACACGCGCATCCCCGCCGACTACGGGACCGATCCCTTCGCCACCGCGGTGAACACGCGCGGCGACGTGGCCTCGACCGATTCCAAGGGCCGCTTCACCAACGGCTTCTTGCCCCGATCGATGAGCATCGGCGGCGCGCCCTCCTTCCTGCTCAACAACTTCAACCTCGACGTGAAGTACACGCCTTCCCTCGCGCCGCTCCTGCTCTTCGGCCGCCTGCAGTTCCTGCCCCGCTACGGGGCCGCCGGCAACGAGACGCGCGTGCTGGTGGAGCAGGCCTTCGCGCGCGTCGTGCCCTTCAGCTCGCAGGAGCTCGCGCTCTCCATCGGCAAGTTCGACTCGGTGTTCGGCATCGAGTACCTGGAGAACGAGTCCAACCTGCGCACCAACGTCACGCCTTCGCTGATCGCGCGCTACACCACGGGGCAGTCGCTGGGCGTGAAGGCCTTCTACCGGATCCAGATTCCCAAGCTCTGGTCCGCCGTCAGCCTGAACGCCGCCGCCACCAATGGCGGCACGCTGGTGGAGACGCTCTCGCCTCCCGACCTCTCGCTCTCGGGCAGGCCCATCGGCAGCGCAAGGCTGGGCTGGGAATTGAACCTTCCCGCCTTCGAGCTGAAAGCAGGAGGGAGCGGCGAGTACGGAGTGCGCAACGACCAGCACGGCGTCACCGTGCACCAATGGGCGCTGGGCGCAGACCTGCGCCTGGTCGTCGGGGGGCTGTCGGTGTCGGTCGAAGGGGTCAGCATCCGTCAGGACCCCGGGGCGGCCGACAAGTCCAACGGTCTGGGGCCGCAGACGCTGGTGTCCGGCTTCGCCGCCCGCGGCGCGTATGGAATGGTGGCATATGCGGTGCCGGTGTCGGACGGCGCGCTGCGCAGGCTCACGCCCTATCTGCGCTATGAGCAGCGTCACGCTCAGTTCGAGGGGTTCCCTGCGTATACAGTGGATCGCCTGACCTTCGGCTTCCGCCTCGATCTCTGGGAGGAGCTGATCGTCAAGGCGGAGGGGCTCCTCAACGGCGAAAAGTCGGGCTTGCCGCCCGTGGACAACAACGTCTTCGCTTCGTCTCTCGTCTACTCGTTCTAGAGGATCGCAATGCGCAGCCTTCTCCTTCTTGCCCTGTTGATCGCCGCGCCGCAGAAGCGCGATCAGACGCTGCTCCACCTCATCGACCGCGAGACGCAGATCGCGAACTTGTTGACCGCGGGGAAGCTGGCCTACGACGCGGGCGACTATGCCGCCGCCGCCGCCAGGTGGGACGCGCTGCTCAAGATCGAAGGGCTTCCCGC
>Ga0136846_1221346_pt1 | contig 12151 bp, 11 predicted proteins | sample HopSoiMetagenom2_FD_96841 | JGI IMG/M metagenome (GOLD analysis project Ga0136846, IMG submission 96841) | Grasslands soil microbial communities from Hopland, California, USA - 2 Assembly 2016 (version 4) | ecosystem: Environmental > Terrestrial > Soil > Grasslands | place: USA: Hopland...
ATGGACAGAAAATCTGGAGTTCGCGGGCGCCGTTCGGCGACAGGGCATTCGGGCTGTTCCGGTCCGACCCGGAGGCGCAGCGGCACAAGGGCCTCACCTACGTCATGTTCGACCTGAAGGCCGACGGCGTCACTGTGCGGCCGATCGCGCAGCTCGGCGGCGACACCGGCTTCGGCGAGATCTTCCTCGACGACGTGTTCGTCCCCGACCGCGACGTGATCGGCGCGGTGCACGACGGCTGGCGCGCCGCGATGAGCACATCGAGCAATGAGCGCGGCATGTCGCTGCGCAGCCCGGCCCGCTTCCTGGCGCCGGCGGAACGGCTTGTTCAGCAATGGAAAACGAATCCCGACCCGACGTTCACGGACCGGGTCGCCGACGCCTGGATCAAGGCGCAGGCCTACCGACTGCACACGTTTGGGACGGTGACCCGGGTAGCCGCCGGCGGTGAGCTCGGCGCCGAGTCGTCGGTGACCAAGGTGTTCTGGTCCGAGCTCGACGTCGCGCTGCACCAGACCGCGCTGGACATGCGCGGCGCCGACGGGGAGCTAGCCGATTCGTGGACCGACGGCCTGCTGTTCGCGCTGGGAGGCCCAATCTACGCGGGCACCAACGAGATTCAGCGCAACATCATCGCCGAGCGGCTGCTGGGCCTGCCGCGGGAGAAGGCGAAATGAGATTCGATCTAGACGAACAGCAGCGCGACTTCGCGGCCAGCATCGACGCGGCGCTGGCCGCCGCCGATCTGCCGGGCGCGGTGCGGGCCTGGGCGGCGGGCGACACTTCTCCCGGCCGCAAGGTGTGGGCGCAGCTGGCCGACCTCGACGTCACCGCGCTGGCGGTACCGGAGAAGTTCGACGGAATTGAGGCGCATCCAGTCGACTTGGTGGTCGCCGTGGAACGGTTAGGCCGTTGGTGCGTGCCGGGGCCCGTTACGGAATCCATTGCCGTGGCACCGGTTCTGCTCGCCGACGACGAGCGGTCGGCCGCACTGGCAGCCGGTGAGCTCATCGCCACCGTCGCGCTGCCCCCACATGTGCCACGCGCCGTCGACGCCGACTCGGCGGGGCTGATCCTGGTGGCCAGCGATGGACAGGTGCATAACGGCGCGGCCGGTGAGAAGCACGAGTCCGTCGACCCGAGTCGGAAGTTGTTCGACGTCAAAGTATCTGGCGACCCGCACGAGGCCGATTTAACGCGAGCCTATGAGTTCGGCGTGCTGGCGACGGCGGCACAGCTGGTCGGTGCCGGTCAGGCACTGCTCCACACGTCGGTCGAATATGCCAAGCAGCGCAGTCAATTCGGCAAGGTGATCGGCACGTATCAGGCGATCAAGCACAAGCTGGCCGACGTGCACATCGCGATCGAGCTGGCTCGGCCGTTGGTGTACGGCGCGGCATTGTCACTCGCCGACAACTCAGAAGACACCGCTCGTGATGTCAGCGCTGCCAAGGTCGCCGCGTCCGATGCGGCGCTGCTGGCGGCGCGCTCGGCGCTGCAGACACATGGGGCGATTGGATTCACGCAGGAGCATGACCTCTCGCTGTGGCTGCTTCGGGTGCAGGCGCTGCGTTCAGCATGGGGAGACCCGACGGTGCATCGGCGCAGGGTCTTGGAGGCATTGTGAGCGAAGAACGGGAGCTCCTGCGCGAGACGGTCGCGGCACTGGTCGACAAGCACGCGCCGCCCGCGGCGGTGCGCGAAGCGATGGTGTCGGAGCGCGGCTACGACGAGTCGCTGTGGAAGTTGCTGTGCGAGCAGGTCGGTGCCGCCGCCTTGGTGGTGCCCGAAGAATTGGGCGGCGCGGGCGGAGAGCTCGGCGATGCAGCGGTGGTACTCGAGGAGCTCGGCAAGGCGTTGGTGCCGACGCCGCTGCTCGGCACCACCCTCGCCGAACTCGCCTTGCTCGCCGCCAACGAGCCCGACACCGACGCGTTGGAGCGGCTGGCCGAGGGCAGAGCAATCGGGACCGTCGTATTCGACCCCGGTTATGTGGTCAACGGCGACGTCGCCGACTTCGTGATCGCCGCCAACGGCACAACGCTGAGCCGATGGACGAGCTTCACCTCACACCGCGTCGACGCCATGGACCTGACCCGCCGACTCGCACGGCTCGAGCCCACGGACACTGTGGACATCGGCGACGATCCCGGGCTCGCCGACATCGCCGCGATCCTGCTGGCCGCCGAGCAAATCGGTGCCGCCGCGAAATGTCTGGACATGACCGTCGAATACACCAAGGACCGCGTTCAGTTCGGCCGCCCGATCGGCAGTTTCCAGGCACTCAAGCACCGGATGGCCGACCTGTACGTCGCGGTGCAATCCGCGCGGGCCGTTGTCAACGAAGCGATCGCCGAGCCGTCGGCGACGTCGGCGGCGCTGGCGCGGGTCACGGCGAGCGAGGCGTTCTCGAAGGTGGCCGCGGAAGCCGTGCAGTTGCACGGCGGCATCGCGATCACCTGGGAGCACGACATCCAGCTGTATTTCAAGCGCGCGCATGGCAGCGCCCAGCTGCTCGGACCGCCGCGGGAGCATCTGCGTCGGCTGGAATCCGAGGTGTTCTAGCGTTTGATGGCTTGAAGCGTATAGCTCAGCGGAAGCCGCTCGGGATGCTCGATGAGCCGCCATTCGCCGTCGTCTCGACGCATCCGCCCCGGCAGCGCCTCCCACGGGACGGAGTCGTGCTCGACGAATGAGGTGAGCTCGAGGCCCGCGTCGAGGACGGCGGTGATGACGTTCCCGAGGCCCTGGGTCCAGTTGCGGGACTGGTTGTGACTGAACTCGATCGCGGTGTCGACGTATGTCCCCGGAACGTCGAAATGTACTGGCTCGGAGTGCTCGAAGTACGAATAACCGATGACCAGCTCGTCGGTGCGGTCTTCATCGACGGCCCATAGCATCGGGTGTCCGTCGCGCAGAAATAATCTGCCGCCCTTGCGTAGCAGGCACGCCACGGTGTCAGCCCATCGGGCAACATCGGGTAACCAGCACAATGCCCCGATACCGGTGAACACGAAGTCGAATTCGCCGCCGCCGACGACGGCGGGCGCGTTATAGACGTCGTCTTCGACGAAGGCGACATCGGCGCGAGCGTCGGCGGCTATGCGCCGGGCAATCGCAATCGATTCCGCCGAAAAGTCGAGACCCGTCATCGCGGCGCCGAGCCGATGCAGTGAGATCGTGTCGGTCCCGATATGACATTGCAGATGGATTCCTCGCTGTCCCTTGATGTCACCGAGGCGCGGCACGTCGAACCGGACCACATCGGAAAGGCGCGTCGGGTCTGCGATCAGTTCTTGGACGGCGTAGTCCGGCGAACTCGCATGTGCCGGCGCGCGTTCGTCCCACCAGGCTCGGTTGATCGCGAAGTGTTCGTCGTCCATGGGCGTATGCCCGCAAAGGCTACCGTTTCAAGAGGGCAGACCGCTTGTTAGCCTCGTCTCAATGAGCGTTGCGCTGCGGGCCGGTATTCCACCGTTTTACGTGATGGACGTGTGGCTGGCCGCGGCGGAACGCCAGCGCACGCACGGCGACCTGGTCAACCTGTCGGCCGGGCAGCCAAGCGCAGGCGCGCCCGCCGCCGTGCGCACTGCGGCGAAAGACGCATTGGACAACACCGTTCTCGGCTACACCGTCGCGTTGGGCATCCCGGAGCTGCGCACCGCGATCGCCAGCTCGTATGCGGACCGCCACAGGCTCGCCGTCGACGCAGGCGACGTCGTGATCACCACCGGCTCGAGCGGTGGATTCCTGCTGGCGTTCCTTGCGTGCTTCGACGTCGGCGACCGGGTGGCCATCGCCAGTCCCGGATATCCCTGCTACCGCAACATCCTGTCGGCTCTGGGCTGTGAGGTGGTCGAGATCCCATGCGGACCGGACACGCGGTTCCAGCCGACGGCCCAGATGCTGGCCGATCTGGATCCTCCGGTGCAGGGCGTGATTGTCGCGAGTCCCGCCAACCCAACTGGGACCGTGATTCCGCCCGAGGAGCTCGCCGCGATCGCGTCGTGGTGCGAACGGTCGGGAGTTCGGCTGATCAGCGACGAGGTCTACCACGGCCTGGTCTACGAGGGCGCGCCCGCGACCAGTTGCGCGTGGCAGACATCGCGAGATGCCGTGGTGGTCAACAGCTTTTCGAAGTACTTCGCGATGACCGGCTGGCGGTTGGGCTGGCTGCTCGTGCCCCAGGAACTGCAGCGCGCGGTGGACTGCCTGACGGGCAATTTCACGATCTGCCCGCCGGCGCTGGCGCAGGTGGCTGCCGTTGCCGCGTTCTTACCGGAATCGGTCGCCGAGGCGGATGCGCTCCTGCATCACTACGGGGCCAACAGGCAGTTGCTGCTCGACGGGCTGCGCGCGATCGGCATCGATCGGCTTGCCCCGACCGATGGTGCGTTCTACGTCTACGCCGACGTGTCGCACCTGACCACCGACTCGCTGTCGTTCTGCTCGAAATTGTTGAACGACACCGGCGTTGCGATCGCCCCGGGCATCGACTTCGACACGGTGCGCGGCGGGTCGTTCGTGCGGCTGTCGTTCGCCGGGCCGACGAGCGACATCGAGGAAGCGCTGCGCCGCATCGAATCCTGGGTGCAGCCATGAGCGTGGTTACGTATGAGCTCGACGACCACGTCGCGACGATCACCCTGAATCGCCCCGAGGCGCGTAACGCCATAAACGGCGGCCTGCGCCGAGATCTGAACGCGGCGTGGGACCGCTTCCGCGACGACGAGGATGCCTGGGTCGCGATCCTGACAGCGAACGGGGATGTGTTTTGCGCAGGCGGGGACCTGAAGGACGGCGAAGGGTCGGTTGGCACCTTCGGCGGCACATTTTGGGAGAAGCCGACGATCAACTCGTTCGAGAGTGGGATGGAACTGTTCAAGCCGACCATCGCGGCCGTGCACGGTCCCTGTATCGGCTACGGACTCACCGGAGTGCTGTTCTGCGACTTCGTGATTGCCACCACCGAGGCGGTGTTTTCCTTCCCCGAGGTATCAATCGGCGTTCCCACCATCGTCGGAGCAATCCGGCTTCCCCATCGGGTGGGCTGGGCCAATGCCATGGAGTTGCTGCTGACCGGCAAGCCGATGAATGCCGAACGGGCCAAGGAGATCGGTCTGGTGTGGAAGCTGGTCGACCCCGAGCAGCTGCAAGCGGAGGCCAAGGCATGGGCCCGCACCCTGACCGAGGCCGCACCCCTGGCCCAGCGGGCGACCAAGGAGGTGGCGTGGCGCACCGTGGACATGGGCTGGGTCGAGTCGGTCCGCTTCGGTGAGACCATGCGCAAGGTGGTCGCGGCCACCGAGGACGTGACCGAAGGTCTTCGGGCCTGGCGTGAGAAGCGCAAGCCCCGTTGGCGGGGCCGTTGAGGCGTGCAGCACGCCGGATTGGTTAGCGCTTCAGATTCGCGTACCAGTCGAGCAGCGCCGGATCATCAACGGCGCTCTTTTCGACGACGCCCGCGGCGTCGGCGCCCTGCAGCAGCTTCTTGATCGGCACTTCGAGCTTCTTGCCCGTGCGGGTATGCGGAACACCGGGGGCGACGAGGATGTCATCGGGCACATGCCGCGGAGACACTTCGTCGCGGATGGTGCGCTTGATGCGGGCGCGGAGGTCGTCGGTCAGCTCCGCGTCGTCGGCGAGCACCACGAACAGCGGCATCCAGTAGCCGCCGTCGGGCTGCTCGGCGCCGATCACCAATGCCTCGGCGATCTCGGGCAACCGCTCAACGGCCTGGTAGATGTCAGCGCTGCCCATCCGGATGCCGTGCCGGTTCAGAGTCGAGTCGGAGCGTCCGTGCACCACAATGCTGCCGTGGTCGGTGATGGTGATCCAGTCACCGTGCCGCCAGACGCCGGGGAACATCTCGAAATAGGCACTGCGATAACGGGATCCGTCGGTGTCGTTCCAGAACGCGACGGGCATCGACGGCATCGGTTTGGTGATGACCAGCTCGCCGACCTCACCGCGCACCGGCTTGCACGACTCGTCCCACGCGTCGAGCGCGACACCCAGGTACGGCGCGGACAACTCCCCCGGCCACACCGGCACGGTGCGCACACCGCCGATGAACGCCGACACCACATCGGTGCCGCCGCTGATCGACGCCACCTGCACGCGCTCCCCGACGTTGTTCCGCAGCCACAGTGACGACGACGGCGGGAGCGACGAGCCGGTGATGCCTACGGTCTTCAGCTTCGACAGATCGTGCTCAGTGCGCGGCACGGCGCCCGCCTTGGCGCAGCCCAACACGTAGCCCGGGCTGGTGCCCAGCACGGTAGCGCCGACACGGGACGCGATGTCCCACAACGCGTCCGGTTTCGGATAGTTCGGGCTGCCGTCGTAGCAGACGATCGTCGCACCGACCAGCAACCCGGCGACCTGGAAGTTCCACATCATCCAGCTCGGGCTGGTGTGCCAGAAGAACGTATCGTCGGCACCGATATCCGATTGCAGTGCAATGGCCTTCAAGTGTTCGAGCACGACGCCGCCGTGCCCGTGCATGATTCCCTTCGGCAGCCCCGTGGTGCCCGACGAGAACAGAATCCACAGCGGATGGTCGAAATCGACGGGTGCCGTGTCCAGTTCAGTGACGTCAGCCTCCACCGTGAGCTCGGATGCCCGCACAGTGGCTCGCACTGTCGGCAGGCCGGCCTGCAGTGCCGCGACGTCGTCGCGCTTGTCGTGAGACTTGCCGCCGTACCGATATCCATTGGCGGTCACCAGGACAGCCGGCTCGAGCTGGCCGAGCCGGTCCAGCGCCGCCTTGGCGGAGTAGTCCTGCCCGCACGCACTCCAGATGGCGCCGATGCTCGCGGTCGCGAGGAACGCGATGACCGCCTCGGGGATGTTGGGCAGATAGCCGACGACGCGGTCGCCGGCCGTGACCCCATGCGAACGCAGAGTTTGCGCGAATGCCGCGGTGCGCCCGATCAATTCGCGCCACGACAGCTCGGTGACCCCTCCGTCCTCGCTGACATGCAGCACGGCAGGCCGGTCGGTTCGCGCGTTGCGCACGATTTGGTCGACGTAGTTCAGTCGGACACCGGGAAACCACCGCGCACCCGGCATCACCGCGTTCTCGAGCACGCGAACGGGTGGGTCGCCGAGCTCGAAGTACTCCCAGAGCGCGCCCCAGAACGCGGCCGGGTCCTCGACCGACCACCGCCACAGCGCTTGGTAGTCCGTCATGGGTGTGCCGGTGCGCTGCTGCACGAACCGGGCGAAGTCGGTGACGCGCGCGCCGGCGATATCGCGCTCCGTCGGCTCCCACTGCGGAACCTCAACGGCATGTGTCATCGGGCGCTCCAGCCGCCGTCCATAGTGTACGACGCCCCGGTCACCATCCCGGCGACTGGCGAGGCCAGCCAACCGACCAGGGCGGCAACCTCTTCCGGCTCCACCAGCCGCTTGATTGCGCTCTCCTTCAGCAGGATCTCGGCCACCACTTGATCTTCGGGGATGTCATGCGTGCGAGCCTGGTCAGCGATCTGCTTGGTCACCAGCGGAGTGCGGACGTATCCGGGGTTCACACAGTTGCTTGTCACGTCGTGCGGACCGCCCTCGAGCGCTGTCACCTTCGATAGGCCCTCGAGCGCGTGTTTAGCGGTGACGTAGGCGACCTTGTACTCCGAGGCGCGAATACCGTGCACCGATGAGATGTTAATGATGCGGCCGAACTTCTGCCGGTACATGTGCGGAAGCGCTGCCCGGATCAACAGGAACGGCGCCTCCACCATCAGCGTCAACATGGCCCGGAACCGCTCGGGTGCGAAGTCCTCTATCGGGGCGATGCTCTGCACACCGGCGTTGTTCACCAGGATGTCGGTGTCGAGCTGCAGGTTCTCCAGCGACGAGACGTCGAGAAGGTCCACCGCCCATGCTTGCCCGCCAATGTCCTGAGCCAGCTCCTTTGCACCACCTTCGTCGACATCGGCGATGGTGACCGTCGCGCCGCGGCCTGCCAGCTCCCTGGCGCACGCCGCGCCGATACCGCTCGCACCGCCGGTGACCAGCGCGGAGCGGCCGGTCAGGTCCGTCATACGACGCCGGCCTTGGCGAGATCCTCGCGGTCGGCCTGATCGATCGCCGCCAGATCGATGCCCTTTGTCTCGCGGGTGAAGTACACCGCGATGAGGGTGATGACGGCGGCCCCCGCGAGGTACAGCGCGATCGGCACCGAGGAGTCGTACGCCTTGAGCAAGCCCGCCGCGATAGACGGCGCCAGCGACCCGGCGAAGATCGCTGTGACCTGATAGCCAAGGGACACACCGGAATACCGCATCCGAGTCGGGAACATCTCGGCCATGATCGCCGGCTGCGGGGCGTACATGATCGCGTGGATCACCAGGCCGATGATGATGGCGCTCATGATGAGCAGGTAGTTCGCGGTGTCCATCATCGGGAACGCGAAGAAGCCCCACGTGCCTGCAGCGAGAGCACCCACGAAGTAGACCGGACGGCGGCCGTATCGGTCGGACAGCCGGCCCACCTGCGGGATGACAACGAAGTGCACCGCATGCGCGGCCAGCAGCCACCACAGGATGTCGGCGGTATTGGCATGGACCTGCTCCTTGAGGTAAACGATGGAGAAGGTGACCACCAGGTAGTACATGATGTTTTCGGCGAGCCGCAGGCCCATGGCTGTGAAAACGCCTCGCGGGTAACGCTTTAGCACCTCGACGACGCCGAACGAGACGGCCTTGACCCGCTCGACCTCCTGTTGCGCCTCGAGGAAGATCGGCGCATCGGTGACCTTCGTCCGGATGTAGTAACCGATCAGGACCACCACGGCCGACAACCAGAACGCGACCCGCCATCCCCACGACAGGAACGCGGCATCCGACAGCGTGCCGTTCAGCACCAGCAGCACCACGGTCGCGAGCATGTTTCCGACCGGCACGGCCGCCTGCGGCCAACTGGCCCAGAACGCGCGACTCGGGTTGGGGCTGTGCTCGGCGACCAGCAGCACCGCACCGCCCCATTCGCCCCCAACCGCGAAGCCCTGCAGAAACCGCAGTGTCACAAGCAACACCGGCGCCCAATAGCCAACTTGGGCGAACGTCGGCAGGCATCCCATCAGGACCGTCACCGCGCCGACCATCAGCAGGCTGAACTGCAGGAGCTTTTTGCGGCCGTACTTGTCGCCGAAGTGTCCGAACACGACGCCACCCAACGGGCGCGCCAGGAATCCGACCGCGTAGGTCAATAACGCTGCGATGATTGCATCGATATCGCTGGTGCCCTTGGCGAAAAAGATCTTGCCGAACACCAGGGTGGCGGCGGTGCCGTAGAGGAAGAACTCGTACCACTCGACCACCGTGCCTGCCATTGATGCAGCCACCACTCGTTTCAGTCCGGTCGAGATCGGGGCCGGTTCGTCGCTTGCCGGCCGTAAATCGTCGCGGACACTCATCGCACGCTCCTGCCTCAGATGTGATGGCGGACACAGATCTCTGTGAGTATTCATGCAGTTAACCACCCGTGCAATGGCCAAAACTGCAGGACGTATCTGCAAAAATGCAGATATGACCGCACCCGCGTCCGGCCGTCGCCCGAGCGCCGACGACCTGTTGGTGCTGCTGGCTGTCGGCCGCTCGGGCCGCTTCAACACCGCCGCCGAGGAGCTCGGCCTCAACCACACCACCATTTCGCGTCGCATCGCGGCGCTCGAAGAATCGATCGGCGGCCGAGTCTTGGCGCGCGTTGGCGGAGGCTGGGAACTCACCGACCTCGGCCGGGAAGCACTGTCGGCCGCCGAGGCCGTCGAATCGGCGGTCCGCTCCCTGACCGTCGAGCCCGGCGGCGCGCGCGCCCTTGAGGGCGTGGTGCGGATATCGGCCACCGATGGATTCAGCGCCTACATCGCCGCGCCAGCAGCCGCACAGGTGCAGCGCCGGCATCCGCAGGTGGCGGTCGAGATCGTCGCCGCCACCCGGCGGGCCACCCAGCAGCGGTCCGGGCTCGACGTCGAGGTGGTCGTCGGTGAACCAAAAGTCCACCGTGCCAAGGCGATTCGGCTTGGCGACTATTGCCTTGGTCTCTACGGAGCACGCAGCTACCTCACCGAGCATGGCACGCCGACGAGCATCGCCGACCTCGCCCGCTATCCCCTCGTCTACTTCATCGACTCGATGTTGCAGGTGGATGACCTCGACATCGCGACGAGCTTCGCGCCTGCGATGCGCGAATCAGTCACCTCCACCAACGTTTTCGTCCACGTTGAAGCGACGCGCGCATCTGCAGGCATCGGCCTGCTGCCCTGTTTCATGGCCGACCGCCACGACGATCTGATCCGCGTGCTATCCGACGCAGTGGCGATCCAGTTAACCTACTGGCTCGTCACCCGCGCCGAAACGCTTCGTCGACCCGAGGTGGCGGCCGTTGTGGACGCGATTCGGGATCGCATGCAGGAACAGCGCGACGTGCTGCTCGGCGCCCGTTAGTGACGGCGACGCCGCTTTCGCGACTTACGCCGTCGACGACGGCTCGATGAAGACGTAAGCGGGCAAGGACGTGGCGGCGTAGGGCGCGTCATCGCGGCCGCGCGTACTTGGCGCCTGCACAGTTCCCGCATGACGGCGACTTGGACGTCGATGGCCACCGTCTCCAGCGCGGTTGCCAACTCCATTGTGTCGAGCAAGCCAAGGTCATCGAGGTCGGCGACCGCCTCCGGAGGCGGCAATTCATATGATTCGAACATAAGTTCGAAGATAGTGTCTGCCGCCGACTCAAACGCTGTCCCACTCCTCATCTGCGACATCGGCGATGCAGTGGTAGGCGATAACCGGAGTCCCAGGCTCGGCCACGCCGCCGAAAATATTGAGGCAGGGACCAAGGGCGCTCGTTATTTGGCCGTTGGGCTGGAGACTCCAATGCTGGTTATCCGCATTTGTCTGACACGGCGAGAGCATCACGGGGGTGTTATCCGCTGGGTCGTTGATGCTCACGCAATTTCCGGGGAAGGCCACGCTCTCGATGTGTCCGGCAGAGTTGAAAGTCCAAAGCTGGGGCTTCGAGCCACTACAGGGGTTGACCATGGTTGCAGTGCTGTTTCCGTTCGGACCGTCGAGACACCAATTACCCAATCGGCTCTTCAGCTGAACCGGATCGGCGGCACTCGCCGCCCCAGCGCTTAGCAGCGCGACACCGAACACAGCGCCGACTACGACAATGGCCAGGTGCACACCGCCCTTCCGTGATTCATGCATTTCATCTCCTTCCTCTCGTCCTGGTTCTACGATCCGCCCGGACGATGAAAAAGGCAGCCCCGAATTTGCGGATGATTCCTTGATCTGAACGCTTGCGGTTCGCCGCGCATATTGCTGCAGTCATGGGTATGCCGTTCATCGACCACCCCAAGGGCCGCGCGTACTACCGGCACTGGGCGGCCGCCGAGCCGCGCGCCGCCATCATCTTCCTGCACGGCTTCGGCGAACACACCGGCGTCTACCACCGGTACGGCTTCGCGCTGAACGCCGCCGGAATCGACCTGTGGGCCGTCGACCAGTTCGGCCACGGGCTGACTCCGGGGCCGCGCGGTGACTTCGGCACTCTCGAGGACAGCTCGGATCTGGCCGACACCTTGACCGAACTCGCCGAAGGCGAAGGGCCGGGGCTGCCGTTGATCGCCCAGGGGCATTCGTTCGGCTCGGTCGTCACACTCTTCCGGCTGCTGGATCAACCCCAGCGCTACCGCGCAGGCGTAATCTCGGGTGCCCCACTGGTGCCGATCCCCGAAATGCTTGATGCCGACAGCTCATTCGATCTGGATCCCAGCTGGCTCTCCGGTGATCCGTTCTATCTCGACTCACTGGAGAACGACCCACTGGCGTTCGTCGATGCCGATGGTCTGCCGTTGGCACGAGAACTCGACAAGGCGTGGGACCGGTTCGGCTCCGATCTGCCGAAGCTGTCCGTGCCGACACTGGCCGTGCATGGTGTCAGCGATCCGATCGCGCCGGTCGATGCGGTTCGGGCATACGCCGAGCAATTAGACCCGTTGCAACTCAACGAATTTCCCGGTGCGCATCACGACATTCTCAACGAGACGGTGCATCGCGAGGTGGCGGCCGCCATCGTCGACTTCGTCGAAAAACAAGCAGGCCGATAGGGTCAGCTGCCTCCTCCGCCGCAACCTCCGCCGCCG
>Ga0136846_1211750_pt1 | contig 12149 bp, 10 predicted proteins | sample HopSoiMetagenom2_FD_96841 | JGI IMG/M metagenome (GOLD analysis project Ga0136846, IMG submission 96841) | Grasslands soil microbial communities from Hopland, California, USA - 2 Assembly 2016 (version 4) | ecosystem: Environmental > Terrestrial > Soil > Grasslands | place: USA: Hopland...
TCGGCGACGTGCTGCGCCTGGGGCCGCCGCTGGGCCACCTCGGCCTGGACTCCGGCTCCGACCGCGACCTGCTGCTCGTCGCCGGCGGCATGGGCCTGGCGCCGCTGAAGGCCCTGGTCGACCAGGTGGTCCGGTTCGGCCCCAAGCGGCGGGTCGACCTGTTCGTCGGCGCCCGCATCGAGGACCAGCTCTACGACCGGCCCGAACTCGACCGGCTGACGCGGGAGAACCCGTGGCTGTCGGTGACTTACGCGGTCTCCGACGACAAGGAGTCGGCGCTGGAGCACGGCGACATCGGCGACGTCGTCGAGCGGCACGGCCCGTGGCAGTCGCGGGACGCCTACATCGCCGGTCCGGTCGCCATGGTGCAGGACACCCAGGCCCGGCTCGCCGCCTCCGGGCTGCCGCGCGACAGGATGCGAGCCGAGGTCTTCGCCCCCAGCCGACCGGGGCCCAACGTTGAGGGAGACGTGACCGAATGACCAGCGACCAGTACGCGGGGACCGAGCGCCGGCTGGGGCCCGGCGACGTGCAGAGCGTGCGGTTCACCAACGGCTCGATGCTGCACCCGGGCTACAACGAGGCCGAGGTCGACCGCTTCCTCAACCGGGTCGCCCAGGAGATCGCCAGTCTGCACGCCGAGAAGGCGAAGCTGCGCGACCACGTGCACGCCCTGCAGGCGCACCTGCAGCAGGCGGAGGAGGCGGCCGTTCCCGAGCCGCCGAGCGACCAGGCGGTGCGCCTGCTGGCCACCGCCCAGCAGACCGCCGACCAGTACGTGGCCGAGGCCGAGGACTTCTCCCGGCAGATGACCGCCGACGCCCGGGCCCGCTACGAGGAGCAGCTCAAGCAGGCCCGCGAGACCGCCGGCGCGATCATCCAGGCCGCTCACGAGCAGGCCGCGCACATGACCGCGGGCGGGGGCGAGCGGATCGTCGACGAGCCGGCCCCGCGCGGCGCGAGCACGGAGGAGCTCGAGGAGCAGGTCGCCTACCTCAAGGCCTTCGCGCAGGCCTGCCGCACCCAGCTGCGCGCCTACCTCGAGGCCCTGCTCTCCGACGTGGAGAGCGAGTGGGGCAAGGCCAACCCCTCGGCGCTGCCCCAGGCCCCGCTGCGCGCGTCCGCCCAGCGGGGCCTCGCCCGCACGGAGAGCGCGCCGGCGCAGGACGCCGCCGGGCCGACCAACGTGGCCCGCGAGATGCCGCTGTCCGACAGCACGTCCGAGCACCCGGTCGTCACCCCCGGCGGCACCGTGGAGGCGCACCGGGGCTGACCCGCTCGCACGGCGGCCGGACACGGGCTGCCGGTCGCCGGGACGCGGCACGGCAGGAGCCGTGCAGCTTCGGCGTGCTCAGCCGGCGAATGCCGCGACGACCCGGCGCGCATACCGCTCCGGCCACGGCGCGTCGTCCACCTCGCGGTCGAGCTCGGCGAGCAGGCACGTCAGCTCGGTGCGCGTGGGCGGGCGGCCGAGCAGGTCGGGCAGTTCCGACAGCTCGACCAGCCACGCCGCGTACCAGGTCGGCCAGTCCGGGTCGGCGCCGTCGGTGCGGCGGTACACCCGGTGGTGGAGGTCGGCGACCTCGGCGAGCAGGGCGGCGACGCGCTCGCTCATCCGCAGGTCAGGTGTCGGCCTGGTCGAGGCACATGGTGTTGCCCTCGCTGTCCTTGAACCAGGCCGCGCGCCCCATGCCCTTCATGGACGCGATTTCGCCGTCCCACTCGACCCCGGGCATGTCGTAGACCTCGAAGCCGACGCCCTTGGCCTTGAGGTCGCGGACGTCGGACTCGATGTCGGTCACGTGCCACTGGGCGATGGTGTGCCCAGACTGGCCGGCGAAGCCGGTCTCGTAGATGTTGAAGCGCGTCCCGCCCGCGGTCTCGTAGACGAGGTTGACGCCGCCCATCTCCTGGACCGGTGTCAGACCGAGGATGTCGGCGTAGAACGTCCGGGCCCGCTGGAGGTCAGCGGCAGGGATGTTGGCCTCGACCCGGCTGTTGTTCAGCATGGTGGCTCCCGGCGGATCGGTGGATGGAATCAGCCCCCGCACCGATGCCGCCGCAACCTAGTCCTGTCCGCGGAATTGCGGCAACGAGAACCACCGCGTCCGCGGTCGCCGGCAGCGGCAGGATGGGTGGGCCCCTCCGTCGACTCCCGGGAGCACAGGGTGAGCGATCCCGACGACCGGCCGCAGGCCGCCATGGTCGTGCCGCAGTTCCTCGTCCACCAGCGGATCACGCTGATGGTGAACCGGTACGAGATCCGCGCCGCCGCACCCGACGGCAGCGAGGGGCAGCTGCTGGCCCTGGCCGAGCAGCGGCGGATGAAGCTGCGTGAAGAGGTGGACTTCTACGCCGACGAGTCGAAGACCCGTCGTCTCTTCTCCTTCCGGGCCCGGCAGCGGCTCGACGTGCGCGCCGACCACGACGTGTTCGACGAGAACGGCGTCGTCCTCGGCGGGTTCCGCAAGGAGTTCGCCGCCAGCCTGCTGCGCTCCACCTGGCGGTTGTCCGCGCCGGGGCTGGAGGTCGTGGGCCGGGAGCGCAGCGCATTCGTCGCGATCCTGCGCCGCATCTGGGACGTCCTCCCGTACGTCGGCGACGTCTGGGTGCCGTTCGTCTTCCACTTCGACTTCGCCGACGCCGCGACCGGGCGGCCGGTCATGGTCAGCGAGCGCCGCTGGGGCGTGCGCGACCGCTACACCGTCACCGTGCCCGACCCGCGGCTGGACTTCCGGATCGCCGCGTCGATGGCCGTCGCGCTGGACGCGTTGCAGAGCCGCTGAGAAAGGGCGGGAAGCTCGCGCCCGCCGGCGAGGTTGCCCCTGGTGAATCCTCGTGAAAGGCCTCGCCCCATGCGCATCCCGCTGTCCGTCCTCGACCTCGCCCCGATCCCGCCCGGCAGCGCGGTCGGCGACGCCATCACGGCGAGCGTGGCGCTCGCGCAGCGCGCCGAGGAGGTGGGCTTCGACCGGGTCTGGTACGCCGAGCACCACAACATGCCGAGCATCGCGTCGTCGGCGACGAGCGTGCTCATCGCGCACGTGGGCGCGCACACCTCGCGGATCCGGCTCGGCGCCGGTGGCGTCATGCTGCCCAACCACTCGCCGCTGACCATCGCCGAGCAGTTCGGCACGCTCGACGCGATGTACCCGGGCCGCATCGACCTCGGCCTCGGCCGCGCTCCCGGCTCGGACCAGAACACGATGTACGCGCTGCGCCGTGACGAGCGCTCGGCCGACCGGTTCCCGCAGGACGTCCTCGAGCTGCAGGCCTACCTGGCCGGCGAGACCCGGGTGCCGGGCGTCGACGCGATCCCCGGCAAGGGTTCCAAGGTGCCCCTGTACGTCCTGGGCTCGTCGATGTTCGGCGCCACGCTGGCCGCCGCGCTCGGGCTGCCCTACGCCTTCGCCTCGCACTTCGCGCCGCAGATGCTGGAACCGGCGGTGGCCGCCTACCGGCAGGAGTTCCGGCGCTCGGCGCAGCTCGACCGGCCCCACGTGATCGCCGGCGTGAACGTCATCGCCGCCGACACGCAGGAGGCAGCCCAGCAGCAGGCCGAGCGGATCCGCCGGATCCGCGCGGTGGGCCTGTTCGGCCGCGGCCGGGAGTTCACCGACGAGGAGGCCGACCTGCTGCTGCAGTCGCCGGCCGGCCGGCACATCGAGCAGATGATGACCTACAGCGCCGTCGGCACCCCCGACGTCGTCCGCGACTTCCTGGAGGGCTTCGCCAAGACGGCGGACGCCGACGAGCTGATCGTCGCCTTCCAGTCCCCGACGACGGAGGAGCGGCTGCGCTCGGTGGCGCTGACCGCGGAGGCGATGGCCTGACACGGGGATGGGCCTGACAAGGTGCAGGATGCCCGCGTGAGCCAGGACGACGGCCAGCACGACATCGCCCCGCTGCCCACCGCCGAGCTGCACCTGCACATCGAGGGGACGCTCGAGCCGGAGCTGGCGCTGCGGCTGGCCGCCCGCAACCGGGTGCCGCTGCGGTTCGGCGGGCTCGACGAGCTGCGCCGCGCCTACGACTTCGCCGACCTGCAGTCGTTCCTGGACCTGTACTACGAGCTGTCCGCGGTGCTGCAGCACCGGCAGGACTTCGCCGACCTCGCCGAGGCGTACCTCGCCCGGGCGGAGGCGCAGGGTGTGCGGCACGCCGAGGTGTTCGTCGACCCGCAGGCACACCTCGCGCGCGGCGTGCCGCTCGAGGTGGTGCTCGAGGGCCTGGGCGAGGCGTTCCGCTCCGCCGAGGAGCGCCACGGGATCAGCGCCCGGCTGATCGCCTGCTTCCTGCGCGACCGCGACCCGGCCGAGGCCGAGGCGCTGCTGCCCCGGTTGCTGCCGTACCGCGACCTGGTCATCGGCGTCGGCCTCGACAGCGCCGAGGTCGGCCGGCCGCCGGAGCTGTTCGAGCGGGTGTTCGCCCGCGCCGCCGACGAGGGCCTGCACCGCGTGGCGCACGCGGGGGAGGAGGGCCCGCCGGGGTACGTGACCGCGGCCCTCGACCGGCTCGGCGTCGAGCGGGTCGACCACGGCATCCGCTGCCTGGAGGACCCGTCGCTGGTCGCCCGGCTGCGCGACGAGGGGGTGCCGCTGACCGTGTGCCCGCTGTCGAACGTCGCGCTGCGCTGCGTCGGCCGGCTGGCCGACCACCCGCTGCGCCGCATGCTCGACGCCGGCCTGGTCGCCACCGTGAACTCCGACGACCCGGCCTACTTCGGCGGGTACCTCCACGACAACGTCGCGGCGGTCACCCACGCCCTCGGCCTGACCCTCCAGGAGCGGCGGCGGCTGGCCGAGAACAGCTTCCGGGCCAGTTTCCTGCCCGAGGACGCCAAGCAGCGGCACCTGTCGGCGGTGGCCGCCGCCGCTCAGGAGGCCTCGACGACGTAGAGCGTGTTCCCGTCGGCGTCCCGGAAGCTGAACATCGCCGGCACACCGGGGAAGCGCAGCACCTCGGGGTCGACGTCGACGCCGGCCCCGCGCAGTGCCGCGTGGTCGGCCTCGGCGTCCGCGGTGGTCAGCCGGATGCCGGTGTCGACGCCGGTGGCCGCGCCGTCCGCCGGGGGCACCAACGCCAGGCTCGTCGTCGCCCCGTCCGGGGCGACCTCCAGCCAGCGGCCGGCGCCGAAGGAGGCGACCGTGCGGACGGCGAAGCCGAGCCGTCGTGTGTAGAAGTCAAGGGCACGGTCCTGGTCCCGGACGGGGACGGCGACGGTGCGGACGTCGGTGATGCGCATGCCCGTCCGACCGTCCGCGGCGGTGGAAGTGAGCGCTACGGCCCCAACAGCCGCTTGGGCGCCCGGCACGCCCACGCCTCGCCGGCCAGCTCGGTGAGCGTCACGTCGTCCAGCTCCTCCAGCCGTGCGAGGACGGCGGGGTAGCCGTCGAAGTGCGGGATGGTGAAGAAGACGGCGGGGTCGTCGGCGATCAACGCGAACTTGGCACCCTCGTCGGGGACCGAGGCGCCCAGCACCGGCCCCGTCGGGGCGGCGTCGCCGAGCTGCGCCACGTCCTTGCGGCCCAGGGGTCGCTCCCACACGAAGCCCTTGCCGTGCACCTGCCAGGACAGCTGCCCGCGGCCGTTCGCCGCCTCCTCCACCTCGGGCAGCGCCAGGCAGACCCGCCGCACGTCGTCCCAGGTGGCCATGCCGCCTCCTCAGTCCTGAGCCGCCGGGACCAGGCCGAGCCGGTGCGCGACGCCCGCCGCCTCGACCCGCCCGCTGACGCCCAGCTTGGCGAGGATGTTGGAGACGTGGACGCTCGCCGTCTTCGGGCTGATGAACAGCTCCCCGGCGATCTGCCCGTTGGAGCGCCCGGCCGCGACCAGGGACAGCACCTCGAGCTCCCGCTCGGTGAGGCCGAACGGCGTTCCCCCGGCGGCCGGCGCCGGGACGGCGGGAGCCTCCTCGAGCGGGACCCGCGCCCGGCGGGCGAGCGCCACGACGTCGTCGAGCAGCGGGCGCGCCCATCGAGCCGGCACCGGCGAACGCGGCGCGCAGCGGCTCTCCGGCCTCGTCCCGGCGGCCCTCGGCGCACAGCGCCTCCCCGAGCCGGAACCGCGCGTACGCCAGCGGCCAGGCGTCGGCCGTGCGCTCCCAGTCGACGACCGCCTGGTGCCAGCCCGCGACCTGGGGCAGGCCGTCGCGGCGCAGGGACTCGGCCGCGGCCATGGAGCGGTAGGCGACCGCCGAGGGCAGCAGGCGGGCCGCGGCCTCGGGGTGGGGCAGACCCGCGGTGAACGGCGCGGGGGCCGCCTCGCCGCGGTCGCGGGCACGGGTGGCGGCGTCGGCCTCGATCCGCGCGCCCAGCCAGATCAGCGGCCAGGCGTACCGGGTGCTCCACGCGGTGGTCTCGGCCAGCCCCGTCGTCACCAGCCCGGCCGCCGTCGAGAGGTCCCCCCGTGCCCGGGTCGCCTCGGACTCCACGAAGGCCAGCGCGTGGGTGAACTGCGGTTCGCGGCTGTCGCCGAGGTGCTTGCGGGACTGCCGCACGCAGTCCAGCGCCTCCTCGGGCGAGCCCGTGTACGCCGCCAGGTACCCGAGGAGCTCGAGCAGCGAGGCGGCGAACACGCCGGACAGACCCGTGCCGAGGTCCTCCCGGATCAACCGCTCGGCCTCTGCCCACTCGCCCAGGCGCACCAGCGGCTCGATGAGGTTGCCGCGCAGGAAGACACCGAACGTCCGGTACTGGCCCACCCGCCGCGAGAGCTCGATGCCCGCGCGGGCCGCCTCGGCCGCGGCGGCGTGCTTGCCGTGCGCCTCCAGGGCGTCGGAGAGGTTGACGTAGCCCCGCAGCGCGGCGTCCACGTCCCGGCTGTCGAGGGCCAGCTGCAGCCCGTCCCGCAGGGCCGCCTCGCCGCCCTCGGCGTCGTCGAGGTAGCTGATCGAGCTCCCCAGGCTGATCAGCGCGCCGGCCTCCAGCGGCTTCGCGCCGACCGCGCGGGCGGCCTCGATCGCCGTGCGGGCCACGTCGGCCGCCCGCTCCTCGCCCATCCGCATGAGCGTGTTCGCCAGCGAGGCGAGGAGGGTCGCCCGCGCCAGGGTGGGCGGCTGCACGGGCAGCGTCTCCAGCGCCTCCTCGAGGGCGGCGAGTCCGGCGCCGTCCTCGCCGAGCATGCGCAGCGTGTGGGCGCGCTGCTCGACGACGAGCGCCGCGCGCTCGGGGTCGGCGGCCGGGTCGATCAGCTCCTCGGCCTGCTGGAGGAACGGCAGCGCCCGGTGGGGGTCGCCGCCGTAGAAGGCCGCCCGCGCGGCGAGGCGGAGCACGTCCACCTTGTCGATGCCGGCCCGGCGCTCCGGCTCGGGTACGCCGCGCCAGACCTCCAGGGCGCGCTCCAGGTGCTGTCGCGCCTCGGCAGAGGCGTAGGCCTCGAGCGCCTCCCGCCCCGCCCGCACCGACGCCGCCAGCGCCCGGGGCAGGTCGTGGGCGGCGTACCAGTGGACGGCGAGCGTCGCGGCGACCGCGGCGTCGTCGCCGGCCAGCGCCGGGTCGCGGTCGAGGGCCTCGGCGTAGGCGGTGTGCAGGTCCACCCGCTCGCCGGGCAGCAGGTCCTGGTAGACGGCGTCGCGGGTGAGCGCGTGCCGGAAGGCGTAGCCGCGGCCGGTGCCGTCGACCACGAGCAGCGAGGCGTCCACCGCCTCGCGCAGCGCCTCGTAGCGTTCGGCGGCCGGCACGGCGGCCACCTCCGCCAGCAGCCGCTCCGACACCCAGCGGCCCGCCACCGCGGCCGTCCGCAGCAGCCGCTGTGCCTGGTCCGACAACCGCTCGGCCCGCGCCAGCAGCACGTCGCGCAGGGACGGCGGCAGCTCCTCGGCCGACGCCCCCTCGCGCAGGGTCCGCAGCAGCTCCTCGACGAAGAACGGGTTGCCCTCCGACCGCTCGAAGAGGAGCTCGACCACCGCCGGGTCGGCCGCCTGACCGAGGATCGCGCCGACCTGGGCGGCGACGTCCGCCGGGCCGAGCGGGTCCAGCTGCACGCGCTCCACCCCGCGCTGCCGCTCCCAGGTCGACAGCAGCGGCCGCAGCGGCGAGCGCCGGTCGACCTCGTCGGAGCGGTAGGTCACCAGGAGCAGCACCGGCAGCCCGTGCAGGGTGCGGACCAGGAAGGCGACCAGGTCGAGGGTGGAGCGGTCGGCCCAGTGCAGGTCCTCGACGAGCAGCACGAGCGGCCGGTGCGCGCCGATGCGGCCGAGCACGCCGAGCACGAGCTCGAACAGCTGCGCGGTGCCGCCGGCGGGTGCCGGTGCGCTGCCCGACGTGGCCAGCTCGGGCAGCAGCCGGCCCAGCTCCGGGCGGGCCGGACCGAGGAACCGGTCGAGGTCAGCCGGCGGCGTCGTCCGGGCGAGGGTGCGGAGCGCGTCCACCAGCGGCACCAGCGGCAGCCCCTCGCCCCCGAGCTCCACGCACCCGCCGCTGAGCACCCGGACGTCGGTGCGGCCGGCGAGGGCCGCCTCGACGAGCCGGCTCTTGCCGACGCCGGCCTCCCCGCCGAGCAGGACGACGCCCGGCTCGCCGCCCACCGTCCGGTCGACCGCCGCCCGGATCGTGGCGAGCTCCCGCTCCCTGCCCACCAGGACAGGGCTGACGACATCCCACACGGCGCCGATCGTTGCACCCCGCACCCGTCTGAGGCACCTCATCCGACCCAGCCCGTTCCGGGGGCTCGGGTAAGGCGGGTGGCCCGTCCGCGGGCGCCGGATCTGAGGTAGCCGGGCGGCGCAGGACGCTGCGATCGGCCGATCCGGCGGACCCCTCCCGGGCGCGAACCTTCTTCCACCACGCCGCAGCCCCCTTCCGGGAGGACACCATGGACGTCGAGATCCTGTGCAAGGGCAAGTGGATCGGCCCCGCCCTCGCCACCGGGACCCGGGCGTGACCGCCCCCGCCGGCACGATGCGCGCCGCCCTCCGCTCGCGCCCGTTCCGCCGCCTGCTGACCGCGCTCGCCGTCTCCCAGGCGGGGGACTGGCTGTACAACGTCGCGCTGCTCGCCTTCGTCTACGAGCGCACGCACAGCCCGGCGTGGGTCGCCGCGACGACCGCCGTCCGCGTGGTGCCGGTCGTGCTCCTGGGCCCGCTCGGCGGGGTGCTCGCCGACCGGTACGACCGCCGGCGGGTCATGGTCGGCTCCGACACGGTCCGGGCGCTGTGCATGCTGGGGCTGGCCGGGGTGGCGCTGGCGGGCCTGCCCGTCGTCCTGGCGCCGGTGCTGGCCGCGCTCGCCACTGCCGCGGCGGCCCCGTACGGGCCGTGCACCGCCGCCGTCGTCCCCAGGCTGGTCCCCGACCCCGACCTGCCCGGGGCCAACGCCGCCCGCTCGGCGGTGGGCATGGCCGCGATCGCCGCCGGCCCGGTCGTCGGCGCGGTGCTGCTGCTGGCCGGGGAACCGGCCGTGGCCTTCTCGCTCAACGCAGCCACGTTCGTGCTCTCGGCGCTGCTGGTGCTCTCCGTGCCGGCCGGCCCCGCGTTCGCCCCGCCGGCCACGGGGGAGCGGCAGAGCGTGCTGGCCGACGTGGTCACCGGTGCCCGGGCGCTGCGCGGGCACGCCACGGCCGTGCGGCTGGTCGGTGCCGACGTCGTCTGCAGCGTCGTCTACGGCATGCAGACCGTGCTGCTCCTGCTGCTCAGCCGCTCGCTGGGCTTCGGCGACGCCGGCTACGGCTGGGTGCTGGCCGGTCAGGGCGTCGGCGGGATCCTCGGCACGCTGCTCACCTCGCGCGCGGCGGCCAGCGGCTCCCCCCGGCGGGTGCTGCTGCTCGCGCTGCTGGCGGTCGCCGCGCCTGCCGCGCTGATGGCGGTCACGCCGTCCCTCGCGGGTCTGGTCGTGTGCGCGGTCGTCGGCGGTGCCGGCGCCGTGCTGGTGGAGGTGCTCACCGAGACCGCGCTGCAGCGCGACCTGCCGGAGGAGGTGTTCGCCCGCGCCTACGGCATCGCCTTCCCCGCCGCGATCGCCGGCATCGTCGGCGGCTCCCTCGTCGCCGCCCCGCTGGTCGCGGCGGTCGGCCTGACCGGCGCGCTGCTGGCCACCGGCGCCCTCGCCGCGGCCTACGCCGGGCTCCTCGTGCTGCCGCGCCGCTCCGCCCCGGGCCGGCACCGGGCACCGCGCGGGCTGGAGCCGGTGCCCGCGGTGGGCTGACCCGGACCCTCCTGGCTGTGCAGGACCGGCACAGACGTAGGCATAGCCTCCTTCACATGCGGTTTCGGGCTCCGGAACGTATGCGAAGGAGGCTGTGCCTCGGCGGGTCAGGCCTCCGGGATCGGGAAGACCAGCAGCGAGGACGACGCCGTCGCCACCGTGCGGCCCTGCGCGTCGCGCACCTCGCCCTCGGCGAAGGCCACCCGCCGGCCTGGCTTGACCACGGTGCCGACCGCGGTGAGCGGGCCGCTGGTCGCGAGCACCGCGCGCAGGTAGTTCACCTTCAGCTCGATCGAGGTGTAGGCCGTGCCCCGCGGCAGCGTGGTGTGCACCGCGCACCCGGCGACCGAGTCGAGCAGGGTGCACACCACCCCGCCGTGCACGACGCCGATCGGGTTGTAGACCGACTCGTCCAGCGTGCAGCGGAACTCGACGCGGCCCTCGGTGACCTCGACGAACTCCATCTGCAGCAGCCGGCCGATCGGCGCGGGCGGGAGGAGGCCGTCGCGGATGGCCTGCATCGTTTCCAGGCCGGAGCGCTCGAGGGCGCCTGCGGCGGTGATGCCCGGGTCGTGCCAGGTCACCGTGCGGGAGCGCGTCGGGCCCCAGTCGTCGGGCACCGCCTCCGCGGTCACTCGCCGTCCTCCGCCGGCAGCCCGGACAGCACCCGGCCGGCGGGGGTGAGGACCCGCTCCGCGCGGGAGGCCATGACCGGCTCGCCGCAGGTGCGGCACACCCACTCGGCGTCGACGACGTGCTCCTCGTGCCCGTGCGGTGCGTGGTGCAGCTCGACCGGCGGCTCGTCGGCCAGCCACTTGTTGCCCCACTGCATCAGGCCCTGCAGCACCGGCAGCAGGTCGCGGCCGGCCGCGGTGAGGTGGTAGCCGGAGCGCGGGGGAGCGGTGCTGTACGGACGGCGTTCCAGCACGCCGGCCTCGACCAGCGCGCTGAGCCGGGCCGACAGGCGGTCGCGGGGCGCGCCGGTGCCGCGGGCGATCTCGCTGAACCGGTGGTTGCCGAGCGAGACCTCGCGGATGACCAGCAGCGACCAGCGCTCGCCGACCAGCTCCAAGGAGGCCGCGACCGGGCAGGGCCGCCCGGGCAGCGACTCGAACGGGAAAGGACGTATCACTCCCCAAGGTTTGCACATCAAACCGACGACGGCTACCACCCGCCCCCGCTACGGCGGCAGACGATGTGCGAGGCCGGCGGCCCGGCCCCGACGCCTCGGTGCTCGAGCGGTCGCAGGAACGACGACGGCGCCGGACCCGTTGGCCGGTCCGGCGCCGTCGTCGTTCGGCGGTCGTCAGCTCTTGGGCCGGGCACCGGCGCGCAGCGCGCCGAGCAGGTCGTGGTTGAGCCGGGAGATCGTCTCCATCGAGATGCCCTTGGGGCAGGCCGCCGAGCACTCGCCGATGTTGGTGCAGCCGCCGAAGCCCTCGCGGTCCTGCTGGGCGACCATGTTGACGACCCGCCCGTCGCGCTCGGGGGCACCCTGAGGCATGAGCCCGAGGTGGGTCACCTTGGCCGCGGTGAACAGCATCGACGAGCCGTTCGGGCAGGCGGCCACGCACGCCCCGCAGCCGATGCAGGTGGCCGCGTCGAAGGCGGCGTCCGCCGACAGCTTGTCCACCAGGATCGAGTGCGCCTCCGGCGCGGTCCCGGTCGGGGCGCTGATGTAGCCGCCCGACTGGATGATCCGGTCCAGGGCCCGCCGGTCGACGGCGAGATCCTTGATGATCGGGAACGCCCGCGACCGCCACGGCTCGATGACGATCGTGTCGCCGTCCTTGAAGGAGCGCATGTGCAGCTGGCACGTGGTGGTCTGCAGACCGCCGTGCGCCTTGCCGTTGATCATGACGCCGCACATGCCGCAGATGCCCTCGCGGCAGTCGTGGTCGAACGAGACGGGGTCCTTGTCGTCGAGGATGAGCTGCTCGTTGAGCACGTCCATCATCTCGAGGAACGACATGTCCTCCTCGACGTCGTCGAGGTGGTACTTGACCA
>Ga0136846_1227348_pt1 | contig 12149 bp, 13 predicted proteins | sample HopSoiMetagenom2_FD_96841 | JGI IMG/M metagenome (GOLD analysis project Ga0136846, IMG submission 96841) | Grasslands soil microbial communities from Hopland, California, USA - 2 Assembly 2016 (version 4) | ecosystem: Environmental > Terrestrial > Soil > Grasslands | place: USA: Hopland...
GGCAACACCCAATGCTGCGCCCGCCACAAGAAAATCGCGTTTCCTGATGTCCATGATTGTTCTCTCCCTGAATGATGATAGCCGGATCTCGCCGCCCGTATGAGCGTGACCTTGCATCCCGCTCTGCTCAACGGCAAGAGGGCGCAAATCTTCGCAAATGCAAAAATCTAGAAACCCAGCTCGTCGTCCGGGGTTGGCAGGCCAAATTCCGAAGCGCGTTTGCGCCGCGCTATCGTGTCCAGCGCGCCATTGACGAAGCCGGGCTCGTCGCCGCCGAAGAATGCCCCCGCCACGGCGACATATTCGTCGATCACCACCCGGGCCGGCACGTCGCGGCGGGCCACCAGTTCAAAGACGCCGCAGCGCAGGATGGCGCGCAGGATGGAATCCACCCGCTCCAGTTTCCAGTTCTGCGACAGCGATGCGGCAATGGCGCGATCGATCTCAATCTGGTGCTGGGGAACGCCGCTGACGACAGCGGCGAAGAATTCCGCATCCGGAGGAGCCGGCAGGTCCTGGAAACGATAATCGGCGAACTCCTGCGCCACTTCTTCGGCGCCGCCGCCCGATATTTCCATCTGATAAAGGGCCTGCACCGCGCCAAGCCGCGCGGCATGGCGCGCATCCGAATTCAAAGTGCTCATGGCAAACTCAGGTCTGCCTCCCCCTTCTTGCGAAGCAAGGCAAGGGGGAGGTGCCCGTAGCAACGCTTGCGTTGCGAAGGGCGGAGGAGGTTCACTCTAGAGCCGCTCATGGCATGAAACCTAGGCGTTCCCCGAAAGTCAGAAGCGACAGGCAGGCGCGCGCGGCGTCACCGCCAATGTCCATTGTGACGGTCATATCCAACGCCGAGCCTTCGTCCGCCGCCAGCACGATGCCGGAACCCAGCGCCACACCTGATGCAGCGATCGTCATCAAGCCATGCATGGTTTCGCCGTGATACATGTCCGCAATATGCTGATGTCCGGTGACCGAGCCCAACGCAACATAGCCGTCGAAGGGCTTGGAAGACCGCAAGGCAATGGCGATGGCGGCAGGAACCTCCAGCACGCCTGGCACCGCCACGCGTTCGAAATGCGCGCCACCGGTCTTGAGCGCGGCAACGGCGCCGTTCACCAGTGCGTCCGCGACGGCGGGGTGATAACGCGCCTCGACAATAAGAATGTTCATATCAAGCCCGGACCCGCCTCTCCTTTGGCGCGAAGCGCCTTAAAGGGGAGGTGGTCGTAGCATTGCTTGCAGGCGCGCAGGCGTGAGCCGGAGCGCCAAAAGCAAAGATGCGAAGACCGGACGGGTTCAAGCTTTAACATCCTCTTCGCCCTCGAGTTCGCCGATCAGCGCCTCGAAATCGCGGGTTTCGCGGAAGTTCTTGTAGACCGAGGCGAAGCGGACATACGCCACCTTGTCCAGGCTGGCCAGCGCCTGCATCACCAGTTCGCCGATCACATTGGCGGGGATTTCGTTCTCGCCCATGGATTCCAGGCGGCGCACGATCCCGGTGATCATGCGGTCCACCCGCTCACGCTCCACCGGGCGCTTGCGCAGGGCGTGGTTGATGGAACGTTCCAGCTTGTCGCGGTCGAAGGCTTCACGCCGGCCGTTTTTCTTGACGACGATCAATTCGCGCAGCTGTACCCGTTCGAAGGTGGTGAAGCGCCCGCCGCATTCCGGACAATGACGGCGGCGGCGGATGGCGGAATTGTCCTCGGAAGGACGGCTGTCCTTCACCTGGCTGTCATCGTGTCCGCAAAAAGGGCAGCGCATGGTTTCCTCTTGTTATTATGGGTAAATCGGAAAGCGGGTGCACAATTCGCTGACACGGCGCGCCACGCTCTGTTCGACCTGGGCGTCGCCGGCTTCGTTCTTGGCCACCGCGTCCACCACTTCCACGATCAGCTTGCCGATCTCGCGGAATTCCGATGTCCCGAAGCCGCGGGTGGTGCCGGCGGGCGAACCCAGCCGCACGCCCGAAGTGACGACCGCTTTTTCGGTATCGAAGGGCACGGCGTTCTTGTTGCAGGTGATGCCGGCGCGGTCCAGCGCATGCTCAGTGGGCCGGCCCTTGGCGCCCTTGGGACGCAGATCCACCAGCATCAGATGGGTGTCGGTGCCGCCGGTGACGATGTCCAGGCCGCTGGACTTGAGCACTTCGGCCAGCGCCTTGGCATTCTCCACCACATTGCGGGCATAGATCTTGAACTCGGGCTTGAGCGCCTCGCCGAAGGCCACCGCCTTGGCGGCGATCACATGCATCAGGGGTCCGCCCTGAAGGCCGGGGAAGACCGCGGAGTTGATCTTCTTGCCGATCGCCTCATCGCGCGACAGGATCATGCCGCCGCGCGGCCCGCGCAAGGTCTTGTGGGTGGTGGTGGTGACCACATCGGCATACGGCACCGGATTGGGATGCACCCCGCCCGCCACCAGGCCGGCGAAATGGGCCATGTCCACCATCAAAAGCGCACCCACTTCGTCAGCGATCTGGCGGAAGGCGGCAAAATCGATGATGCGGGCATAGGCCGAGCCGCCGGCCAGGATCAGCTTGGGCTTGTGCTCGCGTGCCAGGGCGGCGACCTGGTCCATGTCGATCTGCTGGCTGTCCCGGCGCACGGTATAGGGAACCGGCTTGAACCATTTGCCGGAATAGTTGGCGGGATGGCCGTGGGTGAGATGGCCGCCCGCCGCCAGGTCCAGGCCCATGAAGGTGTCGCCCGGCGAAAGCAGGGCATAGAAGGCCGCCTGGTTGGCATTGGCGCCGGAATGGGGCTGGACGTTGGCGAAGGCCGCGCCGAACAGCCGACAGGCCCGCTCGATGGCCAGTTGTTCGGCCACATCGACATACTCGCAGCCGCCATAATAGCGCTTACCCGGATAGCCTTCGGCATACTTGTTGGTCAGGACGGAGCCTTGCGCCTCCAGCACGGCCTTGGAGACGATATTTTCGGATGCGATCAGCTCGATCTTGTCCCGCTGGCGGTTCAGTTCGTCCTGTATGCTGCTGAAAATCTCGGGATCGGCGGCCTCCAGCCCCTGGGTGAAAAAGCCGGAATTCTTGTCCATGGAACTGGCCGCGGCTGACATGCTGACTGCCTCTTTGCAACTGGAAGGCGCAGGGAACCTGGGTTTAGCGCTCCCCCGCAGGAATGGCGGATTTACCCCTTCCCCGGCACCAAATCTAGCGGTTTAAGCAAGATTTGAGGCGCTTCTTGCAAGCTACGGGAAAAGCTGGGATTTCCCAGGCAACCCAGGCACTCTTGGTGCGAACGACAACAATGGATGTGGGCGGATGGGCAAGGACAGCGAAGACGATATCCTGAAGCTGGTGACGGAGATCGTCTCGGCCTATGTCAGCAAGAACCCGGTGGCGGCCCATGAGTTGCCCGGCATCATCAAGAATGTCCATGCCACGCTTGGTGGCTTTGCCGGGGCGGACGAGCGCACCCTGCCCCGCGCGCCGGCCGTCCCGGTGAAGAAATCGATACAGCCCGATTTCATCGTCTGCCTGGAGGACGGCAAGAAGCTCAAGATGCTCAAGCGCTATCTGCGCTCGCGCTACAAGCTGTCGCCCAGCGAATATCGCGAACGTTGGAACCTGCCGCCCGACTATCCGATGGTGGCGCCCAACTATGCCCAGAAGCGCAGCGACTTCGCCAAGAAGATCGGGCTGGGCAAGGGCGAAGGCCGCAAGGGGAAGAAGAAAAAGGGCTAGTCCGCCGCCCGCAGTCGGTAACCGACGCCCTGTTCGGTGAGGATCAGGCTGGGCCGTTCCGGATCAGCCTCCAGTTTCTGGCGCAGCGTGCGGATATAGATCCGCAGATACTGCACTTCGGTTTCGCCGCCCCAGACTTCTTTCAGGATGAATTTGTGGGTCAGGACCTTGCCGGCATGGCCGACCAGGAGCCGCAGGAGATCGTATTCCCGGGGCGTCAGCCTTACCTCATCACCCCTCACGGCCACGATCCGCCGCACCAGGTCCATGCTGAGATCGCCGCTTTTAAACAGCGGTTTTTCGCCGGCCTGCTGCAGGCGGTGGCGCAGGGCGGCGCGAATACGGGCCGACAATTCCTCCACCCCAAAAGGCTTGGAAACATAGTCGTCGGCGCCCAGGTCCAACGCCGCCACCTTGCCGGCTTCGTCGTCGCGGCTGGAAAGGATGACGATGGGTGTGGTTGACCCTTCCTGGCGCAAATGCCGGATCACATCCAGCCCCCCCATTCCCGGCAGGCCAAGGTCCAGGATGACAAGGTCCACAGGATTGCGCTTGAGAAAGTCCAGCGCGGCCTCGCCATCGCCCGCCTCTTCGACGCGGTAGTCCTGCGCTGCAAGCGCGGTGCGCAGGAAGCGGCGGATCGGCGGCTCATCGTCCACAATCAGGATGCGCAACGGAGTCATGGCGCCGGCCCCGCGATCGTGGGAATGGGAAGCGCGAGGGTGAAGACCGCGCCACGGCGATCGCTGCGATTGGCGGCGGTGATGGTGCCCCCCATCGCTTCCATGAAGCCGCGCGCGATCGCCAGGCCCAGGCCCGTGCCGGCGCGCTTCTTGTCCGCCGCCCGCACGCGATAGAATTTGTCGAATACCCGCTCGCGGTCTTCTTCCGGCAGGCCCGGGCCTTCATCCAGAAGCTGCATGACGACCGTGCCGTTTGCCGTCCTCGCTCGCAAGGTGATGGGAGTGTCTGGCGGCGCATATTTCACGGCATTGTCCAACAGGTTGAATAGCACCTGCTCGAACAAGACCGGATCAAGGTTCAGCATCGGCAGGCCGGACTCAATATCCAGAGTTATGCTGCGCTGCTTGAGCGGAGCGCGGCGCAGGACCGAGCCCACCACATCGGCAAGGTCTATCAGCTCCAGGTTCGGCGCCAGTGCACCGGACTCAAGCCGCGTCATGTCCAGCAGGTTGGCGATGAAATGGTTGAGGCGTTCAGCCTCTTCCTGAATTGTGCGCAACAGTTCCGCCTGATCGGCATCGCCGAGCTGATCGCGATATTGCTTCAGACTGGAAGCCGATCCCAGGATCGAGGCCAGCGGCGTGCGCAGATCGTGGCTGATCGAGGTTAGCAAAGCCGTGCGCAACTTGTCGGTTTCCGCCGCCACCCGCGCACGGTCCATCTCGCCGGCCAGATGCAATCGCTCGATCGCCAGCGCCGTCTGGTCGGACAAAGAGTCCAGCAACCGGCGCTGATCGGGGGTGAGAAGAGAGCCTTCCCGTTCGCTGTCCAGGCCGATGATGGCGATCACGCCCCGGGCGGTGCGCATGGGCAGGAACAGGCGGCGCGCACCCGGCAGTGTGTTGGAGCCACGTCCGGCTTCATGGCCCTCTTCAAAGGCCCATTTGGCGGCGGCCAAATCGCCCTCGTCCAGCGTGTCTTCCGGCGGATAGCCGGCGCGCACCTGCAGGTCGCCGCCGTCCGGCATCAGCAGCACCACATGCAGCTTGAGCATATGCGCCACCTGATAGGCGGTGGCCCAGAGCAGATCATCCAGCGCGGCGATGCCGGCCAGCTTGCGGCTGAAACGGTACAGATCTTCGGTGGTCGCGGCGCGCTGGCGCGCCACGATGGCCTGGGTTCTGACCCGCGCCGTCAGGTTGGAGGCGATCGCCGCCACCAGCATGAACACCAAAAGCGTGACCACATTCTCAGGATCGGCGATGGTGAAAGTGTAAAGCGGCGGCAGGAAAAAGAAATTGTAAGCCAGGGCGCAGATCAGGCCTGCGAACAGTGATGGCAGCAGGCCGTACGTGACGGCGGCCGCCAGCACCGCCACCAGCAGCACCAGCGCCACGTTCGACACCGCCAAAGCCTGGCGCAACAAAAGGCCGATACCCAACGCAATGGCGCTGAACGCCAGGCTGCCGGCAAAGCCGCGCGGTTCCAAGGCCGCGCGTTCGGGCGCCGCCGCCTTGGCAATGTCATCCTTGCCGCCGCGTTCCGGCACGATATGTATGCTCACATCCCCCGCATCGCGGATGATCTGTTGCGCCGGTGACGGCCGCAACAGATCCAGCCAGCGCGAACCGCGCGCAGCGGTGATGACAATGTGAGTAACGTTGTTGGCGCGAGCGAACTGAAGCACCCCGTCGGCCTCGTTGGCGGCCGGCACTGTGGCCGCCATCCCGCCCATGCGCTCCGCCAGCCGCAAAAGCTGGGCGACGCGGTCGCGCTCCGCTTCGCTTTGGTTCATGTCGGTTTCGACATGGACCGCCGTCCAGGAGGCGCGCAACCGGTCCGCCAATCGTCTGGCATAGCGCACGGCCATAGCCGCGCCGGGCCGGGCATTTACCGCCACCAATAGCCGTTCGCTGGCCTCCCAGGGTCCCGCGATGGCATGGGCGCGCATATAATCCACCATCTGCGCATCCACACGCTGGGCGGTGCGGCGCAAGGCCAGTTCGCGCAGCGCCGCCAGATTGCCCGGCACAAAGTAATTCTGCTGCGCCCGCTCGGCGGCTTCGGGCATATAGACCTTGCCCTCCTTCAGCCGCTGCAACAGGTCTTCCGGCGTGAGGTCCACCAGTTCGATATCGTCGGCCCGATCCAGGATGGAATCGGGCACGGTCTCGCGCACCCGCACCTTTGTGATCTTGGCGACCACATCGTTAAGGCTCTCGATGTGCTGCACATTGAGAGTGGTGTAGACGTCGATCCCCGCCGCCAGCAGTTCTTCCACATCCAGATAACGCTTGGGATGGCGGCTGCCCACCGCATTGTCATGCGCCAGCTCGTCCACCAGCACCAGGCGCGGACGCCGCTGCAGGATGGCGTCCAGGTCCATTTCCGCCAGCACCCGGCCTTTGTAAGGCACGCGCTTCTTGGGGACCGTCTCGATGCCTTTGGTCAGAAGATCGGTTTCAACCCGGCCATGGGTTTCCACCACGCCGATCACCGCATCCACGCCGTCCAGCTTGCGGCGGCGGGCCTGCACCAGCATCTCATAGGTCTTGCCGACACCCGGCGCGGCGCCCAGGAAAATCTTCAGACGGCCACGCCCCGCCTGCCCCGCTTCCTTCAGCAGGGCGTCCGGCGAGGGCCTATGGTCAGTGTCGGTCATCCGGCAGGGAGACTAGCCCTGTTGCCTTCGCTGCGCATGCGGGTGGCATATGCGTCCAGCGCAAGGTTAAGTTTCAGCACATTGACATGCGGCTCGCCCAGAATGCCGAAAAGCCGGTCTTGGACATGGCTTTGCACCAAGGCGGCAACCTGTACCTCTGGCAGGCCGCGCGCTTTCGCCACGCGCGGCACCTGAAACAGCGCGCCAGCCGGCGTGATGTCGGGGTCCAACCCGCTGGCCGAAGCTGTCACCAGGTCGTCCGGCACCGGTCTGTTGGGGGTTTCGGCGCGCAGCTTGGCGGCATCGGCGGCGATGCGATCCTTCAGTTTTTTGGCGGTGGGCGCGAGGTTTGAGCCGGCGCTGTTGGCCGCATCATAGCCATTGCCGGCGGCCGAGGGCCGGCCGTGGAAATACTTGTCGCTGGTGAATTGCGGCCCGATCAGTTCTGAGCCGATCACTTTGCCATCGACCGTCACCAGGCTGCCCGCCGCCTGGCGGGGGAAGACCGCGCCCGCCAGGGCGGTGAAACCAAGCGGATAGAGCAACCCGGTAATCAGGGTCATCACCAAAACCATCATGACGGCGGGGCGGATATGTTGCATGGCGGATTCCCTTTATGGTCGCTCTGGCTTTCGCCAACGCTCCTTAAACCAGACCAGTTGCGGTGACGATCAGATCTATGGCTTTGATGCCGATGAAGGGCACGACGATTCCGCCCAGCCCATAGATCAGCAGATTGCGGCGCAGGACGGATGCGGCGCCCTCGGCGCGATACTTCACGCCCCTCAGCGCCAGGGGGATCAGCGCCACGATGATCAGGGCATTGAAGATGATGGCCGACAGGATGGCGCTTTGCGGCGAATGCAGCCCCATGATGTTGAGCGCCTGAAGCTGCGGATAAAAGGCCAGGAACATGGCCGGGATAATGGCGAAATACTTGGCCACGTCATTGGCGATGGAAAAGGTGGTCAGCGCACCACGGGTCATCAGCAACTGTTTGCCGATCTCCACGATCTCGATCAGCTTGGTGGGATCGGAATCCAGGTCCACCATATTACCCGCCTCGCGCGCCGCCATGGTGCCGGTGTTCATCGCCACGCCGACATCGGCTTGCGCCAAGGCAGGCGCGTCATTGGTGCCGTCGCCGCACATGGCGACCAGCTTGCCTTTGGCCTGCTCTTCGCGAATGAGCGTGAGCTTGTTCTCGGGCGTCGCCTGGGCGAGGAAATCGTCCACCCCCGCTTCGGCGGCGATGGCCGCGGCGGTCAAAGGATTGTCGCCGGTGATCATCACGGTGCGGATGCCCATCTGGCGCAGCGCCGAGAAGCGCTCGCGGATGCCGCCCTTGACGATGTCTTTCAAGTGGATGACGCCCAGAAGCCGCTTGTCCCTGGCGACCGCCAGGGGCGTGCCGCCGGTCTTGGCGATGCGGTCGGCAATGGTGGTGAGCGCCGCGCCCGACAGAGAAACGCCGGACCAATTGAGCACGGCATCCACCGCACCCTTGCGGATGGAGCCGTTGACGGAGTCGATGCCCGACAACCGCGTCTGGGCGGTGAAGGGCACGAAGGTCCCTTCAACCTGTGTTTGCGGAGCGCCATATTTGCTCTGCGCCAGCGCGACGATGGAACGGCCCTCGGGCGTTTCGTCCGCCTGTGACGCCAGATGCGCGGCTTCCGCCAATTCCTGTTCGCTGACGCCTTCCAGCGGCAAAAACTGCGTGGCCTGGCGGTTGCCCAACGTGATGGTGCCGGTCTTGTCCAGCAGCAAGGTGTCCACGTCGCCGGCCGCTTCCACGGCCCGGCCCGACATGGCCAAGACATTAAAGCGCACCAGCCGGTCCATGCCGGCGATGCCGATGGCCGACAGCAGCGCTCCTATGGTGGTGGGAATAAGCGTGACAAACAACGCCACCAGCACCAGCACGGTGATGGCGCCATTGGCGTAAGCCACGTATGCCGGGATGGTCGCCACCGCAAAGACGAAGATGATGGTGAGACCCGCCAAAAGAATGTTGAGAGCGATCTCGTTCGGCGTCTTCTGCCGTTCCGCTCCTTCCACCAGGGCGATCATGCGGTCCAGGAAGGTCGAACCGCGGGTGGCGGTGATCCGGACCACGATATAGTCGGACAGCACGCGGGTGCCGCCGGTCACGGCGGAACGGTCGCCGCCCGATTCCCGGATCACCGGTGCGCTTTCCCCGGTGATGGCGCTTTCATCCACGCTGGCGACACCCTCCACGATCTCGCCATCGGAGGGGATGATGTCGCCGGGCTCGACCAGAACCAGGTCGCCGCGCTGCAAAAGCTGGGCTGGCTTCTTGGAGTAGAGTTTGGCGGCCTGGTCGGCCAGAAGCTTGGCGACGGTATCGCTGCGGGTGCGGCGCAGGGTTTCGGCCTGGGCCTTGCCGCGGCCTTCCGCCACGCTTTCCGCGAAATTGGCGAACAACACCGTGAACCAGAGCCACAGATTGATCTGGAAGGAAAATCCCAGATGGGGCTGGCCATGCACCAGATCACGCAGGAACAGAAAGCTGGTGAGCGCGGCGGTGACTTCCACCACGAACATCACCGGATTGCGGGCCATCACGCGGGGATCGAGTTTCTGGAAGGCGCCGGCGATGGCGGGCAGCAGGATGGCCCTATCCAAGGTGTTGGCCTGCGCTTTGGGATGCTTGGTCATGGTGGCTCTCAGAAGTAAATGCCGGCCTGCATCGCCAGATGTTCGGCGATGGGGCCCAGCGACAAAGCCGGGAAGAATGTGAGGCCGCCCACAATCAGGATCACCCCGATCAGAAGGCCGACGAACAACCCGCCATGGGTGGGAAAGGTGCCGGCGCTGGCCGGCACGATCTTCTTGGCCGCCAGCGAGCCCGCCACCGCCATCATCGGCACGATGAAGAGGAAGCGGCCGATCAGCATCGCGAAGCCCAAGGCCGTATTGTAGAAGACGGTATTGGCGGTGAGGCCCGCAAAGGCGCTGCCATTGTTGCCGGTGGCCGAGCTGAAGGCATAGAGGATCTCGGAAAAACCATGCGGCCCGCTGTTGAGCGGCCCCGCCAGCCCCGCCTTCAACACCGAAGCCAGCGCGGTGAAGCCCAGGATGGAGAGCGCCAGCATCAGGATGGCCAGCATGGACATCTTGACTTCCTTGGCCTCGATCTTCTTGCCCAGATATTCCGGGGTGCGGCCCACCATCAGCCCCGCCACGAACATGGCGATGACGGCGAAGATCAGCATGCCGTAAAGGCCCGAGCCGACGCCGCCGAAGATGATCTCACCCAGTTCGATATTGATGATGGGGATCATGCCCCCCAAGGGCGTGAAGCTGTCATGCATGGCATTGACGCTGCCGTTGGAGGCATCGGTGGTGGCGGTGGCCCAGAGCGCCGAATTGGCGACGCCGAAGCGCACCTCCTTGCCTTCCATGTTGCCGGCCTGCGCCACATGCGCGGCGGCGACGGCGGCATTGCCCTGCCCCTCTGCCCAATAAGTGACGCCGAGGCCGCCCAGGAACAGCACCGCCATCACAGCGAAGATCGCCCAGCCCTGGCGGGTGTCCCTGATCATATGGCCGAAGGTGTAGGTAAGCGCAGCGCTGACCACCAGGATGGCCCACATTTCGAAGAAATTACTCAGCCCGGTGGGATTCTCGAAAGGATGGGCGGAATTGACGTTGAAGAAGCCGCCGCCATTGGTGCCCAGCATCTTGATGGCTTCCTGGGAAGCCACAGGCCCCTGGGCGATAAGCTGCTTGATCCCATCCAGGCCGATGGCGTGGGTGTACGCGCCAAGGTTCTGCGGCACGCCCTGCCATACCAGGAACAGCGCGAACACCAGGCTCATGGGAATGAGCACGTACAAAGTGCCGCGGGTCAGATCGACCCAGAAATTTCCCAGGGTTTTGGCCGAGCGGCGGGCAAAGCCGCGCACCAGCGCGATGGCCAGCGCGATGCCGGTGGCGGCGGAGACGAAATTGTGCACCGTCAGGCCCAGCATCTGCACCAGATAGGACAGTGTGGATTCGCCGCCATAGGACTGCCAGTTGGTGTTGGTGACAAAACTGACCGATGTGTTGAAGGACAGGTCCGGCGCCACCCCGGCCAGGCCTTGCGGATTGAAGGGCAGCGCTGCTTGCAAGCGTTGGATCAGGTAGAGCGAAACAAAGCCCGCAATGCTGAAAGCCAGCATGGCGATGGTATAGCTCGTCCAGTGCTGCTCCTCGCCCCTGACGCCGCAGAGACGATAGAGAAAGCGCTCAATGGGTGCCAGGAACTTGATCTCGCCCTCGAAGACGCGGGCCATGTACAGGCCCAGCGGTTTCACGCAGACCAGGATCGCCAGACAGAAAAGCGAAATTTGAATCCAGCCATTTGCCGTCATGTCAGAACCGCTCCGGACGGATCAGGGCATAAACCAGATAGCCGAGCAGGCCCAAAGTGACGCAGGCGGCGAGAATGAGATCGCCGCCCATCACAGCCGCTCGCAGATCAGGGTGTAGCTGATAGCCAGGGCGAAAAAGGCGAGCCCCGCACCCAGGAAAATCACATCCAGCATCTCTGCCTCCATGTCAGGCGGCAGAGTTATGCTTCAAGGCGTATAGATTCGATGCGGGCCGGAACCGGGCGGAAATATAAATTCGATATAGATTTCATCGGCCGTGCAGCACCGCTTCCGCCAAACCCTGAACCCTATCAGTTTCGAGGGGCCACCAAGGCTTCAAAAGTCTCCTCGAGGCGGGCGTAGCCTCCCTCGCCAATGCCTTCGCAATCGAAACAGGTGCCCACAGCAGTGATGCAATCTGCAAGCATCTGCACGAAAGACGTCCATGTTCTTTCGAGGCCGGACGCCGTCCGAAGCCGAAAAGTGCCCTCAGAATTTACAGCCAGGCCATGGCGATTCTTGGCAACAAGATTGCCGACTCGGCGCCAGCCCTGCGCCCAGTCATTAGGTTCCAGCAATTTATGTTCTCGATGCGTTGAATCCAAAAGTATCGCGGCTCTGTCATCAAGCGACAAACCACGGGAAATAATCCTGCCCCATCCGTGGATTGAAATGGCACCGACGAAAAGACGCGCTCCGTTGTGCAATTTCATGA
>Ga0136846_1219220_pt1 | contig 12147 bp, 14 predicted proteins | sample HopSoiMetagenom2_FD_96841 | JGI IMG/M metagenome (GOLD analysis project Ga0136846, IMG submission 96841) | Grasslands soil microbial communities from Hopland, California, USA - 2 Assembly 2016 (version 4) | ecosystem: Environmental > Terrestrial > Soil > Grasslands | place: USA: Hopland...
ACCCAGGATCTCGAGCAGTCGAAGGAAATGTTTCTGGCGATCCTCGGGCATGACCTTCGCACACCGATCGGCGCCGTGATGATGTCGTCGAAGTTCATGATGGAAACGGGAGAGCTGCCGGAGCCCCATTTGACGCTGACCTCTCGCATCGCCAGCAGTGCGACGCGGATGAATCAGATGGTTGGCGCGCTGCTCGACTTTACGCGCGGCAGGCTTGGCGGCGGAATTCCCATCGAGCGCGCGCCGATGAACATGGGGAAGCTGGCGCACGATGTTGTCAACGAGACCTCGGCGGCGTATCCCGATCGCACCATTGAAGTCGACGCTCGCGGGTCTCTGTCAGGAGAATGGGATTGCGATCGGATGAGTCAGGTACTGACTAACCTCACCGCCAACGCCATTGAGCACGGATCTTCCACAGCGCCGGTGGTCGTCACGGTCAAAGGCGACGACGACGAAGTCACCATCGCGGTGCGCAACGAGGGACCGCAAATTCCGATTGCTCAGTTGAACGGGATCTTCAATCCGATGAAGCAAAGGCAGGCGAAAACCACTTTGCCCGCGAGTGGGCAAGCGGGGAGCCTGGGCCTCGGCTTGTACATCGCCGAGCGGATCGTGAGCGCGCACCGGGGAAGAATAGAAGTGGACTCGTCCGCTGCCTCGACGACATTTACCGTGCGTCTGCCGCGGTAATCCTATGCGTGCGTTAGGGGGTTGTTGAAGTGACGCCAGAGCGACAGGCGATAGTGCGAGCCGACATCGTGCGGCGCCTCCGGACTGTGTGCGCAGATCTGCCGGAGGAAGAGTTTCTGCGACTCGTCGAACAGATGGTCGCGCGCCAGCTCAAATACGAGATCACAAGCTAACCCGGCTCGAGTCTAGCGTTCGCTTCACAGCGCGCTGGCGGATACCGGGCGGCGCGATGAGATTCATCTCCGCATGAATCCCCGTCTCTTCTACTGGTCGCTCTCATCGGCGCTGGCCGGTTTTCTCTTCGGCTTCGACACCGTGGTCATCTCCGGCGCCGAGCAGACGATTCAGGCGTTGTGGGGACTCAGTCCGGCGGTACACGGGTTCGCAATGGGTGCCGCGCTCTACGGGACGGTGGTGGGCTCTCTGATTGGCGGATGGCCCGCCGATAAGTTCGGCCGCCGCGCGACGCTGCTTTGGGTCGGAGTGCTCTACGTCGCCTCGGCGCTGGGCTGCGCTTTCGCATGGAACGTCGAGGTATTCATCGGCGCGCGATTCATCGGCGGACTCGGCATCGGCGTGTCGACGGTGGTGGCGCCAATGTACATCTCGGAGATCGCGCCGCCGGCGCACCGGGGCAAGCTCGCCGGGATGTTCCAGTTCAACATCGTCCTCGGCATCGTCATCGCGTATCTGTCGAACGCACTTCTCTCAGGCATCGGCGACAGTGCCTGGCGGTGGATGTTAGGCGTGGCCGCGATACCTTCGGTGATCTACACAGTGATGTGCTTCACGATTCCGGAGAGCCCGCGCTGGCTGCTCACTAAGAAGGGCAACCGCGAGAAGGGGCTCAGGGTTCTGTCGTTGATCGAGCCGGACGCTACGCCATCGCAGCTGGAGGCGACAGCGAACGACATCGTGACGGCCTCTACACAGCAGGCTAGCTCGCGGGGCTTCTGGTCGATGCGACTGCGCGTCCCCATCATGCTGGCGTTCCTCGTCGCATTCTTCAATCAGATGTCCGGGATCAACGCCATTCTCTACTTCGCGCCGCGCATCTTCGAGCTCACCGGACTCGGCACCAAGGCCGCGCTGCTGCAGTCGATCGGAATCGGCATCACCAATCTCGTGTTCACCTTCGTGGGACTCTGGCTGATCGACAGGCTCGGGCGGCGCACGCTGCTCACCATCGGATCCTACGGCTACATCGCGTCGCTTGGTGCGTGTGCGTGGGCGTTTTTCAGCGGTCACTTTTCGATCGTGCCACTCTGCATCTTCGCCTTCATCGCGGCGCACGCGATCGGGCAGGGAACTGTCATCTGGGTGCTGATCTCGGAGATCTTCCCGAATCAGTTTCGGGCGACGGGCCAGTCGCTGGGGAGTGCGACGCATTGGGTGTTCGCCGCTCTGATCACCACCGTCTTTCCGGCAGTAGTGAGCGCGTTCAAGCCCGGCTATATCTTCACGTTCTTTTGCGGGATGATGGTGTTGCAGCTGGTATGGGTGCGGACGATGGTCCCAGAAACCAAGGGAGTCCCGCTCGAGGAAATTCAGCGCCAGCTGAAAGTCCACCTGCATTAGATCGCTTCTTCGCCGAGGAATACCTGAAACCACTTAAGCTGGCGTCGCTGGTTGTCCTGCTGCTCGCGGGCTGCAAGGACAGCCAGGCGCCGAGCGACGGGACCGATCCACCGCCCCCGCCGAACGCGCAGTCGGCGTCGGTGCTCACACAGCACAACGACAACACCCGCTCGGGCTTAAACGACAGCGAGACGGCGTTGACTACCACCAACGTCAACCTTCAGCACTTCGGCGCGGTATTCTCGGTGCAGGTGGACAATCAGGTCTACGCGCAGCCGCTTGTCGCCGGGCATGTTCTGATTGGCGACGCATATCACAACGTCGTAGTCGTCGCCACCGTCAACAACACGATCTACGCGTTTGACGGAGACAACGGCACCATCTACTGGCAGATGAATTACACAGTGCCCGGTATGAGGCCACCTTCTCGCTTCGACATGCCGGGCGCTTGCGGCGGCGCATACACGGACTTCAGCGCCAATATCGGAATCGTCGGCACGCCGGTGATCGATGCGACTGCCGGAAAACTTTATTTCGTCGCGCGCAGCACGAGCAGCGCGAACGGCACTTTCGTTCAATATCTCCATGCCGTGAGCATCACCAATGGAGCGGAGGCGCCGGGCAGCCCGATGCAAATCACCGCCAGCTATCCTGGTACTGGCGATGGGAGTGTTGGTGGGGTGATCACGTTCGACGCACAGCGACAGAACCAGCGCCAGGGATTGACGCTGGTCAACGGGACCGTGTACGTGACTTTTTCATCGCACTGCGATTGGGGTCCGTATCACGGCTGGGTCTTGGGATACGATGCGTCGACCTTGCAGCAGAGGGTCGTCTACAACGACACACCGAATGGAGACGCTGGCGGACTGTGGGAGAGTGGCATGGGAATGGCCGCCGACGCGGAGGACAATCTGTACGTGGTGACCGGCAACGGCGCGGTGGGCGATCCCGGTGATCCGGCCAATCTCACCAATCGCGGCTCGAGTGCACTCAAGCTCACTCCGAGCGGATCGACGTTGCATGTCGCGAGCTACTTCACGCCGAGCAATTACGAGTTGCTCAACGACTACGATCTCGATTACGGCGGAATGGGTGCGCTGCTCATTCCCAATACCAGTCTCTATCTCACCGGTTCAAAAGATGGGACGCTCTACCTGCTGAACAGGGACGACATGGGCGGCTACCAGTCGGCCTTCAACCACGTGCAGCAAACCGTTCCGCTCGGCGGCGGCACTGCCAACATGCATTGTCAGGCCGCCTACTATAAAGGAAGCTCGAAGGAGTTCGTGTACGTGTGGTCGGAGAACGATCCGCTGCGGGCGATTCCGTTCGACCGCGCCAGCAACCTGCTGAGCGTGCAGAGCGAGATTTACGCGGGCGTGCCGGGACCGGTTGGCCAGAGCGGTGCAGTTCTGTCCGTTTCGTCGAACGGATCACAACCGGGGACGGGAATTCTATGGGCGTCATACGCATCGAACGGTGACGCCGAGCACGATGTGCGGCCGGGTGTGTTGAGAGCGTTCGACGCGAACGACGTGACGAAGGAGCTGTGGAACAATCAAACGGATCCACGCGATGCGGCCGGCACTTATGCGAAGTTCGCATCGCCGACGATCGCCAACGGCCACGTGTATCTGCCGACGTTTTCGAATCGTGTCGTGGCGTATGGCTTGAGGTAGCGGGACGCGGGATGCGGGAGGCGGGCGGCGGGAGGGCATAAGATGATCGGTTCGGTTGATTTGTTGATTCGTCGGGCGTGTGAATCCGATGTCGCTGCGCTGGCGGAGTTTGCGACGAGGACGTTCGTGGAAACTTTTGGTCCTGACAATCAACCGGAAGACATGGCGATGTTCCTCGCGTCCACGTTCGGTGTGGAACACCAGGCGCGCGAAATAGCCGACTCTGCCTGGGTCACATTGCTCGTGGAGATCGACGGCACTCTCGTGGGTTACGCGCAGATCAAGCAAGGTCCACCGCCTCCATGTGTTACGGGACCGTCGCCGGTAGAATTGTACCGCTTCTATGTCGACACAGCATGGAAGGGCCGAGGCATCGCGCAGCGTCTGATGAGTGAAGTGCGCGCTACGGCTCTGGAGCTCGGCGGTAAGACACTCTGGTTGGGTGTGTGGGAGCACAATCCAAGGGCGAAAGCGTTCTACGCTAAGTGTGGTTTCCGCGACGTCGGTTCGCACGCCTTCGTACTAGGCAACGACACGCAGACGGATCGCATCCTGGTCGCATCCCTCGTCACGTAACGCGCATCCCGCATCCCGCGTCCCGCCTCGCCTCCCGCCAACGAATAATTACAGCGGGCTAATGTTCCGTGACGGGCGCCATGTAAGGAATGGATCGTGCGCGCCAAGTCCCCCTCTAAATGCCCGCGCGCCATCTATCGCACTGCCGCCCCGACGAGTCGCGCGCGGGCGGGCGGCGACCGTTTGTTGGGAGAATCGTAGTATGCATCGTTCTTTAGGCTTACTGGCAATTACGCTCGCCGTCGCGGGAGTGGCGGCTTGTAGCGATTCATCGGGACCAGTCGAAACGACCAACGTCAGCATGCAGGATCAGTGTGACGCAGCATCCTTCAACGCCGCACTCGGAGCCGGCACCTGCAGCACACAGGGCAGCGTAACCTTCGCCCAGTTCAACGCCGAGCTGAATTCGTCACACCAGGTGGCAGCGTGGCGTTATGTGCCGTCGACCCTCGAGATTCACGTGGGTCAGGCAATCACCGCCGTGAATTTTGGTGGTGAGACGCACACCTTCACCGAGGTCGACCAATTCGGTGGCGGAATCGTACCCAGTCTCAATCAGGCGTCAGGAAACACTACGGAAGCCCCGGAGTGTGCTCAGCTCACCGCCGCAGACATGGTAGCTCCCGGCGCCGCTTTCACCGCCGATGTCGCGACCGCCGCCGATGTCGGCACCGAACGCTATCAGTGCTGCATCCACCCGTGGATGCGAGCTGTGGTGACCATCAAGAGTTAGAACGTTCACTCGTACCGGCACAACGGCCCGGCGTACTGAAATACGCCGGGCCGAATTATTTTAGGCCACTCGCTACGGCGCCAGTTCTACGCCGCCGGCCTCCCGCCTCCCGCCTCCCTACCGCTCCGCTATATGCACACCGCCATTCGTGGTGACGACGCGTACCGTCGGGCCGCCAGATCCCAGCTGCGTCGAGATGTGGCGATTGAGCGAGCCTCTCACCGTAACTGGAAAATCGACGCGCATCCCGCCGTTCGTGGTGCCGGTCTCGAGCGCCGCGTTGTAACCGCGCGGAACATACACCGTCGCCGATCCGTTCGTCGTCTGCAGATCCAGGCCCTGACCCTGCCACGTCGTTCCGGAAAGATCGGCAGTTACTCCACCGTTGGTCGTGCGCGCTCGAACGTTGCCGCCAACGTCAGAGAGATGAATCCCCCCGTTGGTAGCCTCAAAGGTTATTTGCCCCTTCACATCCTCGGCGGAGATGCCGCCATTCTCCGTCGTCGCGTCGAGGTTTGATTGCGTCGGGAGATAAACATCGTAACTCACCGACCACGATGAGCGGCCGCGAGTCTCGGGACCTTCCGACCGTATTTGACCACCGTCCGTGAGCACCCGAATCTGCTTGGCGATAGCACCTGCCATCGCATCGTCATCGGCGCTCGCCTGGACCCGCGCCACAACCTTGATATCGCGGCGGTCTGAGCCGTGGAACGATACGCCGCCATTGTCTCCGCCATCAACGGAGATTCTTGTCGAAGGCGAGATGGTGTACTCGCGCACTTCACAGAAATGTCCGCGGTCAGTGTTCCAATCTCGTTCGCAGCGGTCACGCCATTGCCGGGCGCGGGCGTCGGTTTGTGCGCTACCGAGTGTCGGAAGAACGAGCAGCGGGATGATCAAAGCTGCAAAAGCAAAACGGCGCATGGGCGGGTGTCCGGTGAAAGTCATAATTATTTGATGCAGAACGTTGAGAAAGGGTTGAGCTAGTAGTCACCGCCGTCGCGCCGGCGGATGAGATCCTCGACGCTGGCCAGACGGCCGTCGGATGATCGCTGGTTGCGCGCAAATCCGGGCGTAACGCCGTGGTCGCGGAGGCGTGCAAAATCGCGGATGCTGAGATCCTTGTAACCGAGTTCCTGGAAGTCTTCGATAAAGGACTCGGTGACACCGTGATCGCGCGCCGTCAACAGCTGATCGGTGGTCAGGCCAGTGAAGCCGAATTGTTTGAGTGACTCGATGAACTTCGGATTCACGCCGTGGTCACGCAGCTCCTGCAGGTCGTCGAGCGAAAGATTCTTGTAGCCCGCGCCGGCCAGACCGGCGATGAAGTCGTCGTCGACTCCGTGATCGCGAAGACTGACGAGACGGTGGGTGTTGCCGACGCGATACCCCGCGGCGCTGAGTGACTTCATGTACTCGAGATTGGCGCCGTGCATCCCCATCACGACCAGCTGACTCACCGATGGCCGATCGTAACCCTGAGTGCGAAGCTCATCGAGCATTGCGTAGCCGACGTCGTGCATCGCCAGCCAGTACTGCTGTTCGGCCGTGGGACGTTCGTAACCGCGCGACGCGAGCTGCTGCGGGAACCGAGCGTCGGGCGAGAAAGTGAAGAAGCCCGTGCCGCGACCATCGCGCAGGTCTCCCTCGAAGTTGAAGGTGCCCGCATCGCGCACCAGCTGAAATTTTACGGGACCGTTGTACGATGAGAGCTGCGACTGGGTGAGGCCGCGCAAATCCGATGGGCGGACGCCGAAAGAAGTCTGTCCGTGACGGCGGCCGCCGTTCTCGTAATCCTCGAATGAGAGCTGAACGCGGTCGCGCGACCGGTCGGAGTAGATGCGCCACGTACCCTGGTCATCGCTCTGCGCAACGGCAGCCGATGAAATTCCAACGAACAACAGCAGGCAAAGCGTGAGCGAAAGCAGCTGGCTGGGATATCCGGCACGGATTCGGCGTAGTTGCGACATTGGAGCTCCAGAGCAGGGTGGTGGGCGGCAGACGGCCCCTGCAATTAGATCAGCCGGACTGGGCGAAGGTTTGAAAGGTCAAAAAAAATCGGCTGACCGGTATTCCTGTGCCCGTCATTTGGAAGCATTCTCAGTACATGAGGCTCGTTCTCGTAGTCGCATTTAGCCTGGTGGCCTGCCACAGCTGGACTCCGACGGATGTCCCCACGCCGGCCCAGCCTCTGGAAGGGAATCCTCTGCAAGCGCGAGTTGTCCTTACCGACGGAACCAGGATCCTCCTTACAAGTCCGTCCATGAGTGGGGACACGCTCTTCGGACTTCAACACATCAGGGGAGTAAGTGAAAGTGTTCGAGTCGCGATCCCAACGACTCAGATAAAAGCACTCGCGGTTCCGCAGTTCAACGCCCTTAAAACCACTGGTCTTGTGCTTGGTGGCGTTCTGATCGCCTGGACATCGTATGTTGCCCTTCTGCTGGCGAGTTTGTCGACCTAGCTGGCGATGCCCGCTTTACCTCGCGTTCGCGACGGCTGCGCGGACGGCATCAACCACTTTCTCGCTGGCCGGCACTACTCCCAGCGCGGTAAAAGGTCCGCCGTCGATTACGGTGTGATCATCGACGAGCACCGTGTACTCGCCGTAGTGTCCGTGAACGAGCTCGACATCGATCCCAAGATCCCGCCGAATCTTCGCCGCCGCACGGACAGCGTATAGGCCCGAGATTCAATACGCGCAGTAGCGAACGCTAACCTTGGCCATCGCTATTGACCCTCGGGCGCAGGTGCGCCCGGCGGGCGCTGCCGCGGCGGCTCGATTGTCAGTGCATCCGCTTTGGTAGCTCCAGGTCTCACCTCGGTGTGACGGATGCGTCCGCCGAGTAGCCCGGTGTAGATCATGGCGCCACCGACGAACGCGGTGGCGAGCACCGCGACCAGCGTCGCACCCGCAGGCACAGGCCGCCGGCGCCAGCGCACCAACCCCGCGAGTGCCAGCACTCCAAGAACGCCGGCGAGCAGGTATGCCTTGTCGCCCATCTCTTCGTGGGCATGGATGACCTCTCGTTTGACACCGGGCATACCGCGAATCGCATCTTCGGCCGCGTCGCCACTCTTGTTGGCCGCGACCCCGGCGATCGCCGTCGCGATTAGCACGACGAACGCGGTCCGCCTGAAAACATCGGGCGACGCGAAATACGACGCGATCAGAAGCGCGAACGCGAACAGCGCGCCGAATATCGGCGCATGATTGACCAGCAGATGGAAATGCGCGCCTGAAAACATTATGGAGTTGGTGAAGTTGTGGTGTCCCCTCGCGAATTCGGGGCCGTTGCTCGCGAACCGGGCGGGGGTCGCACGCGCTGAAATTAGTGAAGCGGCCCCATAGATGCGCCTGCAACACATCCGATTCGCAGGAGACTCGACGATGGAAATCAAACGGGTGGGATCACAGCCGTCCGCAAAGGGACCCTCCGACTGGTTCACAGGCACGGTCCGCATCGATTCACTTTTTCAGGCGCCTCAGCCGGCGCGAGCTGCCGGTGCCGCGGTCACGTTCGAGCCCGCCGCTCGCACTGCCTGGCACACCCACCCACTCGGCCAGACGCTCATCGTCACTGCCGGGCTCGGCCGCGTTCAGCGCGAAGGCGAAGCGATCCAGGAGATCCGACCCGGCGATGTGGTCTGGTTCGCGCCAGGCGAAAAGCATTGGCACGGCGCGTCGCCCACAATGGCGATGACCCACATCGCCATCCAGGAGGCTTTGGATGGCAAAGCGGTGAATTGGATGGAGAAAGTGACGGACGAAGAGTATCAGGAAAAACGGCCCTCGGGCCTCCAAAAAAAAACAGACTTATTGAGGAGTACCCGATGAAGTCAACCGTTCTATATGGCCCCCGCGATATCCGTTTTGAGCAGCGCGACGACCCCAAAATTGTCGAGCCGACCGATGCTATCCTTCGGATCTCCGCGGCCTGCGTCTGCGGATCCGATCTCTGGCCGTATCGTGGAATTCAGCCGATCGGGAAACCGACGCCGATGGGCCACGAGTACGTCGGAGTCGTCGAAGAGATCGGCAGCGCGGTGAAAACGATCAAGCGCGGCCAGTTCGTGATCGGCTCTTTCGTGTTCTCCGACAACACCTGTCCCAACTGTCACTACGGTTATCCGTCGGGCTGCATGAACCGCGAGTTCGCCAGCGGTGCGCAGGCGCCATTGTTTCGCGTACCGATGGCGGACGGAACTCTCGTTGCGACGCCGAGCATGCCGGATCGCGAGATGATTCCAAGTCTGCTGACGATCTCCGACGTGCTGGGCACCGGCTGGTTCGCCGCTGAGGCAGCCAACGTAAGAACGGGTTCGACCGTCGCCGTCGTCGGTGACGGTGCCGTCGGTTTGCTCGGCGTACTCTCCGCGAAGGAGATGGGCGCGGAGCAGATCATCGCCATGAGTCGTCACCCCGCACGGCAGAAGCTGGCGAAGGAATACGGCGCGACTGATATCGTGACGGAGCGAGGCGACGAAGGTGTAGAGCGCATCATGGAGCTGACAAAAGGTGTCGGAGCTGACTCGGTGCTGGAGTGCGTCGGAACTCAGGAGGCGATGATGCAGGCGATCCATTCCGCGCGCACCGGGGGATCCGTTGGCTACGTGGGCGTTCCCCACGGCGTGACACTCGATGGAGAGGAGCTCTTCTTCGAGCATGTCCATCTCATGGGTGGACCGGCGCCGGTGCGACGGTATCTGCCTGATCTCATCGATCGGGTCTGGAAAGGGAAGATCAACCCCGGCAAAGTCTTCGATCTCACGCTGCCGCTCGAACAGGTCGCAGAGGGCTACCGCGCGATGGACGAGCGTCGTGCGATCAAGGCGCTTCTCCTGCCAGATTGAGACGCGCACTATTTAGACTCTGTCTATGATTCGTCGCCAGCTGATTATCGCATTGGTCGCTGCGGCCGCCTGCGACCGCTCGTCTCCCCCCGTGGCTACGAAAACCGCTTCCTCCACTACTTCCTCGAGCACTACACAGCTCACCCCCGCTCAGGAATTGCCAGGGTTCCCCGAGTACAAGTACGAGAACGCCGCAACCGATTCGGCATGGGGTTCGTGGCCAATGGATTTCTCTGAGGCCCAGAACGGCGGGGATCTCGTCATCGTCTCACACGTGCGCCACCCATCCGGCCTGTTGGTGATCAGGCTCGACACGGCTATCAGAGTGGCCGGGCAAACTGACGCCGGCCCGATGTACGCGGACAGCGTGGTCGTGCCGGGACTGGAGCATGGGGAGTATCTCGGATTCTACTGCGCTCTTCCCGACGGCTCCGGCGGCGAGTATGTCGCCGGCCTCGTGCACGACGCGGATACGCTCTTTCGTCCGCGACTGGCGTGGAAGGTCAACGGGCGAGCCCTTCGAATCGAGCGCTACCCGACTGATTCAATCAAATGTCGGGTGACGGACCCGCTCGCCGGTGAAGTCGACTAGTCGCGCTGCCTGCGTGCGAACTTCTTGTGCCCCTTCAGAAACAAGCTCTCGGCCGTCTTCCACCCGTGACTGCCCTTCGGCGTGAACTTCTTGCCACGCTGCTCGTTGTAGTGCACGAAGAACTGTTCCAGTTGGGTGACGAGTTCTTCCGGCAGCTCTGACAGAGTCCTCGTCTTTTTGTAGAGCGGGGACTCTGGCGATACTCCGATCAGCCGGTCGTTTTCCCTGGGCTCTTCACCATCTTCCGATTGTTCGCCGGTGATTACTCCGATGAGACGCGACGGCACCACTGTGCCCGGCGTCAGCGGGTGATCCATCAACAGCAACACGTCCAGCGGATCGCCATCGTCGCCGAGCGTGCTGGGGATGAAGCCGAAGTCAAAAGGGAAAGTCGACCCTTCGGGCAGGACAGCGCTCAGCTTGAACGTGCCGAGTTCTTCCTCGTATGTGAGCTTGTGTGGGGAGCCCTTCGGCGTCTCGATCACAACGTGATAGAGCCCGTCCTCGTCGCGAGGCGGCAGTTTGTCGAGAGCAGTCGATTTCTTCGGCACCGTGTGATTCCGTCAGGGCAAACGAATATTCAATTCCAGATGGATGCTTTCTTGGCCCAGGTCGTGTCCTGATACCTCTCCTTGAACGCGTCGGCGGTCTTCTTCAGGAAGGCTCCGTCGTGGGTGCCCTTGTACCGCGAGACTCCAGCCCAGTAAAGCGCCTCGGGCCCCGCGTCAGTATCGGGAAACTTGTCGACGATTTCCCGAAACCTCTTCTCGGCGTCGTCCCACTGCTGTGCGGCAAAGGAGATCTGCGCCCTGCCGAGCATCAGTTGAGATAGAAAATCGTCGTTGGGAAGAAATCCTTCGATTCGGTGACGCTCGGCGCCATCCGAGTCCAGCTCGAGGATGGTCGGCGTCCAATGGGCGCCGTAGTTCTCGCCGTATCTCTGGAAGAGCTGGGAATCGTCTTTCACGTGCACTCTCGCCGGAATGAAGTTCTCGTTGACGAACTTCACGACCCGTTCATCCGGCCACACCTCGGCATCCAGCCGAGCACAGCCCCCTCACATCGGCGCGGCACTGAAGTCGAGTAGAACCGGTTTCTTCTGCTGTCCCGCTTCGGCGAGAACGTTGTCGACGTCGTGGCGAAATTGGATTTCCATGGTCTTGCCTCCGGCCACCTACAAATGCAAATGGCCGACCAGCGTGGAACCGGATCCGTGATTACGACGATCCGGGCGGGCTTGACTCCTTCAGCCTCGAGTCCTATACTTAAGCCACCACTTAAGTATTGAGATCTAAATGCCAGCCATTGCCGAACGAGAAAAACTGGAGAGCACCATGACCAAGCCGACCGTCACCCACGCGACCTATGTGATCGAGCGCAACTATCCGGTCTTACCGGCGCGAACCTTCACTGCGTTCGCCGACCCCGAGAAAAAG
>Ga0136846_1224158_pt1 | contig 12144 bp, 9 predicted proteins | sample HopSoiMetagenom2_FD_96841 | JGI IMG/M metagenome (GOLD analysis project Ga0136846, IMG submission 96841) | Grasslands soil microbial communities from Hopland, California, USA - 2 Assembly 2016 (version 4) | ecosystem: Environmental > Terrestrial > Soil > Grasslands | place: USA: Hopland...
CGTCGCCCGGCGACGAGGTGCTCGCCGCGTGCCTGCTCGCGTTGCAGATGGTGCTCGTCTACTCGATCGTCGATCTCGTCGCGGGGCGCGGCGCCGCGCTCTTCGCCGGGCTCGTGCTCGTTCTCGGGCCGGTCGTCCTCGCCAGGCGCTACTTCATCAGCGGCGGCGGCACGCCTCCCGTCGACTACCGCACCGTCTACCGGCACGACGTCCTGCCGACGGTGTTCGGCGTCACGGCCCGCTCCGCGCTCCTCGCCGGGTGCTTGCTGCTCGCCTCCGCCCTCCTCATGGTGGTGCGGACGCGCCTGCCCGTCTGGACGACCGCCGCGCTCGGCGGCGCCGCGGCCGTCGCCGCGGTGCTCGTCTATCCGCGTGCCTGGGTCGCACTGGCCGCTCCCCTCGCCGCGGCACTCGCCGCCCGCCAGGCGAAGGCGATTGCGGCCACGCTCGTGACGGGAGCGCTCGGCCTCGCCGCGCTCGCGCTCTTTCGACACGTGCCGCACGTCGCTTTCGGCTGGCACCAGTCCGGTCGGACACTCGACAACGTGCGCGAGTTCACGTGGAGCAGGCGAATCCTCGAGTACCTCCCGCTCGCAGGCCTCGTCGGCCTCGCGCGGCGCTCGGGCCCCGCGGCCGCGTTCTTCGCCGTCGAGCTCCTCGCGGTCGTGATCCTGCCACTCTCACGGCCGCTCGGGCTGACGGAGTACCTGCTCGCGATCGTCCCCGGGACCGCGGTCTACTGGCTCCTGACCGCGTGCATCCCGTTCCTCGTGCCGCGGCCCCGCGCCGTCAGCTCACCAGCCGCCAGTACAACCGCCAGCGAGCACTGATCCCGTCGGCGAGCTCGCGGCCGAAGTTCTGCAGGCTGTCGTACGGCGGGGGCTTGTGGTAGCGATTCCTCGGCTTGCCGGTGATGCTGCGGAAGTTGTGCACGATCTGCACGACCGAGTCGCGCGGGCTCGACTGGTAGTAGGCGGTGTAGAAGACGAGGCCGATCCAGAGCGAGAAGAGCGCGCACGGGATCGCAAGTGCGAGGCCCAGGCGCGGCGCCCGCTGAAGGAGACCGGCGGTGCCGACGAGGAAGAACGGGAAGAGAGCCGTCAGGAAGCGCTGCGAGAACGAGCCGCCGCCGTCCCACTGGCGGCCCCAGAGGCTGTGCGCGAGGAGCAGCGCCAACGCCGAGACGCCGAGCGCGGCGAGGAACGGACGATGCCGGTGGTCGCGCCGCACGAGCAGCACGTACCCGACCGTCGCGAGCAGGGTCAACGGCGTCCAGATGAACAGGCCGCGGTGCAGCGTGAAGAGCATCTTCACCGGCGCCGTCGCGCTGCATTGGCTGTTGTGCAGAACGGGGTCGATGCCGCTCGACGCGCCGAGCGCATAGAGGTTCGTCGGCTGCCCATACGGGATGTGCCGGACGACGGGCACGAGCAGGAGGACCGCCACCGTCGCGACGGTCGTCGCTCCGATCCACGTTGCCGCCCGCCGCAGCCGCAGAATCGCGAAGACGCCGACGATGCTGATCAAGATCGCTGCGTTCGCGTAGCGCGTGACCACGGCCAGGCCGAGGCAGGCGCCCGCGGCGACGTAGTCGAGGCGCCGCGCCGCCGGACGCGTGGCGCGCAGGGCGAACCAGCACGCGGCCGTGACATAGAGAGCATCGGCGGCATGCTTGTAGGACGTCGACTCGACGCCGTAATAGAAGAGCGGCGTGCCGAAGAGCGTCAACAGCAGCACGGCGGGCCCGCGCGGAAGCTCGAGCTCGCGCAGGATCAGCCAGCCGAGGTAGAGGCAAAGGATCATCGCGACGTTCGACGCGACGTTGACGCCGATCTCGCCGGCATGGAAGCGATCCAGCTCACCGCGCGCGGCGACGAGCTGCGACGCGAGATAGAAGGGCGCGTTCCAGAACGCGCTTCCGAACTGGTAGGCGACTCCGGCCTGATCGGCGCCGAAGAGCCGCCGTAGAAAGGTGAAGTAGCCGACGCCGTCGTCGTGGACGAAGCCGTCGTCGAACGTCAGCGCGAACAGCGTGACGAACGCGAGCGCAGCGCAGCGAGGCAGCGAGAGGAAGCGCTCCGCGGCGCGCGTCGAGACGGCCTCGACGCGCGGCGGCGCCACCGGGACGGAGACCTCAGCCACGGCGCTCCACGGTAGCCGGAGCCCGCGCTTGCGCCACGAACAACGCCGCCAGGAGGACGAGCAGCAGCATGTTCCGGGCGGCAAGCAGAGCGATCTCGCCGCCGCGGCGCGCGATCAGCTCCGTGTAGCGGTCGGGGAAGATCAGGTTCGTCAGCAGCATGGCCGCCGCGAGGAGCGCCGGGGCGAGGAGGCTCCGCACGAGCACGACGAAGGGCGCGAGCCAGAGCAGGAACTGCGGCGAGAGCACCTTCCCCGCGACGGCCGCGACCGCGATCGTGGTCGCAGCCGCCGCCGCGAGGTCCGCGGGAGTCCGGCGCGAGCGTGCGAAGAGAAATGCGGCGGCCGCGACGCCGGCGGCCTGTGCGGCGGTCTGCAGCTTCGAGACCGCGTCGGCGGTCGAGCCGAGCACGCTCCAGCTGCCGGCGTCGAAGGCGATGCGGCCCGCGCGGTGGAAGACGAGCAGCACCGAGGAGCCGACGGTCTCGAGCTGCAGGTGCCGGTTCCACTGGCCCGAGTAGCTGTTGTAGAGGCCGACGTGCGCCAGGGCGAGGAACGGCACGAGCACGACGAGCCCGACGCCGCAGAAGACTCCGAGCGCTCGCAGGCGCTCGCGGCGCTCGACCGCGAGCAGCGCAACGGGCAGCAGCGCTGCGGGATACGTCTTGACGAGCGCCGCCGCCGCAAGCAGCGCGAAGGCGGAGACGGGACGCTTCGTGACGAGCAGGAGCAGCACGCCGAGGCACATCGCCGCCGGCCACATGTCGAAGCGCCGAAGCGTGAATGCGCCGAGGAGCGCGGGCGCCGCTGCCGCGAAGAGGACCGCGCCGTACGACCAGCGACGTGGCGCCGAGAGCCGGTCCAGGAGCAGCGCGAGCAGCAGGAGGCCGAGCAGCACGCCCGTGATCGCCATCAGGCGGAAGATCGTCAGGTACGCGTGCTCGGGCCCGAGCGACGGGATCGTGAAGAAGGGGATCGCGCCGGGCGGATACTCGAGATGGAAGTCGCGGTACGGAAGCTGCCCGGCGACGACGGCGTCTCCGTAGCGCCGGAGCTCGGCTGTGTCGCCGTCGCCGCCGCCGCGCCAGAGGAGGGGCAGCGAGAGGACGAAGAGCGACGCGCCCGCCGCGAACGGGCCTGCGGCGCGCCTCACTCGCGGTCGCGGAACTTCGCCTCGAGCAAGCCGATCCGCTGCGCGAGGATCGTGTTCTGGTCGGCGAGCCGCGAGATCACGGTCGAGTAGTGCAGCAGCACGATGATCACGAACAGCAGGCCGACGGCGAAGAGGACGGCCGGCGGGTACCCGCGCACTCCGAACCAGCCGGCGATCGTGTTCAGCCCTCCCCGCCACGCCGAGAGGACGACGAGCACGACGCCTGTCGCGAGCCAGAGGAGGGCGTACCGCTCGCGCAGGCGCCGCGAGCGGATCAGCTCGAAGACGACGAGCAGAAGCAGTAGCGAGACCGCCGTGGCGGCGATCGAGACCTTGAGCGGAGTCATTCTTCCAGGGGCGCCACGTCGCGCCTGAAGAGGTCGACGAACAGGGCGAGCAGGATCTTGACCATGTAGTAGATCGAGCCAAGCGTGCCGATCGACGAACTGCCGTGCTCGCGCTCGCGCATCGTCACCGGCACCTCGACGAGCCGGATGCGGTGCTTGATCGCCATCACCATCCCTTCGACCTCGGGGTAGTCGTGCGGCAGGTCGGCGGCGTAGAGCGAGATCGCGCGACGGTTGCACGCCTGGAAGCCGGATGTCGTGTCGGTGAGCCGCTGGCGTGCGATCAGCGAGACGACGCGCGCGAGGACGCGGATGCCGATGCGCCGCGCGGCGGACGACCGGTAGCCGCCGCCTGCGACGAACCGCGAGCCGACCGCGAGGTCTGCCTCGCCGGCGACGATGGGCGCGACGAGGACGCCGAGCTCGCCGGGGTCGTGCTGCCCGTCGCCGTCGAGCCGCACGGCGAGCTCGTACCCTTCCTCCCACGCATACCGGAAGCCCGTCTGCACGGCGCCGCCGATCCCGAGGTTGAAGGGCAGGCGGATCACGTACGCGCCTCGCGCCGACGCGACCTCGGCGGTGCGGTCGGTCGACCCGTCCGAGACGACGACGACGGCGAGCCCCGGATCGATGGCGCGCAGCTCGTCGAGCACGCGGCCGACGTTGCGCTCCTCGTTGAACGCGGGGACGATCGCGATCCGCTTCACGGTCGCGAGCGGCGCCGAGCCCGAAGACGGCGCGCTGAGCACCTCAGTCGACACGCGCCTCGACTCTCAGCCCGACGAGGTCGAGCAGCCGCCGCGCGCGATGGCGGTAGGTGTGCTCGTCGAGCACGCGCTCGCGCGCGCGCCGGCCGAGCTCCTCGGCCTGCCCCGGGTCGTCGAGCAGGTCGCGGTAGGCGCTCGCCGCCTCGCTCGCATCGTGGACGACGAGCAGCTCGCTGCCCGGGTCGAACCAGCGCTCGATGCCCTCGTACGGGTTGGCGACGATCGCCGCCCCGCAGGATGCGAGCTCGAAGGGCCGCGCCGACGACGAGGCGTACAGCGTCGCGTGCGAGCGGCGCGTCAGGCAGAGGTTGACCCGCGCCGACGAGATCGCCTGCGGGAAGACGTTGAACGGGACGTCGCCGGTCAGTCGCGCGCGGCCGGTGTCGCCCTGGAAGTCGCGCCCGCCGAGCGCGAAGTCGACGTCGGGCAGCGCGCGCGACGGCTCTCCGACGAGCACGGCCATCCAGTCGCGCCGGAACTTGTCTCCGTAGCCGTAGAAGTAGACGTCGACCTCCTTGTCGACCGGCTGCGGTGCGAAGAAGTCGGGGTCGGCGCCCCAGAAGACCGCCTCCGCGCGCCGCGCGCCGAGCTCGAGCAGCCGCTCGAGGCCGCCCTCCGAGTTCGACACGACGAGGTCGTACTCGCCCGGATCGGCGCCGTGGTAGTAGTTGAAGCCGGTGTCCATGCCGCCGAACTCGGGCAGGCTCATCGGCACGTCGCCGTCGTAGAAGACGATCGGCACGTCGAAGCGCTCGCGCAACGCCGTCGGGATGCCGCGGAAGTGCGCCATCGGGACGGTGAAGACGATCACCGCGTCCGGCCGCTCCTCCTCGACGAGCCGCTCCAGGTGCCGGCGCCACCGCGGCGTCACGAAGCGCCAGATCGCCTCTCGGGCGACGCGGTCGAGCGTCGAGTCGTCCGGGCTGTCCTCGGCGCGCCGCACGTACCGGTCGCCGTGCAGCCGGGCGAGCAGGTCGCGCGCGGCGGCATAGGACTCGCCCTCGCGGTAGGCCGGGTTCGGCGCCGTCCGCCACCACGGCGTCTCGACCGGCCGGCCGCGGTAGGGGGTCACGAGCAGGTCGACACCTTCCTCGTGGAGGCCCTTCCAGAGCTGCCACCAGGCCGGGGTGCAGCCGTAGCGGAAGTCGAGATCGACGGCGGACGCGACGCAGAGGAGCTTCGGAGCTCGCACCCCTCTAGTCTCGCAGGGGGCCGTTACGGCATCGTTAGTACGCCGGGCGAGGTTCCGCTCGGCCCGGGCCGGGCGCGGCATTTCGCAGCGTGGCGCGATTCTGCTCCTCGACGAAGCGGAGGTTCGCGTACTGGACGGCCTCGGCGTGGCTGCAGGCGAGCGCGTAGCGCGCGAGCCGGTACCACTCCTCCCACCGCTTCGATTCCGAGCCGTTCGCCACAGGGGCCACGCCCCCTTATCGGCAGCAGCCCGCGAGACCCTTAACTCGCAGACGAACGACGACGTCGTCGGGGCGTTGGCGGCAGCTGTCCCTTGCGGCCATGTCCAGGGGACTGTCCCCCGGACATGGCTGGTTCGGCCGCTGGCCCGCGAGGCCCGTGACCTCGCGAGCAGGTCGGCTTGTCGATCCGTTCCCCGGCGAAGCCCCTGCTCGCCGCGGCCAAAGCAGCGGACGCGGCCCGTGTTCGTGGCGATCGGCCGGCCCCGGTCGAGGTCCTGCACGATCGCCGTCGGAGACATGTCCGGGGGACAGTCCCCGGGTCAGGTCCGTTTCGGACCGGCGCCGCGTCGGCGCGGCCCGGCACCGGCTTGATCGCGGGACGACCTCGCTAGTAGGCGCCGCGCCGGGCGAAGACGGCCGGCACCGTCTTGACCAGAATCGTGATGTCGAGCCAGAGCGACCAGTTCTCGAGGTAGTAGAAGTCGAGTCGCACGAGGTCGTCGTAGGGGAGGTTGCTCCGCCCGGCGATCTGCCAGAGGCCCGTCATCCCGGGCAGGACGTTCGACCGCCGCCGGTGCCACGGCGCGAGCTTCTGGTAGTCGCGCACGGGCAGCGGGCGGGGCCCGACGAGCGACATCTCGCCGCGGAGGACGTTGAGGACGTTCGGCACCTCGTCGAGCGAGAAGCGCCGCAGAGTGCGGCCGACGGAGGTGACGCGCGGGTCGTTGCGGATCTTGAAGAGAGCGCCCGTCGCCTCGTTCGCCCCCTCGAGCCGCTCCTGCTCGAGCGCCGCGTCCGCGACCATCGTCCGGAACTTCAGCATCCGGAACTCCCGCTCGCCGAGCCCGACGCGCGGATCGGCGTAGAACACCGGCCCGCTCGATGTCGCCTTGATCAGCGCGGCGATCGCGATCCACAGCGGCAGGCCGACGACGATCGTCAGGACGGACACGATGACGTCGAACGCGCGCTTGACCACCCAGTCCGTCCCGGCCAGGATCGGCGGGCGCAGCTCGAAGAGCGGCACGCCCTGTCCGGGGACGTACTCGCCTCGCTCGACGAGGATCTCCGTCGTCCGCGGCGCGACGCGCACCTTGACGCCGCGGCGGTGCGCAGCGTCGACGATCTCGAGCAGCTCGCGTTCGTCCAGGCCGGCGTCGGCGACGATCAGCTCGTCGAGTCGTTGCCGCGAGAGCTCGTCGTGCAGCCCCGGCCCGGGCCTCACCGCGCCCGCGAACTCGTAGTCGATGCCGCCTCGGCTCGCACCGAGGCTCTCGCGAAGCTGGCTGACCTGCTCGGGGTCGCCGACGAGCAGCGCCTTCCGCCGAACGCCGTACGAGCGCATCAGCGATCCGGTGACGGTCTCGTAGCTCCACCGGAAGAGGCTGATCAGGACGGCGACGAGCACGGCCGCCGCGACGTAGAGCCCGAAGGTCGTGAAGTGCTGCCCCGTGCCGATCGCGAACGCGAGCGAGAGCGCGGCGACGAGCACGACCGAGGGGACGATGCGCCCTGCGCCCTCGCGAAGCTCGCGAGGGCCGTAGAGGCCGTTGCGCGAGAAGACGAGCAGCATGAGCAGGATCAGGAACGGTAACCAGTCGGTCTCGTGCTGCCAGAGCAGGTTCCAGAGGATCGGCTTCGGATCGCGGATCAGCGATCGCAGCACGAGCGCCGCGTAGACGCCGATCACGAGCCCTACGAGATCGACCGCGACGAGCGCGCCGATGCTCGCCGCCCGCCGCGTCAGCCTCTTCAGCGGGGTCGGCGTCAGCAGGTAGGGCCGGGCGGAGCGGATGTCCTCGGCGTGGGCGATTGCTCAATGTTAGGTGCCGTGCAGCACGATCTCCCCCCGGACGGTGGGCCCGTGCACGCGTAACACCACCCCGGGGAGCGGCGCGGGCGTCCATTCGAAGGGCACCTGCTTGCCGCCGAAGGTGACGCGGGCCGGCCGCGCGGGCGCCGGCACCCAGAGCTGCACGTCGTGCGGCTGGTCGTGCAGATCGAGCCCGGAGCCGTCGCTCACGAGGTAGCCGGCGCGCCCCGGGTGCGCGAGCTCGTCCACGCCCCACCAGGAATCGGCGGTCCGGAGGTTGAACGGCACCACCGCGCCCGCCCGCGCGTAGAGCGGGAGCACGTCGAGGGGCGTCGTGCGGGTGAAGGTCGTAGGGCCCTTGACGGTCTCGCCGGTCGCGAGGTCGACCCAGAGGCCGGCGGGCAGGTAGACGCTCGGCGTCGTCCCGGCGCCGGTGACCGGCGCCGCGAGCAGGTCCGGCCCGACGAGCAGCTCGAACTCCGCCTTCCACGCCTCCTCGTCGCCCGGCAACGCGTAGCCGAGCGGGCGCAGCACGGGCTCGTGTCGCCGCAAGAGCCCGTAGAGGTAGGGATAGAGCTCGTAGTGGAGGACGGCCGCTGCCCGCAGCGCTTCCATCGCGGCGGGCCCCATCGTCCACGGCGTCGCGTTCGGCCCCTGCCCTCCGACCTCGAGCACGGGCGAGACGGCGCCGAGTTGCGCCCAGCGCGCGAAGAGGTCGCCGGTCAGCGACGCCGAGTGATAGCCGCCGACGTCCGACCCCCAGGTCGGAAAGCCGCTCATCGCGGCGCTCAGGCCGGCGCGGATCGCCTTCTGGAAGTCGGCCCAGGTGCTCTCCTGGTCGCCGGCCCAGATTCCGGGCACGATGCTCTGCGAGCCCATCGCCGCGGCGCGGAAGATCGCCGGCGTGTGCGGCGGAAACGCGCCGAGGACGGCGCGCGCGTAGAGGAGCGGGTAGTAGTTCTGCAGCGCCCCGGAGCGCGCCTGCACGTCGACCTCGTCGCCACGGTCTGCCTTGACGCCGTCGACGCCGAGCGCGGAAAGCCGCCGCAACAGCGTCTGGAAGATCGCGACGACCCGCGGCTGTGTCAGGTCGATCTCGTCCTGGTCGGCGATGTCGCCGAGGAGCTGCGCACGCGTGTAGCCGGTGCCGCACTGCGACTTCGGCGAGACCCAGAGCATGAAGCGCAGGCCGCGCGCGTGCACCTGCCGGATGAGCGCGCCCGGGTCGGAGAACCGGCGCCTGTCGAAGACGAGCGTGCCGACGCAGCTCTCCCACGGGTTGTCGACGAGCACCCAGCCGAGCGGGACCTTCGCCGCCTGCAGGCGTGCGATGTCCTCGAGGACCTGCGCCGGCCCGTCGTAGACGTCGCGCCACTTGATCAGCGCGAGCTCGCTCGGCGGCGGCACGACCGGCCGGCCGGTGTCGTGCTCGTACGCGGCGAGCGTGTGGGCGAAGTCGCCCGCGTAGACGTCCTCGTCGAGACGGTCCGCCTGCACGCACACCTCGGCCCGCTACGGCAGTGCCGGGAAGAGGCACTGCGGCGCGTCGCCGAAGCGGCAGCCGCCGCCTCCGGGCGAGCCGGGAAACGCGAGCGCCGACACGCCCGGCGTCCCGACGCGGACACCCCAGCCGGCCGAGCTCGCGAAGTACGGCACGGGCGCGTACGAACAGACGTTGCTGACCTTCACCGACAGCACCTGCCCGCGCAGGTCGACGCCGGCCCCGCGCTCGCCGCCGCCGAGGAAGTGGTCGCCGCTCGCGGTGACGAACGCGTCGTAGACCTGGACCACGCCGCTCGCGGGGTGCAAGCGCAGCGCGACGTGAAAGCCGGACGTGCCCCGCGTCAGCGTCACCGTCGCCGTGCGACCGGGCTCGCTCGTCGCGACCCGGTAGACGTTGCCGCTCGACGAGAGCACCTTCGTGAGCGAGAACTGGTCGCCCGTCGAGCGCACCTGGTAGCGGAGCCTCGCGTGCTCGTCCTCCGCGACGACCGTCTTGCCGTCCTTGACGAGCGTCAGCCGGAACGGGTTGGTGTCGACCTTCAGCGAGAGGCCGTTCTGGGCGCCGCTCGAGCCGCATGCCGCCAGCAGGCAGGCGAGCGCGGCCGCGCCGGTCAGCCGGCGCATACGTCCGACCACGCCACCTCACGCTCGGCTTCGAGGTCGCCGAGGGACACCGCCCGCCGCCGGCGCGCGAGCAGCTCGAGCGTGACCGTGATCGCCGCGCGGCGCCTCGACTCGAGCAGCTCGTAGTCGTGGAAGTGGACGTGGACGATGCGCGGCAGCGTCCTCAGGAGCGCCCTTGCCGCTGCGCCGAGCGAGTGTGTCGTCGGCAGCTCGAGCACGCGTCGACCGTCCTCGAGACGGATCCACGCGGGCTCGTCGAGCGAGGCGCGCTCGGCGCCGGGCGGGAGGTACGACGGCCGCCAGGCGGTCGCGGTGCAGTCGGCGTAGCCGAGGTCGGCGACGGCGGCCATCACGTCCGCGTCCGTGTACCAGCCGCCGCCGCAGAAGTAGCGCGGCTCGAGTCCCTGCTCGCGCAGCCAGGCGCCTTCCCGGCGCACCGCGGCAGCCGGGCCCGGGCCCGTCGGCCGCGCGTGCGTCGGCGACGTCCAGTGGATGTGGTGGCCGAATGGAGCGAGCGCCGCGATCTCGCGGGCGCGTGCGACGAAGAGCTCGGCGTCCTCGCCGTTCGCCGGCGGGCGCATCAGCGCCGCGATCGCGAACCCGCCGGGGCGGCGGCGGACGAGGGCGCGGAAGCGCTCCCAGACGCCGTCGTCGAGGGGCCTTTCGACGTGGCACGACGCGACCGCGTAGCCTTGGATACCGGGCATGTGCGGGATCTGCGGACTCCTCGGCAGGGACGCGCCCGACCCGGGTCTGGTCGAGGCCATGAACGCGGCGATCGTACATCGCGGCCCCGACCACGGCGCCGTCGAGGGCCACGGCCGCTGCGTGCTCGGCTATCGACGCCTGTCGGTGATCGACCTGCAGACCGGCGACCAGCCCGTCGGGAACGAGCGCGGCGACGTCGCGGCCGTGTTCAACGGCGAGCTCTACAACTTCCGCGAGCTGCGACGCGAGCTCGAGGCCGCCGGTCACGAGATTCGCGGCACCGGCGACTCGCCGCTGATCCCTCACGCCTACGAGCAGTGGGGCGCCGCGTTCGCCGAGCGCCTCGAAGGCATGTTCGCGATCGCCCTCTGGGACCGCACGCGGGAACGGCTGGTCCTCGTCCGCGACCGCCTCGGCAAGAAGCCGCTCCTCTACGCGCGGCTCCCCGACGGGTCGCTCGCGTTCGCCTCCGAGACGAAGGCGCTGCTGCAGCTGCCCGGCCTCGGTCGCGAGCTCGACCTCGAGCAGCTCGACGCCTACCTCGCCCTGCAGTACGTGCCGCGGTCGGGCCTGCGCGCCGTCGAGAAGGTGCCGCCCGGGTCGGCGGTCGTCGTCGAGGGCGAGTCGCGGCGCGTCGAGCGCTACTGGGCACCGCAGCCGGCGGCGGCCGACGGCGACTGGGTGACGCGCGTGCGCGAGGAGGTGACGGCCGCGGTGCGGCGGCGGCTCGTCGCCGACGTTCCGCTCGGAGCGCTCCTCTCGGGCGGCATCGACTCGTCGATCGTCGTCGCCGCGATGGCGCAGGCCCAGGCGGAGCCCGTGCGCACGTTCACGATCGGCTTCCCGGACCCGCGGTACGACGAGCGCGCGTACGCGCGAGCGGTCGCGAACCGGTACGGGACGCGGCACGAGGAGCTCGAGATCGAGACCGCGCCCGAGCTCGACCGCCTCGCGCACGTCTTCGACGAGCCGTTCGGCGACGAGGCGGCACTGCCGCTGCTGCACGTCTGCGGGGCGACGCGGGAGCACGTGACGGTCGCGCTCGTCGGTGACGGAGGGGACGAGGTGTTCGGAGGGTACGAGCGCTACCGGGCCCACGCGCTCGCCGGGCGCGTGCCGTCGGCGCTCGCGCGCGCGGCGCTGGCTGCTCCGTGGGGGCGCCGCGAGCCGCGCTCGACGCTCTACCGCGCCCGCCGCCTGCTCGACGTCGCGGCGCAACCGGCGGGCGACCGCTACGCGCGCCTCGTCGAGGTCTTCCCGCTCGAGCTGCGCCGCAGGCTCTGGACTGACGACGCGCGCGCACACACGGCGACGGCCATGCTGCCGTCCGCCGACGACCTCCGCCTCGTCGACATCGAGTCGTACCTCCCCGGCGACCTCCTGCCGAAGTCGGACCTCGCCTCGATGGCGGTCTCGCTCGAGCTGCGCTCGCCGTTTCTCGACCGGCGTGTGGTCGAGCTGGGGCTCGCGCTGCCGCGCGAGCTCGCGTTCGGCAAGGCGGCGTTGAAGCAGGCCTTCGCGGCCGACCTGCCACCGAGCGTCGCGACGCGGCGCAAGAGCGGCTTCGGCGTCCCGCTCGACCGCTGGTTCCGCCACGAGCTCCGGCCGGCGGCCGAGGAGCTTCTTCTGTCTCGCGACCGCGGCCTCTTCGATCGCGGCGAGCTCGAGCGCCTGCTTC
>Ga0136846_1229373_pt1 | contig 12143 bp, 3 predicted proteins | sample HopSoiMetagenom2_FD_96841 | JGI IMG/M metagenome (GOLD analysis project Ga0136846, IMG submission 96841) | Grasslands soil microbial communities from Hopland, California, USA - 2 Assembly 2016 (version 4) | ecosystem: Environmental > Terrestrial > Soil > Grasslands | place: USA: Hopland...
CCGACGAATCGCTCACCACCGTGCGGCAGGCCGGTTGATGGCCCGGCACGGTGCTGACGACGAGCGTGGCGGACTGGTGATCAATGGCTCGCCTCAGCACAATGGACTCGGACCCGTCGAGGGTCCGGGATCGGGGGAAATGACAGTGTCTAGCCGCATGCTCGGCCGCGGTCGCCCGCCGGTGGGCCGCCGCCGATCGTCAATGTCGCCTTCGCCTCGCGGAGCCCTCCTGAACTGAGGAGCCGCGGCCCCACCGCGCGACTCCTCGGCGGCGCGCCTCACGGCGCGCCGTCCGGGCGGCGCGGAGCGTGTTTGCGCGGAATCCCCCACTGTGCACACGCCCCGCGCCGCCCCCCTATTGTGACCTCACTGCTGCTTCACGTCACGGTGAGGACGAGAATCGGCGACGACCTCAGTGATGCAAAGGTGATCGTCGTGCCCCGCGTGCTCGTGGCCCATCCGTCGGCCGACGTCTACGGCTCCGACCTGCAGTTGCTGGAGTCGATCGTCGGACTCGGCGAGGCGGGTTGGTCCTCGGTGCTGTGCCTGCCGGAGCGCGGTCCACTGATCGAGGCGACGGGGTCACCGGTCGAGATCCTGCCGACGCCCGTACTGCGAAAGGCGCTCCTGAGGCCGCTGCCGTTGCTCCGAATGCTGGCCCGCCTGCCGGTCGACCTCGTCCGCGTCCTGCGGCTGCTGCGTCGGGTCCGACCCGACGTCGTCTACGTGAACACCGTGACCATCCCGCTGTGGATCGTCGCGGCGCGGCTCACCCGACGTCCGGTCCTCGTGCACGTCCATGAGGCCGAGCAGGACGTGCCGCGTGCCCTTCGGGTGGCACTCAACCTTCCGCTGCTGCTCGCTCACCGGGTCGTCGCCAACAGCCGGGCGTCGGCCGACGTGGCCACGAGCGCCGTTCCGCGCCTGGCCGCCCGCACCACGGTGGTGCTCAACGGGGTCCCGGATGCCGGCGTGGCGCCGGACGAGTCCGAAGCCGGCCGGCTCGTTCTCGTGGCCCGGCTCTCGCCGCGCAAGGGCATCGACGTCGCGCTCGAAGCGGTAGCGCTGCTGCGGGCCGAGGGCCGCGCCGTCCGCCTCGAGGTCTGCGGGACGATCTTCCCCGGCTACGAGTGGTACGAGCAGCAGCTGCGCGACCGCGCCGCCGAGCCGGATCTCGCTGGCACGGTGACCTTCGCCGGCTACGTCCGCCCGACGCTGCCGGCGTTGGCTCGGGCGGCGGTGGTGTTGGTGCCCTCCCGGGTCGAACCGTTCGGCAACACCGCGGTGGAAGCGCTGCTCTCGCAACGTCCGTTGGTCGCTTCGGCCGTCCAGGGGTTGGCCGAGATCGTGGTCGACGGTGAGACGGGGCTGCTCGTTCCGCCGGACGATCCGGTTGCCCTCGCGGCGGCGATCGGCCGGTTGCTGGACGACCCGGAAGCCGCGGCCTCGATAGCGGTTCGCGGCCGCGCGGACGCGGTCGAACGGTTCTCCGTGATCCGGTATCGCGAGGACATTGCCCGCGCCGTAGCCGGGCTGAAGACCTACTGACGAAGCACGGTTTCGTTGCTCTCAGTAGGGGTCGGATGCGGTGCGTAAGGGACCAAAGGTTCCGCAATTCGGACTCTCCGCGCAAAGTCTGGCGATGCGCCCCTGACGCGTTCGGCTCCGGTGGTGTTTGCCTCCGCCCTGCCGTATGGTCCTTGTTGGCGCACGGTCTTCGTCACTGCTTCGGCAGGCACGAGCGGATCGGGCGTCCAAATCGGGGGATTTGATTCTTGGGGGAATCAATAAACATGTGGGCCAACGTCGCCCGCATGCCATCCCGCGGTGGTACCCGAGTACACCAGCGGGTCACTGCGGTTGTGGCAGCGGCAGCTCTTCTTTCCATCGGCACGGCGTGTACGTCGAGCGCCGACCATCCGTCCGGTCGCTCGACGACCGCTGGCGCCAGCTCCACGGCCGCGAGTTCCGCGCCCGGCACCGCGCCGTCGACCTCGTCGGCCGGCTCGCCGCACGTCGCCGCGACCGCCGGGGTGAACAAGATCGTCCCGAGTCAGCATCGGGCATCGCGGCACCCGGTGCCGCTTACCGGCACGGCCGACTTCGGCACGGGTGTCACCGCCCGCATCCTGCGCATCGCCGCCGTTCATGGCACGGCGAACGGCCCAGGGGAGATTGCCGGCCCGGCGTTGCGCCTGGAGCTCCAGTTGACGAATGGGACGGGCCGGGCCGTGAACCTCACGCAGGCCCTCGTCACCGTGACCGACGCCAGCGGGACGCCCGGCGTGCAGTTGACGCAGAGCGGCTCGGCGCCGCTCCGCGGAAGCGTCAAGGCCCACGCGAAAGTGCGCGCGGTCTACGTCTTCACCCTGCCTACCGCGCACCGGGATCCGGTCACGGTCAACTTCAGTTACTCGAGCAGCGCCCCGGTGGCCCTGTTCGTCGGTACCGCGCCGTGATCTCGGGGGAATTCATGTCTTTTGCACGTCTGCGTCGCCGCACGTCATTCGTCACGTCGGCGGCGCTCGCCGTCGCGGGCGCGGCCGCGGTGGTCTTCGTCGCCGGGGCGCCGTCGGCCGCGGCGGACCCGGCTCCGATCCAGCAGCCGTCGAGCTCGACGGTTACCGCTGACGCGCTGCCGACTGCGCAGATCGACGGCGTGGCCTGGGCGCAGGTGGTCGTCGGCAACACGGTGTACGTCGGTGGCAGCTTCACGACGGCCCGTCCGGCCGGCGCGGCCGCCGGTACGAACACGACGCCGCGGGCGAACATGCTGGCGTACGACATCACCACCGGCAACCTCATCACCTCCTTCGCTCCCAGCTTCAACGCCCAGGTGCGGGCGCTTGCCGTGTCGCCCGACGGCACCCGGCTGTACGCCGCAGGCGACTTCACGACCGTGAACGGCGCGGTGCACAACCGCATCGCCGCCTTCAACGCCCAGACCGGTGCGTTGATCACCACCTTCACCGGTGGCACCGACGCCAGCACGAAAGGCGTGACGGCCACCAACACGACCGTCTATGTCGGCGGCCTCTTCAGCCACGCCAACGGGGTCTCCCGCGGGCGTCTTGCTGCCTTTGCCGCGAGCAACGGCGCGCTGACCGCGTGGGCGCCCAGCGCGGACTACACGGTCAACGCCATGGTGATGTCGCCGGACAAGTCTCGAGTGATCGCCGGCGGCGCCTTCGCCAACGTGAGCGGGACGGCCGCCTACGGCCTGGCGATGATCGACGCGGGCACCGGAGCGCTCATCCACACCAACATCGATTCCGTGGTCCGCGACGCCGGAACCCAGGCCGCGATCCTCAGCCTCTCCGCCGACGCCAACGCGGTCTACGGCGTTGGGTACGTGTTCGGCGCGGGCGGCAACTTCGAGGGCACGTTCTCAGCCGACCCCACCACCGGCAACCTGAACTGGATGGAAGACTGCCACGGCGACACCTACGGCGCCTTCTCCGTGAACAACGTCGTCTACACCGTCAGCCACGCGCACTTCTGCGCCAACATCGGCGGCTGGCCCGTCTACGACCCGTGGCAGTTCCGCCACTCCTTGGCGTTCACGGCCAACGCGACTGGCACCTTGCTGCACAACTCGATGGGCGGGTACCCCGACTTCTACGGCCAGCCCAGCCCGACGCTGATCGACTGGTTCCCCGACTTCACCAACGGCAAGGCCACCGGTCAGAGCCAGGCCGCCTGGTCGGTCACCGGTAACGGGCAGTACGTGGTCGAGGGCGGCGAGTTCCCGACGGTGAACGGCACCGCCCAGCAAGGGCTCGTCCGCTTCGCCGTGCGGCCGATCGCGCCGGCGAAGTCCGGGCCGATGTTGACCGGCGCGCACTTCTTCCCGTCGCTCGTGTCGCTCTCGAGTGGGACCGTGCGGGTCGCCTTCGCCTCCAACTGGGACCGGGACAGCAAGACCCTCAACTACAAGGTCGTACGCAACGGCGACACGGCCCACCCGGTCTGGACGACCGACGCCGACTCCGAATGGTGGAACACGCCGACGATGGGGTTCGTCGACACCGGCCTCACTCCCGGGGCGACGTACCGCTACCGCGTGTACGCGACCGATCCCGACGGCAACCAGGTCGCCGGTGACACCGTGCAGATCACGTTGCCGACCACGGGATCGCAGACGGACTACGACCGCAAGGTGCTGGCCGACGGGGCCGCCAGTTACTGGCCGCTCAGCGAGGCGAGCGGATCGACGTTCATCGACAACGCCGCGTTCAACGACCTGGACGTCGTGGGCGGCGTGACTCGTGGGGCGGCCGGCCCCGTGACCGGGGAAGCGGGCACCACCTTCGACGGGTCGACGGCCACCTCCTCGACGCGCACCGCCGTCGCCGGCCCGAACGTGTTCACCCTCTCGACCTGGGTGAAGACGACCTCCACGTCGGGCGGCAAGATCGTCGGCTTCGGCAACTCCCAGAACGGGACGTCCAGTAGCTACGACCGGCACCTGTACCTCGACAACGCGGGGCACGTGTGGTTCGGCGTCTACAACAACACGGTCTCGACCTTGCACTCCGCGGCAACGGTCAACGACGGTTCGTGGCACCAGATCGCGGCGAGCCTCGGTGCCGACGGCATGTCCCTGTACGTGGACGGCGTGCGAGTCGGACACCGCAGCGACGTGACGTCGGGCCAGGACTACACCGGCTTCTGGCGCATCGGTGGTGACAACCTCAACGGCTGGACGAATCAGCCGGCGAGCACCTTCGTCGCCGGCTCGATCGCGGACGTGGCCGTGTTCCCGTTCGTCCTGCCCGGCACGACCGTTCAGGACGAGTACGTGGCGAGCGGCCGGGCCGCCACCGTGCCCCAGCCGCCGGCCGACGGTTACGGCAAGGTCGTCTACGCCGACCAGCCGGACTTGTACTGGCGCCTCGACGACCCGTCCGGCCCGACGGCGGCCGACGCTTCGGCGAACTCGGCCCCCGGCCTCTACTCGGGCGGCGTCCTGTACCGCACCCCCTCTCCGGTGACCGGGGCGACCGGCACCGGCGCGACGTTCGACGGTGCCGGCGCGACGATCGGCTCCGGACAGACGTACAGCAACCCGACGGTCTACAGCGAGGAGGCGTGGTTCAACACGACGACGACCCACGGCGGCAAGATCATCGGGTTCGGGAACGCGCAGAGCGGCAACTCGAGCGCCTACGACCGGCACGTCTACATGGAGAACGACGGGCGCCTCGACTTCGGCACGTGGACGGGCACGACCAACATCGCGCAAACGATCGGCCACTACAACGACGGGGTCTGGCACCACGTCGTCGCCACGCAGGGTCCGGACGGGATGACGCTCTACGTGGACGGACAGGTCGCGGCGACGAATCCGCAGACGCAGGCCCAGGCCTACGACGGCTACTGGCGCGTGGGCGGTGACTCCGACTGGGGCGGTGACAGCCCGTACCTGGCCGGATCCATCGACGAGGTGGCGGTGTACTCCTACGAGCTCACCGCGGCCCAGGTGCAGAAGCACTTCGCCGCCTCGGCGCAGTCGCCGAACCTGCCGCCGACCGCCGCCTTCACCTCTTCGTGCACCAACACCGCGTGCAGCTTCGACGGGACCGGGTCCTCGGACGCGGACGGCACCATCGCGTCCTACGCCTGGACCTTCGGCGACGGCGCTTCGTCCACCTCGGCCACGCCGAACCACACCTATGCCGGTGCCGGCACGTACTCGGTCAAGCTGACCGTCACCGACAACGACGGCGCGACCGATTCAGTGACCAAGTCGGTCACGGTGACGGCCCCGCCGGTGAACCAGCCGCCGACGGCCGCCTTCACGGCCACTCCGACGAACCTGTCGGTGGCCTTCGACGGCACCGGTTCCACCGACCCGGACGGCACGATCGCGTCTTACGCGTGGACCTTCGGCGACGGTGCTTCGTCCACCTCGGCCACGCCGACCCACGCCTACGCCGGCTCGGGCACCTACACGGTCAAGCTCACGGTGACGGATAACGACGGGGCAACGGACACTGCCACGAAGTCGGTGTCCGTCACGGCGCCGAACCAGCCACCGACCGCTGCCTTCACCGCGACGCCGGCCAACCTGTCGGTGGCCTTCGACGGTTCCGGCTCGTCGGATCCGGACGGCACGATCGCGTCGTACGCCTGGGACTTCGGTGACGGCGCCAGCGCCTCCATCGCGAAGCCGAACCACGCCTACGCGAACCCGGGCACGTACTCGGTCAAGTTGACCGTTACCGATGACGGCGGGGCGTCCGCGTTCGTCGTTCAGAGCGTGACCGTTGCCGCGAATGCGGTCGTCTACGCGGCCGATACCTTCACCCGCACGGTGAGCAACGGCTTCGGATCGGCGCCGACGGGCGGCGCCTGGACGCTGGCCGGCTCCAGCTCGCTGTTCCAGGTCACCGGAGGGGTGGGCCAGATGAAGGTCGCCACCGCGGGCGCCGGACCGCAGGCGTTCCTGAACTCGGTGTCGGCCGGCGACGTCGACGCGTTGGTGGACGTCTCGGTCGACAAGGCGCCAACCGGTGGCGGGACGTTCGCCTACCTGGCCGTCCGGCATTCGGGCAGCACCGACTACCGCGTCAAGGTCAAGCTCCTCACGACCTCGGTGACCCTGTACCTGACGAAGGTCGTCTCGGGCACGGAGACCGTCCTGGCCAGCAAGACGATCTCCGGCCTGACCTACGCCGCCGGCAACGTCCTGCGACTTCGCTTCGACGCCTCCGGCTCGGGCACGACTGCCTTGTCGGCCAAGGTCTGGAAGGTCGCGGGCGGCACCGAGCCTGCCGCCTGGCAGGTGACGGCCACCGACTCGACCGCCGCACTTCAGAGCGCGGGTGGCGTGGGGTTGCAGGCGTACCTCGCCACCTCGGCCACGACCGTTCCGGTCTTCGCATCGTTCGACAACCTTTCCGTCGGGTCCATTCCGACACCATGAACGACGGCCGGGCGGCCTAGCGGCCGCCCGGCTACGACACATCGGGGGATGTAATGAAGGTCTTCACTCGTCCGCGCGTGAACGGCTCCGGCCGCCGGCGTACCGCGTTGGTCGCGGTAGCTGCCGCGGTCGCAGCGCTTACCGCCGGCTGGCTGCCTGTCGCCGACCAGGCGCTCGCCGCGCCGCCTACCGGACCGGGCGCGGTCGTGCCGGCGCCGAGAGACGCCGTGACCGCCGACGCGCTGCCGACCGTCCAGATCGACGGTGTCGCGTGGAGCCAGGTCGTCTCCGGCAACACCGTGTACGTCGGGGGAAACTTCACCACCGCCCGACCGGCTGGTGCGGCCGTCGGCGTCAATACCTCGCCGCGCTCGGGGTTGCTGGCCTACGACATCACCACCGGCAACCTGATCGACTCCTTCGCGCCCGCGCTCAACGGTCAAGTACGAGCACTGGCGCTGTCCCCGGACGGCTCGCGGCTCTATGCCGTCGGTGACTTCACCACCGTCGATGGCAAGGTCCACAACCGTATCGCCGCCTTCGACGCCGCGACCGGAGCGCTGCTCTCGACCTTCAACGGCGGCGTCGACGCCGGCGTACACGCCCTCGCGGTGACCAACACGGCCGTCTACGTGGGTGGCCTCTTCCAGAACGCGAACGGCAACCCGCGCGTGCGGTTGGCGGCCTTCGACACGACCGGCGCGCTTTCCGCGTGGGCGCCGACGGCCGACGACACCGTCGAAGGCATGATCGTCTCGCCGGACGGCTCGCGGGTCATCGTCGGCGGCCACTTCAAGGTCGTGAACGGCGCTTCCGTGTACGGCATGGGCGCCCTGGACTCGGCGACTGGGACCAACCTGCCCTGGGCGGCGAACACGCTCCTGCGGGACGCCGGCGACAACTCGGCGATCCTGTCGTTCACGACCGACGGCACGAACATCATCGGCACCGGCTACTCGTTCTCGTCGGGCGGTAACTACGAAGGCACTTTCGCCGCCGATCCGAGCACGGGAAACATCGTGTGGATGGAGGACTGCCACGGCGACACCTACGGGGCGTTCGTGTCGCACGGCCTCGTCTACACGATCAGCCACGCCCACTACTGCGGCAACGACAACGGCTGGCCGGTGTACCCCACCTGGCAGTACCGCCGCACGGTCGCTTTCACCGACTCGGCCACCGGCGTGCTCTCGGCGAACGCGCAGAGCAACTACACCAGCTTCGCCGGGCAGCCCTCGCCCTCGATCGTCAACTGGTTCCCGGACTACCAGATCGGCACCTTCACCGGTCAGGGCCAGGCAGCGTGGACGGTCTCCGGCAATTCGCAGTACGTCGTCGAGGGCGGCGAGTTCCCCTCCGTCAACGGCACCGCGCAGCAGGGCCTGGTCCGCTTCGCCGTCCGCGGAATCGCCCCCGCGAAGTCCGCGCCGATGCTCTCCGGTGCGCACTTCGTCCCGAGCATCAACACCTTCGCGGCCGGCACCGCGCACATCTCGTTCCAGACGAACTGGGACCGTGACGACAGGTCGCTGACCTACAAGATCGCGCGCAACAGCGACAACGCGCACCCGATCTGGACGAGCACGATCGACTCGACGTGGTGGCAGCGGCCGCAGGTGTCCTTCACCGACACCGGCCTGGTTCCCGGCACCGCCTACAAGTACCGGCTCTACGTCACTGACGGTGATGGCAACCAGGTGGCCGGTGACGCGGTGACCTACACCGTGCCGACCTCGGTCGCCGGGCTCACGGGCTACGACCAACAGGCCATTGCCGACGGCGCGACGAGCTACTGGCCGCTTGACGAGGCCAGCGGCGCGGTTGCGTACGACAACGCGAACGGCAACGACGCCGACGTCGTCGCCGGCACCCGCGGCACGGCCGGTCCGGTCGCGCCCGAGACCGGCACCACTTTCGGCGGCACGTCCAGCAGCTACGTGTCGACGCGTACGCCTCTCACGTCACCGAGCACCTTCACCGTCTCGGCCTGGGTCAAGACCACGTCGACCCGCGGCGGCAAGATCATCGGATTCGGTAGCTGGCAGACCGGCAGCTCCCAGACCTACGACCGGCAGCTGTACCTCGACAACACCGGGAAGCCGTACTTCGGGGTGAAGACCCCCGCGGGAAGCAACAACACGATCAACTCGACCGCCGCCATCAACAACGGTCAATGGCACTTCGTCGTCGGCCAGTTGAGCCCTGCCGGCATGGCCCTGTACGTGGACGGCTTGCGGGTGGCGCGACGCACGGACACCACGACCGCGTTCACTTACGTGGGTTTCTGGCGCGTCGGTGGAGACGCGTTGAGCAGCTGGAACGGCGCGCCGAGCAGCGGATATCTCGCCGGATCGCTCGCCGACGTGGCCGTGTTCCCCACTGCGCTGACGAATGCCCAGCTGCAGGCCGAGTACGTCGCCAGCGGGCGGTCGCTCTCGACCGCGGCGGCCCCGGCCGACGGGTACGGGCAGGCCGTGTACTCCGACGATCCGGACCTGTTCTGGCGGATGGACGAGACCTCGGGCGCGGTGGCGAACGACGCGTCGCGCACGCAGACCGTGGGCGCCTACTTCGGCAACTACGCGCTGAACCAGGCGAGCACCGTCACGCCGACCGCCAAGGCGGTCTTCTTCACGGGGTCGAACACCGGGCTCGGCTCGACGAAGACCTACGTCAACCCCCAGATCTACTCCGAGGAGGCGTGGTTCAAGACGTCCACGTCGGCCGGCGGCAAGATCATCGGCTTCGGAAACAAGCAGAGCGGGTTGTCCACCACCTACGACCGGCACGTCTACATGCTCACCAACGGCAAGGTGGTCTTCGGGGTGAGCAACGGCGGGCAGGTGACGATCACCAGCGCCAAGTCCTACAACGACAACAAGTGGCACCAGGTCGCCGCGACCCAGGGGCCGGACGGCATGGTCCTGTACGTCGACGGCGTGGCGGTCGGCTCGAACCCGAACACCGCGGCGCAGAACTACACGGGCAACTGGCGCGTGGGTGGTGACTCGTCCTGGAGCGGAGCCAACTACTTCAACGGCACCATCGACGAGGTGTCGGTGTACTCGACGCAGCTGCCCGCTTCCCGCGTTCTGGCGCATTACAAGGCATCCGGCGCCCAGGTGAACCTCGCGCCGACTGCGGCATTCACCTCCTCGGCCGCCTTCCTGGACGCGAGCTTCGACGGCACCGCCTCCGGTGACGTCGACGGCAGCATCGCGAGCTACGCGTGGAAGTTCGGCGACGGGACGACGGGCACGGGGGCCACGCCGAAGCACACCTACGCGAACGGTGGCACGTACACCGTCACCCTCACCGTGACCGACAACGAGGGCGCGACGGGCGCCGTCAGCTCGCCGATCACCGTGACGAATCCGCCGCCGAACCAGCTGCCGAGCGCAGCCTTCTCGCAGTCGTGCGTCGACACCTCGTGCACCTTCGACGCCTCGGCGTCCAGCGACCCCGACGGCACCATCGCCGGGTATGCGTGGGACTTCGGGGACGGGACGACCGGCACGGGCAGCGCGCCCACCCACGTCTTCCCGACCGGTGGCACGTACAACGTCGCGCTGACGGTCACCGACAACCGGGGCGGCACGGACACGAAGACCGTGGCCGTTTCGACGACCTCGGTGAACCAACCGCCGACCGCGTCCTTCTCGGCCTCGATCGTCAAGTTGGCGCTCTCAGTGGACGCGTCGGGCTCGGCCGACCCGGACGGCTCGATCGTCAGCTACGGATGGAACTTCGGTGACGGCACGACCGCCACCGGGGTCACCGCCACGCACCGGTACGCCGTGCCGGGCAACTACACGATCACCCTGACGGTCACCGACGACCGAAGCGGGACGGCGGTGGCGACCAAGACGGTCGCGGCGGTCGCCCCGGGGGTCCAGGTCTACGCATCGGATGCCTACGGCCGCACGGTCGCCACCGGTCTCGGCTCGGCCGACACGGGTGGCGCGTACACGCTGTCCGGTTCCAGCTCGCTGTTCTCGGTGGGCAACGGTGCCGCACAGCTGAAGGTGGCGACCGTCGGCTCCGGCCCCACCGCCTACCTGAACGCGATCTCGGCGCGGGACATCCAGGGTGTCGTCGACTTCTCCCTCGACAACACGCCGACCGGCGGTGGCAGCTACGTCTACCTGATCGTCCGGCACGCCGGCACGACCGACTACCGGCTGAAGGTGAAGTTGCTGGCCACGTCGGTGTCCCTGAGCCTGACCAAGGTCGTGGCCGGCGCCGAGACGGTGCTCGCCACGAAGACGATCTCGGGGCTGACGTACACGGGCGGCGACCGGTTGCGCATGCGGTTCGCGGCCCTGGGTGCCTCGCCCACGACGCTTCTCGGGCGTGTCTGGTCGGCGGGCGGCGCTGAGCCGGCGGCCTGGCAGGTCACGGCGACGGATTCCGAGGCCACCTTGCAGGGAGCCGGCAGCGCCGGGTTCCAGGACTACCTCACCGCGTCGTCGACGACGGTGCCGGTGGTCGGCAGCTTCGACAACCTGTCGTTCACCAGCGTCACCGCAGCGGCGTTCACGACGACGCCGGGGCACCTCTCCCTCGGCTTCGACGGGACGAGTTCCACCAGCGTTGCCGGAGCCATCACCGGCTACGCCTGGGACTTCGGGGACGGCTCGACCGGCACCACCGCAACGCCGTCGCACACCTACGCCGCCCCAGGCACGTACACGGTGACCCTCACGGTGACCGATGCCTTCGGTGGCACGGACACCGTGTCCAAGGACATCACGGTGGCCACGAACGTCGCGCCGGCGGCCGCGTTCACGGTTGGTATCACCGACTTGACGGTCTCGGTCGACGGGTCGGGCTCGTCCGACCCGGACGGCACCGTGGCCTCGTACGCGTGGGACTTCGGCGACGGCAGCACGGGCACCGGTGTCACCGCGCAGCACGGTTACGCGGTGCCCGGGACGTACACGATCTCGCTGACGGTGACCGACAACGACGGTGTCCCGTCGACGCCGGTGACCCACGACGTCACCGTCGTCGCGTCCAACCAGCTGCCGACGGCCGCGTTCACGTCGGGGGTGTCGTTCCAGACGGTCAGCTTCGATGCATCGGGTTCGTCCGATCCGGACGGCACGATCGCCTCCTACGCCTGGGACTTCGGCGACGGGACGACCGGTACCGGAAGCGCTCCGACGCACACCTACGCGGCGGTAGCGGCCTACGTCGTCGGTCTGACCGTCAC
>Ga0136846_1209806_pt1 | contig 12142 bp, 7 predicted proteins | sample HopSoiMetagenom2_FD_96841 | JGI IMG/M metagenome (GOLD analysis project Ga0136846, IMG submission 96841) | Grasslands soil microbial communities from Hopland, California, USA - 2 Assembly 2016 (version 4) | ecosystem: Environmental > Terrestrial > Soil > Grasslands | place: USA: Hopland...
GCCGTACGCGAACAGCACCGGGGCCATGGCCGCGCCGAACGCGAAGACGGACGGAAGCGGGGGAGCGGGAACGCCCGTCCCGGCTGCCGCCGCCTCCGCGGGCGGCACCAGCGCCAGCCCGCAGGCGATCAGGGCCGCGATGGCGCCGATCTTGAGGACCATCAGCGCGGACTGCACGCGGCTGCCCAGGGCGACGCCCAGGCAGTTGACGATCGTGAGCACGACGAGGGCAGCCATCCCGAGGATGGGCTCGGGCCAGGCCACGCCCAGGAGCTGGCCGGTATAGCGGGCGAAGATGAGGGCGACGGCCGCCATGCCCCCCGTCTGCACCACGAGGAGCAGGACCCAGCCGTAGAGGAAGGCGGCCAACGGATGGTAGGCGTCGCGCAGGTACGCGTACTGACCGCCCACGCCGGGTCGCCGCGCGGCCAGCTCCGCGTAGACGAGCGCGCCCAGCAGCGCCATCACCCCGCCCACCGCCCAGGCCGCGAGCAGGAGCGGCGCGGACGGCAGCTCGCGCGCGACCTCGTGCGGGTTGGCGAAGATGCCGGAGCCGATGATCCCCCCCATCACCAGCATCGTGGCGTCGAAGGGTCCAATGCGGCGGGCGAGGCCGGTGGCCATGGCGGCGCGATGTTATTGCAAACCCCGCTCGGGGTTCGTGAGCGGGCCGCTCCGCGGGCGGGCGCCGTCCGCTAGACTCGGGAGCGATGGCCGACGCCGAGGGCGCTTCCGCGCCCGTCGCCCCCCGCGAGAGCCAGGCCCTGCTGCGCCTGCTCGTGGAGTCCGTGCACGAGTACGCGATCTTCGCGCTCGACGCCACCGGACACGTGGCGAGCTGGAATCCGGGGGCGGAGCGGCTCAAGGGCTATCGCGCGGACGAGATCCTGGGCCAGCACTTCTCGCGCTTCTACCCGCCGGAGGTCCCGCGGGCGAAGGTCGACGCCGAGCTGGACACCGCCGTCCGCGAGGGCCAGTTCCGGGAAGAGGGCTGGCGCGTCCGCAAGGACGGGTCGCGGTTCTGGGCCGACGTCACCATCACCCCCATGCGGGCGGCGGACGGCGCCCTGGTCGGGTTCGCGAAGGTGACGCGCGACCTGTCCGCCCGCAGGCAGGCGGAGGAGCAGCGCCTGCAGCTCGCCCAGGAGCAGGCGGCGCGCGTGGAGGCGGAGCGCGTCACCCGCCAGCTGCAGGAAGTGACGGCGGAGGCGCGTCGGGCCCACGAGCAGCTCCGCCTCGTCTTCGAGGGAATCGCGGAGGGCATCATCGTCCAGTCCAGGGACGGCCGCATCGTCCTCGCCAACGACACCGGCGCCCGCATGTGCGGGTTCGACACCGCGGCGGAGATGGTGGCGGCTCCCATCTCCGAGATCCTGGCCCGCTTCGAGCTGTTCGACGAGGGCGGCCGCCCCTTCCCCCTCGACGATCTGCCCGCCCGCCGCGTCCTGCGCGGCGAGGACCACGCGGAGGCGGTGCTGCGCTCGCGGCCCCAGGGCAGCCAGGCGGACCGGTGGTCGCTGAGCCGGGCCACCGCGCTGCGCGACGAGGCGGGCGAGATCGCATACGCGGTGAGCATCTTCGAGGACATCGGCGAGCGCCGGCGTCTGATCGAGCGGCTGCGCTTCCTCAACGACGCGGGGGAGCTGCTCGGCTCCTCCCTCGAGTACGAGAAGGCGCTGGCGGCCGTGGCCGAGCTGGCCGTGCCCCGCATCGCGGACTGGTGCATGGTGGACGTGCTCGACGCTTCCGGCGGGGTGCGGCGCCTGGCCGTCGCCCATCGCGATCCCTCGCGCCTGGAATGGGCGCGCGAGATGGGGGAGCGCTATCCGGTGCGGCTGGAGGAGGCGATGGGGGCGGGGGCGGTCCTGCGCACGGGCGAGCCGGAGATCGTCGCCGAGGTGACGGAGGACCTGATCCGCTCCACCGTGAAGGACGAGGAGCGGCTGGCGGTCGTGCTCGGGGTCGGGGTGCGCTCGTACATCTGCGTCCCGCTCACCGCGCGGGGACGGAACATCGGCGCCCTCACCCTGCTCACCACCGCCGAGTCCGACCGGCGCTACGACGACCAGGACCTCACGATGGCGGTGCTGCTGGGCCGCCGCGCCGGCCTCTCCGTGGACAACGCGCGCCTCTACACCGAGACGGAGGCCGCGCTCGGCCAGGTGACGGAGATCAGCCGCATGAAGGACGAGTTCCTGGCCACGCTGTCCCACGAGCTGCGCACGCCCCTCAACGCGATCGTCGGGTGGTCGCAGATGCTCATGACGGGCACCCTCGACGCCGCCCTCACGCGCAAGGGCGTCGAGACCATCGACCGCAACGCCAGCCTGCAGGCGCGCCTCATCGCCGACATCCTCGACATGTCGCGCATCATCACCGGCAAGGTCCGCCTGGCCATGTCGACGGTGGACCCGGCGGTGGTCGTCGAGCAGGCCCTCGACACCGTCCGGCCGGCGGCGGACGCCAAGGGCATACGCATCGAGTCCATCCTCGACCCCGGCGCCGGGCCCATCTCCGCCGACCCCGAGCGGCTCCAGCAGGTCCTCTGGAACCTGCTCTCGAACGCCGTGAAGTTCACGCCCAGGGGTGGACGGGTCCAGGTCCGGCTGGAGGCGGTGAGCTCGCACGTGGAGCTCGTGGTGGCGGACACCGGGCCCGGCATCGACCCCGCCTTCCTGCCCCATGTCTTCGAGCGCTTCCGGCAAGCCGACTCGTCGAGCACGCGCGTCCACGGCGGGCTCGGCCTCGGACTGGCCATCGTGCGGCACCTGGTCGAGCTGCACGGCGGGCAGGTCCGCGCCGGCAATCGGGAGGGCGGCCAGGGAGCCGTCTTCGTCGTCGAGCTCCCACGCCGGGCCTCGGCGCTGGAGACCTCGTTTCCCGCGCTGGTCCTAGAAGGGCAAGCCGTGGCGGGAGCAGAGGCCTCGGGGATGGAGCAGACGCTGGCCGGAGTGAACGTCATGGTGGTCGACGACGAGGACGATGCGCGCGAGGTCCTCGCCGTCGCCCTCTCCCGCCGGGGGGCGGAAGTCCTGAAGCTCGCCTCCGCGGAGGCCGCGCTGGAGGCGATCGGCCGCGCGCGGCCGGACGTGCTGCTCGCCGACATCGAGATGCCGGGCACCGACGGCTACCAGCTCATGCAGGCCGTGCGGAAGCTCGCGCCGGAGCGGGGCGGCCTCACCCCCGCCATCGCGATCACCGCCTACGCCGGGATCGAGGATCGCGTCCGTGCCCTCGCCGGCGGGTTCGACCTGCACCTGCCCAAGCCCATCAAGCTCGACGAGCTCCACGCCGCCGTCGCCCGGCTGGCCGGCCGCCGGCGGTAGCGCGGGCCTACCCTAGGCGGATGCGCCGCAGGATTTCCGGACCACCAGGCTGCCGTGGAGCAGGATGTCGCGCGTGGGGAGATCGGCCCCCGACACGCGGTCGAGCATGGCGGCCAGGGCGGCGGCGCCGATCTGGTGGGTGGGCTGTCGCAGCGTGGTGAGTGGCACCGGGAGCAGGCTCGCGTACTCGACATCGTCGATGCCGGCCAGCCGCATCCCCCGCGGGATCTCGACCCCGAGGTCGAGCAGGGTGCGCATGAGGCGGGCGGCCGTGCGGTCGTTCGCGCAGACCATGGCGTCCGGGCGCGCGGAGTCCATGAGCTCGCGCACGGCGCGCGGATCGGCGGGATCGAGGCGGCGGGCCAAGGCGTCGTCCATGGGCGCGTGCCGCGCATGGAGCGCCTCCCGGTAGCCGGCCTCGCGCGCATCCACCGTGGCCGCGGCGTTGTCCACCCCGACGAAGGCGACGCGCCGCGCGCCCGCGCGCAGCAGGTGGTCGGTGACGACATAGCCGGCGCGCCGGTTGTCGATGCCGACGAGATCGTGGTGGCCGCGGTCGGGATAGGGAACGACGGTGCGGTCGAGGAGGACCACCGGAATCCTGGCCTCGTCGAGGGCCCGCGCGATCCGCAGGTTGACGGTGTCCTTCTCCGGCGTGAGCTCGAGGGGCGCGAAGAACACGCCCGCCACCCGCCGGTCGATGTACTGGCGGCAGAGGTCCCAGGCTCGCTCCTCCTTGGAGCCTCCCGCGCCCGGGATGCTGCCCCAGACCAGGGCGTGCTGGCGAGCGAGGGGCGAGGCCATCATGCCCTGGCAGATGGGCTCGAAGATCTCCGTCTCGCCGAGGTCGGGGATGAGCAGCCCGAACGAGTGCCCGGCCGTCTCCGCCGGTAGCTTCACGTAGGTGCCGGAGCCCGCCCGCCGCTCGACCAATCCCGCCTGCTGGAGGTCCTTGACCGCGCGGCCGACGGTGATCCGGGAAGCGCCGAAGAGCCGCACCAGCTCCGCCTCGCTCGGAAGCCGATCGCCGCGCTTGAAGCGGCCGGCGCGGATATCGCCGGCGAGAGCCCGGTACACCTGCTGGTACTTGGGTCCCTTCATCGAGGGGGCAATCCTGTCGGGCACGTGAAGATGATATGACAGCTTTGTGACTCTGTCTAGCAGCTTAGTGGCTCCAATCACAGGGATTAGCAATGGGAGGTTGACCGCAGCCCCATGCGTGCCTATATTGGAAGGGTCTTGCTGGCATATCAGCAAGACCGCAGGAGGTCCCGTGTCCAGTCTTCCGTCGTCTCCACCATCCCGGCATTTCCTTCTCGCGTCCGACTTCGACCAGACGCTGAGCTTCAACGACTCCGGCCTCGTGCTGAGCGAGATCATCGGCGCCTCTTCGTTCGAGTCCAAGGTCGCCGGCCTCGCCGCGAGCAACCTCGTCCAGCAGGGCGGCGAGCTCGCGTACCTGATCCGCCACGATCCCGAGTTCCGCGGCGTGCGCCGCGAGCACCTCGTGGAGACGGGCCGGCGCGTGCGCCTCAAGAAGGACATCCCGCTCCTGCTCGAGTTCCTCGCGCGCGGAGTCGAGGACTGCCGCTTCTCGTTCTTCGTCATCTCGGCCGCGCCGAGGGAGGTCGTGGAGGCGGCACTGGAGGGGATCGTCCCCGCCGACCACATCTTCGGGACCGAGCTCGATTACGACTCGCGGTCGGGCGAGGTGCGCTCCGTGCGGCGCGTGCCCGCCGGCTACGGGAAGGTCTCCGTGCTCGAGGAGCTCGAGGGCCAGCTCGGGATCGAGCCGGGGCGCACGATCTACGTGGGCGACGGCAGCTCCGACGTGCACGTGATGCTGCACGTCAACCACCGGGACGGGTTCACGATCGCCGTCTCCGAGAACCGGCACCTGGCGCGCATCGCCCGCCGCACCGTCCTGAGCGAGAGCGCGCTGAGCGTGCTCGTCCCCGTCCTCGACCAGCTCCTCGGCCTGCGCTCGCCGGAGATCCGCGTCCTGTTCGAGTCCTACGGGGTGACGCTGCACGAATGGCAGAGGGAGCGGACCGACCGCGTGACCCTGCGGCTGCCGGCGGAGGCGCCGGGCGGCGCGGTGGCGTGAGCGTGGAGGCCTCGACGGTGGACCTGCTGGGCTGGGTGGCCACGGCCGTGTTCGTCGGCTCGTACTTCTGCGCGCGCCCCTCGACCCTGCGTCGCGTGCAGATGACGGGGGCGGTCCTGTGGACGGCCTACGGGCTCCTGCGCCACGCGCCACCGGTCGTGGTCGCCAACCTGCTCGTCCTGGGCGCGGCGGCGTGGACGGCGCGGCGCGACGCGCGCAGCCCGAGCGCGGATCAGCTCGGAGGAGTCCAGGGCACGCGCGGCGAGGTCGCGGTCTCGCCCGGCTCCGGCGCGCGGTAGATCGTCGCGCGCGCCAAGCCCCACGGCCCGCGGCCCCGCCCCGCGATGCGGAGGCCGGTGAGGCTGGCGGGAGGCGCGACGACGAAGACCTGTCCGTGCGGCGCCTGCGCATCCTGTTGGGAGAGGGTCTTCGGACGCAGCGGCCACACGCGCAGACGGCGCCAGCGCGCGGCGGGATCGCGGCCCTCGATCACGACGCCCAGCGGCGTGAAGCCGCCGGACGCGTCGGCCACGAGGTCGATGCGCGCGATCGCGCGGGGCGCATCCCACTCCGCGGCGATCCATCCTTCCGTGTCGGCGGTGCGCCATCCGGACGTGCCCGACCACAAGCCGGCGGCGTCCTTGGCGTCCCCGGCGGCGTCGACGCGGTCGGGGAGGAGCGGGACGAGGGGCGGCGGCTCCGGGAACCCGAGCGCGGTCGCGTCCTCTCCTTCGCCAAACACGCGGATGGCGTGGAAGGACAGGCCCTGCTCCGAAAGCGCGCGCAGCGCGGCCGTGGAGCTCGCGACGACGTCGTAGTGGCGGAGGACCTCCGGAGGAACGTCGGCCATCGCGACGTCGCCGGGGCGAGTCCAGTAGCGCACCTCGAAGCGCTCCTCCACCGCGAACCGCGGATAGGACGTCGCCACCAGCGGCCGCCCCGGCACCGTCTTCTCCATCCAGGCCGCGGCCCGGTCCAGCGCGTCCGGGCTCCGGAAGCCGGCGGCAGCGGCCAGGGTCGGACACAGGAGGGGCATCAGGGCGAGGAGTGCGGCCGCGGTGGCGATGCTGGCGCGGATCGAGGGTCGCCCGGGGAGGCGATCGTGCACGGCGCGGACACCACCGGCGGCGAGAAGGGCGACGAGCGCGCTGGGGCCGAGCAGATGCCGCGGGTAGACGATCTGCGCGGGAAGGATGGCGGCCAGCGCCACGGCCAGCGCGGCCGCGGCCGGAGCCAGCTCGCGGCGTGGACGGAAGAGCGCGAGCGCCACCAGCGCGAGGACGGATCCGGCGAGGCCCACGTTCTGCCGGACGTAGCCCCAGCCCATCCCGAGCGCGACGCCGTGGCCGGCGCGGCCCTCGCCCTGCGCGACCATCGACGCGTAGCCGGTCGGGCTGTAGTAGTCGCGGATGGCGGGGAGGAGACCCGCGCCTGCCTCGGGCGTGTGGCCGAGGAGCGCGAACGGCGCCGCCGCCGCGAACGCGAGAGCGGTGGCGAGGGCCAGGACGATGTACGCCCTCGGTCGCGCGCGCCGGATGACAAGGCCAGTGAGGGCCGCGGGCAGGACCACGAGCCCGGTGTACTTGACGGCCACGGTGAGACCGCACGTCACCGCGGTCGCGACCACCTTCTTCGTCGTGAGCGGCGGTCGGGCGATCAGCAGCAGCACGGCGAGGACGCCGGAGATGACGGCCAGGTCGGGCGTGATGAAGTGCGCGTGAACGACCTCGCCCCGGCTCAGGGCCAGGAGCGCCGCCGCGAACAGGCCGGCCCACGGTCCGGCCAGCGCACGTCCGACGGCATAGGCGAGGAAGACGCTGGCCACGCTGAACGCCGCCACCAGGCCGCGCGCCCCCATATAGGCTCCGCGCTCGCCGGCCAGGCGCTCGCCGGCGACCACGGGAAGGAAGGCGAGATGGTTGAAGAGGCCGGGATAGCCGGGCTTGACCCCGGGATCGATGGAGCCGCGCGAGGCCATCTGGCGGATGGGCTCGACGAAGTCGTGCTGCTCGTCCCCGGCGGCCGCGCCGCGACGCACCCCCTGGTCCAGCCCCGGGAAGCGCAGGAGGGCGGCGACCACGACGACGGCGGCGATCAGCGCCCGCCGCACCGCGCGCGGATCGCCGCTCCCGGACGAGGCAACGGATCGCGGTGGGGACGCGGCGGCGCTCATGGGCTGCGAACGGGAGGAGCGAGACTATCAGAGCGCGCGCGAATCCTCGATCGCGCGGGAGAGGGCATACTCGTTCCTCGATGAGCGGACCGATCTATCCCGCCGCGCGGATGCTCGCCGGCCGCCTGGCCGAGCATTTCGCCCAGCTCGTGCCTCGCGATGCGGTACCGGAGGCGCCACCCCTGCCCGACGCCGAGACGATCGAGGCCATCGTGGACGCCGCCTTCTGGGCGAGCCTCCAGCACGAGGAGGGCTACGCGCCCGAGATCTCGCTCGTGTTCCTGCCCCCGGAGCGGGCGGGCAACCCGCTCCTCCTGGCCGCGCCGCTGCCGCTCGGGCCGCGCGCGCTGGCCCGGCTGGCGCCGGCGGTCGAGCGCCCGGGCATCCACCTCGGAGTCTGGCGCGAGCGCGGTGAGCTGCGCGTCTGGGGAACCACCCGCTCCATTCCGAGCTTCTGCTTCGTGCTGGAGGTGGAAGGGCCCGGGCTCCTCGTGGTCAAGCACCGGCTGCGCGAGGACTCGTCGAAGTTCCGCAACGTGGCCGTGTTCGAGGGCGAGCAGGTGAAGCTGGTGAGGCCGGAGCCCGGCGACGTGTCCGATCATCCCGCGCTCCTGCGGTCGCTGCTGGCCCCCGAGTCCGCGGCCGCCGACGCCGCGGTGGACGTGCTCATCCGGCTCGCCGTCTCCATGCGCGCGCACAAGCGCGGAGGCACGCTGCTGGTGGTGCCCTCGGGGACCGACTCCTGGCGGCAGTCGATCGTTCGGCCGATCGCCTACGCGGTGGAGCCCGCGTTCGCGGAGCTGGAGCGGCTGACGCGCTCATCCGGCGAGGGCGAGGCGTCTCACGCGCAGGCCGCCATCGGGCAGGCGGTGGAAGCGATCGCCGGCCTCACTGCCGTGGACGGCGCCACCTTGGTCACGGACAGGTACGAGCTGCTGGCCTTCGGGGTCAAGATCGCGCGGCCGGACGGGCAGCCGCAGGTGGATCGGGTCGTTCTCACCGAGCCCGTGGAAGGCGGGGTGGAGACGGTGGTGGGCCCGGTCGAGCTGGGCGGGACCCGGCACATCTCGGCCGCGCAGTTCGCGCAGGACCAGCCCAACGCGGTGGCCCTGGTCGCCTCGCAGGACGGCCGCTTCACCGTATTCGCCTGGTCTCCGCGGGAGCGGATGGTGCACGCTCACCGCGTGGAGACGCTGCTCCTGTGATCGGCGAGCGGGTATGCTGCGGCATGCCTGCCGCTTTCACTCGCCGCGACTTCCTCAACGCGACCCTGCTCGCCTCCGGCAGCGCGCTGCTGGGGGGCGCGTCACCGCGCGAGCTGCTGGCCCTCTCGCGCGCGGCCGAGTTCGACGGATACGGCGGCGTCGGCGACTACGCGCATGCCAACGGCAACACCTGGGCGGTGATGAACGAGGGACACCGCATCCGGGACCACGCGGGCGATCGTGTGGCCGCGCGCGATGTCGCCGACGCGGGTACGTTCGATCTCGTGGTCGTGGGCGGAGGGATCAGCGGCCTGGCCGCTGCCCTGTTCTTCACCCGCGACACCGCCGGCCGCCGCTCGTGCCTCGTGCTCGAGGATCACGACGTCTTCGGCGGCCTCGCCCGCCGCAACGACTTCGACGTGGACGGCCAGCACGTCGTGGCCGCCCAGGCCTCGGCCATGTTCTTCCCGCCCCTGCCCGGCACGTTGCTGGCCGACTTCTACCCCTCGATCGGCATCGCCGCGGAGACGTTCGAGTACCAGCGGTGGACGGGGCCCACACGAGAGTTGCCCGTCGGCAACACGCCCTACTTCGAGGGCGGCCCGACCTCCGCCTGGTACTTCGGGCCGAGCTTCGGCGTACCTCCCGGCCGCCTCGTCGTGGACCCGATGGGCACGAAGCTGGCCGCTGCGCCCATCGACGACCAGGCGCGCCGCGAGCTCCTCGGCATGTCGTCCGCGCCGAAGCGTGCGCTGCCGAAGGAGCACGGCGACGCGGAGTCGCGCCGCCTCGACTCCATCACCCTCGAGCAGGACCTCATGGACCGCTTCGCGCTGAGCCGCGAGACCGTTCGGCGGTTCCTCTCTCCGGTGGCGGGCGGCGGGTCCGGCATCGGCGCGGACGCGCTCTCCGCCTACGCCGACTACGCGGCGGACGTGCTGCTACCCTGGCAGTACGACAAGGGCGCGCAGATGATGCCGGGCGGCAACGCCGGCGTGGCGCGCCACATCGCCAAGACCCTGATCCCCGACGTCATTCCCGGTCCGCCCACGCTCGAGAACGTCAGCCGCGGCCATGTGCGCCACGACGCGCTCGATCGCACCGGCCAGCCCGCGCGCATCCGCACCGGCGGCACGGTGTTCTCGGTGGCCCACAACGGCCGGCCGGAATCCGCCGATGCGGTGGACGTCGTGTACAGCCGGAGGGGCAAGCTCCATCGCGTCCGCGCCCGCGCCGTCGTGGTGGCGGGCGGGAGCTGGACGGCGCGGCACATCGTCAAGGACCTGCCCGCCTCCCACCAGGAGGCCTACGCGCAGTTCTACCGCTCGCCCTGCCTGGTCGCGAGCGTGGCCGTCCGCAACTGGCGGTTCCTCTATGACCATGGGATCCACGAGTGCCGCTGGTTCGAGGGGATCGGCAGCTACGTGGCCATCACGCGCGTGGCGAGCTTCGGGCCGGTCTCGCCCACGATCTCGCCGGACACGCCGGTCGTCCTCACCCTGAAGATCCTCTTCTCGTACCCGGGCGAGCCCCTGGCCGCGCAGGTGGCGCGGGGGCGCGCGGAGCTGCTCTCGACCTCCTATCGCGAGTACGAGCGCCGCATCACGGAGCAGCTCACCGCGATGTTCGCGCCGCGCTTCGACGCCCGCCGCGACATGGCGGGCCTGATCCTCAACCGGTGGGGACATGCCTACCTGAGCGCGCAGCCCGGGTTCTTCTTCGGGACGGGCGGCCGTCCCGGACCGGGCGAGGTGCTGCGGCAGAGCCCGGTGGGACGAGTGGCCTTCGCGAACTCCGACCTCACCGGCATCATGGACCACCGCGCGTCGATCCTGGAGGCGCGGCGGGCGGTGAGCCAGGTCCTCGAGCGCTACCGGTAGTCCTCGACGCGCGGCTTCTCGACGGCGGTGACGCCGAGCAGGATCGGCCGTGCGTCCGTCGGTCCGGGCGCGCCCACGAGGGTCACCGAGACGATGGGCACGTCCGGACGCGGGTTGGTCCATTCGCTCGCCCAGGCCACCGCCGCGCGTCCGTCCGGCAGCCGTCCCGCCTTGACCGCACGCGCGAGGTAGTAGATCCGTTCGAGCCCGCCGTTCCAGGGCCCCACCGTCTCGTCGTAGCGGATCTCGTGCGTCAGCACGAGGTCGTCCGCGAAGCGCACTTCGTAGTACCCGAGCAGCTCCGAGGATTCGTGGGGGAAATGGGTCTGGTCGCCGGCGTGGACGGACGGCCTTCCCTCGCCCGTCGCGGACTGGAGGAAGACCAGCGAGGCCCAACGGCCGGAGATGGGAAGCGGGGCCCGCGTGGCCTCCGTTCCCGGACGGCGCGCCACCGTCACTACTGACGATCCGCGGGACGGGTCTCCGATCGCGTACGGAAGGCCATGGCTGTAGCCGCGTCCCCCGGCGAGGCCGCTGAGGTCCCAGTCCTCGCCTTTCGCGGCGTGGTTGAAGGCGGAGGCGAGGTCGAGCACTTCGAACCGCATGGGGTCGGCGACGAGCGACGGGGCCGGCCGCGCGGACAGCAGGCGCCGGACCTGCGGCATCAGGGCCCCGACCTCCTCGAGCGCCGCCTCCCGGGCGGGGTAGTGCGAGGACCAGAGCAGGTTGATGCTGTACGCGGCTTCCGGGATCTGCAGCTTGCCGAGGATGAACTCCTCGAAGGCTCCCCACGACGAGACCTCGCCCCCGCGCGTGCCACCGCGGGCGACGCGTCCCGGCCAGTCCTTCTCCCCCGTGCCCCAGAAGTTGCCGATGATGAAGGGCCAGCCCAGCGTCTTGAAGGTCCGGTCGCGCTCCTCGCCCGACCAGTTCAGGATCCGTAGCGGCGTGCCCGCCGCGGCCAGCCGGTCGCGCGCCGTCCGCGTGTCCGGCCGCTCGTAGCGCACGACGCCGCCCTCCGACCAGCGCTTGCCGAAGCGGTTGTGGGAGTCGACGAAGTGATCGCCCCACATCCAGGTCTCCAGGCCCCGCTCGGCCAGGTGCTTCTGGATCCTCATCACGTCGGCGGCGTAGAGCTCGCCCGTGTCCTTGCCCCGGCAGCGCGGGCAGAACGCCCCCGCCCGCCACTCGTCGTGCCCGATGTGGACGCGCCGTGGCCGCAGCACGTCGAGGTACTCGTCCATGACATCGAAGAGCACGCGGTAGGAGTCCGGGTTCGAGGGGCAGTAGGAGTCCGGCCACTCCATGTCCGGGTCCTCGGCCAGCTCCGGGTGCGGGACCGCGATGTAGTACGCGTGCGAGAGCGACTGCACCTCCGGCACGATCTCGAGGCCATAGCGCTCCGCCGCCGCCGCCAGCCGGCGGACGTCATCCTTCTCTATGTAGGCGCC
>Ga0136846_1214375_pt1 | contig 12142 bp, 8 predicted proteins | sample HopSoiMetagenom2_FD_96841 | JGI IMG/M metagenome (GOLD analysis project Ga0136846, IMG submission 96841) | Grasslands soil microbial communities from Hopland, California, USA - 2 Assembly 2016 (version 4) | ecosystem: Environmental > Terrestrial > Soil > Grasslands | place: USA: Hopland...
CACGCCGTGGCCCCCGAGGATCTGCGACACCTGCCCGGCGATCCACCTGCTGCCGGCCGCCGTCGGGTGCAGGCCGTCCCGCACCCGGGCGAACTTCCACGGGCCGGCCAGCGGGTCCATGATGATCACCGCGGGGTCGGCGGCCCGCGCCGCCGCGACGATCGTCCGGTCGGTCTGGTAGGCGGCCGGCCGGTGCAGGCGCCCGGCGAAGACGGTGATGAGGGCGATCCCGGCGTGCGGAACCGCGGCCCGGATCTGCGCGAGCACCTGCCTCACCCGCACCTGCTCGATGCCGGCGGGCACCCCCATGTCGTTGTGGCCGGCCTGCACGATGACCAGCGCTGGGTTGAGCTCGTGCAGGTCCACCTGGGAGATCTCGCGGGCGACCGGGCCCCGCCGGTGTATGCCCGGGCGCACGTACCCCGCTCCCGGGTCCCCGTAGACGACGGCATTCCAGCCCAGGTGGCGGGCCAGCAGCGCGGCCCAGGACCCGTCCGGGCTGCCGGCTCCGACCCCGGCGGTGAACGAGGCGCCGACGATGACGACCGTGGGTACTTTCTGCCTGGAACCCTGCTGGGTCCGTTCCATCCGGTCTTCGCAGGACTCGAGCTGCGCGCTCAGCTGCGCGGTGGAGATGAACCGGCCGTTCAGGTAAGGCTCGGGCGGGACGACCCGGTACGGCCCCCCGGCCCCCGGTACCGGCCACATGGCCGCGTGAGCGGGGAGCGGCGCCAGCATGGCGCCGCACGCCGTCGCGGACGCTACCGCCGAGAGCAAGAAACGTCGCCAGGCCACGGCCCAGTTTCGGCTCTCCGGCAGATGCTGTCAAACCATTTGCGGATACGGTCAGGCCGTACCGGGCCCGGTCAGGCGCTTCGCTATCAGAGCGTGACAATACCCGGCCCCGCATATGCCGGCCGCGGTACACCGGGGCCGCTACCCTGTGTCCATTCACACAGGGGAAAGGATTACCGTGACCGACTCTGCGCAGTTGCGGGAGCGCACGCTTGTCGTGCTGAAGCCGGATGCCGTGGTCCGCGGCCTGGCCGGACGTATCATCGCGCGGTTCGAGGACGCGTCGCTCAAAGTCATCGGCGTGAAGATGCGCGAGATGGACGCCGACTTCGCCCGCAAGCACTATTTCGACCTCGAAGAGCGCCTCGGGGCCGACGTCTACAACGCCACCGCGACGTTCATGCAGCGCGGACCGGTCATCGCGTTCGTGCTCGAGGGCGAGGACGCCGTGGCTACCGTGCGCAAGATCGTCGGGACCACGTACCCGAACGAGGCGCAGCCCGGCTCGATCCGCGGTGACTTCGCCCACCAGTCCAAGGCCGTCGCCGCCACCACCGGCAAGGCCGTCGCCAACCTCGTGCACGCCTCGGGCAACCGGGAGGAAGCGCAGTACGAGGTGAACCTGTGGTTCGGCAAGACTGAGCTGTTCGAGTACAAGAACCTCGCCGAGACCCTCGACTGGTAACCATGACGGAGTGGTATCCCCCGGTCGAGCCGTACGATCGGGGGATTCTCGACGTCGGCGACGGCAACCTCGTGTACTGGGAGACCTGCGGAAACCCGGACGGCAAGCCGGCCGTGATGGTCCACGGCGGCCCGGGTCAGGGCTGCGTGCCGAACATGCGGCGCATGTTCGACCCGGAACGCTACCGGGCCGTCCTGTTCGACCAGCGCGGCTGCGGCCGCAGCCGGCCGCACGTCAGCGACCCGGCCACCAGCCTGCGCCACAACACCACCGATCACCTGGTGGCCGACATGGAGCGGCTGCGCGAGCACCTCGGCATCGACCGCTGGCTGGTCGCCGGCGGCTCGTGGGGGACCACGCTCGGCCTCGTCTACGCCGAGCGCTACCCGCACCGCGTCTCGGAGATCATGCTCAGCGCGATCAGCACCACGCGCCGCTCGGAGCTCGACTGGCTCTACCGCGGCGCGGCCCGGTTCTTCCCGGAGGAGTGGGAGCGGTTCCGCCGCGGCGGCGGGGACGACGACCTGCCTCGCGCCTACGCGCGGCTGATGGAAGACCCCGACCCGGAGGTACGGAACCGGGCCGCCGTGGACTGGCGCCGCTGGGAAGACGTGGTGCTGTCCCTGGAGCCGAACGCGCCGCCGGTCGCGGACGAGGACCCGCCGGGCGCGGACACGCTCGCGTTCGTCCGCCTCACCGCGCACTACTACGCCCACGGCGGGTTCCTCGAGGACGGCGCCGTGATCCGCGACGCGGGGAAGCTGGGCGGCATCCCCGGCGTCCTGATCCACGGCCGCCTCGACCTGAGCTGCCCGGCTGCCACCGCGGTGGAGCTCGCCCGCGCCTGGCCCGGCGCGGAGCTGCTCATCGACGATCACTCCGGGCACCGGGGCAGCCCGGTCAAGCGCGCCTGGATGCTGGACGCGCTGTCCCGGTTCGCCGCCCGGTAACCCCCGGCGGCCGCGACCCCGCGGCCGTTACTGGCGGGTGAGGTTGGGCGCGCCCTTGCGCAGCACGAACTTCTGGATCTTGCCGGTCGCGGTCTTCGGCAGCTCGCTGACGAAACTCACCCCGCGCGGGGCCTTGAAGTGCGCCAGCCGCTCCCGCGCGAACGCGATGAGCTCTGCTTCCAAGCCCGGGGCTGCCTCCGCGCTCTCGCCGTCGCGGAGCACCACGAAGGCGTGCGGCGTCTCGCCCCACTTCTCGTCCGGCAGGCCGACGATCGCGACCTCCTGCACGGCGGGGTGGCGGAGCAGCACTCCCTCCACCTCGACCGAGGAGATGTTCTCGCCGCCGCTGATGATCACGTCCTTGAGCCGGTCCCTGATCTCGGCGTACCCGTCGGCGTGCACCACCGCCGCGTCCCCGGTGTGGAACCAGCCGTCGCCCATGGCCCGTTCCGTCGCCTCGGGGTCCTCGTAGTACCCCTCCATGACCACGTTGCCGCGGACCACGATCTCGCCCACGGTCTGCCCGTCCGCGGGCACCTCGGTGCCGTCGGGGTCCACCACCCGCAGCTCGCCCGAGGTCAGCAGCTCGACGCCGGTCCGGGCCTTGATGACCGCGCGGTCCGCCAGCGGCAGGCCCTCGTGCTCGGGCAGCGGGGCGCAGATCGTGATGAACGGCGCCGTCTCGGTCAGCCCGTAGACCTGCGTGACCTCCCAGCCGAACTCGCCTTCCATCCGCTCGATGGTGGCCGCCGCCGGCGGCGCGCCCGCCGTCACCACGTGTACCCCGGCCGGTACCTCGCCCCGGACCGCGGCCGGCGCGCTAGCCAGCGCGATCAGCACGGTCGGGGCCGCGCACAGCCAGCTCACGTCCTCGTCCCTGATCAGCGAGAAGATGGTCGCCGGGTCGATCTTGCGCAGGCAGACGTGGGTCGCCGCGGCCGCCGTCACCGTCCAGGTATAGGTCCAGCCGTTGGCGTGGAACATCGGCAGCGTCCACAGGTACTTCGCGCCGACGGGCATCGGCAGGTGCAGCAGCGTGCCGATGGTGTTCATGGCGGCGTTCCGGTGCGTGATCATGACGCCCTTCGGCCGCGCCGTAGTCCCGCTGGTGTAGTTGATCGACAGCAGGTCCCGCTCCCCGATTTCAGGCCGAACGAAGCTGGCCTCCGCGTCCCGGATCGCCGCCTCGTAATCCAGCCACCCGTCGCCCCCGTCCGGGCCAGTGGCTCCCTCCAGGGCCACGAAGTGCTTCACCCCGGGCATCCGGTCGCGGATCCCGTCCACGGCCGCCAGGTACTCCTCGGCCACGCAGAGCACCGTGGAGCCCGAGTGGTTCACGATGTAGACGAAATCCTCCGGGGTCAGCCGGTAGTTGATCGGCACCAGCACGGCGCCGAGCTGCGGCACGGAGTAGAAGGACTCCAGCTGCGCGTGCGTGTTCGGCGAGATCGTGGCGACCCGGTCGCCCTGGGCCACGCCGAGCCCCTGCAGCGCCGATGACAACCGGTCGCACCGATCGAAGAACTGCCGGTAGGTCAGCCGGAGGCTGCCGTCGACGACCGCCGCGCGGTCAGCGTGCAGCCTGTGGGTACGGCGGGCGAACTCCAGCGGGGACAGCGGTGTTTCCATGCTCCGATTGTGCCGCATGCAGCCCGGCCGGGCCCCCGCGGCGCCCCGGCCACGTAAGAGCGCGGCCCGGACTGCTGCCGGCCCGATGCTCCATCGATCCGGCAGCAGCCGGCCCAATGCTCCATCGAGCCGGTACGGCTGCGCCGAAGACAGCCGCACCAGTAACACCTGCCGCATGCGCCAAGCGATCCGTAAGGTGATTTCTTGCCGAAGTGCCCCGCGTATGCGGGGTCCTTCTGGCATTGTTGTCCGCCAGCGGTACTTGCGCGCGGCGGACTAGGCGGCGCACCAGGTCAGGTGCAGCGGGCCGGCGGCGCGGCAGGAATACCGCGCAGGGCCCCGTGACCGGAAGCCGGAATTCAGTGAAACGGCAGCAGCGTCGCGCGGGCATCGCCGGACGAAAGGATTGCCTTGTCGCGACACCGGACTGGGGCTCGCAGCGGTAGGCGTAAGCGGGGCCTGTTCCGTCGTTTCGGCATTGTCCTCCCGGTCGCGGTCTTCTCCGTGGTGGCGATCATCGGCGTGGCGGTGGGCGGCAAGCTGTTCGCCCCGGGATCGAGTGCCTTCAGCGCCGTCCAGGCGATCGGGGTCGTGCCGGGCAGCCGCACCATGGCCGCCCTCGAGGCCGAGCGTACGCAGCTCATCGCGATGACCACCGCCGCGCGCACCCTCACCGTGGTGGCCAAGCCCAAGCTCGCCTCGCCGGCCGAGGTCGCCGCGGCCAACCCGAGCAGCGGCACGGGCGGCGGCGGCATCGTCTACGTCACGTCCACGCCGCCCGACCCGGGCTCGGCGCAGTCGATCGCGTACAACATGCTGGCCAGTTTCGGCTTCAGCCCGGCCACCTTTTTCGGGTGCCTGAAGAACATCTGGGACCGGGAGAGCGGCTGGCGGTACGACGCGGAGAACGCCAGCGGCGCCTATGGCATCCCGCAGGCGCTGCCGGGCAGCAAGATGGCGTCCGCGGGAGCGGACTGGCAGACCAACCCGGCCACCCAGATCAAGTGGGGAATCGGGTATATCAAGGCGATCTACGGGGATCCCTGCAAAGCCTGGACTTTCTGGCAAGCCAATAGTTACTACTGACGATTCACCGGCTGGTACTAGCCCGGCTAGCTACGGCTGCGGTGCGAAGCTGCGCACTTCCTCGTCGAAGGTCGCCTGCAGCTGGTTCCACCTGCTGGCCGGGGCCGTCGCGTACAGCGCGTACGACTGCTTGTCCATGACGAACAGGAAGTCCAGGGCCTCCTGCTTGACGCCGTTGTCCGTCCAGGTGAACTTCCAGAAGGACCCCGGCGTGCCGCGGATGGTCAGCGGCTTGAGGTCGATCCGCTGGTAACCGGGGAAGTGCGGGATCGACTGGGACTCGATGTACTGCGCCTCCTGGACCATGTTGCCCGGGTAGGTGTGCGGCGTCAGGTCCACCAGCATGTTGACGCCAGCCTGGGGGGAGAGCAGCCAGGTCTGGTAGAGGCCCTTCTGGCTCACGGTCCAGTTCGCCGGGTAGTTGATGCTGAAGCCGGCCGCCTCGGTGCCGGTGGCCGGCTTCGAGAGGTTCTTGTAGCCGGCCGGCGGCGCCCCGGTCAGCGGCTGGTTGATCGCCGTGGTCAGCAGCGCGGGCGGGAGCGTGCCCCCGGTCCCGCCGGTGCTCCCCGAAGCCGATGCCGATCCGGACACGGAGGTGGAACTGCCGCCTTGCGGCGAACCGGAATGATTCTGGTGCAGCAGGACCACGGTGGCGGCCCCGGCCCCGGCCCCGATGATCGCCAGCGCCGCGACGGCGGCCTTCCAGCCCAGGCCGGACCCCCGTCGCCGGGGCTGGGCGTATTCGGCCCCCGACCACGGCTGCGGAGCCGGTGCCTGCTGCGACGCCTGGCCCGACCAGCCCGGCGGCCCGTAGCCGGCCGGAGCGGGATAGCCCGGGCCCGGTCCGGGCCCGGCTGAGGCCGGCGGCCTGGACCAGCCCGAGCCGGGATCCTGCGCCGGCCCGGTCCGGGGCGCCGGGTCGTACCAGGAAGAGAAGTCGGGCGGCGCGCCTTCCGGCCGGGCGGCGGATCCCGCGTAGCCCGGCTGCCCCCAGCTGCCCGCCGGCGGCTCGTACCGCGACGGCTCGCCGGCGGGCCCCGGACTGGGCTGGGCCGTGGTCGGCCCGACCTGCTCCTGGGCACTGGCCGCACTGGCCTGCTCACCGGTCCGCACGGACGAGGGGTCCGGCGGGGCGGCCGCCTGCCCGGCCGAGGCGAAGTCCAGCGAGGTCTCGCCCGGCAGCGGCGTGCGCGGCCGGATCGGCACGCCGGGCCCCGGGGGCCCGGACGGCGGTGCGCCCGGACGCGACGACGCCGACAGCGCGGTGGCCTCGTAGCCCGGCGGTGCGTCCGTGGCCTGGTCCGTCAGCTACGGCAGCACGTTGGTGATCATCCGCGCGGCCGCGCCCGCGTCCGGCCGGTCGGCGGGCTCGCGGCGCAGGAGCGCGGCGATGACCGGGCCGAGCGCGCCGGCGGTGGGCGCCTCGGGCGCGTTCTCGTTGATGATGGCGGACATCGTGGTGATCGCTCCGCCGCGCCGCTCGAACGGGCCGTGCCCCTCGACCGCGGCGTAGATCGTCGCGCCCAGGGACCACAGGTCGGACGCGGGCGAGGCGTCCTCGCCGCGGATCCGCTCCGGGGCGGTGAACCCGGGGGAGCCCATCACCATGCCGGTCTGGGTGAGCTTGGGGTCGTCCTGGAAGGTGGCGATGCCGAAGTCGGTCAGCACGGCCTGGTCGTTGTTACCGATCAGCACGTTGCTCGGCTTGACGTCGCGGTGCATCACCCCGGCGGCGTGCGCCACGCTCAGCGCGGACAGCAGCTGGCGGGCCATCTCCGCGGCCCGCCGCGGCGACAGCGGTCCCGCGGTCGCCAGCACCTGGTCCAGCGACTGCGCGTTGACCAGCTGCATGACGATCCACGGGCGGCCCCCGTCCTCGGCCACGTCGTAGACGGTGACCACCGCCGGGTGGTTGAGCCGGGCCGCGGTCTTGGCCTCGCGCAGCGTCCGCTGGAAGGCGGTCGCCCGCTCGGCCTCGGTGAGGGTGTCGGCGATCTGGACTTCCTTGATCGCCACGTCGCGGTCGAGGAGCTGATCGCGAGCACGCCAGACGACGCCCATGGCACCACGGCCGAGGGGGGCTTGCAGGCGGTAACGCCCAGCGATCACACGCCCGGTGTCCGCCGATGGGTGCATAGCCGGACCATACACTCTGTTGGCCTCGCTCGCCTCCGGGCGCCCGGAGTTCCCGTCTTCCCTCCTCACTCGTCGCAAGCTCCTCGCTCGTCAGTCCAGACGGGAACGCGCCCTTCGGCTCGCGAGAGGGTTTCACCTCTCGCCGCGGGTCATGGCCAGGACGTCGAGGGCCGCATCCAGTTGCTCCAGGGTGATCTTGCCCTGGTCCACGTACCCGCGCGCGATCACCACCGAACGGATGGGCTCTCCGCTATCCAGCGCCTCGTGCGCCACCTGGGCGGCCGCCTCGTAACCGATGTAACGGTTGAGCGCGGTCACGATGACCGGGGACGACTCGGCCAGCCGCCGCATGTGACCGGCGTGAGCGGTGATGCCGGCCACGCAGCGGTCGGCCAGCAGCGGCACCACCGCCGCCAGCAAGCGGCCTGACGCGAGCAGGTTGCGCGCGATCACCGGCATCATCACGTTCAGCTCGAAGTTGCCCGCCGCCCCGCCGAACGCCACCGCCGCGTCGTTCCCGATGACCTGCGTGCAGACCTGGCAGACCGCCTCGCAGATGACCGGGTTCACCTTGCCCGGCATGATCGACGAGCCGGGCTGCAGGTCCGGGATCGCGATCTCGCCCAGGCCCGCCCGCGGCCCGGACCCCATCCAGCGCAGGTCGTTGCAGATTTTGTACAGGCTCACCGCGACCACCCGGAGCACCCCGCTGGCCTCGACCAGCGCGTCCCGGGACCCGGCCGCCTCGAAGTGGTTCCGCGCCTCGGTCAGCGGCAGCCCCATATCGTCAGCGAGCCGCCCGATCACCCGCGCGGCGAATTCCGGCGGCGCGTTCAGCCCCGTCCCCACCGCGGTCCCGCCCAGCGGCAGCTCACCGAGGCGGGGAAGGCACGCGGTCACCCGTTCGGCTCCAAGACGGACCGCCGCCCCGTACCCGCCGAACTCCTGTCCGAGGGTCACCGGCACCGCGTCCATCAGGTGCGTCCGGCCGCTCTTGACCACCGACGCGAACTCGGCCGCCTTGGCCTCGAAGACCCCGGCCAGGTGGCCGAGCGCGGGCAGCAGGTCCACCGCGAGCAGCCGCACCGCAGCCAGGCCGATCGCCGAGGGGAACACGTCGTTGGACGACTGGGACGCGTTGACGTGGTCGTTCGGGTGCACCTGGCGGCCAAGCGACCGCGCGGCCAGGGCCGCGATGACCTCGTTGGCGTTCATGTTGCTCGAGGTGCCCGAGCCGGTCTGGAACACGTCCAGCGGGAACGCCTCGTCGTGCTGGCCCCGGGCTACATCCGCGGCCGCGTCGTGGATCGCGTCGGCCATGTCCGGCTCGAGCACGCCCAGCTCGGCGTTGACCCGGGCGGCACAGCCCTTGATGGATCCGAGCGCCCCGATCAGGTCCCGCCCGATCGGTTCCCCGGAGATCGGGAAGTTGTCCACCGCGCGCTGCGTCTGCGCCCCCCACAGCGCGTCGGCCGGGACCTCGACCTCGCCCATCGAGTCGTGCTCGGTACGGGTGGCCATCAGGGGTGCGCCGAGATCTGCAGCACCGGCCCGGACGGGTCGGCGAAGAAGTCGTTGCCCTTGTCGTCGACCACGATGAACGCGGGGAAGTCGCGGACCTCGATCTTCCAGACCGCTTCCATGCCGAGCTCGGGGTACTCCAGGACGTCGACGCGGGTGATGCAGTCCTGGGCCAGCCGCGCCGCCGCGCCGCCGATCGAGCCGAGGTAGAACCCGCCGTGCTGCTTGCACGCCGCCGTCACCGCCGCCGAGCGGTTGCCCTTGGCCAGCATGACCAGCGACCCGCCGGCCGCCTGGAAGCGGTCCACGTAGGAGTCCATCCGCCCGGCCGTGGTCGGCCCGAACGATCCGGACGCGTAGCCTTCCGGCGTCTTGGCCGGCCCGGCGTAGTAGACGGGGTGATCCCGCAGGTAGTCCGGCATCGGCTCGCCGCGGTCCAGTCGCTCGGCGATCTTGGCGTGCGCGATGTCCCGCGCCACCACCAGCGGCCCGGTCAGCGCCACCCGGGTGCGCACCGGGTACTTGGCCAGCTCGGCCCGGATCTCCTCCATCGGCCGGTTCAGGTCGATGGCCACGACCTCGCCGTCGTCGGCCGCGACCTCGTCCGGCAGGTACTGCGCCGGGTCGGTCTCGAGCTGCTCGAGGAACACCCCGTCCCGGGTGATCTTGCCGACCGCTTGCCGGTCCGCCGAGCAGGACACGGCGATCGCGACCGGGCAGGAGGCGCCGTGCCGGGGCAGCCGGATTACCCGCACGTCGTGACAGAAGTACTTGCCGCCGAACTGCGCGCCGATCCCGGTCTTCCGGGTGATGCCGAGCACCTGCTGCTCGAGCTCGAGGTCGCGGAACCCGTGGCCGGCCGCCGAGCCGGAGGTGGGCAGCCCGTCCAGGTACTTGGCCGACGCGTACTTGGCCGTCTTCAGCGCGAACTCGGCGCTGGTCCCGCCGACCACGACGGCCAGGTGGTAGGGCGGGCAGGCGGCCGTGCCCAGGCCCCGGATCTTCTCCTCCAGGAACGACGCCATCCGCTTCGGGTTCAGCACCGCCTTGGTCTCCTGGTACAAGAACGACTTGTTGGCCGAGCCGCCGCCCTTGGCCATGAACAGGAACTTGTACTCGTCGCCGCCGGTGGCGTAGATCTCCACCTGGGCCGGCAGGTTGCTGCCGGTGTTCTTCTCTTCCCACATGGTCAGCGGCGCGAGCTGGGAGTACCGCAGGTTCAGCGTGGTGTAGGCGTCGTAGACGCCGCGGGAGATGTGCTCCTCGTCCCGGCCGTCGGTCAGCACGTGCTGGCCGCGCTTGCCCATCACGATCGCGGTGCCGGTGTCCTGGCACATCGGCAGCACCCCGCCGGCCGCGATGCACGCGTTCTTGAGCAGGTCACGGGCCACGTACCGGTCGTTCGGCGAGCCTTGAGGGTCGTCCAGGACGGCCCGTAGCTGGCGCAGGTGGGCGGGTCGCAGCAGGTGGGCGATGTCATGCATCGCCGCGGCGGTGAGGTCGGTGAGCAGCTGCGGCTCGATCTCCAGGAAATTTCTCCCGAACGAGTTCCTGCTTGTCACCCCGTCACGAGCCAGCTGCCGGTAGCTGGTCCCGTCCTGGCCCAGCGGCAACAGGTCCGCGTATTTGAACTCAGCCACGTCTCGTTCTCCTCGGTGCTTCCACCCTGGACTTGCTAGCCTGCGACCTTCCGGTCCGGTTTCCCAGCTTAGGCCGGTCCCGGCGGCGCCTGGGATGCTGGTGATCATCAGCCCCGGTGGACCCGTGTGCCCCGCTGATTCCGAAGGTAACGGGCGAAAATAGGGCCGGAATCGGCCGAAGCTGACGCTGTGTCCTGCTGATCACGACTTGTGCATGAATGGTCAAGCTTGTATCGTGACGCTATGCGGCGGCGCCGCGCCGCGCGGTGCCCCCGTCCGCGCGATGTTTCGCTAAGCACGCGGTGCCCCCGTCCGCGTCCTGCCTAGCGGCGGCGCCGCCGCTGTACTTCTCTCGTCATCCTTCTCGCGTCTCCTGCGCATCCTTCTCGCGCCCTGAGAACGCACCTTCCCCATTTGGTTGAGCCTGACCGGTTTCAGCTTCGTCACCGGGGTAAAACGGGCGGTTGGCGGGCATCGGTGCCCGTGGTCAGCGCATGAAGGAGAACGCGATGACAGCAACGCCCCAGACGGCGGACAGGCCAGGCATCCGTAGCCTGATCCCCGCCCGGATCGACCGGCTGCCCTGGTCCAGGTTCCACACCCGGATGGTGGTGGCGCTGGGCGTGGCCTGGGTCCTGGACGGCCTGGAGATCACGATCGCCGCCAACGTCGGGCCCGACCTGACCCTGCCTAATACCCTGCACATGTCCGCCAGCGGCGTCGCCGACATCGCCACCTGGTACCTGATCGGCGAGGTCATCGGCGCGCTGTTCTTCGGCCAGCTATCGGACAAGCTCGGCCGCAAGAACCTGTTCCTGATCACCCTGGCCGTCTACCTGATCGGGTCCGGGCTGACCGCGGCCACCCCCAAGGGCGGCTACTGGTTCATCTTCCTGTACCTCACCCGGGTGATCGCCGGGATGGGCATCGGCGGCGAGTACGCCGCGATCAACTCCGCGATCGACGAGATGATCCCGGCCCGCTACCGCGGCCGGGTGGACATCGCGGTCAACGGCACCTACTGGGCCGGCGCCTTCCTCGGCACGATCGTGACCCTGGTCGCCCTGAACCACATCTCGCCCGCCCTGGGCTGGCGGGTCGCCTTCGTGATCGGCCCGGTGCTCGCGCTGGTCATCATCTTCGTCCGGCGGCACCTGCCGGAGAGCCCCCGCTGGCAGATCATGCACGGCCGGGAAAAAGAAGCCGAGGCGTCCATCGCGGAGATCGAAGCCGATGTCGCGGCGACCAAGGGCGAGGCTCCACCAGTGGACCCGAGCCGGGAACTGGTGATCAGGCCGACGGAACAGATCGGTTACGTCGCCCTGCTGCGGTCGCTGTTCAAGCACTACCCGGCCCGGTCGATCTACGGCGGGACGCTGATGATCACCCAGTCGTTCCTGTACAACGCGATCTTCTTTACCTACGGGCTGGTCCTGCAGTTCTTCTTCCACGTCCCGCCCGGCAAGACCCCCTATTATTTCATGGCCTTCGCCGCCGGGAACCTGCTCGGCCCGCTGACCATCGGGCGGCTGTTCGACACCATCGGCCGCCGCAAGATGATCTCCGGCACCTACCTGCTTTCCGGCATCCTGCTGGTCATCACCGCCCAGCTGTTCAAGGCCGGCGCGCTTAACGCGGTCACCCAGACCCTGTGCTGGAGCGTGATCTTCTTCTTCGCCTCGGCCGGCGCCAGCGCCGGG
>Ga0136846_1223702_pt1 | contig 12142 bp, 11 predicted proteins | sample HopSoiMetagenom2_FD_96841 | JGI IMG/M metagenome (GOLD analysis project Ga0136846, IMG submission 96841) | Grasslands soil microbial communities from Hopland, California, USA - 2 Assembly 2016 (version 4) | ecosystem: Environmental > Terrestrial > Soil > Grasslands | place: USA: Hopland...
GCGACCGACGAGGTTCTCCCACATGCGGCTCTGCGACTCGTGCAAGCCGAGCGACACGCCGCGTGCGAGCGGCGTGCGCTCGAACGCCGGGTCGATCTGGTGCTCGTAGAGCCCGTGGCCGAACTCGTGCATCGTCCCGAACAGGCCGCCGAGGTGGTCGCTGAAGTAGCGCGTGGTGATCCGGATGTCCTCGATGCCGGTACCCGACGCGAACGGATGCACGGTCGGGTCGAGACGCCAGGCATCGTCGGTGAAGCCGAACTTGCGCACGACCTCGAGCTCGAACACCTTCTGCGCGTCGAGCGGGAACGTGTGGTCCCGCGGCTCGTTCGCTCCTTGCTCGGCGACTTCCTTGACGAGCGGCGCCTGATGCTCCTTCACGTAGTCGAAGATGCGCCGCACCTCCTTCGTCTTCATGCCACGCTCGTAGTCGTCGAGCACGATGTCGTACGGCTCGTCATCGACCTCGAAGCAGTCGATGTACTGCTTGCGCAGGTCGAGGTTCTTGCGCAGCACCGGGAGGAAGGTCTTGAAGTCGTTGTTCTTGCGGGCGTCGACCCAGACGGGGTTCGCGAGCGCGGCAGAGCGCGACATCTCGGCGCGCAGGTCGGCCGGTACCTTGCTCGCCTTCTCCCAGTCGCGCGCCGTGACGCGGATGAGGCTGGCCTCGAGCGAGTCGTAGTCCTGCTGCTCACCCCAGTCGCGCAGGTCGTCCAGCAGCTTCCCGACCTCAGGATCGGTGAACTTGACGTGCGCGATGCGGCCGATCGTCGCCATCTGCTCGGCCCGGATCTGCGCGCCGCGCGGCGGCATCATCACGTGCTGGTCCCAGCCGAGCAGCGATGCCGTCTTGCCGAGGTCCGCGACCTCCGCCAACCGCGTCCTGAGCTCGTCGAACTTCGCCTGGCTCATCGGAGAGAGAAAGGTATATGAGGACGCCCCACGCACGTTTTCCGAACGAACGACGACATCTGCGCGCCGGTCACAGCCCGCGCGCGTCTATGGCGGGCCTGAGGGGAGGCTCCGAGGACGACCCTCCCCTCAGGACGAACCGGTTTCAGTGGTGACGGTAGACGGGGTCTGTATCCACCGCCTACTGAGCACGGACCCGCCGGAGGGAGTATGGGGAACACCGAGCAGGTGATGCTAGAGCAGTTGTAAGTCAGGGATCACTCGGTTGAAACGAGCTTGACGACGGCCTGCAAACGACGATGGGCCGCCGCCTTCGAGAGCGGCGGACGCGCCTTGGCTGCGAGCTCGCGCAGCGAGGCGGACGGGTGACGGAGGCGCAGCTCCGCGATCTCGGCGAGCGCGGGCGGCAGCGAGTCGACGTCGACCGACCGGATCGCCTCCAGCTGGGCGTGGGCCGCGCGCGCCGTGCGGACGAGGTTCGCCTCGTCGGCGTTCGCGAGCCGGTTCGCGTCGGCGCGGATCGCCGCGAGCACGGCATGCTCCTCGAGCCGCAACGCCGTGTCGCCGGCGCCGGCGAGCGCGAGCACGTCGGCGATCGTGTCGTGTCCCTTCGCGTAGGCGACGGCGTGCGTGCCGCGCTCGGCGACGGCGAGCCCGATCCCCTCCCGCGCCGCCACGTCCGCGATGAAGCGTGCACCCTCGAGCCCGCTCGCCCGCAGCTCGAGATGCGGATCGCGCGGGCCGGACAGCGAGCCCGCGCCGAGGAGCGCGCCGCGGAGGTATGCGCCGCGGCAGCACGAGCGTCCGACGACCCGCTTCGGGGGGTGCTCGAGCGGCGCGCCGATGCGCGAGAGCACGCCGGCCTCGCGCAGCACGTGCAGCGCATGCTCGTCGACGTCGACGTGCAGCTGGTACCGCGTGCCCTGCTCGAAGGCGCGTCGTCTGTACGTCCTGATCTCGGAACGCACGCCCAGGTCGCGCAGGAGCGCGAAGGCCCGGCGCGCGACGCCCGACGACGACAGGTCGAGGTGCACGCCGACGGCGCCCCCGCGCAGATGCCACGCGCCCGAGGCGTGGAAGAGCGCGGAGGCCTCGGCCTGCCGGCAGCAATGCCGCGGCGGCGAGATCTGCGCCAGCTCGTCCCTCAGGTCGTCAGAGAGCGACACCTTCGAGCTCCAGCAGTCGGCGTTTGTAGTCGACGCCCAGCGTGCCCCAGCTGCCGATCCCGTACGAGGAGACGACACGGTGCACGGGCAGGAACGGCGCGAGCTCGCAGCGCGCGCAGAACGTTCCTGCCGCGCGTGCCGCGTTCGGGCGGCCGGCGAGCGCCGCGAGCTCTCCGTACGTGACGACCTCGCCGCGGGCCACCGCCTGCAGCGCCCGCGCGCAGTCGCCGTAGAAGCCGTCGTCGATCCGCAGCGGCACGTCGCGAAAGTCGTCGTCAGCGCCCGCGAAGAACGCCTGCAGCCGGGCCCCCAGCGTCCGAGCCGGCTCTGAGCCGGCTCTGAGCCGGCTCAGACGCCGCGGACGCGGAAGCTCGCTGTGAAAGACACGTCCGTCTTCGGCGAGCCAGACCTCACCCACGCCCCAGCCGGGCGCGTCGTACTGCACGAGCGTCGGCTTCATCCTTCGATGTTGTAGCGTCGCCGCGTGACGCGGGCGAAGCTGCCGGCTCTGGGATACGCGTACGTGGCGCTCGCCCTGCCGGCGCTGCTCCTCGGCCTGCAGCACGAACGCGCGAAGACGACGCTCGTCACGGGCGCGGCGTTCGCGTACCTGTGGTTCATCGCGAGCCTGCGCGCGCGGCTCGTCCGCTTCGACCCGGACGGCTTCTTCGTCGGCGTCGTCGTGACCGGCGCCGCCGCGTACCTCGCGCTGCAAACCGTCGCGATCCTGCAGGGGACGACGGAGGCCGCCGCACCCGCGGCGGCGTGCGCGGCGGCCGTGATCATCGGCTCGTCGCTCGCCGCGTGGCGCGCACGCAAGATCGCGAAGTGGTTCGGCCAAGCCGGCATCGCGGGCGGGGTCGCGGTGCTCGTCGTCGGGCTGGTCGAGGCGGCCGGAGACTGGGCGCTCGCCGGCGGTCGCGTGTTCGCGTCGTCGCTCGGCTTCATGGTCTGGGTACTCGTAACGGCGACCTATCTCCTCCGGCGCTGAGCGCCTCGTACCCGGCGAGCGTCAGCTCGACCGTGTCGTCGCAGCCCGGCGCGCCGCACTCGCAAGCGAACGGCAGCGGCACGTCGTCCGGCGCATCGGTGCCGAGCGACTCGCGGTAGAGCCGCACCTGCACCGCGTCCACGTCGTTCTCGAAGCGCCGCAGCGCCGCGAGGTCCGCGACGCGCGGGCCGCGCTCGATCACGGGACGGAAGTGCTCGACCGCGCGCTCGATCATCACGTCGAGCGGGGCGTCCACGCGCAGCATCTTCAACTGCAGGTCGGCTGCCTCCCAACCGAAGCGGCGCGTGATCATCAGGTCGCGCTCGGTGGCGTTCGCACGCGCACGCTCGCCGTCCGAGACGCCGAGCATGGGGCCGCGCGCGAGTAGCCGCTCCCGCTGCTCGTCGATCTCGGGCAGCAGGAAGAGCGCGTTCTCGGGGGAGCGCAACACCGCCGCCACCGAGGTCGGAAAGAGCTGCGGGCCCTCGACGACCGCGAGCGGCGAGGCCGGCAGCTCGCGCAGGTCCTCGAGCACGAGCCGGAAGCGGTGACGCGACACCGTCACGAACCAGTCGAGCATGCGGCCGGGCGTCGCGTCGACCCAGCGCTCGTCCATCGAGAGCGAGCGGAACTCGGTCGCCGGCATGCGCGGCTCGTGCACCCACGTCCGGCGGTCGACGACGTAGAGCTGGAGGTCGAAGCGCCGGGAGAGCGCGCGCGCGACCGACGTCTTGCCGCTCCCCTGAGGCCCGCCGATCCACAACACGTGGGCGAGGTCCACCGCCGTACGATAGGGCCATGAGCACCCACGCGATCCTCAAGGCGCCACCCGCCGAGAACGAGCCGATCCACGACTACGCACCGGGAAGCCCCGAGCGCGAGCGCCTGCAACGCAGGCTCGAGCAGATGCGAAACGAGCGCATCGACGTCCCGCTCGTGATCGGCGGCCGCGACGTGCGCACCGGGCAGACGAAGCCCGCCGTGATGCCGCACGACAAGGACCACGTGCTCGCCGACGTCCACCAGGGCGGCCCCGAGCACGTGCAGCAGGCGATCGACGCGGCGGCGAAGGCCTGGGAGGACTGGTCGCGCTGGCCGTGGGAGGAGCGCGCCGGTGTGCTGCTGCGCGCGGCGGAGCTGCTCGCCGGCCCGTGGCGCGACACGCTCAACGCAGCGACGATGCTCGGGCAGTCGAAGACCGCGCACCAGGCCGAGATCGATGCGGCCTGCGAGGCGATCGAGTTCTTCCGCTTCAACGTCGAGTTCATGCAGCGCGTGTACTCGGAGCAGCCGCGCTCCTCCCGGGGCGTGTGGAACCGGATGGAGTACCGGCCGCTCGAGGGGTTCGTGTTCGCGGTCTCACCGTTCAACTTCACCGCCATCGGCGCGAACCTCACGACCTCGCCCGCGCTGATGGGCAACGTCGTCGTGTGGAAGCCGGCCGGCACGGCGATGCTCTCGGCCTATTACCTGATGCGCCTCTTCCAGGAGGCGGGGCTGCCGGACGGCGTGATCAACCTCGTCTACGGGTCCGGCGCGACGATCGGCGACGCGACGCTCTCGAGCCCGCACCTCGCAGGCATCCACTTCACGGGCTCGACGCCGGTCTTCAACGGGATGTGGCGCACCGTCGCGTCGAACATGGAGCGCTACCGCAACTACCCGCGCATCGTCGGCGAGACCGGCGGCAAGGACTTCATCGTCGCGCACCCATCCGCCAACGTCGACGCACTCGCGACGGCGATCGTGCGCGGCTCGTTCGAGTATCAGGGGCAGAAGTGCTCTGCGTCGTCGCGCGTGTACGCCCCGGCGAACCTCTGGCCGCAGCTGCGCGAGCGGCTGCAGGAGGAGATCTCGACGATCAAGATGGGCGACGTCAGCGACTTCGGCAACTTCATGGGCGCGGTGATCGACGACTCGGCGTTCCGCACTCAGGCCGATGCGATCGAGGAGGCGAAGGCGCACGCGGAGACCGCGATCGTCGTCGGCGGCGGCTACGACGACTCGCAGGGGTATTTCGTCGAGCCGACGGTGATCGAGACCCGCGACCCGGGCTTCCGGACGATGCGCGAGGAGCTGTTCGGCCCGGTCGTGACGACGTTCGTCTACGACGAGAACAAGTGGGCCGAGACACTCGACCTGGTCGACAACACCGCGCCGTACGGCCTCACCGGCGCGATCTTCTCGGAGGACCGCGCTGCGATCGACGACGCGGCCGAGCGGCTCCGCTACGCGGCGGGCAACCTCTACGTCAACGACAAGCCGACCGGCGCGGTCGTCGGGCAGCAGCCGTTCGGCGGCGCACGCGCTTCGGGCACGAACGACAAGGCCGGCTCGATGTGGAACCTGATCCGCTGGGTGAGCCCACGCACGATCAAGGAGACGTTCACGCCGGCGACGAACTACCGCTATCCGTTCATGGACACGGAGCCGGACTCCGCGGGGACGTAACAGGCCCTGGTTCTCCGAACCAGGTTCACGATCTTCGCTACGCGACCTCGAACGACCACGCGACCGCGGTCGCGTGTTCGTCGGTGCGGCCGTACGCGACGGCGACGTGCGCGCCCTTCGCGAGCGGCGTGCCCGGCGCGCCGTAGATCGTCCCCTTCGTCGCGGTGAGCCCCCCGCCCTTCACCGGCAGCTCGACGCCGTCCAGCCACACGCCCGACTCGACGAGGGGCTTCGTCGCCGAGATCTCCGCCGCGACCTGCGGGATCGCCGGCGCCGTCCCGTCCGGGCCGAGCACGCGGACCTTCACCGCGCCGGACCGGTCGGGATGCCACGTGCCGCCGACGCGGTGGAAAGCGGTCGCGTCGTCGCCGTTCAGCACGACCGCCCAGTCGCCGCCGGCGTAGAGCGTCCGACCCGGGCCGGGCGGCGTCGCCGCGACCGGCGTCGTTCCGGTCGTGGTGCCCGCAGACTCGTGCTGCGTCGAGCCGCAGCCGGCGAGCGCGAGCAGACCGAGCGCGAGGACGAGGCGGCGCATGGCCGGACAGGGTAGTGCGTCCGACCGCTCATCCCGCGGCGGCGCTCGGCGCTCTGGGCCCGGCCCAGGTAGCGCGGGCGCGTACCCCTAATCCTTCCACCGCAGGGCGAACGCTGCGCCGAGGAGCGCGGGCGTGGCGAGGACCACGCCCGCGGCGCGCACGCCGACCGTCCCGGCGATCGCGCCGTCGGCGAGGCTCGCGACCGGGCGCAGCCCGAGGAACGCGATCGACCACAGCGCCATGATGCGTCCGCGCTGGCTCGCCGGGACGCCGAGCGCGAGGCGCGTCGTCGCCGACGTGTTCGAGCCGAGGTAGCCGAAGCCGGCGACGACGAGGAACGCGAAGCCGAGGGGCAGCCACGGCGAGAGCGAGAAGAGCGTCATCCCGAGCCCGAGTACCCCGAGCGTGAACGCCATCCGCCTGCGTGAGCCTGCGACGCGGCCGGCGACGAGCAGCGCGGCCGCGACCGCGCCGGCGCCGAAGAACGCGACGATGGCTCCCGCCCACGCGTCGGACCGGCTGAACGCATGCGCGAACGCCGGCGACTCGGTGTTCACCGGGTCGGAACCGAAGCCGGCGACCATCACGACGAGGAGCGCGAGCGCGAGCCTCGGGTTCTCGCGCAGGATGCGCAAGCTCTGCCGCATCGGGCTGCGCTCCGCGCGCTCCTCTTCGCGCGGACGCACGAGCAGCAGCCCCGCGACGAGCAGCAGATACGAGACCGAGTTGAGTGCGAAGGCCCACGGGATCCCGAGGAGTGCGATCACGCCCGCCGCGGTCGCCGGCCCGATCGCGCGCGCGAGGTTGAACGTCATCGAGTTGAGCGCGACCGCCTGCGGCACGTCGTGCTCGTCGACGAGCGACGCGATCAGTGCCTGCTGCGCCGGCGTCGCGAACGCGGTCGAGATCCCGATCGCGCCCGAGACGGCGATCACGACCCAGACGTCCGCCTTACCCGCCCACGCCACCACCGCGAGCGTCGCGCTGAAGCTCGCCGAGACGAGCTGCGTCACGAGCAGCAGCTTGCGCCGGTCGACGCGATCGGCGATCCCGCCCGTCCACGGCGCGAGCACGAGCACCGGCAGGAACTGGCAGAAGTTGAGGACGCCGAGCAGCAGCGCCGAGCCCGTCAGGCGGTAGACGAGGATCGATGCCGCGAGGTTCTGGAACCACGTGCCGCTCGCCGAGGCGGCGTTGCCGACGAAGTACGGCCCGAAGTTCCGGGCGCGGATGACGCGCCACGCGGCGCGCGGGCCGACCTCCGCTCCGGCGGCTATGCGCGACCCGTCTTGTGCAGCTGGGCGTAGATCGTGCGCGCGGTCTTGGCCGGTACGCCGGGCACGCCCTGCAGTTCCTCCTCCGTCGCCTGCAAAACCCGCTCGGCCGAGCCGAAGTGGCGGAGAAGCGCGCGGCGGCGCACGGGGCCGACGCCCTCGATCTGGTCGAACATCGACTCGCGCGCGGACGCGTCGCGCCGCTGCCGGTGGAAGGTGACCGCGAAGCGATGCGCCTCGTCGCGGATCCGCTGCAAGAGCTGCAGCCCCGGCGAATGCTCGTCGAGCAGGATCGGGTCGGGTCGGCCGGGAACGAACACCTCCTCGATCCGCTTCGCGAGCGCGATCACGGCGACGCGCGGGAGGTCGAGCTCCTGCATCGCGGCGAGCGCAGCGCTCAACTGGCCCTTGCCGCCGTCGATCACGACGAGGTTCGGCGTCGCCGCGAACGACTCGTTCCAATCGTCCGAGCCGACCTCGGCGACGAGGCGCGAGAAGCGGCGCGAGATCACCTCGCGCATCGATGCGAAGTCGTCCTGCCCGTCGACGCCGCGGACCGCGAACTTGCGGTAGTGCGCCTTCTTCGCGACGGCGTCCTCGAATACGACCATCGAGCCGACGACGTCCTGGCCCTGGATGTTCGAGATGTCGAAACACTCGATGCGAATCGGGAGCGACTCGAGGTTGAGCGCCTCGCGCAACTCTTCGAGCGACTCCAGCCGGCGAGCGCGCCTCGTCTCCGAGACGTACGTCTCCGAGTCGAGCGCGAGCTTCGCGTTCTGCTGCGCGAGCTCCTGCAGGCGCCGCTTCTCGCCGCGCTCCGGCGCACGCACCTCGACGTTGGCACCTCTGCGCTCCGAGAGGAACGCGCTGAGCGCGCTCGTGTCGCCGACGCCGCGCGGGACGAGGATCTGCGGCGGGATCGACGGCGCCGAGCCGTAGTACTCGAGACAGAACTGCTCGAGCACCTCGTCGAGCTCCTCGCCGGCGGCATTCTCGAGGTGGAACGAATAGCGGTCGACCATCCGCCCCTCGCGCAGCGGGAACACCTGCACGGCGGCGCGTTCGGATGAGACGGCGACGCCGATCACGTCGATCGTCCCGATCGACTTGCGTTCGACCGCCTGCCGCTCGGATAGCCGCTCGATCGCGTGCAGCCGGTTGCGGTAGCGCGCGGCGTCCTCGAACCGCTCCTCTGTGGCGGCGTCGCGCATCTGCTGCTCGAGCCGGCGCCGAATCGGGCGGTCGTCGCCGGACAGGAACTCGACGACCTGGTCGATCACCTCGCGGTACTCCTCCTTCGAGATGTAGCCGACGCACGGCGCGTGGCAGCGCTCGATGTGGTAGTCGAGGCACGGGATGCCGCTGTGCCGGCCGGGCTGCGGGCCCTCGCAAGGCCTGTAGCGAAAGACGCGGTTGAGCACGTCGAGCGTCTCGCGCACCTTCTTCGCGTTCGCGTACGGCCCGAAGTAGACGACGCCACGGCGGTGGCGCTCGCGGGTGAACATGACGCGCGGGTAGTCGTCCTCGACGGTCACCGCGATGTACGGGAACGACTTGTCGTCGCGCAACCGCACGTTGTACGGCGGCCGGTGGCGCTTGACGAGATTCTGCTCCAGATGCAGCGCCTCGACCTCGCTCGACGTGACGATCGTCTCGATCGTCTCGACGCGCGTGGCCATCTGCCGGATGCCCTGGCGCGTGTCGCTCGACCCCGGCTGGAAGTACTGGCGGACACGCGGACGCAGCGATTTCGCCTTGCCGACGTACAGCACCTCGTCCTTCGCGTTGCGCAGGATGTACACGCCGGGCACCGTCGGGAGGCGCTTCAGCTGGTTCTCGATGGAGTCCGCGGCCATCGCGGGCCAGGGTACTCTGGGCGCCCGTGAGGGCGGCCCTACCCCTCCTCGCCGCGCTCGTCGCGCTGGCCGGCTGCGGCGGCTCGGCGAAGCCCGAGCGTCACGCGAAACCCGAGCCTCGGGCGAAACCCCAGCCTCGGGCGAAGCTCCTGGTCGGCGCGGTCGAAGATGCGGCGAAGTTCGCGCGCGACCCGGACGCGCAGATGCAGCTCGCCCGGCGCTCGGGCTTCCGCGCGATCGTGTTGAGCGCCGTGTGGGAGAACGGCGCCCCCGCCTCGGCCGACGTCCCCCGCCTCCGTCGCGCCGTCGACGCGGCAGTCGCCGCCGACGTGCGTCCGGTGCTCGCGGTCTACCAGTTCAGCTCCGCGACGCCCAATGACGCAGAGCGCCGCGGTGCATTCGTCGACTACGCCGCCGCGCTCGCGAAGGCGCTGCCGGAGGTACGCGACGTGATCGTCGGCAACGAGCCGAACCTGAACCTCTTCTGGCAGCCGCAATTCGACGACGCGGGCGGCGACCGCGCGGCGGTCGACTACGAGACACTGCTCGCCGCCGCCTACGACCGGCTGAAGGAGCAGGACGCGAACCTCGACGTGATCGGCGGCGGGCTCGCGCCGCGCGGCGGCGACCGACCGTCGGGACGCCCGACGCACTCGCCGACGCAGTTCATCCGCGACTTCGGACGCGCGTATCGCGCTACCGGCCGCACGAAGCCGATCATGGACGCGTTCTCGATCCACGTCTACGGCGACAGCCAGAAGACCCCGCCGACCTTCGTGCACCCGAACTCGACGACGATCGGCATCGCCGACTACGGCAAGCTCGTGGGCCTCCTGCGCGAGGCGTTCGACGGGACCGCCCAGCCCGGCGCGAGGCTGCCGATCGTCTACGGGGAGTACGGCGCCGAGACGGCGATCCCGCGCGCCAAGGCCTATCTCTACACCGGCCGCGAGCCGACGAGCCCGGTCGACGAGGCGACGCAGGCGCGCTTCTACCGCGAGGCGATCCGCGCCTCCGTACAACAGCCGAACGTGCGCATGCTCTTCCTCTTCCACGTCGTCGACGAGACGCGCCTCGAGGGGCTCCAGAGTGGGACGCGCTACGCCGACGGGAGCCCGAAGGCGAGCGAGGCGGCGGTGAAGGCCGCGCTGGATGCCGCATCGACTACAACTCCGGGCGGATGACGAGCCCGGTCAGCCGCCGTCTCACAGCGATCTCGCCGAAGGCCTACGAGCACCCGGCGGACGGCGCGGCCACCGCGGCGCTGAAGTCGATCCCGGGACTCGACGCGGTCGTGCGCAAGCTGATCGAGCTGCGCTACGAGCGCGCGTTTCGGCAGGGGATGATGGCCTCCTCGATCCAGCTCGGGCCGCAGCAACTGCCGCATATCTGGATGCGTTACGAGAACGTCCTCGCAACGCTCGACATGCCGGGGCTCTACGACCTCTACGTCACGGAGAGCCCGTTCGCGAACGCGGCCGCGATCGGCTCGCAGAGCCCGATGATCGTCATGAACTCCAAGTCGATCACGCTCTTCGACGAGGCCGAGCTGGAGACAGTGCTCGCCCACGAGGCGGGGCACATCCTCTCGGAGCACGTCATGTACCAGACCGCGCTCCTGATCCTGCTGCAGCTCGTCCCGCTCGGGCGCATCCCGTCGCTCGCCGGCCTGCCGCTCCTCGGGATCCGGTCGGCGCTGCTCGAGTGGTTCCGCGCCGCCGAGCTCTCGTCGGACCGGGCCGCAACGCTCGTCAACCGGGACCCGCTCGTCACGGCGCGCACGCTGATGGTGATCGCGGCCGGCCTGCCGTCCGCGCGGCTCGACGTCGACGCCTTCCTCCGCCAGGGGCAGGACTACCGGACCTGGTCGTCCGGCTGGGACCGGCTGAACCGGCTGCTCAACGAGCTCAACCTGACGCACTCCTACCCGGTGCGGCGCGTCGCGGAGCTGATGGACTGGGTTCGCGCGGGCGAGTACGACCGGATCGTCGGCGGGGCGTATGTGAGGCGCGGGCAGGAGCCGGATGCGAAGGAGGCGGCCGGCTCGGCCTACGAGCACTATCGCGAGCGGTTTCGCCAGACCTTCGAGGAGGCCGGCGAGTCGCTTGACAAAACGATTACAGCCATGAACGAGTGGCTGAAACGCCGGTAGCCTGTAGGGCATGAGCGGCCAGTACGTCGCCTACACGTTCTATCGCGTGGATCCGGCCTGGCGCCGTCTCCCGGTCGAGGAGCGGGAGGCGCATCGCGATGCGTTCGCAGAGGTGGTCGAGGACTTCATCCCGCGCTTCGACAACCTGCGGGTCTACTCGACGTCGGGGATCCGCCCGGAGACGGACTTCTTCTTCTGGAAGATCACCGAGCGCTACGAGCTTCTCGGCGAGCTCGGCGCCGCGCTGAACGCGACGCCGCTCTCCGGCTGGTTGGAGACGCCCTACAACTACCTCGCGACGACCAAGGCATCCCAGTACACCTCGGCGCGGCGGGCACGGAAGGTCGTCCCCCAGGGATCGCCGTACCTCGTCGTCTATCCGTTCGTGAAGGTGCGGCCGTGGTACGCGCTTTCGGAAGCGGACCGGCAGCGCGCGATGGAGGAGCACATCCGCATCGGTCGCGACGAGTTTCCCACCATCCACAACCACACGACGTACTCGTTCGGGATCGACGACCAGGAGTTCATGACGGCCTTCGAATGCGACGAGCCTGCGGACTTCATGCACCTGATGCTGCGGCTGCGCGACTCCGAGGCGTCGATGTACACCGAGCGCGACACGCCGATCTTCGTCGGGCAGCACATGAGGATCCAGGAGGCGCTGTCGCGCCTCGACGGCGCCTCCTCACTCGTCGAAGATCACAACTAGGCGCTCGATCGCGCCGCGCTCGTGCTCGAGCACGAGCCGCCCGGTACCGCCGCGCGCCCACGCGAACGCCGCCGTAACGCGGCCGCCCTCGA
>Ga0136846_1220100_pt1 | contig 12141 bp, 12 predicted proteins | sample HopSoiMetagenom2_FD_96841 | JGI IMG/M metagenome (GOLD analysis project Ga0136846, IMG submission 96841) | Grasslands soil microbial communities from Hopland, California, USA - 2 Assembly 2016 (version 4) | ecosystem: Environmental > Terrestrial > Soil > Grasslands | place: USA: Hopland...
GTCTTCACGATGACGTCCGGCTTCGGGATGATGAGCTGCTCGCGCAGGAGCCGGAAGGACGGGATCGCGATCGCGACGAGGATCAGCACCGGCAGGATCGTCCAGGCGACCTCGAGCAGGGTGTTGTGGGTCGTGCGCGCCGGCACCGGGTTCGCCCGCTCGTTGAACTTCACCGCGACGGCGATCAGGAGCGCGAGCACGAACAGCGAGATCGCGGTGATGATCCAGACGAGCCAGGTATGGAAGAGGTGCACGTCGTGGGCGACCGGGGTGACCGGGTTCTGCATGGCGATCTGCCACGGCTCGGGCCGTCCGGTCCCGGCCGCGAGCGCGGCGGGCGCGACGAACGCCAGGGCGATGCCGGCAGCCGCAAGCCGGATCGCCGTCCGATGGCCAATGCTGCTCGTCCGCATCCGCGTTTGAAGCTCCTGTCCGGCCCGCCGCCTGCGGGCGGCGCCAAAGACCACAATGCGCATTTGAGCGCAACGGCTCGGGCGCCGCAATCTCATGCGTCATAACGGCCCGAAAAGCACGGCATTTCCCCACCCGTCGCGCAGCTTGCTTGACAGCCCGGCTGGCCCGTGTTCGGAACGGCCCGCTCGGGCTGCCGCGCGGCCGCACCGCCCGGGTCGGGCTTCGAGGAAGGATATGACGTCGTTCCGCTCACGATGGGTTTGCACGGCCTTGGCGGCGGCGCTGACGGCCGCGGCCGGCACGGCTGGCGCGCAAGGCGTCGTGAAGAACACCTTCGGCGATTGGCAGATGCGCTGCGAGACGCCGCCCGGCGCGAAGAGCGAGCAATGCGCGCTCGTCCAGAACGTCATGGCCGAGGACCGGCCGAACCTGACGCTGCTCGTCATCGCGCTCAAGACCGCGGACGGCAAGTCGCGGCTGCTGCGGATGGTCGCGCCGCTCGGCATCCTGATCCCGGCCGGGATCGGGCTCCGCATCGACCAGGCCGACATCGGCCGCGCCGGCTACGTCCGCTGCCTGACGACCGGCTGCATCGCCGAGGCGGTCCTCGACGACACGCTCTTGAACCAGCTCAAGGGCGGCCAGACCGCGACCTTCATCGTGTTCCAGACGCCCGAGGAAGGCGTCGGCGTGCCGGTCTCGCTGAACGGCTTCGGCGCCGGGTTCGACGGCCTGCCGTAAGCGGTAAAAAGGCCGCGCGGCGCAAGGGGGAGGACTCATGTTCGTTTTCAACACCGCGCGAAAGCACTTCCGCCCGGCCGTTCTTGGCGCCGCGGGTCTCGCGCTGGCGGGCCCGGCCGCCGCGCAGGGGATCGGCGACACGCTGAGCAATTTCTTCAAGTTCGGCGGCACCACGGTTCCGCAAGAGGCGCCGCGCCAGACCGGGGACGCGTATTGCCCGAGCGTCGGCCTGATCGAGGGCAGCGCCGCCATCCGGGCCTACAACAACAACCGCGTCGGCGACCCGTCGGCGCTCCGCCACCAGATATCGCTCAACCAGTTCGCGCGTGAATGCGACGAGCAGCCCGACGGCTCGATTCTCGTGAAGGTCGGCGTCGAGGGCCGCGTGCTGCTTGGACCGGCCGGCGCCGCCGGGCGCTTCGACGCGCCGGTGACCTTCGTCATCAAGCGCGGCGACAGCATCCTCGCGACCCGGACCCAGAGGGTCTCGATCGCGGTTCCGGCAGGCGATACCCAGGCGAGCTTCGTCACGGTGCAGGACGGCCTCGTCGTGCCGGCAAAGGCCGGCGAGTACGAGATCGACGTCGGGCTTGTCGCCGGCGCCGGCGGCGCGAAGCCCGAGCGCGCGGCAAAGCGCAAGCGCGGCTGAGGCCGACGCCCGCGGGCTACGGGCGCGGCGTTGACATCGCCCTGGGCCTCGGCCACACCAAAGCCTGCTTCTGATCCCCGCGGGAGAGACCGGTCCGTCGCAAGACGAGCCGGCGCCGAAGGCGCAACCGCCCCGGAAACGCTCAGGCCGAAGGGCCGCGGGGAGCTGGCACTCTGGAAAGCGGCGCGGCTCGTCGAGCTTCGCCCACCGACGGGGTAACTCCGGCGTCTCGCCGGGGGAAATCTCTCAGGTCCTCAGGACAGAGGGGGCGCTCGCGGGCCGACCAGGCCCGGCCGGGCGCGTGACTCCGATCGTCGAGGGCCCCCATGGCCGAGCCGGCAGCCGCCGAAAGCCTTCTCGAGACGCCGCTCCAAGGCGAGCATGCCGCCGCCGGCGCTCGCCTCGTGTCCTTCGCCGGCTACGCCGTGCCGGTGCAATACGCGACCGGGATCCTCTCCGAGCATCTCTGGACGCGCGAGCACGCCGGGCTCTTCGACGTCTCGCATATGGGCCAGGCGGCGCTGATCGGGCCGGACCACGCGACGACCGCGCGGGCGCTCGAGGCGCTCGTTCCCGCCGACATCCTCAACCTCAAGCCCGGCCGGCAGCGCTACACCCAGCTCCTCGACGAGAACGGCGGCATCCGCGACGACCTCATGGTGACGCGGCCCGCCAATCCTCTCCAGGACGGCGAGCTCCTCCTCGTCGTCAACGCCTCGACGAAGGAGGCCGACTACGCCCACATGGCGGCGCGGCTTCCGGCCGGCGTCGAGCTTCGCCGCTTCGACGATCGCGCGCTTCTCGCCCTGCAAGGGCCGCAGGCCGAGGCCGTGCTCGGCGGCCAGGCGCCGGATATCGCGTCGCTCGCCTTCATGCAGGCGGCGGAGACGATGATCGGCGGCATCCCGGCCCATATCTCGCGCTCCGGCTACACCGGCGAGGACGGCTTCGAGATCTCGGTGCCGGCGAGCCGCGCGGCAGAGCTGTGGCGGCTCCTCATGGCGGACGAGCAGGCAAGGCCGATCGGCCTCGGCGCGCGCGATTCGCTCCGGCTCGAGGCCGGGCTGTGCCTCTATGGCCATGACATCGACACCACGACCTCGCCGGTCGAGGCGGGCCTGACCTGGTCGATCCAGAAGCGCCGCCGCGAGGAAGGCGGGTTCCCGGGCGCGGCGCGCATCCAGCGCGAGCTCCGGGACGGCCCGGCGCGCCTGCGGGTGGGCCTCAAGCCCGAGGGCCGCGCGCCCGCCCGCGAAGGCACCGTCGTCGCGACGCCGGACGGACGGGAGGTCGGCAAGGTCACCTCGGGCGGGTTCGGACCGAGCGTCAACGGGCCGGTCGCCATGGGCTACGTCGCGCGGGAAGTCGCGACGCCTGGGACAAAATTGCATCTCGTCGTGCGCGGCAAGCCGCTGCCGGCGCAGGTCGTGCCGATGCCGTTCGCGCCGCATCGCTACAAGAGAGGGTGAGGGACGCCGATGACCACGCGCTACACCAAGGACCACGAATACATCCGGATCGAGGGCGACACCGGTATCGTCGGCATCACCGACTACGCCCAGAGCCAACTCGGCGACGTCGTCTACGTCGAGCTTCCCGCCGTCGGCAAAAGCGTCGCCAAGGGCGGCGAGGCGGCGGTCGTCGAGAGCGTCAAGGCGGCAAGCGAGGTCTATGCCCCGGTCTCCGGCGAGGTGACGGCCGTCAACTCCGCGCTCGAGGGGGCGCCGGGCACGGTGAACGAAAGTCCGGTGGAGCGCGGCTGGTTCTTCAAGCTGAAGCTTGCGAACACAGCCGAGCTCGACGGCCTCATGGGCGAGGACGAGTATCGCGATTACGTGCAGTCGATCAGCTGAGAGGCTTCACCATGAGGCACGAATACCGGGCGACGGTGCGCTGGGTGCGCGACGGCGCCGCTTTCATCGACAACAAGTACAGCCGCGCCCACATCTGGCGCTTCGACGGCGGGGTCGAGGTGCTGGCCTCGTCCTCGCCCCTGAGCGTGCGGCTGCCCTACTCGCGCGAGGACGCGGTCGATCCCGAGGAGGCCTTCGTCGCTGCGCTGTCGAGCTGCCACATGCTGTTCTTCCTCACCTTCGCGGCGAAGGCGGGGTTCGTGGTCGATTCCTACGAGGACCGCGCCTGCGGGATCATGGAGAAGAACAGCCAAGGCAAGCTCTTCGTCTCGAAGGTGACGCTCGACCCGCGGATCGCGTTCTCCGGCCCTAAGCGGCCCTCGCCCGACGAGATCGCCGAGCTCCATCATCGCTCGCACGAGGAATGCTTCATCGCGAACTCGGTGAAGAGCGAGGTGGTCTTGGCCGGCGTTCCCGTCCACGCCTGAGGAACGTCTCGGAATGCGCTACCTGCCCCTCTCTGGCGAGGACCGCGGCGAGATGCTGGCCCGCATCGGCGCGGCCGGCATCGACGACCTCTTCGCCGACGTGCCGAAGGACAAGCTCCTCGCCGCGCCGCCCGACCTCCCGCGCCGCAAGGGCGAGCTCGAGGTCGAGCGCGTCCTCGGGCGGATGGCGGCGAGGAACGTCGCCGCCTCCTCGGTGCCGTTCTTCGTCGGCGCCGGCGCCTACAAGCACCACGTCCCGGCGTCGGTCGACCACCTCATCCAGCGCTCCGAGTTTCTGACCAGCTACACGCCCTATCAGCCCGAGATCTCGCAGGGTACGCTGCAGTATCTGTTCGAGTTCCAGACCCAGGTCGCGAACCTCACCGCCATGGAGGTCGCGAACGCCTCGATGTATGACGGCTCGACCGGCACCGGCGAGGCGGTGCTGATGGCGCATCGCGTGACGAAGCGCCGCAAGGCCGTGCTGTCGGGCGGGCTGCACCCGCAATATGCCGAGGTCGTGCGCACGCTGTCGCGCATGGCCGGCGACGAGGTCGTCTCGCTGCCGCCGGACGTCGGCGCGGCCGAGGACCTTCTCGCCGCGATCGACGACACGGTGTCCTGCGTCGTCGTGCAGACGCCGGACTTCTTCGGCAACCTGCGCGACCTTCGCGCCGTCGCCGACAAGGCGCACAAGCACGGCGCCCTGCTGATCGCGGTGTTCACCGAGGCGGTGTCGCTCGGGCTCGTCACGCCGCCTGGCGAGATGGGCGCCGACATCGTCGTCGGCGAGGGCCAGTCGATCGGCGTCGCCCTGTCCTTCGGCGGCCCCTATGTCGGGCTCTTCGCGACGCGCCAGAAATATCTGCGCCAGATGCCGGGCCGGCTGTGCGGCGAGACCGTCGATGCGCAAGGGCGGCGCGGCTTCGTGCTGACGCTGTCGACCCGCGAGCAGCACATCCGCCGCGACAAGGCGACCTCCAACATCTGCACCAATTCCGGCCTCTGCTGCCTCGCCTTCACGATCCACATGACGCTCTTGGGCGAGGCGGGGCTGAAGCGCCTCGCGCGCGTCAATCACGCGAACGCCGTGAAGCTCGCGGACGCGCTCTCGGGCGTGCCCCGCGTTGAGGTGCTGAACGAGACCTTCTTCAACGAGTTCACGGTGCGCCTGCCGCGCCCCGCCGCAGAGGTGGTCGAGGGCCTGGCGGCGCGCGGCGTGCTCGGCGGCGTGCCGGCGTCGCGGCTGTTGCTCGGCGCCGGGCTTGATGACTTGTTCGTCGTCGCGAGCACGGAGGTCAACACCGACGAGGATCGGGCGGCGTTCGTGAGCGCGCTCAAGGAGGCGCTGGCATGAGCGCGCGCCAACCTCTCCCGGAGGGAGAGGTCGAGTCGGCGACAGCCGACCGGGTGAGGGGTTACGCCCTATCCGTTGAGACCGTAACCCCTCACCCGCTCGCCTTTGGCGAGTCGGCCTCTCCCTCCGGGAGAGGGGTCGCGTACGTCTCCCTCGCGTCCTCTCATGACAGAGGCTGACATGCTGAACCGCCAAGGCCGCCCGACCGGCGCCGATGACGCGAGCGCCGCCGAGCACCCGACCTTCACCGGCAACCGCGCCCTGCAGCAGGAGGAGCCGCTGATCTTCGAGATCGGGCGGCTCGACGCCACGGGCGTCGATCTCGACGAGCCGGAGAGCTTCGCCCCCCGCCTCGGCAATCTCGAGCGTACGGGCAACATCGGCCTGCCCGGCCTCACCGAGCCCGAGGCCATGCGCCATTACGTGCGCCTGTCGCAGAAGAACTTCGGCATCGACACCGGGCTGTTTCCGCTCGGCTCCTGCACCATGAAGCACAACGCCCGCCTCAACGAGCGGGTGGCGCGGCTGCCCGGCATCGGCGACATCCATCCTTTGCAGCCGGTCTCGACCGTGCAGGGCGCGCTCGAGCTCATGAGCGAGCTCGCCCGCTATCTCACGACGCTGACCGGCATGCCGGCTGTTGCGCTCTCGCCGAAGGCCGGCGCCCATGGCGAGCTTCTCGGCATGATGGCGATCAAGGCGGCGATCGCCGCCAAGGGCGAGGGCGATACGCGCCGGACGGTGCTGGTGCCGGATTCGGCGCATGGCACCAATCCGGCGACCGCGGCGCTGATCGGCTTCTCCGTGAAGCCGGTGCCGGTCCGGGACGATGGCTTCGTCCATGTCGACGACATGCGCCCGCTGCTTGGACCCGACGTTGCGGCGATCATGCTGACGAACCCGAACACCTGCGGCCTGTTCGAGCCGCAGATCGTCGAGATTGCGCAGGCGCTGCACGAGGTCGGGGCGTATTTCTACTGCGACGGCGCGAACTTCAACGCCATCGTCGGCAAGGTGCGGCCGGGCGACCTCGGCGTCGACGCCATGCACATCAACCTGCACAAGACCTTCTCGACGCCGCACGGCGGCGGTGGGCCGGGGGCGGGGCCAGTGGTGCTGTCCGAGCGCCTGGCACCGTACGCCCCGGTGCCGTTCGTTGTTCCCTCCCCCCTTGCGGGGGAGGACCGACTCGGCCGCAGGCCGAGCGAGGAGGGGGGTATGGCAGAAGGCACCGCCGGCGTTTCATCCGATGCGACCCCCACCCCTACCCCTCCCCGCAAGGGGGAGGGGAACGCGTTCGCCCTCATCGAGCACGCCCCCGACGCCGACGGCACCGCGCCGCTTGGCCGTATCACCGCCTTCCATGGCCAGATGGGCATGTATGTGCGGGCGCTCTCCTACATGATCTCACATGGTTCGGACGGCATGCGGCAGGCCTCCGAGGACGCGGTGCTCAACGCCAATTACGTGCGCGCCGGCCTTTCCGACCTCATGTCGCTGCCCTTCGGTGACAAGCCGTGCATGCACGAGGTGCTGTTCGACGATGCGTGGCTGAAAGACACCGGCGTCACCACGCTCGACTTCGCCAAGGCGATGATCGACGAGGGCTATCATCCGATGACGATGTATTTCCCGCTCGTCGTGCACGGCGCCATGCTGATCGAGCCGACGGAGTCGGAATCGAAGGCCTCGCTCGACCTCTTCGTCGCGGCGCTGCGCGACCTCGCCATGGCGGCAAAGCGCGGCGACGCCGAGCGCTTCTCGGGCGCGCCCTATCACGCGCCGCGCCGGCGCCTCGACGAGACCCGCGCCGCCCGTCAGCCGATCCTCAAATGGGCGCCGCCGAAGCCGCTCGCCGAAGCGGCCGAGTAGCCTCAGTTCTTCGTCGCGCGCGCCGCCTCGACGCTCGCCTGGCGCTCTTCGCGGACTTGGTCCGAGAGCCGCTGCGCCATCAGCACCAGGCGCTCGGCGACGGCGTCCTTGCCGTGGACCTCAACCCAGCCGGCGAGCCCGACCGTGAGCATGGTCTCGAACACGGCCTCCGGCCGGAAGCCGCGCTGGACGAGGTCGACGCCGGCTTTCTGCCAGTGCTGCTGCAGCTGCTCGCGGATCTCGGGCAGGTCGTCGATCATCTCAAGGGGCTCCGGCGCGGCCCGTCATATGAGCCTTCGGGCGCCGGAAGCAAACGCCTCCGGCTCAGCCGATCTGCGAGCCCGCCGCCGCCCGGCGCGCCCGCCGTGCCGGCGCAAGCTCGTGCAGGAGCGCCGCGAGCTCGGCGATGCCGGGCTCGATGCGGTCCGACGAGATCGACGAGAATCCGAGCCGCAGCGTATTCAGCGGCGGCCTCTCGCCGGCGAAGAAAACGTCTCCGGGCTCGATCAGCACGCCACGGTCCCGGGCGCGCTCGGCGAACTCGCGGGTGTCGAGCCAGGGCGGCCCCTCGAGCCAGAAGGCCGAGCAGCCGGCCGCCGCCGAGCAGGAGAGCTCGGGCAAGTGGCGGTCGAGCGCGCGCTTCAGGACCTGGGCGCGATCGCGGTGGATGTGGCCGAGGCGCCGTCCGAGCGCCTCGTGATGGCCGAGCGACAGGAACAGCGCCGCCGTGCGCTGGTTGTTGGCCGGCGGGTGGCGGAGCATCAGGCGGCGCAGCGCGCGTGCCTCGCTGATGAGCTCCGGCGGGCCGACGAGGAATCCGAGGCGCAGCCCCGGCGCGAGAATCTTGGAGAGGCTGCCGACGTAGAGGACGCGGCCGGCGCGATCGAGGCTCCTCAGCGCCGGCGCCGGCACCTCGGCGAAGCCCGAATGGGTCTCGTAGTCGTCCTCGATGATGATGGTGTCCTGCGCCGCAGCCGCCGCCAGGATCTCCTCGCGGCGGCAAAGCGGCATCGTCGCGGAGGTCGGGCATTGGTAGCTCGGCGTGACGAACAGGTAATCGCAGCCCGAAAGCTCCTTCCCCGGTACGGCGCCGAGGCCGTCCACCGGCAGGGGCCGCACGTGCCGGGTGCGCATCGAGAAGATGTTGCGTGCGTCGGGGTAGCCCGGGTCCTCCATCGCGACCGTCGTTCCGGAACCGACCAGCAGCGCGGCGAGGAGGAACAGCGCCTGCTGGGCGCCGATCGTGATCATCACCTCGGCGGGCGTCACCCAGACCCCGCGTCGCGGCAACAGGCGGCTGCGGATCTGCTCGACGAGGAGCGGGTCGTCGCCGTCGATCAGGTCTTGCGCCCAGCCCTTCAGCTCGGAGGCTCCGAGCGCCCGGCGCGAGCACTCCCGCCACTCCGCGACCGGAAACAACGCCGGATCGAACTGGCCGTAGAGGAAGGGGTAGGGATAGCGCTGCCAGTCCGGCGCCTTGACGATGTTGCGCTGCTCCGACGGGCGGACGACGAACCGCCGGCTCCAGTCGATCGCGGAACTCGCCGCTGCCGGCGTGACCGCGGGCTGCGGCCGCTCGATCTCGCGGCTTACGAAATAGCCGCGGCGCTCGCTCGATTCGAGAAAGCCCGCATCGACGAGGTGCTGGTAGGCGAGCACGACGGTGTTGCGCGCGATCCCGAGCTCCTCGGCGAGCTCGCGGCTCGATGGCAGCGCGGTTCCCGGCGAGAGGCGCCCGTCGAGAATTGCCGCGACCAGCATTTGCCGGATGCGGGCCTGGAGCGGCCCTTGGCCGCCTGGCGCCAACGCGAACAGCTGGCCCCACATGGCCCGATCGATCCGTCCGCTCATGACCCTCGCCATTCAACGTTGCGGACCCTATCGTTCGCTCCCGGCACGGGTTCGTCAACCGGCAAGCACCTCAGGTTGTGCCAATCGAATCCTCGATTCTGGCGCTATCGCGGCTCGGTAAATGTCGTAAAGTTCGCAATCCGGTTGTTTGAACCGGCGCCTGCGTATTGCCTGAGGAGTTTTTGGTCCATGACTTGCGCGATCATTCCGTTTGCGAAGCCGGCGCCGCTCGCAACCTCCAATCGCCATCGCAAAAACCGGGCCGCGGGCGTCCCCGTCGCAATCGCGAATCAGGCAAGCCCGCTCGAGGCTTCCGAAGGGTTGATCGCGCCCGCAGGACGGCGCCCTCCAACCCCAGCGCGTCGGCGTCTTGGACCAGATGATCCTGCCGGCGCGCGCGCGCCGGTGGCAGAGGAGCTTGTACGGCTCGCACCGGAGGGCTTCGGCCATGCCGTCCTCGTCGGCTCGCATGCCGACGCCATCGATCTCGCCGCCGGACTTTGCCGCGCCTATCATCGGGCTCGCGGCGAGCCTGAACGGACCGGCATTGTCGCTCGCGACGGCGACGGCGCCGCCCTCTCGCCGATCGCTCGCCTACGCCACACCGGACTGTCCAAAAACCGCTTCACGCGCGGGCAGCCGGCGGAAGGCAAGACGCGCGCCGAGGATCTCAGGCGCGCGGTGTCGCGTTCCGGCGCCAGGATCGCGGCCTGCCTCGTCGAGCCGCTCGCCGTCAACGCCGGCGTGCTGGTGCCGCCGCAGGGCTATCTCGATGACCTTCGTGCGATCTGCGACGCGAACGGGCTTCTGCTCGCATTCGACGAAGCCGCGGGGTTCGGGCACACCGGCACGGCCTTCGCGGGCCAGAGTCTCGGGGTTGTTCCCGACGTTATCGTGCTCGGCGCCGCGATCGCCAACGGCGCGCATTCGTGTGGCGCCGTCCTCCTCCGAAGCGAAATCGGCGCGACGATCATGAGGTCGCCGGAGGTCGCGCCGATCCTGCGCGGCGGCGCCGCGCCGCCGCTCGAGGCCAGCGCCGCGGTCGCCACGACGCTCGATCTGTTTCGGCGCGAACGGCTGTTCGCGCGTGCCGCACGGCTCGCTCCGGTGTTCCTCGATGCCGTATTCTCGTTGAGCGACCTTGGCGTGATCGCCGACATCCGCGGCTACGGCATGCTGGCGGCCATCGATTTCGTGCCGACCCGCAGTGCCGGCGTTCGCGGGCGCGAGATGCAGGCGCGGCTCGAGGCCGCGGGAATAGGCGTCGAGATCCGCGGCGACACTGCGATCCTCGCGCCGGCGCTCACGATCGAGGAGCGGCAGATCACGCGGATGGCCGCGGTTCTGCGCGAGGTGCTGTCGTGGCCGAACCTCGCGGCGCAAGCGCGGCGCCGGCTCGCTCGGCCGGCGAGCGCCGAGTTCCTCCGACAGGGTCAGGCGATTCGATAGCGTGCGACGGCGGCCTCGTCCCAGGCGAGGCCGCTGCCCGGCCGGTCCGCCACGACCGCAAAGCCGTCCTCGATCGCGAGCGGCTCCTGCAGGATCGCGCTCGCCCAGTCGACATATTCGAGGAAATGGCAGGTCGGCGACGCGGCGAGGAGATGGGCGCTTACCTCCGGAAAGAGATGCGACGACATCTCGATCCCCCGGGCGGCGGCGAGGCCGGCGGCCTGGATCCAGCCGGTGACGCCGCCGATCCGGGCAAGATCGGGCATGACGTAATCGCAGGCGCCGGCATCGAGCGCCGCCGCCATTGCCTCCGGGCCGTCGAAGTTCTCGCCGATCTGCAACGGCAGATCGAGATCGCGGGCGATGATCGCGTTGCCGGCGTAGTCGTCGTGGCGGATCGGCTCCTCGAGCCAGGTCACGCCTTCGCGCTCGAGCGCCCGGCCGCGGCGCAGGGCTTCCGCGACGGTGAGCGCCTGGTTGTAATCGACCATGATCGCGATCGCCTCGGGGAGGCGCTTGCGGACGGCCCGCGCGACCGCGATGTCCTCCGCGAGGGTCGCATAGCCGAGCCGCAGCTTCACCGCCCTGAAGCCCGGCGCGACGAGCTTCTCGGCCTCGTCCGCGGTCTTCTCCGGTCCCATGAGCCCGAGGCCGTTGCTGTTGTTGGCCGGAATGCGGCGCGGCGCCGCGCCAAGCAGCGTCGCGAGCGGCAGCCCGGCGGCGATCGCGAGCGCGTCCCACAGCGCCGAGTCGAGCGCCGACAGCGCCATGCGCACGACGCCCGTGACGCCGATCAGTGCAAAGCGCCGCTGCAGCGTCGGGCCGAGCGCAATCGGCGCAACGGCCTCGCCTTTCACCATCGCAACGGCATCGTGCAGGACCTCCGCCATCGCCCTGGCGCCGCTGTGCCGATAGGCGAAGAGATAGGCCCGGCCGGTGACGCCCTCTTCCGTGTCGAGGTCGATCAGGAGGAGGGGTGCGGCGCGGATCGTCGCGGCGCTAGTGCCGAGCGCGTAGCGCATCGGCACCTCGACCGGCGTCGTGCGAACGCCGCGGATGGTGAGGCTCGCCACGCTCAGGCGGCCTTCCGGCCGTCGGCGTGGAGCGCCAGGATGTCGGCGACGGCGCGGTTGAGCGGCGTCGGCACCCCGACCTTCGCGCCGAGCTCCGCAACGCCGCCGGAGAGCCATGGCACTTCGAGCCGGTTGCCGCGCTCGAAGTCGTGATGCATCGACGAGGTCATCTCGGCGGGAAGGCCGTCGGCGTGGGCGAGCCGCTTGTCGGCAAGCTCGGGGTCGAGGCCGACCCCGTGCGCGCGCCCGACTGCCACCACCTCGCGCATAAGGTCGCGGAGGAAGGCACGGGTCCGCGGATTGTCGCGGATCGGGCCGATGGTCGTGCGCATGGTGGTGGTCGTGCCCGAGAGGCCGACCAGGAAGACGAACTTCTCCCAGATCTCGCGGCGGA
>Ga0136846_1237655_pt1 | contig 12139 bp, 12 predicted proteins | sample HopSoiMetagenom2_FD_96841 | JGI IMG/M metagenome (GOLD analysis project Ga0136846, IMG submission 96841) | Grasslands soil microbial communities from Hopland, California, USA - 2 Assembly 2016 (version 4) | ecosystem: Environmental > Terrestrial > Soil > Grasslands | place: USA: Hopland...
ACGCTGGCGGAAGCCACCCGATCCATCGGCAAGCCGGGATTGCGCCGCCGGCTCTTCAAGGCGCTCGCCCGCGCCGATCTCTCCCCGCGCGAAGCCCCGCTCTGGACGCTGTTCTTCCGCGCCATCGGCAGCCGGCGCATCGATCGGTAGCCAAGGTCACCCCGCAGCGGCGATCAAATCGCTCTCCGCAAGCCGTTCCACGCAGTCGAGCGCGGCCATGGGCTCCGGCCTGCCCATCACACACTTGCGCGCGGCTTCTCGCGCCGACGCGAACCGCAGCGCCGCGGGGAGCGCCTCCTTCTCTTCCTGCACCAACTTGCGCATGGCCTGATATCCCGACGCGAGCGCGCGCAGCGCCGCCAGGGGCCGCGCCGCCTGCACCATCCACCCGGCGGCCGTCTCTGCCAGGTCGAGCACCAGCGCCGCCGAGCACGACATCGCGGAGGGCAACACGGCGCTGCAGCGCTCGCCGATGAAGAGCGCGCATGTCGGCCGCACGCCGCCGTGCACCGCCCCCGACGGCAGCGGCGGCAGCCCCGCGGTGGCGATGGGCTCCAGCCGATCCCGTTCCTTGCCCGGCTGCATGCGCGAAAGCAGCGCCCGGAAGTCGAGGCAGTCCGCCACCGAGGCGGGGTGCGTCTCCCCCAGGTGGTGGAGTCGCGCCAGGAGGCGCCCCACCTCCATCAACTGCGGCGCGCTGGCGGCTGCGGGAGCCAGCTCCTCGCCTGCGGGCACCGAGTAGCACGCGGCCGCGGCGCGACCGTCGAGCATGGCGATCAGCGAACCGCCGCGCGCGCGGCGCGGGCGCGGCGACGGATAGCGGGACTCGGCCAGCAGATCGAACAGCGTGGCCTCGAAGGCCAGCGCCAGCGCGCCGGCGGTCTGGATGAGCAGGAAGCGGCCGGCGGGAGCGTAGACCTTGCAGGCGTCGGTTCCGGGCGCGAACGCGGAAAGCTCATCGATGCGCTGGGGGGCAGCGGGCAGCTCGAATTCCTGCAGCGCCTGCGCGCGCAGCGACATGCACAATCTCTATCAGACCATTAGACGCCGCAGAAGAGGGGGTCGTCCAGATGACCGATATCGCATCGCCCGGCAATGCTTCACCATGGCCTGGCAATGATTCATTCCCGCCGTGCAATGGTCTGCTGCATCGGGCTCCTTTCCTGTGGAGGCGATCCGCCGCGTGCGCCCGGCGGAAGCCCCTTCTCGCTCTCGCTGGCGGGTAGCGCGAGCGTCAAATTGCACCCCGGCGAGACGCGTCCCCTGCACGTCATCCTCACCGAGGACCAGGTGGGCCCGGTGGCAGGCGCGCGGATTCATTTCCGATTCCAGGAAGGCGAGGCCGCGGACGGCAGGCTGGACGCGGCCGACGCGGTCACCGACGGCGCCGGCGTCGCCGCGGTCCAGATCACCGCCGGTCCCGATCCGGGCGGCGCGCCCTTCCACCTCGTGGCCAGCGCTGCCGATCTCGACGCCGGATCCGCAGGCTTCACCCTGGAGGTGGTGGGGACGCGGCGTCTGCTGCAGATCGTCCCCACCTCCGCCACCCGGGTCGCCACCGACGGAACCAGCGCCAACACCGTGGCGGGAGTCTCGAGCAGCATCGCGCTCCGGGTCCGCGAGCTCGACGTCGAGACCGGCAATCCGGTCGCATCCGACGCCATCGCCTTCTCGCTGCCACCCGCCGCCTCCGCCAAATGGAGTGGAACCACTTCGAGAACCGCCACCGCCGTCACCGGCCCGGGCGGGGAGGCGCAGGTCTTCCTCGTCACGGCGCGGGGAGCGGAAGGCCCGTGGCAGGCCGTGGCGCAGTCGCTCGCGGGAGGCTCGGCGGTCACCTTCAACGTCACGGTGCAGGGGGCGGGCAGCGCCACCTGCACCAGCAACGGCCAGTGCGGCCCCGGACAGGTGTGCGCCGGCAGCCCGCCGCACTGCCAGGACGGTGGCGGGGCAGACCCGCCTCCCGACTCCGGGTGCGACGTGGCCGCCTGCGGCGAGGACCAGTGCTGCGATGGGTCCAGCGGCGTCTGTCGCGATTCCTGCCCCCAGACGTGCGCGCCTGGGTTTCATTGCCAGGCCGGGCCGGTCTGCGGCGGCGGAGCCTGCGTCCTGGACGACGACGCTCCCGACCTCACCGGGCTCTGGCTCACGGCCCACGACTTCGACATCCAAGAGACGCTGCCCGAGGCGGCCCTGGATCTCTTCCAGGCGGTGCGGCTGATGGACCAGACGCTGCTCGGCAAGCTCACCATCCCCGGCCTGCCGGGCTGGGTGCAGTCGATCGTCAACTCCTTCCTCGGGCGCCTGCTGCGCCAGTACCTGCCGGGCTGGTTCCAGCTGCTCGTCCATCTCTCCGACGACTTCGCCACCGTGCTCTCGCACTTGAGGTCCGAGGGCTCCATGCGGCTGCGCCGCGGCGACGACGCCCTCCACCTGCGTGGCACCGAGACGTGGAACAGCCTGGTCTTCTATTGGCTGCCCCTCTGCGACGGCCAGATCCGCGGAGATCCCGCCTCGCCTCCCGAGTGCGCGCGCGTCGACCTCACCACCACGGACTCGCCCGATTTCCCCACCTGGGCCCCGCAGTGCAACGGACATCTGCTGCCTTCCATCTCGCCGCGGGTCTCGCCCTTCACCGCCACCCTGGTGCGCGCCGAAACAGGGTGGACCCTCCGCTTCGACCAGCGGCAGGCGCGCGTCCGCATGGACGAGCTGATGCCGGTGCTGGTCAACGCGCTCTTCGCGCTCACCACCTCCGGCCAGTACCAGTGCGTCGAGGAAGCCACCGACTGCCGCGGCGGCAACCCATGCATGGTCGATTGCGCCGGGCTGGCGCAGGACATCTCCACCGCCACCGACGGCATCGTGGGCGTCGGCCTGGCCGAGCCGATCTGCCAACGGGCGGTCACAGGCGTCGGCGTGGCGGTCACTGCGGCCATGGCCAAGGCCTGGCCCCCCGTCGACTCCGACCTGCTCGACTTCGGCGGCAGCGCCGCAATCGACGGCGACGCGCTGGACGGCACCTGGACGGGCGACTTCTTCTTCAAGCAGATCCATCCGCTGCCCGGGAGCTTCCATGCCTCGCGCGCCCCGTAGGTTGCGCGGATGAATCGCTACCGCTGCGGCGCCTTTGGCACTTCTTGGCCGGCCTCGGGGGGGCCGAAGAGGTCGTTCACCCGGGAGAGGAGGGACTGCGCCTGGGCGGCCAGCGCTGCATCGGGGGAGGCTCCTGCCGTGCGGAGCTGCTCCTCGAACAGCGCCCGGTCCTGCGCCTTCACCGCGACCGCGCGGGCCAGCACGATGCGGTTGCGGGCATCCTGCGGGGCCCGGGCGATGGCGGCGTCGAGATGCTTGCGGGCCTTGTCCAGATCCCCGCCGGCGTAGGCGGGCAGCCCCGCGTAGAGCGCCCCGATCTCGCGGTCCGGCCCGGCTCCGTCCAGGTCAGGCGCCAGTTGCGCCACGCGCGCGAACGATGCCATCAGCTGCCCGCGGCGCTCGATCAGGGGGGTGAACCCCTGCATGCGTGCCCACTCGGCAGTGCAGACAGATTCCAGGTACAACGCCTCCGCGCCTTGGGCGCCGATCAGCGCGCCGGCCTCGGCCACGTCGGTGGAGGCCGCTGCCGCCGGATACTCCGCAGCCCACGACCGGCGGGCGTCGGCCGCACAGGCCTGCGCATCGGCGGCCACCGCGGCCGCGTCCAAGTCAGGTCGCTGCTCTGCTCGCGCGATGCGCAGCCGGCGGCCGCGGGCGGCGCCCAGCAGCGGCGCGGCGGGCTGGGGATTGGCCAGCGCCTGTTCCTCCCAGAGCGAGATGGCGCGGTCCAGCGCAGCCGGATCGGAGTCGCGCTGCTCCCACGCTGCCTGCGCCGGATCGGGCCGCGCCCCGGCGTCGGCCGGGCTCGCAGGCGTTCCTCCATCGCGCGCTGTCGCTGCCGCCGGAGGCGCCGGCCGCGTCCCCGAGTGACAGGCCGCGGCCGCGCCCAATGCCGCGGCCAGCAGCGCCCGCTTCACTTCTTCTTCGGAGACTTCGCAGGCGGGGCCGGCTTGTGCGGCCCGGCCGGCAGGGTAGAGGTGGATCCCTGCAGCGCGAAGAGCAGCCCGCCTGTGTCGCCGCCGCCGTTCTGCGGAGACTCATACAGCTCGCAGGTGGCCTGGCCGCGCAGCACCAGCTCGCCCTTCTGGTTCTCCGCCCACAGCTCGACGTCGGCGTAGCAGGCGCCGCCCTCCCTGCGCAGCTCGGCGATGCGCCCGTGGCAGGTCAGCTCGTCGTTGGGCCAGACGATCTTGACGAAGCGGGCCGACAGCTTGCGCACGTGCCCGCGCCGCAGCCAGGCGGTGAGCAGCTGGCCCACGAACGCCATCGCCAGCATGCCCGGAGCGAACAGGCCGGGGAACCCCACCGCGTGGGCATACGGCTCGTCCAGGTGAAGCCGGTTGAAGTCGCCCGACGAGGCCGCGTAGCGGACGATCTGCACGCGATCGATGGCCGGCTTGGTCAGCGGCGGTAGATCGTCGCCCACCCGCAGCTCGCTCCAGTAGAAGCTGCGCGCCAGCGACTGCTTGGGCTGCTGCACCTGCTTGGGCGCCGTCAGCGCCGGCATGTGCGCCGGCGGCGGCGACGATTTCTTGGCTGCAGGCGGCGAGGATTTCTTCACCGGAGGAAGAGGCTTGCTGGCCACTTTGGCGGTCGGGAAGCGAGTCACCTTGGCCAGCTTCGCTTTTGACTTGCGAGGCGCGGACTTGGTCACGGGCTTGGACGCGGGCCGCGAGAGTTTCTTGGCGGCGTTGCGGCTACTCATGGATCTCTCCCTGGGCGTGCTTGGGCGCCATGCGGACGACCCAAAGCTGGCGCGAGCGGTAGACGAGCGAGCCGTCGTCGTCCCGGCCCTCGTCCTCGATGATCACGACGTCGGTGGGCCCGCTGGGCGTGGCGCGCTGCTCGATGCCGGCCACCTTGCTGCGCACCGTCAGCCGGTCGCCGGCGACGATGGGCCGCGCGTATTCGAAGCTCTGCTCGGCCTGGAGCAGGTGCTTGCCGGGCGAGAGCATCAGCCCCTCGCGCAGATCGCTGCCGGCGCGCAGCGTGGTGGGAAAGGTGGGCGGTGCCACCACCGATCGGTAACCCGCGGCCCGCGCCGCCGCCTCCTCGAAATAGATCGGGTTCGTCTCGCCGATGGCCTCGGCGAAGCGGCGGATGGCGCCCTTCTCTACTTCGTTGACGGCGGGCTTTGCTTGCCGGCCTGCTGCGCTGCGATCGACCATGGTGTCTTCCCCTATCTGCCAGCCGGCAGATCCAGAACGCTGATCAGCCCCGGCTCCGATCCGACCACCAGCGGGGCGGCATGGACCACCGTCCAGGCGGTTGCCTTGTCGCCCGGTGTCCCGCCGGGAATGAGCACGCGGATACCGGGATCGCCCTCGAGCTCGATCTCGTCGCGCGGCTCCGGAGCGCCCAGCGCGATGGTGAGGTCCAGGTTCGCCACTTCCCTGCCGTCGTGGAAGGCGCGCGCCACCTGCTGGATGCCTACGATGCCGCCCTTGGGCACGCGGAAACCGTCGCCCTGCATGTCCTCGTCGGCCTCGACCGGATCGATGGACTCGTCCACCTCGTCCACTTCCAGCCCCACGCCCAGCGCCGCCAGGGCCGCCGACTCCATCAGGCCCACGTGCCCCAGCGCGCCCTCGTCCACGCCGCGGTCGAACTCCTCCTCGTTCATGCCCGCGCCGGTCTTGAGCTGCAGCTGCTTGCGGCGCGTGCGCGAGTCGACCACGCGGGTGACGCGCACGCGGTCGACGCGCCCGCACACAGCGCCGAGCGTGGCGGGAAGGCGATCCATCACGAAGCCCGGATTCACGCCCGTGCCCAGAATCGCCAGCTTGCGCTTCTGCGCCAGGCGATCCAGCCGCTCGGCGATCTCGGGATGGCGCAGCCACGGATACGACAGCTCCTCGCAGGTGGAGACGACCGAAATGCCCGCGGTCAGCGCCTGCGCCAGCTCTCCCTCGACGTTGTTGAGCCGGCTGCCGGTGGCGTGCAGGAGGATGCCGCCCTGCGCCTTGCGCATCTCGGCGGCGGCGTCGGAGCCGATGATCACATCCGGCGCCGGCGCGTCTACAACATCCGACAATTTGCGACCCACGCGCGCGGGATCGAGATCGATGGCGGCGACGATCTCCAGCTCCGCCTTCTGCAGAGCGCAGCGGGCGATGCCGCGGCCGATGGCCCCGAGGCCCATCAATGCGACCTTGATCGGCAACGCCGTCTCCTCGCCGCCCGCATTCGCAAATTTGTACAAAATGCGGAGTCGGAAAGCGTTATAGCCCGCGCCTCTCCAGTGGGACAAGCAAAAGCCGGCTGCTTGCCCCTCGTACGATCGGTGTGATTACAGACACTTGCCGCGCTGCGTCAGCAAGCCTTGCAAGGGTTTAGCCTTTGCGGCGCGCCCCATAGGACTGCAGCAGCGTAGCGACGTTGGGATCCATCCAGTTCCGGGGGCCCACGAACTTCAACCGCAGCTTGCCGTCCTTGTCGATCAGGTAGCTTTCCGGCAGCTTGCTCGTCCCGTAAGTCCTTGAAATCTTGGCGCCTTCATCCAGGGCCACGCGGAAAGTGATCTTGGAGCCGGCGAGGAACTTCTCGATCGGCTCCCATCCGTCATCCACGCTGACGGTCACCACTTCGAAGCTCTGCGGGTCGAACGCCTGGGCCAGCTTGGAGAGGCTGGGCATCTCGTCGCGGCAGGGCGGGCACCAGGTGGCCCAGAAGTTCACCAGCACCGGCTTGCCGCGCAACGCGCTCAAATCCACCTCGCCGCCGCCGCGCGCAGGCAGCTTGAAGTCGAGCGCCGCGGCGCCGTCCAGCGGGTCGGCTTCCATGGCGTTGCGCGCGCGATCGGCGGTACCGCCGAAGTGCTGCACGGCCTTGGAGATGCCCACCGCTGCGACGGCGACCAGCGCGAAGGCGACGAACGCCTCCTTGAGCCAGCGCGGCACCACCCAGGTGCGCTTCTGGTCGAGAGGAATGCCGGAGTAAGCCTTGCTCATGAGGACAGCCTTTCCTTCAACGCCAGGACGTCCACCCGGTGTTTGAACGCCCGCTTGCCGTCGATCTCGATCACCGGGATGTCGTGCTTGTGGTCTTCATAGAGATCGCCCGACCACCCGATGTCGACCTCGCGGAACCCGAACGCCAGCTCGCGGCGCAGCACGAGAATGGCCGCTTTGGCCTTCTCGCACAAGGAACAACCTTCGCGCGTGTACAGCACCAACTCGTGCATCAGCCGTGCTTCTTGCGCCGCCGGTAATGCCGCACCCGCGCCACCGGCGGGTCGCCCAGCGGCCCGCCCACCAGATAAGCTTTGAGCGCCTCGCGGGCGATGTACGGAGCGTGGATGCGCCACTTCATTCCGTTCACCACCACCGCGGCCACGGCGATCTTCGGATCGTCGGCGGGCGCGAACCCCACGAACCAGGAGTAGTCCTTGAACGGCCCCTTGTGGTCGCTGAGCGAGCCGGTCTTGCCCGCCACCTCGATGTCGCCCAGCACCATGTGGTGCCGGTCGCGGAAGCTGGGGGCGGCGGTGCCCTGGCTGACGGTCAGCTTCATCATGTCGCGCAGGGTGCCGGCCGTCTCCGGGTTGAGCAGCCGCATCGACCCGGTGGGATCCACTGCCTTGCCGTCCACCTCGTCGACCAGCGACGGCTCCATGGCCAGGCCGCCGTTGCCCACCGCTGAAGCGATCAGCGCCGCGTGCATGGGCGAGAGCTTCACCTGCCCGAACCCGGCCGCGCTCTTGGCGAAGTCGAGGCCGTTGTCGGGGATGTTGGCGGAGGACTGCTCCACCGGCTGATCGAAGATGGGCCGGTTGAAGAGGAACCGCTCGGCCTCCTTGCGCAGGTCGTCGCCGTCCAGGTGCTTCACCGCCATCTTGGCGAAGACCACGTTGGCGCTCTTGGCCAGCGCCATGCTCAGCGACAGGCAACGGCGATCCACGCGCGGCTTGTCCTCGAGCAGCTTGCTGACGATGCCGTGCATGCCGCCGTGGTAGCAGGTCTCCACGTTGGGGTTGACGCCCTTCTCCAACAGGGCGGCGCCGGTGATGATCTTGAAGACCGAGGCGGCGGGATAGAGGGGCCTCGTGGCCTTGCCGTCTCCGGTCTCGGCGATGGCCAGCACCTTGCCGGTCTTCGGATCCAGCGCCACCACCGCCGCGCCCACCGGCTTGTACATGCGCAGGAGCTTTTCCATCGCACCCTGGAGGTGCGGATCCACGGTGAGGCGCACCTTCTTGCCGTCGGCGGTGGTCGCGACGTAGGCGCCGTTCTCCAGCTTCGCCTTTTTCCAGAGCGCGAAACCCGCCGGATGGTCGACGTGCTGCACCACCGCGTTGGCGGCCGCCGCGGGAACTTCCTTCACCTGCGCGGGCTGTGCCGGAGTGCCGCCGTCCATCTCGGCCGCGGCCTCGTCCAGCGCATCGGCCAGATCGCTGGCGTTCAGATGGTCCGGCTCGCCCGCCTGGTCGGACAAGCGGCTCTCCTCTGCGTCGATGGCGGGCGGAGTCTCACCCGGACCCGGCCGCGGCTCTTGCTGGCCGCGGGCGGCGAAGCAGAGGCCTGCCACGGCGGCGGCGGCGACGATGAGGACGGGGCGGAAGCGGAGGCGGCGCAAGTTGTCGTTCACTGGGTTCCCATCGTACCGGGACAAAACCGCGCCGCAACTTCACGGTTGACGGATCGGTCCGCTGGATCAACCTTCGGCCCGCGTGGTCCCTTCCCCATCCGAGGCGAAGCCTTCCTTTTTCTCCGCGCTGGTCACGGACTTCCACCCGCGCCAGTTGGTCACGGTCGTCTTGCTGCTGGTGTTCGCCACGCTCCTGACCCGCGTGCTGAACCTGGGCTTCAAGCGAGTCCACGAGCGCCATCGCGGCCGTGGCACGCTCTTGCCGGAGACCGCCACGCAGCTGGCTCTCAGCCGGCGCCTGCTCAACTTCATGGTCTGGTTCACTTGCTGCGCCATCGGCCTGGCGCAGTTTCCCGACCTGCGCGTACTCTCCACCGGCCTGCTCGCCTCGGCAGGGGTCTCGGGGCTGATCGTCGGCTTCGCCGCGCGCAGCACGCTCGGCAACGCCATCGCCGGCCTGACCATCTCCATCACCCAGCCCATCCGCATCGGCGACGACGTGGAGCTGAAGGGCGACCGCGGAATCGTCGAGGACATCCACTTCACCTACACCGTGCTGCGCCTGGGCGACGGGCGCCGGCTGATCATCCCCAACGACACGCTGGCCAGCGAGGTGGTCAAGAACGCCACGCTGGGCGGCGTCACCCGGGTGGCGCGCGCCGAGGTGCTGGTGCCGCCGGCCGGCGCGCCGGAGACGGTCCGCGCAGCGCTCATCGCCCTGGCCCACGGCTACGAGCACCTCGACCGGGCGGCGGGGGAGCCGGAGGTGTATTTCGTGCGCGTGGACGAGCGCGGCACGCTGCTGCGCCTGGTGGCGACCTGCACCGACACGACGGCAGCGGAGGGGCTGGTGCAGCGGGCGCTGGGCAGGGCCGCGGCGGTGGTCTTCCGCAAGGCCATGTAAGAGGGAATATCGAGGCAATCCCGAACGTTCCGTGCTAGCTTCCGCCCGCTTTTTTCGTCGAAGGGGACATTCACGTGAAGAACGTCTGGAACATCGCTCTGGCGGCCTGCATCGGCGTACTCATCGGCTTTGTCTTCGGCAAACAGGTCGGCGGAAAAGGCGGCACTCCGCTGCGTCTCGCGCAGGCGGCGGCAGTCCCCACGCCGGCAGCCGCCGTCGCGCCGCAGGGCTCCGAGACCATCTACAAGGTCGCGCTGGGCGACGCCCCCCAGAAGGGCGACGCGGAAGCCAGGGTCACCATCGTCGAGTGGAGCGACTTCCAGTGCCCCTACTGCGGGCGGGTGATCGATACCCTCAAGCAGGTCGAGAAGAGCTACGGCTCCGACGTCCGCTTCGTCTTCAAGCACAACCCGCTGCCCATGCATCCGGACGCGCCGTATGCCGCCAAGGCGGCCGTCGCCGCGCAGAAGCAGGGCAAGTTCTGGCAGATGCACGACAAGCTCTTCGAGGCCAACAACACGCGCCAGCCCGACTCGCTCAAGCAGGAGAAGGTCGATCAGATGGCGCGCGACATCGGCCTCGACATGGAGCGCTACCAGCGCGACGTGAACGCGCCGGAGACCGCGCAGGTCATTCGCGACGACTCGGCGCAGGCGCTGAAGCTGGGCGCCAACGGGACGCCGGCGTTCTTCATCGACGGCGCGAAGATCTCCGGCGCCCTGCCCTTCGAGTCGTTCAAGGCGGTCATCGACGCGCAGATGAGGCGCGCCAACGCCGCGCTGACCGCGGGGGTGGCGAAGAAGGACCTGTACGAGAGTCTGGTCAAGGACGGCCAGAGCGGCCCGCCCGCCGCGCCGCCCCAGGCCGCGCCGCAGGCCACCGTGCGCAACGTGGATCCGGGAGAGGGTCCCGCCATCGGCGGCAAGAAGCCCAAGGTCACCATCGTCGAGTGGTCGGACTTCCAGTGCCCGTTCTGCGGGCGCGTGGAGCCCACGCTCAAGCAGATCCTCACGACCTACAAGGACGACGTGCGCATCGTCTGGCGCAACGAGCCGCTCAGCTTCCACCCCAACGCGATGCCCGCCGCCAAGGCGGCCATGGCCGCCGCGAAGCAGGGCAACGACAAGTTCTGGAAGATGCACGATCTGATGTTCGCCAACCAGAGCGCGCTCTCCGAGGCGAAGTACGAGGAGTGGGCCAAGGAGATCGGCCTCAACCTGCCCAAGTGGAAGGCCGACAAGGAGTCGCCCGAGGTCATCGCCGCCATCACCAAGGACAGCGCCTATGGCACGCAGATGGGCGCGGACGGGACGCCCTCGTTCTTCATCAACGGCAAGTTCATCTCCGGCGCCATGCCCTTCGAGACCTTCAAGCCGGTGATCGACGAGCAGATCCGCAAGGCCGACGAGCTGCTCAAGAAGGGCATCAAGCACGAGAAGCTCTACCAGACGCTGGTGGACGACAACGTGAAGGGCGCCGGAACCACCGCGCAGGCGGCGGCGCCGGGCGAGGAGCAGAAGTTCGAAGTGCAGGCCGGGGGCTCGCCGGCGATGGGCGCGAAGAACGCGCCGGTCACCATCGTGGAGTGGTCGGACTTCCAGTGCCCCTTCTGCGGGCGCGTCGAGCCGACGCTCAAGCAGGTCATGACCAGCTACGGGAACAAGGTTCGCATCGTGTGGAAGAACCAGCCGCTCAGCTTCCACCCCAACGCCATGCCGGCCGCAGAGGCCGCCATGGCCGCGTACGAGCAGGGGAACGACAAGTTCTGGGCCATGCACGGCAAGCTGTTCGAGAAGCAGAACGAGCTCTCGCCGGCCTACTACGAGCAGGCGGCGCGCGAGATCGGCCTGGACATGGCCAAGTGGAAGGCTTCAGTCGCGTCGCACAAGGCGCAGGCCAGCATCCAGGCCGACATGGCGGCCGGCAACGCGGTGGGCGCCAACGGCACGCCCACCTTCTTCATCAACGGCCGCAAGCTGGTCGGGGCCATGCCCTTCGAGTCCTTCAAGCAGATCATCGACGCCGAGTTGGCCTCGAAGGTCGCCAAGAAGTAGCTTCGGGCCGTGGCGAGCATCCCGCCGCCCCTGAGCGGCAAGGCATGGCGGATCCGGCCGCTCAAGCGCGGCGATCGCGAGGTGGTGTTCCGCATCCTCGCGGACGACGGCTGGCAGGTGCCCGGGAACGACCAGGAGGGGGTGCTCTCCTGGATCGTGCAGCACCCCGAGATGGAGAGCATGGTCGCGCACGACGCGCTCTCCTACGGGCGCGTCTTCGGCGTCATCACCATGTCGCACCGGCCGCAGCTCAAGCTGGGCGGGCGGGTGGCCTCTATCGACCTCTTCGTGGTGGCGAAGGAGCACCGGCACAAGGGCATCGGGCACGACCTGGTCTCCCAGGCGATGCGGCGCGCGCAGGCGTTGGGATGCAAGCGGGTGGAGATGCTCTTGTCCGAGACCCGCGACGAGCGGCACCCGTTCTTCGAGAGCTACGGCTTCGTGAACAACGGGCACGACCTCTTCATCTGCCCGGTCCCACCCCTGGCGAAGAAGTAGC
>Ga0136846_1240635_pt1 | contig 12139 bp, 6 predicted proteins | sample HopSoiMetagenom2_FD_96841 | JGI IMG/M metagenome (GOLD analysis project Ga0136846, IMG submission 96841) | Grasslands soil microbial communities from Hopland, California, USA - 2 Assembly 2016 (version 4) | ecosystem: Environmental > Terrestrial > Soil > Grasslands | place: USA: Hopland...
CCGTAGCGGCGATTGTTCGGCTGCGGGCCGCCCTGCGGGAGGCCGACGACGATGAAGTCCCCTCCCGTGGGGATCGTCCGGGACCGCTCGACCCGGATCCGCGCCCGGCCCGAGGGCGGCGCGCCACGCAAGGAGTTGCGGACGGCGCCGCGCGTCAGCGAGGCGGCCGCCGCCCGCGCGCTCGTCTGCGGCCCGGCGGCGGGCACGAGCAGCCCGACGGCCGCGCGCGGCGCAAGGCTGCGCAGATCGTGCGCCTGCAGCCCGGGCACCACCACGACGCGAAGGGCCTGCGCGTGCGCGTTCCCCGCGAAGGCAGCCGCGCAGAGACCTAGGATTGCGCCGACGCGGATGATCCGCGAACCGTACAAGGCTGGCGCGCCCTCTCCGGGCGCGTCGCGGCCGACGCAGCCGGGCCCCTGACATGACCACCTACGCCGCACCTCCAATGGCAGCCAACCGGCTCGAGCCGGTGCTGTCCGCGCTGCTCGCGACGGTCGCCGCGACGGTTGTCGTCCTCGCCGGGCCGACGGGCGGCGACGTGCCGGCGCACCTCTACCGCACCCTCCTCGTCCACCAGAACGTCTACCTCTGGGACAACCTCTGGTTCGCGGGCCAGTACCCGCTCGTGTCGTACAGCCTCCTCTACTACCCCGTCGCGGCGGCGATCGGGAACCTGACCGTGGTCGTCGCGTCCGTCGTGGGCGCTGCCGTTCTCTTCCAGCGGATCTGCACGCGCGAGTGGGGCGCCCCCGCGGTGTGGCCGTCGCGCGCGTTCGCGGTGCTCGCCGCCGGGCCGATCTTCACCGGCACCTACAGCTACGCCGCAGGCTTCGCGATGCTGCTCGCGACGATCGCCGCGCTGCAGTCCGGGCGGATCCCGCTCGCGATCGGCTGCGGCGCCCTCACGCTCGGCTTCAGCCCGCTCGCCTTCATGTTCCTCGTGATCGCGCTTGCCGCCGTCGCGGTCTCGCGCCGTGAGGTCAACCGGCGGGCCGTGCTCTTCTGCGCCGGTCTCACGGTCGCCGCCGGCGTGCAGCTCGCCGCGCTGCGCCTCTTCCCGATGGGCGGCCGCTACCCGTTCCGCGGCATCGAGCTTGCCACGGTGCTCGTCGTGGCGGGCCTCGGCGTCATCGTCGCGCTCAGCGCACCGCGTGGCGGCATCCTCGGCGCCCTCTTCGGCTTCTGGCTCCTGGCCTCGGTCGCGCTCTTCATCATCCCGGAGCCGGTCGGCGAGAACGTCACGCGCCTGCGCTCTGTGGTCTTCCCGCTGATGCTTCTGACGGTGCTCGTGGCGCGCTTCCGGCCGCGTGGCATCGCGCTCGTCGCGCTCGTCCTCGCGCTCGTCTACAACGTCGTCCCGTACGCGAACGCCGTGGCGAACCGGACGAAGGACTCGCGCGCCTCGGCAGCCGTGTTCTGGGCGCCTGCGCTGCACTTCCTGCACCAGCACCGCGGCGGCGCCTTCCGGGTTGAGGTCGTCCCGACCTCCGACCACTGGGAGGCCTGGTACATCCCGCGCGCCGGCCTCCCGCTCGCCCGCGGCTGGTACCGCCAGCTCGATCTGTCCGAGAACAGCGCGCTCTACCGCGACCCGCTCTCGCCAGCGGGGTATCGCCACTGGCTCCGGCGCATGGCCGTGCGCTATGTCCTGCTCCCGTCCGTCCCCCTCGGCAAGAAGGGAGCCGACCGCGAGGCGCTGCTGCTGCGCCGCGGGACGCCCGGCCTCCGGCTTGCCTACCACTCGGCCGACTGGCGGATCTACGAGGTGCGCGACCCGCTCCCGATCCTGCGGGGTCCGGGGCGTGTGCACGTCGGAGCGTTCACGCACGACCGCATCGCAGCGCGTGTGACCGAGCCGGGCACCTACCGGCTGGCGGTGCGCTACATGCCCTACTGGGACGTGAAGCGGGGAGCCGTGTGTGTCGCGCGGGCGCGGAACGGCATGACCGACCTCCGCGTCCGGCGGCCGGGCCGCCTGCTCCTCGCCGCCGACGACGGGCCGACGGCGCTCGTGCGGTCGGCGTTCGGCGACACCGACGGCGACTGCCGCTGACGCCGGCGTGCACGGCGCGATCGCAGCGGGCCACCCGCTGACGGCGGAGGCGGGCGCGCGCGCCCTCGAGGCCGGCGGGAGCGCCGTCGACGCCTGCCTCGCCGCGGCGTTCACATCGTGGGTGGCCGAGAGCCCGCTCACCGGACCGGGCGGCGGCGGCTTCATGCTCGTCCACACGGCCAGGGACAGCGCCACGCGGCTGCTCGACTTCTTCGTGGCCGTGCCCGGACTGGGGCTTCGCGCAGACGAGGCGGCCACGCCGATGGAAGAGGTCGACGTCGAGTTCACCGGCGGTGGCGGCGGCGGACACCAGGTGTTCCGCATCGGCGCGCCGTCGTGCGCCGTGCCGGGCGCGGTCGCCGGCCTCGAGGAGGCGCACGCCCGTTTCGGGACGCTGCCGTGGGCCGAGCTGATCGCCCCGGCCGCCGCGCTCGCGCGCGTCGGAGTCGAGCTGACCGCCGGGCAGGCGTACCTGCACGCGATCCTCGACTCGATTCTCAACGCCCATTCGGAAGGGCGTGTCATCTTCGCGCCGGAGGGGCACCGGCTCTCGACCGGTGACCGCCTGCTCATGCCGGACCTCGCGGACACGCTCGACACGCTGGCGCGGGACGGCGCCGCCGCGCTCTACGACGGCCCGCTCGGGCAGCGGCTCGTCGACCACGTCCGCGCGGGCGGCGGCAGGATCACCCGCGACGACCTGCGCGCCTACCGCGTCGTCCGCCGCCGCCCGGTGAGCGTTGCCTTCGACGGGCACGAGTTCCTGTCCAACCCGCCGCCGTCGTCCGGTGGGATCCTGATCGCGTACGGGCTCAAGCTGCTCGACCGCCTGCCGCCGCGCCGGGCAGGCACGGCGGCCGCGATGGCGGAGCTCGTCGAGATCCTGCGCGAGCAGGCGCGGGCGCGGCAGGCGTGGCGCGCGTCCGACCTCTACCGCGGCGGGCTGCGCGACACCATGCTCGGCGAGCGCGCGCTCGCCGCCGCACTGGGCCGGATCGGCAGCGCGCCCGCCGTCGCGGAGCCGCCGGCCGCGCGCGGCACGACGCACATCTCGGCCGTTGACCGCGTGGGCAACGCCGCCTCGCTCACGATCTCGACCGGCTCGGGGTCGGGGGTCGTCGTACCGGGCACGGGGATCCAGCTCAACAACATGCTCGGCGAGTACGACCTGAACGTGACGGGCGCGCGGCCGGGAACCCGGCTCACGAGCATGATGGCGCCCTCCATCGTCGTCGGCCCGACGGGGCCGCGGCTCGTCGTCGGCAGCGCGGGATCGCTGCGCCTGCGCGGCGCAATTCTCCAGGTCGTCGTCAACGTCGTCCGGCACGGCATGTCCGTCGAGGACGCGATCGCCTCGCCGCGGCTCCACGTGGACGAGGAGCACGTGCATCTCGAGGGCGGCGCCGACCCTGCCGAGGCGGACGCGCTCGAGGCGGCCGGCTACGACCTCGTCCGCTGGCGTCGCCGCAACCTCTTCTTCGGCGGCGCGGCCGCGGTCGAGCGCCGGCCCGACGGCGAGCTGCACGCCGCCGGCGACCCGCGCCGCGGCGGCCACGGCGTCGTCGTCTAGCGCGTGCCTGTGTACTGGAACGCGCCGATGTCCGGCTCGGGGCTGCGCGGGTGCCCGGTGATGTCGACTTGCGGGGCGAAGCCCCGGTCCGCGCGGCCGAGCAGGAAGGCCGAATAGCGGGTCGGGCGGCCCTCCGGCCCGAAGACCTCGCCGCCGATCGTGTCGGTCTTCGAGCAGCCCTCGCCCTGCAGGATCAGGTTGCTCACCGACGCTCGCACCTCGCTGCAGACCTGGTTCGGATCCTCGAGCACGGCGATCACGTTGTTGGCGAGGATCGGCCTGGCGCGGAGCGGCACGGCGCCGTACTGGTTCGTCATCCGGATCGAACCGAGGTAGCCGTCGATGCGGCGCGCGCCGGTCAGGACGGTGTTGTTGACGATGCGCACGCCGCGCGGCACGTGCTTCGTCTGGGCGCTGCCGATGACCATCGCGACGCGGGCCTCGTACCCCGGCACGCGCGGGTCTGTCCCGAGGAAGAGGTTGTTCACGATCCGGATCCGGCGCATCCGGTTGGTGACGTACAGCTGGGCGGCGCCCTTCTTGTAGACGCCGAAGACGTTGTCGCGTACGTCAAGGCCCACGCCGCCGAAGAGCTGGACAAGATCCTGGTGGCCGCAGCGGTAGGCGCCCATGTGGCACGGCAGCGTGCGCGCGAAGTGGTTGCGGTAGAGCGCAAGGTTGTGGCCGAAGCGCCCGTTGATGAAGTCGCAGCCGCGGCAGTCGTGGAACGTGCTGTCGGAGACGGTCAGGTTGGTGACCTCCCAGAGCAGGATGCAGTTGACCATGTGCGGCGACCGGTCGCCGCAATGCGTGAACTCGCTGTGCCGGACGGTGATGCGGTTGGAGATCGGGAGCTGGAGCGTGGCCGCGTAGCGCGTCCCGGCCGCCGAGAACTTCACGTCGTGGATGTCGATGCGGCTCGACTGGAGCGACTGGATCCGCGCGTCGTGCGAGATCGGCGAGACGGTCAGCGGCCCGATCGACACGCGGCGGGTGCCGCGCAGGAGGATCTGCTCGACGTGCGTGCGCCGGCTGCCGACGATGCGCAGCTGGTGCCAGCCGCGCGGGCCGATCTCGAGGCCGCGGAACCAGGTCGGCGCCAGCTTGATCGTGCCGCCCGAGAGCCGCAGCCGCTTCACGGCAGCCGCGAACTGCGCGTCGGTGCGCACGTGGATGGTCAGCGGCCCGTGCGCGCCCACCTGCCCGACGGGCAGCAGGCATGCGGCGGCCGCGAGCCCGAGCACAAGCAGGGTCGTCCGCCTCATTCTCCCGCGGCGACTTTAAACGGGTTCCGGGCGGCCTGTAGCGGCGGCCAGGGACGGCGGTAGAGTCGTCCGCGTGAGCGGCGCCTTCGCAGAGATCTCGGCGAGCTTCTTCAAGCCCGCCGTCAACGACCTCGTGCCCTACGAGCCGGGCAAGCCGGTCGAGGAGGTGCAGCGCGAGCTCGGGCTCGCTCGCGTCGTGAAGCTCGCCTCGAACGAGGGGCCGTTCGGGCCGTTCCCCGCGGCGGCCGAGGCGATCGAGCGGTGCATCCGCGAGCTAAACCGGTACCCGGACGGCGGCATCTACCGCCTGCGCGCCTCCCTCGCGGAGCGCCTCGGCGTGCGGTTCGAAGAGGTCACGGTCGGGGCGGGCTCGGACGGTCTCGTCGACTGCCTGACCCAGGCAGTGCTCGACCCGGGCGACGAGATCGTCTGCGGCTGGCCCTCATTCCCGAGCTACGTCATCGACGCCCGCAAGGTCGGCGCCGTGCCGTGCACGGTGCCGCTTCGCGATGGGCGCTATGACCTCGAGGCGATGCTCGAGGCGGTGGGGCCGCGCACCAAGATCGCCTACCTCTGCCACCCGAACAACCCGACGGGGACGATGAACACGCGTGCCGAGCTCGACGCCTGGTTCGAGCGCGTCCCCGAGCACGTCCTGACCGTGATCGACCAGGCGTACCTCGAGTACGTCGACGATGCCGACTACCCCGATGGGATCGAGGAGTACGTCAAGAAGGGGCGGAAGGCGCTCGTGCTGCGAACCTTCTCCAAGATCTACGGCCTCGCCGGCCTGCGCGTCGGCTACGGCGTCGGCCCCGCGGATCTGACGGCCGCGATCGGCAAGGTGCGCCGCGCGTTCGACGTGACCACGCCGGCCCAGGAGGCCGCGCTCGCGAGCCTGGACGACCCCGGCGAGCTCGCGCGCCGGCGCGCCGAGAACATCGCCAACCGCCCGGCGGTCGAGGAGGCGCTCCGCACGAACGGCCTGGAGCCCGTCGGGCCTGCCGTCGGCAACTTCGTCTTCGCCGACGTCGGTTCAGACGCGCGCCCCCTCTTCGAGGCGCTGCTCCGCGAAGGCGTGATCGTGCGGCCCGCGGGCGGCTTCGGCGCGCCCGGCGCGATCCGCGTCAGCGTCGGCACCGCCGACGAGAACGCGATCTTCGCCGACGCGCTCGGGCGCGTCATCGCTACGACGTGCGTCTAGGGCAGACGTCGGCGTAGGCGCGGCCGCCGAGGAAGTCGGCCCACTCGGCGCGCGTCAGCTGCCGCCCCGCAAGCGTGCACGCCCGGGCCTGCCACGCGCGCGGATCGACGTTCCAGATCGTCCCGGTGCCGGAGCCCAGCGTGCCGAGGAGCTGCTTGCCGTCCGGGAAGAACGAGACCGATCCGCCGTCCGCGCCGCTCGGCAGCGGCGCGCCGATCAGCTTCCGCGTCGCGACGTTCCAGAGGCGGACGTTGCCGTCGAACTCGGCGGTCGCGAGGGCGCGCCCGTCGGGCGAGAAGGCCAGTGAGGTGACGCCGCCGTTGTGGGCGACCAGCGGCGTGCCGACACGGGTGCCACGGACCGGATCCCACAGCACGACCGTCCCGGTGTTGTCGCCGACCGCGACGAGCTTCCCGTCCGGAGAGAAGGCGACCGTGTATGCCGCGACGGCGCCCGTCAGGAAACGAAGCGCATGCTTCGTGCGAACGTCCCAGATCGTTGCCGTCCCGTTGAGGCTCGCCGCCGCAACCAGCTTGCCGTCGCGGCTGAAGTCGACGTCGTCGGGCGTGCCCTGGGTGGGCAGGATGCTGGTTGCCCCGCTGTGGAGGTCGACGAGCTTGACGTCATTCTCGGCCTCGCCGACGGCCAGCGTTCGCCCATCGGGGCTGAAGGCGACATCCGTGGAGCCGTGCGGGCCCAGGCGAACCGACCTCCTCTGGACGCCGGTTCGGACGTTCCAGATGACGGCGTGGTGCGCCCCGGTCGCCGCGACGAGCGCGCCGTCGCGGCTGAACGCGACGGCGTTGACGTCGCCGGTCGGCCCCGTGAGTATCCGCCCGGTCGGCGTGCGCGAGCGCGGGTCGAGGAGCGAGATCTTGCCGGCCGCGGGCGAGACCGCGACGAGGGAGCCGTCGGGGTCGACCGCGGACGCGTTCGACGCATCGTCGGGCCCATACCGGAAGCGCCGCCCGAGCCGGCGTTGGCCGCCAGCGTCCCACGCGATCACGCTGCCGTCGGAGCTCGCGGTGTAGAGCGTCCTGCCGTCGGGGCTGAACACCGCGGCGATGACCGCGCCGGAATGGCCGGTGAAGGTGTCGCGGAGCTCGCCCCTGCGAACGTTCCACGTAGCCACCGTGCCGGTGTCCGTTGTCGTCGCGAGCAGTGCGCCGTCGGGTGCGAAGGCAACGGCGTCGATGCCGCCGCCGGCGCGCCCGGCGAAGTGGCGCGTGCTTCCCGTGCCGAGATCGAGGAGCGTGACGCTCCCGTCCGCGTGGCCGAAGGCGGCTTCGTCGCCGGCCGGTGATACGGCGGCCGCGCCGCCCACCGGAAAGGCCCGCACCCGTTTTAGCGTTCGCGCGTCGAGGACCACCGAGCTGCCGGGGCCCGTCGAGACCAGCAGGCCGCGGGCGTCGCGGGTGTAGCCGGCGAGCCGCCCTTCCGGGATCGGGGCCGAGCTGGCCAGCTCTGCCCCTGAGCCTCGGCTGCGGAGAACGATCGTCTCCGGCCTCGGCTGCTCGAACCCGCCCGCCGGCTCACCCGTTGCCACCGTGCGGCCGTCGGGCGCGAACGCGACGTCGGCCGTGAACTGGGACCCACTCGACGCGAAGGGGAGCGCCCGGCGCGTTGTGACCGAGACGAGATCGACCGTCGCCGCGGAGCCGTCCGACCCGCCGACGGCAAGCGTCCGCCCGTCCGGGCTGAACGCCAGGCCGCGCAGGGGCCCGTCGATGCCGCCCATGAGCGCGATCTGGCTGTTGCCGGGAACGGGCTTGCCGACGCGCTGCAGCGTCCGGGCATCGAAGAGCACGACCGCGCCGTCGTCCCCGCGCACCGCCAGGAGCCGGCCGTCCGGGCTGAGTGCGGCGTCGATCAGGCTGTCGCTCCCCTGGCGGGCGATCCGGATTGCCGCCGGGCTGCGCAGCAGGTCGGCGAGCAGGTTGCTCTGCGTCGTCGCCGAGTCGTGAAGGTTGGTGCCCTCACGCGCGAGCAGCAGCGAGCGGTCGAGCTCGGGGTCGACGAGCGCCTGGGCTCCGAGCCGCTCGGCGACTGCGTCCGTCGCCTGCCGGCGCGCCGACGCGCGCGCGACCAGGGCGACGGCGCCCGCGCCCACTGCGAGCACCAGCAGCAGAAGCGCTACGGCAAGGAGCGCGCGCAGGCGCCGGTTCGCGCGCGCGAACGCCGCCTGGCTTTCCGCAAGGAATTCGCGCTCCACCCGGTTGAGACCGGCGTCGGCGCCGACTGCGTCGGCCCACTCCGCCGTGGCGGCGAGGCGGGCGCCGCGGTAGAGCTCCCCCGCATCCCGGCCCGAGCCCTCCCAGTCGGAGGCCGCACGCGCCAGGTGCCCGTGCAGGCGCCGGCCCTGAGCGTCCTCCTCGAGCCACTCGGCCAGCCGCGGCCAGCGCTCGAGGAGGGCCTCATGGACGAGTTCGACCTGGTCGCCGCTCGCGACGAGCAGTCGCCGGGCGACGAGTGCCTCGAGGACGCGCGCCACGCGCTCGTCGTCGGCGTCGAGCTCGTCGCGCGTCGCCCGGCGCCTGACGAACGGCACACCGTCGCCTCCGGCGACGAGCCGGACGAGGATGCGGCGCGCGGCATTTTGGTCGTCCTCGTCCAGCGAGCGGAACGCCGCTTCGGCATGCCGTCCGACGGCCCCGCGGACGCCGCCCGAGCGTTCGTACGCGCCCAGCCCGAGGGTCTCTCCGTCGCGGTCGCGCCAGAGGTCGAGGAGGGCGGTCGAGAGGAGCGGGAGCCCTCCGGTCTCGCCGCCGACGTCATCCACGAGCGCGTCCACGAGCGCCGGCTCGACGTCGAGGCCCGTACGCGCAGCCGGCCCCTCGATGGCCCGCCGGAGCTCGCCCGTCGTCATCGGGCCGAGCAGGACGTGGTTCGGCCCGACGAGGTCCGCGAGCGCCACGTACGGCGCCAGCCGCCCGAAGAAGTCGGCGCGCAGCGCGAGCAGCACGACGGCGCGGCGCTCAGGGTCCCAGGCTGCGTCCACGAGCACGTCGACGAGCTCACGCCGCTCCTCCTCGGGCACGGACGCGGCGAACAGCTCCTCGAACTGGTCGACCGCGAGGACCACGCGGCCGCCCTGGGGTACCCGTTCGACCGCCGCTGCGACCGTCGCCGCGGGATGCTCCCCCGGCCGGACAATCACCGCCTGGCCGTCGAGCGCCGGGACCAGGCCTGCGCGCAGCAGCGACGACTTGCCGCTCCCCGAGGGCCCAACGATCGCGAGCAGCGAGCTCTCGCCGAGCCGGGCAACGAGCTCGTCGACCAGGCGCTCGCGCCCGAAGAAGAACTCCGCGTCGTCGGCCTCGAACGGCGCCAGCCCCTTGAACGGGCAGACGTCGGGTCGTGGTGCAGCGCGATGCGGGCCGCCGTTGGCGGCCAGCTCGAGCGCCGCGTCCTGGACGAGGATCGCCCGCTCGAGCTGCTGAAGCTGCACGCCCGGCTCGAGCCCGAGCTCCTCGTTGAGGAGCTCCCGCGTACGGCGGTACACCTCGAGCCCTTCGGCCTGGCGCCCGGAGCGGTACAGGGCGAGCATCAGCTGCGCGCGAACGCCCTCGCGGAAGGGATGCTCGTCGGCCAGCGCCTCCAGCTCGGCCACCAGCGCGACGTGCCTGCCGAGGGCCAGATCGGCGTCGAGCCGGTTCTCGAGCGCCGCGAGCCGCACCTCCTCGAGCCGCTCGACGTCGACCCGGGCGAACGGCTCGAGCTCCAGGTCGGCGAGGGGGCGGCCGCTCCACAGCGCCTCGGCCGCGCGGAGCGCCGCCGCCGCCGTCCCCGCGTCGCCGGCGGCGAGCGCCTCCCGGCCCTCCGCGACGTGCACCTCGAAGCGGTCGAGGTCGAGCTCGCCGGGCTCGACCCGGAGGAGGTAGCCCGGTGCCCGGGCGACGAGGCGCGGCTCGTCGGCCGCGCCGGGCATCAGCACCTTCCGCAGCCGCGAGACCTGGTTGCGGAGCGCGTGGTCGGCGGAGTTGACGCCGAGATCGACGAAGAGCTCGCCGACGAGGGTGTCGCGCGAGACGACCCGGTTCGCGCTCAGGAGCAGCAGCGCGAGGAGCGCCCGCTGCTTGGGGCCGCCTACCGGCACCGGTGCGCCGTCGATGCGGACGGCAAGCGGGCCGAGGATCCGGAACTCGAGTCGATGTGCCGCCATGGGCCTGCGCGGAGTGTCCCCGGACAGAGGGACTGGTTTCAAGGGGGTAAGACCGGCCTGGGACACGTTTGGGACATCGCTCCGCGACCGTCGGCGCATGCTGTACGCAGCGAAATGCTTCTGGCCCGGCGTCACGGAGGAGACAGTCCGTGAGGCCGCGACACGCGCCGGAAGCGCGACCGGGCGGCGGCCACAGGCCGCGTTCCGCGGCGCTCTCTTCCTCCCGCACGACGAGCTCGTCCTGTGCCTCTTCGAGGCGTCCACAGGGACGGCGGTGAAGCGTGCAAGCGAGCAGGCGGGGATGCCGTGCGAGCGCGTCATCGAGACGGTCTGGGTCTCGCCCCGAGAGGAGTGAGGAGATGCGTATGACGAGATGGCCGGCGGTCGCGCTCGCGATCGCCGCACTGGTGGTGGTATTTCCGGCCGCGGGCGCCGCGAGGCGAGCGGCTCAACGGCTCTGCGTCGGAGCGGGCAACGGCTGTTATGCGACGCTGCAGGACGCGCTCGACCACGCGTCGGACGGCGATCGCATCCAGCTCGGGCACGGCACGTTCGCCGGCGGCGTGACCGTTCTGAAGAGCGTGACGATCGAAGGCGCGGGCCCCGCGGAGACGATCATCAGCGGCGGCGGCCCCGTCGTCGCCATCGGTCAGTTCGGCGACCTGGATGCGGACAAGCGGACCGTGTCGATCACCGGCGTCACCATCACAGGCGGCGTCACCGGGGGCCTTCCCGGGCTGCCATTCATCGCACGGGGCGGCGGCATCGACATCCGGAGCGGCCCGAGCGGCACCGTCGGGGCGACGGTGACCATCCGCAACAGCGTCATCACCGGCAACCGGGTCGCGCCGCAGGCGACGATCGACTCCGGAGAGCCGTGTCCCGGCGGCGCCGACTGCCGGTTCGCCCTTGCGATCGGCGGCGGCATCGTCGACGTCGGCCGGCTGACCCTCATTCACAGCGTGGTCAGCGGCAACATGGCCGGCGGTCCCAACGCCAGCGAGGCCGCCGGAGGCGGCATCTGGACGGCGACGAACGGCGGCCCGGGCGCCTTGACCCTGATCGACTCGACCGTCGCCGGCAACACGGCGAGCGTGGTGGCGCCTAACGGCCGCTTCGCGCAGGGCGGCGGCGTCCACGTGCAGGACGGCGAGGCACTCGTCGTTCGTGACAGCGCGATCAGCGGCAACACCGCCAGCGTCAGGAACACGTTCGGACCGGGCGTCGACATGTTCGCCGGGTTCGGCGGCCTGCATACCGGCGGCTCCGGCACGGCCGTGATCGAGAACACGCGGATCACGGGCAACGTGGCATCGGCCGACGACCCGAACGCGCCGATCGGCGTGGCCGACGCCGCGCTCGGCATCGGCATCAGCGACTTCTGCGCCTGCGGGGAAACGCTCGACCTGAAGGGCAGCGTGATCCGCCGCAACCACACGATCCTGCACGCGGCCTCGAGCGACAACGGCCCGAGCGGCGGCGTCGTCGAGATCGACGGTCAGGCGACCGTCACCGACACCGAGATCAGCGACAACACGACGTCGTTCGACAACGACGGCTCCGCGTGGGCGTTCGGAACGTTCTTCACGATCGACTACGACGCCGGCGCGATCGTCGTGAGGAACAGCGCGATCCGCGACAACACCGTGACCGTCCGTGCGCGGAGCGGGCCGGCGACGATCTGGGGCGCCGGCATCATGAACGCGGGCCCCCTCGAGCTGCACGGCGTGGACGTCAGCCGTAACGCGGGGTGGGCGTTCGGCGACAGCGGCGTGGCCCAGGGCGGCGGCATCTGGAACGGCCGTCCGTTCGATCCCGGCGATCCGGCGCCGCAGCTGACGCTCGACCACACGCGCGTCACGCGGAACACGCTGTTCGGCTCGCC
>Ga0136846_1209689_pt1 | contig 12135 bp, 10 predicted proteins | sample HopSoiMetagenom2_FD_96841 | JGI IMG/M metagenome (GOLD analysis project Ga0136846, IMG submission 96841) | Grasslands soil microbial communities from Hopland, California, USA - 2 Assembly 2016 (version 4) | ecosystem: Environmental > Terrestrial > Soil > Grasslands | place: USA: Hopland...
GACGGAGTCGGGCTCGCTCAAGTACATCAGCGCGAGCTTCAGCGGCCAGACGGGGAGCCTCACCTACAAGCGCGCGCTCGCCATCACCGTGCCCGTGCGCGACGTCGCCCAGCAGAAGGCCGCCGTACGCTTCTCCGTGCAGACGGGCGCGGGCCCGCGCTACTACCAGGGGCGCTGGGACGGCCAGAAGCTCTCGGGCACGCTCTCGACCGATCCCGGGGGCAAGGCGCTCGTGGGCACTTTCGAGCTCACGCCCGGCTAGGCCACGGTCCGGCCGCGCTCAGAGCGCGGGCAACGCTTTCCGCGCCTCGCGGTCGGGGTCGTTCCTCACCTCGGAGGTGTCGCCGAGGACCATCGTCTCTCCACTGGCCGTCGTGTACCGCGGCCAGGAGGGAAGGCCGCCTCCGTCTGGGTTGCCGGTCCGCATGAACTGCAGCAGGGAACCCGCCATCCGCGCGGCCAGCCGCCTCGGGCGCGCCCCGCCGCCGGTGTGGCTCAGCATGAGGTCCGTGTTGTCGAACCAGAAGCAGATGTCGAGGCAGTGGAACGCGCGCGCACGGCCGTCGAAGAGCGGCGGCCGCCATCCGAACCAGGCGACGTAGACGGGCGCCGGCTGCTTCGACTTGGCGTCGGCGAGGGCGACCGCGCTCTGACGGTTCGCGCTGACCAGCGACCAGATCTCGACCGGCTTCCGGCCGGGAAAGGCGCGCGCGTAGGCGGCGACGACATCGGCGGCCTTGTCCCCGAACCCGGGACCGAAGCCGGCCCGGACCTTCACCTTCTCCACGACCTCGGGGAGCGTGATGTTCTCGAGGGAGGCGTCGGCCCAGCTCGGCGACTGCTCGTCGACGGTGGAGCAGATGAGCATGGGCACGCCGGCCGCCGTCGGAGCCGCCTCCGGAACGTAGGGGTCCTGAGGCAGGACCACTCCGTCCACGACGGGGTTGAACCCGCGGCGCAGGCCTCCTCCCGGCCCCAGCTCCTGGCTCAGCTTCTGCGCGGCGCGCGTGGCCGCGGCCAGGTACTCCTTCCAGGGCATGGCCTGGAGCTTGTCGATCTCGGACGCGGTGATTCCGGCCTCGGCCAGCACGTAACCTCCGAGCTTCTCGCTCGTGGCCTTCTCGCCCATGCGCAGCGCGGCCCCGCTCTCCACCACCGCCTTGTGGAAGAGGCCCTTGGCGGAGGGCATCGCGGTGAGCGTGCAGACCTTGGCCCCGCCGCCGGACTGTCCCATGATCGTGACGTTGCCGGGGTCGCCGCCGAAGCCGGCGATGTTGTCGCGCACCCATTCCAGCGCGGCCACGAGGTCGAGCATGCCCACGTTGCCGGAGACGGCGAAGGGCGCGCCCGCGGCCCCGGCCAGGTCGCAGTAGCCGAGCGCTCCGAGCCGGTGGTTGACGGAGACGAAGACCACGTCTCCGCGCCGGGCCAGGTTCTCGCCGTTGTAGCCGTCCTGTTCGATGCCGTTGCCGGCGACGAACCCGCCGCCGTGGATCCAGAAGAGCACCGGCCGCTTCTTCCCGTCGGCCAGGGCGGGCGTGAACACGTTCAGCCGGAGACAGTCCTCGCTGACGTCGTCGTAGTTCCAGTGGTCGCGGAAGGACACGAGCCCGTTCGCGTAGCGGTTGTCCATGTTCTGGGGGGCGCTGTTGCCCCACCAGAGCGCGGTGCGCACGCCCGTCCAGGGCTTGGGCTTCTGGGGAGGCAGGAACCGGTTCGCGCCCGCGGTGTCCGCGCCGTAGGGGATGCCCAGGAAATAGTGGATGCCGCGCAGCACATACCCGCGCACCCTCCCGCACTGCGTGTCGGCGACGGCAATGTTCTCGCCCACCTGCAGGACGGGCGCGTCCGCGTCCCGGTCCGCGTTCACGGGATCGGCCGGAGCGGCCGCGGACGCGCCGCGGCCCAGGGCCAGGCCGGCGGCGCCGGTGGCCATCGTCTGGAAGAAACGCCTTCGATCGGGTTTCATGGGCAGATCCTCCGCGGCCGCCAGGCGACCGTGCGGATCCTACCCCACCCGTCCGGTGTCGCGTCCGTCTAGGCGATCGTGACGTCCTTGCAGAGGTACACGTCCTGGATCGCGTTGAGCAGCCGCGCGCCCTCCGCCATCGGGCGCTGGAAGGCCTTGCGTCCGGAGATGAGGCCCATCCCGCCCGCGCGCTTGTTGATCACCGCCGTGCGCACCGCCTCCTTGAGGTCGTTCTCGCCGGAGGAGGCGCCGCCGGAGTTGATGAGCCCGGCGCGGCCGAGGTAGCAGTTGGCCACCTGGTACCGCGTCCAGTCGATCGGGTTGTCGGGGGCGAGCTGCTCGTAGACCCGCTTGTCGATCTTGCCGTACGGGCTCTCCTTGGTGGACAGGGCGAGGTAGCCGCCGTTGTTTTCGGGCAGCTTCTGCTTGATGATGTCCGCCTGCAGCGTGGTCCCGAGGTGGTTGGCCTGGCCGGTCAGGTCGGCCGAGAGGTGGAAGTCCTTCTCCGCCGTCTTGAAGGCGGGGTTGCGCAGGTAGCACCACAGCACGGTGGCCAGGCCCAGCTCGTGGGCCTGCTGGAAGGCGAGCCCCACCTCCTGGATCTGGCGCGAGGACTCGTCGGAGCCGAAGTAGATCGTGGCCCCCACCGCCACCGCGCCCATGTCCTGGGCCTGCTTGACGCGCGCGAACAGGATCTGGTCGTAGCGGTTCGGGTAGGTCAGGAACTCGTTGTGGTTGATCTTCATCAGGAAGGGGATCCGGTGCGCGTAGCGGCGGGCGACCGCGCCGAGCACGCCCAGGGTGGAGGCCACGGCGTTGCAGCCGCCCTCGATCGCGAGCTTCACGATGTTCTCGGGATCGAAGTAGGCGGGGTTCTTGGCGAAGGACGCGCCCGCGGAGTGCTCGATGCCCTGGTCCACGGGCAGGATCGACACGTAGCCGGTGCCGGCGAGGCGACCGTGGGCGAGGATCTGCTGGAGCGAGCGCAGGACGGCCACCGGGCGGTCGGATGGCGAGAGGACGCGATCCACGAAATCCGGTCCGGGCAGGTGGAGCGTGTCCTTCGGGATGCCCTTGCAGCGGTGGTCGAGCAGCGCGCGCGCGTCGCCTCCGAGCAGGTCCTCGATCGCCTTGATGCCCACCGTCTCCGCCACGTTCGCCGTGCTCATGTGACTCCTTCTCCTCTAATTGACGCGCGCCGCCTTACGGCGCAGCTCCACGATACGGGCCCGGATCTGGTCCGCGTCGGCGGCCGCGGGGGCGGCGGCCAGGCAGGCCTCGAGGTCGCGGACGGCCATCGCGTAGCAGTCGAGGCCGGCCAGGACGAGGCCGCGGTCGCGGAGGTCCTCCGCCGATCCGGGATTGAGGACGACGAGCAGGTCCGCGGTGCGGAGCCCGCGCTCGAAGTCGCCCTCCTTGAAATAGATGGCCTTGAGGTTGCGCAGGATCCGCGACAGCAGAGCCCGTGGCGGGCAGGGCGTGAGCATATCCGCGGCCAGCCGCACGCGCCCACCGTAGATGCGGTCGAGCCTCTCCTGGCAGTGCTCGGCGGTGAGCACCAGCCCGCGGTTGAAGGGGTCCACGAGCACGTCGCCCTCGTCCGTCCGCACGCGGGCCACGAAGTGCCCGGGCAGCCCCACGCCCTCGACCCCGAGGCCGGCGCGCCGGCCCACCGCCATGTAAACGGTCGAGAGCGTGATCGGGATGCCGGTGCGGCGGTCGAGCACGTCGTTGAGGAAGCTGTTGCGGGGGTCGTAGTAGGCCTCGGTGTTGCCCCGGAACCCTTCCTCCTCGAAGAGGACGTGGTTGATGGCCGCCGCCGCTTCCGCCGGCGCCGCGGCCGCGGGCGGGCCGCTCAGCCGGCCGCGCAGCGCCGCCGCCATCGCGTCCAGGCGCTCGAGGTAGGGCTCGACCTCCAGGTGCGGGTACTCCTCGCAGGCCACGAGAAGGGAGGCGTGAGCGAGGTCCACCTCGTCCTCCGGCCGGGTGAAAAGGTCGATGAGCTGCCGCCGATGGGGCGACTCCGTCACGGGAAGGACCTCAGGACGGCCGTAGTATAACCCGCACTGGACAGGGCCGAGCCTTTTGAGGCATAAGGGTGCGGCAACAGGAGCCTCTACGACCCGGATCCCTCCAAGCCGGCTCGCTTTCATCGCCTCCGTCCTGGCGAGTCTCACCGCGATCGTGGTGGCCTGCACGAGCCATCGCAGCGGGGTGGCGGGGCCCTCCGGCAACGGGGGGACGCTCACCGCGAGCATCGGCGCGACCCCGTCGACCGGCCGCGCGCCCGTGGACGTCGTCTTCAGCTCCGACGTCCATGGCGGACAGGGCACCTACCGGTATCTCTGGAGCTTCGGCGACGGCCGCACCTCGACCGCGGCCAACCCGCACATCCAGTTCCCGAGCGGCGGGAGCTTCGACGTCACCCTGCAGGTCTCGTCCGACGACCAGACGGCCACCGCGGGTCCGCTCACCGTCCGCTTCGACTCCGACGTGATCCTCTCCTGCGCCGCCGATCCGATCGAGGCGGTGGCGCCGGTCACCGTGGCCTTCCGCGCCGACCCCCGCGGGGGCACGGGAGCGTTCACGTACCGGTGGGACTTCGGAGACGGCACCTCCTCCACCGCCGCCTCCCCCACGCACACGTACGCGATCCCGGGGACGTACCGCCAGGTCCTGACCGCGACCAGCGGCGGCTCGAGCGCGGTGTGCAACAACGTGGTGAGCGTCTACGGCGATTTCCGCCTGCTCTCGTGCAAGGCGACGCCCATGGACGGAACCGCGGTGCAGTTCCACGCCACGCCCAGCTTCTGCCTGTTCGACCGCTGCGCGTACGCCTGGGACTTCGGCGGGAGTGGCAGCGGATCGTCCGTCCTGACCGCGCGTCCCCTGTTCACCTACGCCGCGCCCGGTACCTACACCGCGAGCCTGACCGCCTCCACCGACGGCGGCAACCAGTCCGCGGCCTGCAAGGTGACCGTCACCGTCCCGTAAGCACGGACGGGTCGGCGGCAGGGGCGGCCGTTCGCGCCGCCGGGAACTCGAAGCGCTCCTCCACCGCCTGCCGGGTCGCGCCCTGCACGAGACCGTCCACGTCCAGCGCGGACTCGGCCTGCCGCACCTCCTCCAGGGTGGCGGCGGTGGCGGGGCTGCGGGGCACGAAGAGCTGACAGCAGTCCTGGTCGGGGAGCGTGCTCACCTCGAAGGTCCCGATGCGGCGGGCCTGGTCGGTGATCTCCTCCTTGTCCATGCCCACCAGCGGCCGCAGGATCGGCATGCGGGCGGCCTCGTCGATGACGACGATGTTGTCGAGGGTCTGGGAGGCGACTTGTCCGAGGCTCTCGCCCGTGACCAGGGCGCGCGCGTGATGGCGGGCGGCCAGCGCCTCCGCGATGCGGACCATGAACCGCCGGTAGAGCACCACGCGCAGGGGGGCGGGGCAGGAGGCCACGATCGTCTGCTGGACCTCGGCGAAGGGCACGAGGAGCAGGCGCGTGCGGAGCTGGTAGCGCGTGAGCACCTGCGCGAGATCGGTCACCTTGTCGATGGTGGTGTGGTCCTGCAGGGGAAAGGCGTGGAAGTGGATGGGGAGGACGGTGCAGCCGCGCTTCATCAGGCGCCAGGCCGCGACCGGCGAGTCGATGCCGCCGGAGAGCAGCGCGGCCACCCGCCCGGAGCTGCCTACCGGGAAGCCGCCCGCCCCCGGCTGCTTCTCGAACGAGAAGAGGATGCGGTCGTGCAGCACCTCGACGTGGATGGTGAGCCCGGGGTGCTCGAGGTCCACGCGCACGCCGGTGGCCACGTGGACGACCGCCCCCAGCTCGCGGTCGATCTCGGGCGACGTGCGCGGGAAGGCCTTGAACGACCGCCGCGAGGTGACGCGGAAGGACTCGAAGGCGCGGCCGGCCAGCGCGGCCACCACCGCCCGTCCCAGCGCCTCCATGTCCAGCGGCGCCTCGTGGGCGCGCGAGAAATTGGCCACCCCGAACAGTCCGGCCAGCCTCCGCTCCGCCTCTTCCCAGCGCACGTCGTCGGGCAGGCGGACGCGCAGGCGGCCGGCCAGGACCTCGACCCGGCCGCCGAGGTCGCCGAGCAGGCGGCGCGCGTTGGAGGCCAGCTTGTCGACGAAGAAGGGGCGGTTGCGGCCCTTGAGCGCGATCTCGTGGTAGCGCAGGACGACGTGCATCGCGATCATCATAGAGTGCGCCATAATCGAGCGCCATGGCGCGCGTCGAGTCGGTCTACCGCTTCTGTCCCCGGTGCGCGGGCACCCTGGCCTGGCGCGTCCTCAAGGACACCGAGCCCCCGCGTCTGGTCTGCGAGTCCTGCTCGTTCGTCTTCTACCTCGACCCGAAAGTGGCCGCCTGCACGATCTGCACGGTGGACGGCGGCATCGTCCTCCTCAAGCGCACGATCGAGCCGCGCATCGGGAAGTGGGTGTTCCCCGGCGGGTTCGTGGACCGCGGCGAGCAGGTGGCGGCGGCGGCGGTGCGGGAGACGCTCGAGGAATGCCGGCTGCGCGTGACCCTGACCGGCATCCTCGACGTGTACTCGTTCCCGGGCAGCGAGGTGGTGGTGGTGGTCTACGCCGCCGACGTCGTGGGCGGCAGCCTGGAAGCGGCGACGAGTGCGACGAGGCGCGGGCCTTCCCGCCGGAGACGATCCCCTGGGGAGACCTGGCCTTCGAGAGCACGCGGGCCGCCCTGCGCGACTACATCCACCGCTTCTACCCGCGCGTGCGGGTGCCCCGCTGAGAGTGGACACCGCCGCGGAGTTCGACCGCGCGCGCGTCCTGGCCGGGATCGGACGTACGGCGGAGGCGGTGACCCTGCTCGAGGGCGTCCTGGAGGCGGAGCCCACCCATCTGGGCGCGCTCGTCCTGCGCGCGAGCCTGCATGGCGAGGATCGCGAATGGCAGGAGGCGCTCGCCCTCAACGAGCGCGCCGCTCGCCTGTGGCCGCGCTCGGCGGCGGCGCTCAACGCGCTCGCGCGCTGCTTCCACGCGCTGGGCCGCGACGCAGAAGGAGTGGAGGTCGCGCGCGCGGCCCTGGCCGTGCTGGACGAGGGCGACAACGGCGCGCAGGCCGCCGCCGTCTACCTGACGCTGGTCTGGTGCCTGCGCGAGCTGCGCCGCTACAAGGAGGCGATCGCGGCGGCGGAGGAGGGCCTGGCCCGCATGCCGGACGCAGTGCTCGCGCAGTGGGCGAGCCAGGTCGAGGACGAGCTGGTGGCGGCGGAGCGGGAGAGGTGCTGAGCCCGCGCTTCCGGTTCCGCCACCTCGAGACCGTCCGCTTCCGCGACCTCGACGCGATCGGCCACGTCAACAACGCCGTGTTCCTGACCTACTTCGAGTCGGCCCGGCTCGCCTACTGGTTCCACACCACCCGGCGCGAGGGGCTGTCCGCGCTGGACATCGTCCTGGCCCGGGCGGAGGTGGATTACCGCTCGCCCCTCCAGTTCGGCGAGTCGATCGAGATCTCCGTCGGCTGCACGTCGATCGGGCGCTCGTCGTTCGTGCTGGAGTCGGACATGCACGAGCGCGGCAGCGGACGCCTGGTGGCGGAGTCGCGAAAGGTGCTCGTCTGCTACGACTATGCGGCCGGGCGATCGCGGCCGGTGCCGGACGAGCTGCGGCGGCTGATCCTGGCCCAGGATCCCGAAGCGGGATCCGCCTCCTCCACCTAGCCAGGCCTTCTGCCCGCACGGCCGCGCGGCCAGGGCGCCGTGACCTTTCCCCGCCATTCGGTCATCTCCTCCGCACTGGGCAATCGGCCCAACTCGATCCGTTCATCCCCGCCTGACTCATCGCGGCGGGGCCCTTGAGGAGAAGAGACATGAAGATAGCATCCAGGGTCACGGCTCTGGTCGCCGTGTCCGTCGTCGGGCTCTTGCCCGGCAGCACACCGGCTGCGGAAGCGCAGCCGAGCGACTGCACGGTGTCGCTGCAGGCGAGCGCGCCTTCTCCTCATCTGGTGGGGGAGCGGATCGTCTGGACGGCGACGGCGCTGAACTGCGGGACGGCTCCCGTCTACCGGTTCGACGCCGGGCCTCGAGCCGAGGGCACCGGGGGCAGGGGATCCGAGCCTCGGCGCGAGAGCCACCGATTCGCAGTGGTGCGGGACTTCAGCCTCGACAATTCCTTCGCCCGCGCACCGATGCAGGAAGGCACCTACCAGGTCAGGGTGACGGTCAAGGGCGGCTTCGACACGGCACAGGCGACGTCCACCGTCGTATCGGACGAGGTGACCTCGCGTGTGACGGGCGGAGACGCCGTGGTCACGCCGACCCTCAACCCGCTGGTGGCTCTCTACAGCGCACCGCCCTGCCGGCACGGAGAGATGCGTGTCCGGTTCCGCCGCGCCGACTCTCCTCCCGAAGCCCAGTGGACGCGCACCCACACGCTCGACTGTGAGCCCGGTGAGAGCCGGAACTTCGTCGTGGCGGGCATGCTGGCCCACACCACGTACGAAATGGTCGGCGACGGCGGCGGCAAAGACCATGCTGCCTCCGCCTCGCCCCTGCTCTTCACGACCGGGACCCCGCCCGCGGCATTGAGCATTCCAGCCTTCACCGTCCGTCAAGCCCCCGGTCCGAATGCCGACTCGAGTCGGAGCCTCATCTACCACAACCTCGCGTCACGCCCCGCCCCCAATCACGTCAACCTGCTCGCCACCGACCTGAGCGGGGGACTCGTGTGGTACTACGATCCGCTGGCGTCCGGGCTCGTCGGCATCGCTCAGCCCGGCAGCGCTCCCCTCCCAAAGGGCACCGTTCTGCTGGGTGGCCGCGACACCCATCGGACCCAGGGCCTGAACGTGTTGCGGGAGATCGACCTGGCCGGCAACCCGCTGCGCGAAACCAACATCGACGCCGTGAACGCGCAACTGAAGGCGAGAGGGTTGGAGATCATCTACGGCTTTCATCACGAGATCTCGCGCCTGCCCAGCGGGGACATCGTGACCCTCGGATGGACCCAGAGGACGATCGACGTGAACGGGACTCCCACACGCTATGCGGGCGACATGCTCATGGTGCTGGACGAGGACCTCCAGGTGGCCTGGGCGTGGGATGCCTTCGACCATCTGGATGTGACGCGGGCGCCCGTCCTCGGTGAGATCTGCACGGGCGCGCCCTGCCCGCTTCCAGGTGCGGTCGACTGGCTGCACGAGAACTCCGTCGGCTGGTCGGCGGCGGATGGGAACCTCCTGATCTCCGTACGCACCCAGGACTGGGTGATCAAGATCGATTACGCGCACGGCAAGGGTGATGGGCACGTGATCTGGCGGCTGGGGCAGGACGGGGACTTCGCCGTGATCTCTTCCGACCCGAGCCCGTGGTTCTCGCACCAGCACCATGCCCGCTATCAGGACGACTCGACGCTGCTGCTCTTCGACAACGGCAACACGCGAAGGGTGGGCGATCCGAGCGCGAACAGCCGCGGACAGCTCTGGCGGCTCGACGAGGAGGCCATGACGGCGACCCTGGTGGTCAACCTCGACGTGGGGAACATCTCCCCCGAGCTGGGGACGGCGGAGCGCATGCCGAACGGGAACTACGTGTTCGACTCGGGCTCCCAGGGAGGGGGGCAGTTCGGCCAGTCGATCGAGATGCTTCCCGACGGCACCAAGGTCTACGTCCAGGAAGTCGCCGCTCGCGACTACCGTTCGTTCCGCATGAGCAGCCTGTACAAGGGGGCCGGCCACTAGCCACTGCGACGTCCGGGGCGGGGAGCCGATGTCTCGGCTCCCGCCCCTTCACCCTGGTTTCCTGGCTCGATGAAGCCAAGGCCATGGGAGGCAAGGTTGACCCTCGCCGGGGGCGCGGGGTAGCATCCACCCGTATCCATTCTCAGCACCACGTGCCCGCCCCGAGCCGACCCGCGTGCAGTCGTCGCCCCTAGCGACCCGATGCAATCGCGGTTCACAACGACCAGTTGGAGCACGGTCCTGGCCGCACGCGAGGCCCCCTCGGAGCAGGCCCGCGAAGCCCTGGAGTCCCTGTGCCGCGCCTACTGGTACCCCCTCTACGCCTACGTCCGCCGCCAGGGAAACGACGCCGACGAGTCCGGGGACCTGACCCAGGCCTACTTCGCGGAGCTCATCGAGAAGGGCTATCTCGGAGACTACGATCCCTCGAGGGGACGATTCCGCGTCTTCCTGATGGCTTCGGTGAAGCACTTTCTCTCGAAACAACGCGAGAAGGCGCGGACCTGGAAGCGCGGCGGGCGCACGAAGACGATCTCGTTCGACGCCCAGGAGGTCGAGAGCCGCTACCGCCACGAGCCCGGGGACCGGCTGACGCCGGAGGAGATCTTCGAGCGCCGCTGGGCCCTCACCGCCCTCGAGAGCGCCCTCGCCAGACTGCGGACCGAGCAGCGCGAGGCGGGCCGGGGGCGGGAGTTCGAGCGGCTCGAAGGATTCCTGACCGGCCAGGAGGCCAGCGCCTCCTATTCCGAAGTGGCGGCAGAGCTCTCGACGTCGGCGGGGGCCATCAAGACGACGGTTCACCGCCTGCGGCAGCGATTCGGCCATCTGCTCCGCGGGGAGATCGCGGAGACGGTGGCGGGCCCGGAGGAGGTGGACGACGAGGTCAAGTACCTCCTCCGCGTCATCGCGCCGTGGGGTCCGCCGCCCTCCTGACCTCCGCCCTCGTGTGACCTTCCCAGGCCTTCCCGTCACCTCCTAGGCAGTGCTCAGACCCTCTGAACCCGAGGCCTGCCCGGATTGCGGGGCCGCTCTCGTCTCGGAGCCGGGAATTCCCGGTCTGTGCCCTCACTGCCTGCTGAGCCTGGCCCTCAAGGACTCGGACCCGCCCGCGGGAGCCGACCAGGTCGTCACGCTCGCCCTGCCCGCCGCCGGACGCATCCTGGGCGAGCGCTACCAGGTCCGGGAGACGCTGGGACGAGGCGGGATGGGGGAAGTGTTCCGCGCTTTCGACTTGAAGCTGCGTCTGGACGTGGCCTTGAAGGCGGTGCGGGCGGGGCTCCGGGAGAACGAGCGTGGACGGGACGCCTTGCGGGATGAGGTGCGCTCGGCCCGCACGGTCGTCTCGCCCAACGTCTGCCGCATCTTCGACCTGGTGGTAGAGGACGGCCAGGAGCTGGTGTCCATGGAGTACCTCGACGGCCACACCCTCACCGAGAGGCTGCGGGAACGAGGGCCGCTGCCACTCCGGGAGGCACGCGAGATCGCGTCCCAGTTCCTCTCCGGCCTCGAGGCCATCCACCAGGCGGGGCTGGTGCACCGGGACTTCAAGCCGGAGAACGTGATGGTCACGCGGGCGGGGCGGGTGGTCGTGATGGACTTCGGCCTGGCCAAGGCGAAGACGGAGGAGAGGACGAGGACGATCGCGGGAACCGCAGCCTACATGGCCCCGGAGCAGGCGCGGGGTGAGCCGGTGGACGCCCGGGCCGACGTGTTCGCGGCGGGCGTGGTGCTCGCGGAGATGCTGTCGGTGGGAGGCGAGGCCAACCTGGAGGGGCGACAGGCGTTGTGGCGGGCGGTGAGGGAAATCCCGCCCCGGATACCGGAGGGGCCCTGGGCACCGGTGTTGCGCCAGTCCCTCGCCCCCAATCGCGAGGAACGCCCGGCCTCCGCCCACGCCCTGGCCCGCGCCCTCGAGGAAGTGACCCTCCGCCTTCCCGGCTTCGAGGAGAAGCGTCCCTATCCCGGCCTGGCTTCGTTCACCGCAGAGGACGCGGAGTACTTCTTTGGCCGCGAGGTGGAGGTCGAGGCGCTCTGGAAGAGGCTGAAGCGGCCGCGGCTGCTGGCGCTCATCGGCCCCTCGGGCGCGGGCAAGAGCTCCTTCCTGCGTGCGGGTCTTCTTCCCACCCTTCCCAGCACCTGGAAAACGGTCCTCACCACACCGGGCTCCGGGCCCTTCCAGGCCCTCGCCCAGGCCCTCGTCCCCGTCTTCTCCGGAGACACGGAAGCGATGCAGTCGTTGCTCCGCTTCGAGGACACGGACACGGCGGTGCAGCTCTTCCAACGCCTCCGCAAGCGCCACGAGCACGTGTTGGTCATCGTGGACCAGTTCGAGGAGCTGTTCACTCTCAATCCCGTCGAGGTCCAGGACGCCTTCGCCCGGCTCCTGGGAAAGCTCGTCCTGGAAGCCAACCTCCACGTCATCCTGTCGCTCCGGGACGACTTCCTGTTCCGCTGTCACGC
>Ga0136846_1215171_pt1 | contig 12133 bp, 13 predicted proteins | sample HopSoiMetagenom2_FD_96841 | JGI IMG/M metagenome (GOLD analysis project Ga0136846, IMG submission 96841) | Grasslands soil microbial communities from Hopland, California, USA - 2 Assembly 2016 (version 4) | ecosystem: Environmental > Terrestrial > Soil > Grasslands | place: USA: Hopland...
ACCTCACGACGCTCGTGTTGGACCATCTCGACATCCAACGGGTCGCCTCGGCGGTCGACGTCCAGGCGCTCGTGGCCGATCTCGACGTCGACGCGATCGCCGAGCGGCTCGACATGAACCGGCTCCTCGATCGGATCGACATGGACCGGTTGCTGGACCGCATCGACATGGAGCGGCTGACCGCCCGGATCGACGTCGAGGCGCTGCTCGACCGCGTCGACCTGCCGGCGGTGGCCTCCGGCGTGATCGACGACCTCGACATCCCGCAGGTGATCCGCGAGGCGACGGCCGACACCGCATCCGAAGGGGTGCGCGACGTGCGGCTTCGCGGCGTCGAGGCGGACCGGGCGATCCGCCGCGCCGTGGACCGCCTCCTGTCGCGATCCAACGGCGACGAACGATGAGCACGCGCGCCACCGGCTTCGACACCGTGCCGAAGGAGGCGCGCCCGTTCCACGGCCAGCCGGCCGGGCTGGTGACGCGAACGCTCGCCAACATCGTGGACGTGATCGTCGTCGCGGCACTGCTCGCCGCCGGCTACCTCGCCGTCGCCGGGGTCCTGTTCCTCCGGAAGGGCTCGTCGTTCACCTTCCCGATCGTCACCTTTCGGCTCGGCTACGTCGCCGGGTTCGCGGCGTGGGTGGTCTACATGACGTTCGGTTGGCGCACGAGCGGTCGCACCTACGGCGACCACCTGCTCGGGCTCCGGGTGCGCACGATGGCCGACAACGACGTGGGTGGCACGCGTGCGCTCGTCCGAGCCGTGCTCTGCGCGTTCGCGCCGTTGCTGCTGGTGTGGGTCGCGATCAGCAGGGACCAGCGGAGCGTTCAGGATCTGATCGTCGGGACGCACGTGATCTACGACTGGGGCGGGTCGCGGCGGCGCGAGGCCGCGGGTTCACACGACCCGGCCGGGGTGCGAGTAGACGTTGCAGCGCCCATCCCGCACGAACCCGACGACGGTGACGCCGAGCCGCTCCCCCGCGTCGACGGCGAGCGATGACGGCGCGCTGACCGCGCTCACCACCGGGATCCCGGCGACCGCCGCCTTCTGGACGATCTCGAACGACGCGCGACCCGAGACCTGAAGCACATGGTCACCGATGGGCACCCGGCCGGCGAGCAGCTGCTCGCCGATCACCTTGTCGACCGCGTTGTGACGCCCGACGTCCTCGCGAACCGACACCACCGAACCCGCAGCGTCGAACAGGCCCGCCGCGTGGAGTCCGCCGGTTCGGTCGAACACTCGCTGGGCCGCACGGAGCCGGTCCGGCAGCGACATCAGCACGCCGGCCTCGACGGTGAACCCGGCCGGGACGACGTCGCACCGCACGACGATGTCGTCGAGCGACGCCTTGCCGCAGACGCCGCACGACGAGGTGGCGTAGAAGTTGCGGGACAGTCGCTCCTCGTCGAACGGGCGCGCCAGGGTCACCGTGACGACGTTGTATCGCTGCTCGTCGTCGTCGAGGTCGTCGCAGTAGGCGACCCGGCGGACGTCGTCGGAGGTCACCAGTCCTTCGGTGAACAAGAACCCGGCCGCGAGCTCGAAATCGCCGCCGGGCGTGCGCATCGTCACGGCGACCCGCGTACCGTCCTGCCCCGGCCCCTGCGCCCGGATCTCGAGCGGCTCCTCGGTCGCGAGCGCGTCCGCTCGCTCCGAGCGGCCATCGCCGTGCACGGCGATCACCCGCACAGGAGTGACGTTGCGTCGGATCTGCTCCGGAGCGGCCATCCCCCCGAGTATGGCGCGCTGCGGCCCATGACCAGAAGTCAGACGACCGATCGCCGCGATTCTCGGGGCCGGACCGGCCTGCGCTAAGGTCCGGTGACCCCGCCGCCGCAAGGAGCGTCGCACACATGCTGTCCGGACTCGAGATCGCCCAAGCCGCCGAGCTCCGTCCCATCGCGGAGGTCGCGGCCGACGCGGGCATCGAGCCCGGCGAGCTGCAGCCCTACGGCGCGGCGCGGGCCAAGATCTCGCTCTCGATCCTGGACCGCCTCGCGGCCCGCCCCAACGGCAAGCTCGTGATCACGACGGCGATCACGCCGACGAAGGCAGGCGAGGGCAAGACCACGACGTCGGTCTCGCTGACCCAGGGCCTCGGCGTGATCGGCAAGGACGTGTTCCTCGCGCTGCGCGAGCCCTCGATGGGCCCGGTCTTCGGGATCAAGGGCGGTGGCACGGGCGGCGGCTACGCCCAGGTCGTGCCGATGGAAGAGATCAACCTGCACCTGAACGGCGACTTCCACGCGATCACGGCGGCCCACAACCTGCTGTCGGCCGCGCTCGACGCCTCGATCTACCACGGCAACTCGCTGGACATCGACGCGCAGACGATCACGTGGCCGCGCACGCTGGATGTCAACGACCGGGAGCTCCGCAACACGGTGATCGGCCTCGGCGGCAAGGTCCACGGCGTCCCCCGACAGGAGGGCTTCGTGATCACCGCCGCCTCGGAGATCATGGCGATCCTCGCCCTGGCGACCGACCTGCACGACCTTCGGGCGCGACTCGGCCGGATCATCGTGGCTTCGACGCGCGACGGGCGCCCGGTGACCGCAGACGACCTCAAGGTCGCCGGCGCGATGACGGTGATCATGCGCGACGCCATCGAGCCGAACCTCGTTCAGACACTGGAGCACCAGCCGGTGCTCCTACACGCGGGTCCGTTCGGCAACATCGCGCACGCGAACAACTCGATCATCGAGGATCGCATCGCGCTCAAGCTCGCCGACTACGTGATCACCGAGGCCGGGTTCGCGAGCGACCTCGGCTTCCAGAAGTTCTGCGACATCGTGTGCCGCTTCGGCGGTTTCGCTCCGAGCGCCGGCGTCCTCGTGACCACCGTGCGTGCGACGAAGTCGCACGGCGGGATGGCGTTCAAGGACCTCGGGAACGAGGACCTCGAGGCGCTCAAGCGTGGGATCGACAACCTGACCGCGCACATCGGGATCCTCCGCGAGTACGGGCTGCCGTGCGTGGTGTCGATCAACAACTTCCCGAGCGACACGGACGCCGAGATCGCCTTGATCCGCGAGCTCGCGGTGGGCTCCGGCGCCGAGACCGTCGTCGTCAACCGAGGGTTTGCCGAGGGCGGCGCGGGGGCGACGGAGCTCGCGGAGGCCGTGGTCGAAGCGTGCGAACGGCCGAACACGTTCCACCAGCTCACGCCCGACGGCACGCCGCTCACCGATCAGATCGAGGCGATCGCGACCCGGCTCTACGGCGCGGACGGCGTCGATTACCTGCCACAGGCCGAGAAAGACATCGTCCGCATGGACGAGCTCGGGTTCGGCGCCGTGCCTGTATGCATGGCCAAGACGCACCTGTCGCTCAGCCACGACCCGCTGCTGCTGAACCGTCCGCGCGGATTCCGCCTGCCGGTCCGCGCCGTCGTCCCGAGCGCGGGGGCGGGGTTCGTGGTCGTGCTGTGCGGCGACATGCAACGCATGCCGGGCCTCGGCGGGACGCCGAACTTCATGGGTGTCGACATCGACGCCGAGGGCCGCACCGTCGGCCTGTTCTAGGCGCGTCGCGCCGCACGATCGCGTGCCGCGATCAGGCGTGGACCGCGATGAAGAAGGCCTCGCTGACGTCGCGCAACAACGACTGCGCCCGATGACGGAGCGAGTTGGCCGAATCGCTCAGCTCCTGCTGGCGCGTCTTGTCCAGGAAGGTGATCGCGTTGATGTCGACGTTGGCAAGCGCGGACAACGCCGCGGCGTGTAGCGATGTCGCCGCGCTCAGGGCGTCCGAGGCCGCGTTCGGATTGCCGGTGGTCAGCGTTTCCTCCGCGAGCGCCATGAGATAGACCGACCGCCTCGCGACCTCGAGCGGGATATCGGCGGCGCGCTCGAGCGACTTCTGCAGTGTTGTCGACCAGGTGTGCTGCTCCTCGGGGCTGTTCTTCGGAAGCTTGTAGGCCGCCATCACGTCGCGGTACGCCTCTGCGTCGCGATCGGCGAGCGCGAGCAACGTGTAACGCTCGTCGTCGCACTCGTCGGAGATCGCGCGCATGCGATCCACGACACCCTCGTACCCCTTCTTCTTGATCGTCAGGCGAGCGACCATCGCGACGAGCGCTGCACCGGCCGCGGCCGACACCGCCGCCCACGCGCCGCCCCCCGGCGTCGGGTGGTCGGATGCGAGGTCCTCGAGGTACACGCCGACCCGCGCACCCGCGGTCGGCATCTCCTCGATCGGCACCTTCTCGGTCGGCGCCGTGGCGGCCGCGCTGGGCCCGGCCGCCCAGCCGCTCGCCGGCTCGGGCCGCCCGAGGTCGGGGACCGCCCCCATCGGGGTCTCCGATCCCTGGCGGCCGCCCCACTGATCGCTCACGTAGCCTCCTCGATCAATCGCTCGAGCACCTGGGTGTGCCGGTTGAAGCCCCGGAGCCGGACGTGCTCCGCATCCTCGGGCGACAGGGCCGCTTCGGGCACCAGTCCGACGATCTCGGTGTCGAGCACCTCCGCGCCCAGGGAGCCTGCCCGCGCGACCACGGCATCGTACGCCGCTCGTACCCCCGTGGTCGTGAAATCGACGAGGTTCATCGAGACCGTCGAGCAGCCGCGCTCGGGCACGGCGAAGCCGATGGCGCGCAGCGCGGGCAACCCGCCGCTCGACTCGCGGATCGTCCGGGCGATGTCCTTGGCCGTCGTCTCGTCCGCCGTGAGGTAGGCGTTGAACGCGACGAGCGGCACGCGTGCCCCTACCGCGGTCGCGCCCGCCGAGCCGATGACGTGCGGCCCCATGTCGGGCAGCCGCTCACCCTTCGCGACGGCGTCTCGCAGCCCCTCGTATTCCCCTTTGCGCACGTCGGCGAGCGACCGACGCTCGGGTACGAGCGCGGCCTGGTCGTACAGGTACACCGGGAGATCGAGCGCGTTCGCCAGCTCCGCGCCGACCTCTCGAGCGAGGGCTACACAGTCCGCGATCTCGACGTCGCGCACCGGCATGAACGGGATCACGTCGGTCGCGCCCATCCTGGGATGGCGGCCACGATGCTGCTCCATGTCGATCAGGCCGGCGGCAACGCGCGCGGCATCCACCGCGGCGCGTTGGACGCCGTCGCGGGTCCCGAGCACCGTCGTGTCGAGCCGATTGTGATCGGCGTCGGCCTGCCGGTACACGAGACGGGCGTCGGGGACCTGCAGCGCGTCGCAGATCGCGTCCATCACATCGGCGCGGCGCCCGTCGGAGAAGTTGGGCACGACGCCGAAGATGGGCTCAGGCACACGCCGAGGATAGCCGTCGTCAGGCTCGGGGCTTCTTCTTCTCCGGATCCAGGATCGACAGCGGTGCGACCGTCGCGACGCCGCCACCAACCTCGACCTTCGTCCCGTCCTCGGCCACCGCGGTGTCCAGGATGGCCAGGCCGATCGGCCCGACGCGCGGGCTGTCGGCAGGCGACGTGACGACGCCCACGTCGGCGCCGTCCTTCGTCACCGCCGTCCCGGCCTCGGGGATCGCGCCCTCGAACCGGAGGGTCTTGAAGCGCTTGGGCGGGTTCGCCCCATAGGTCTTCAGTGCCTGGGCGCCGACGTTTTCCGTGTCGGTCTTGATGAACCTGTCCATCGAGACGTCCCACGGCGACGTTTCACCCGGCTGATAGTCGACCGCGATGATGATCAGGCCGACCTCGGTGCGCGCAAGATCGATCGCGTTCAGCCCGAACGGCGCCGCGCCGGCGGCAAGGAGCGCGTCCCACACGAGCTGCGCGTTGGAGGGGTCGACCACGAGCTCGTAGCCGTGTTCGCCGCTGAACCCGGTCCGCAGGACGTACGCCGGGACGCCCGCGACCGTCGTCATGGTCGGCCAGAACCGGAAGTACCCGAGCTCGCCGAGGTCGCGCTCGGTGAGCGGCTGGAGCGTGGCCTGCGACGTCGGCCCCTGCACGGCGATCATCGCAAGGTCGAGCGTCTTGTGCGTGATGGTCGCGTCCAGGTCGCCCGCGGTCTCGTTGAACCAGTCCTCGAAGCCCGGCGAGTTGATCAGCACCCAGTACCGGTCGTCGCTGAACCGGTAGACGTTGCCGTCGTCGACCATGGTGCCGTCGGGGTTGACGAACGCGCCGTAGCGCACGGCGCCGTCGGCCATGCCGGCGAGCGAGTTCGTGAACCGGCGCTGGATCAACCGGGTCGCGTCGCGGCCGTTCACCTCGTACTTGCACGTCGAGAACAGATCCCAGATGCCGGTGGCGGTGCGGATCGCCTCGTACTCCTCGTTGACCGGCGTTCCCTCGTCCATCGCCCAGGGGAACCCGTCCTCCCAGACGATCTCGGCGCCGTGGGCGACGTGCCATTCATGCAGCGGTGAGCGAACGTCCTCGGTCATGCTGTGGCTCCTTCCCGCCGCGCGGTCAGACGCGCGGACGCTGTTTCGTGGGATCGTAGATCGACAGGACGTCGACGGTACCGGGGATGGCGCCCGCGCCGGTAACGACCTGAACTGCCGTGCCCGGGATCGCCAGACCGACCGGAACGACCGCTAGGCCGATCGGACCGAACCGAGGGCTCATCGCCGGTGAGGTGAGCACGCCGGCCGCGTCGCCGGCATCGGTCTGGAGCGGTGTGCCGTAGTCGGCGCCCTTCTCGTCCAGCCGGATCGTGACGAACCGGTTGGGTGGGTCCTCCGCGATCGTCCGGAGGGCCTCGGTGCCCATGGTGAGCTCGTGGAACGCGACGAAGCGGTCGAGCCCCACGTCGAAGGGCGAGCGCGCGTGCGGCTCGTAGTCGTAGTCGGTGACGATCATGCCGGCCTCGATCCGGATCGGCTCGATCACGTCCATCCCGTACGGGGCCGCCCCTGCGCCCTCGATCGCGGCCCACAGCTCGAGCGCGTGCTCAGGGCGCAGGAACAGCTCGTATCCGAGCTCCCCGCTGAAGCCCGTCCGCGAGAGCCACACCGGCACGTCCGCGACCCGCACCTGCTCAGGCACGAACCGGAAATACTTCAGCGAGTCGAGATCGGCGTCGGTCAGCCCTTGCAAGAGCTCCCGGCTGCGCGGGCCTTGGATCTGCATGCTCGGCAGCTCGGGGGCGATGTACTCGATCGAGACGTCGAGGCCTTTGGTCGCGTCCGCGAAGTACCCGGCGCGGTCGTCGCCGTTGGTGCAGACCCACAGATGGTCGTCGGCGAAGGTGAAGACCGTGCCGTCGTCGACCAACATGCCGTCCTCATCGACGAACCCGCCATAGCGCACCTGACCCGGTTGGGCGCCCATCACGTCGTGCGTGTGGACGCGTTGGGCCGCCTCCTTCGCCTCCGGGCCCCGGAATTCCCATTTGTTGAGCGGCGAGAGGTCCCACATGCCGACGCCGTCGCGGATCGCGCGGTACTCGGCGTCCACGTCGCCGAAGTTGGTGACCCATAGCCACCCGGCCTCGTCGCCGAAGCCGGCGGCGGTCCGCGACGTCACCGGATGGAACGCGGTCTCCCTGACCATCCGCGCCGTTGTACCGCACCGCTGAACGCGGGTTCAAGTCGCGGTCGGGCCGGCGGGCGACGCCGGGCAACCTAGCGTTCGCATCGGATGACCTCGTCGGGCGTCACGATGACGTCGACGCGCAGGTCGAAGGCGCCGGCGGGAAGGTCCTCGTCGACCAGCTGCTCGGCCAGCACGACCGCGATACGCCGGGCGTCCCCGCGCGTCCGGGGGAAGAACCGGTCGTAGAACCCGCCGCCGTAGCCGACCCGCCGCCCCGCCCGGTCGACCGCGACCGCCGGCGTGAGGATCACATCGATCGACGAGGGGTCGATCGGATCGCCGTTCGCGGGCTCGAGCGCCCCGAACGACCTCTCCGTGGTCGGATCGCCCGGTCGCCAGGCCCGCGCGACGATCTCGGCGCCGTCGACGACCGGGAGGCCGACCCGCACGCCACGGGCGACAAGCGCGTCGATCAGCGGCACCATCGGAAGCTCCGACCCGAACGAGGAGAACGCGAGGACGGTGCCGGCGGCCGCGAGCTCCGGCAGGCCGAGCACGCGTTCGGTGATGCGCGCGGCATCACGCTCACGCACCGTGGGGTCTGTGGCGTCGCGCCGGGCGAGGACCCGCCGGCGGATCTCCCGCTTCCCGCGTTTCAGCTCGCCGGAGCTCACGACCGCAGCGTCTCGGCGATCAGGTCCGATCGGTCGGTCGGTCCGGCGGCGAGGGGCACCATCCACGTGGCGCCGACCTCCGTCACGCGGTCGCGCAGCCTGCGGAGGTCGTCGGTCGTTCCGCGCCAGATGTCCAGCGACGCGCCCGACTCGGCCCGTCGTTTCTCGAGCGATCCGAGCTCGGCCCCGTCTCGACCGACCAGCACGATCCCGGCCCACGTCGGTGGGACCTCGGCGGGGTCGCGTCCCGCCTCGCTGGCCCAGTCCGCGAGCTGCCTTGCGCGCGTCGTGAACGCCTCGGTGGGCATCCCCCAGCCGTTCCACGCGTCGGCGGCGCGGGCTGCGGCGCGGGCGACCCGTACCGACGTCCCGCCGATCCAGACCGCCGCCGGCGCCGCCGGCAGCAACGGTCCCCGAACCGCGGGCGTCATCTCGCCCCCCTGCCAGGACCCACCGCCAAGGAGCGCCCGGCTCGCCAGCGCCGTCTCCTGGAGCAGCACGGTTCGCTCCTCGATCGGCGGGAAGGGCAGGCCGGCCACGTCATGCTCGGCGCGGCCGAACCGGTCCCCGAGACCGAGCCCGAGCACGGCGTCGCCGCCGGACAGGTGCGCAAGGCTCGCCGTCTCCTTCGCCAGGATGCCGAGCGGCCGGTATCCGGCGCGCGAGACGAGGACACCGACGCCGAGCCCGGGGTTCGCCGCCGCCGCGGCGGCCAGCAAGGTATACGGCTCGACCGACGGCCGGTCAGGCGCCCCCGGCGGGAACAGGTGGTCGTACACGAACACGGCGTCGTATCCGGCGGCCGCGGCGCGGCCGGCAACCGCGAGCGGCTTACGCGGCTCCGACGTGAACGCGGAAAGGAACAGGCCGTACTTCACGTCGCCTCCTGAAGCGCCCCCAGCGCCGCGCCGACCGCTGCGGCGTCGGCGCCGAGACCGGCCGGCACGACGGGCACCTCGGGCCGGGAGTCGGCCGCCTGGATCGCCATGCGACACGCGCGCCGTGCCGGCTCGAGCAACAGGTCGCCCGCCGCCGCCGGCGGACCGCCGCCGACGATCACGAGCGCGGGATCGAGGATGTTGACCAGCCCACCGATCCCCTCCCCGAGCCGCACGCCGACCTCTTGCAAGATCGCGGTCGCCGCGTCGTCACCCGCCTTGGCCCGCGAGACCACACCGTGACCGTCGACGCCGAGGCGTTCCTTGCCGAGCCGGGTGATGGTCGTACCGCTCGCGACGGTCTCCCAGCAACCATGGTTCCCGCACCCGCATGCCACGCCGCCCGGCTCCACGATGAAGTGGCCGATCTCGCCGGCGAAGCCGTATGCGCCTCGCTGGACCGACCCGCCCAGCACGAGCCCGCCGCCGATCCCCGTCCCGATGCCGACATAGAGGAAGTCGCCGACGCCACGGCCGGCCCCCGCGAGCAGCTCGCCGACCGCCGCCATGGTGCAATCGTTGTCGATCGTGGTCGGGAATCCCAAGGACGCGAGCTCGGCGCCGAGGTCGACGTCGCGCCACGCGATGTTGGGCGCGAACCGCATGCGGCCCGTGCCCCGCTCGACCAGCCCCGCCGCGCCGACGCCGATCGCCACGGTGGTCGGATCGGCGACCTCCGCCGCGACCTTCCGCATCGCGTCGAGCACGCCGGGAACGTCGGTGGCCGGCGTGTCGGCGAGCGAGCGTGCTTGCACGCTCGCGTCTGCCGTCACGCGGACCGCCTCGACCTTGGTCGCGCCGACGTCGATGCCGACTGCGGTCGGCGCCGTCATCCGATGTCGATCTTCTCCAGACGAACCGGGCCCGTCTCGGGGCGGTCATCGAGCTCGGCACCGCGCGCGTCGATCGCGGCCTGCATCGCGAGGAACATCTCGGTGCCGGCACGCAACAGGTGCCCGACGACCTCGGGCCGGACCGGGCGCAACACCGAAAGCGTCATGCAGACCGGGCACCACGCCACCGGACAGCGCTCGGGGGTGTGTTCGGCTTCGTCGGGCTCGGACTGCGGCTGTGCGCTCATCGGTCGGCTCCTTCCGGCTCGCCGTCGGGCGGGCGCTCGAACGCGATCTCAAGGTGTTCGTCGACGAGCGAGGCGCCGCGGACCGAGAGCCGCTTGAGGGTCTGGGGCAACAGGAGATTGCGCTTGTAGGGTCCGACCCGCACGACGAGCTCCTCCCCACGGCGATGCACGTCGAGGTCGCCACCAGCGATGAACGGGAGCCGCATCCGCAAGATGTAGCCGCCCCCGCGCTTCTCGACCTGGATCGGGTCGTCGCGGTACAGGACGGCAGTGGCCTGGCGATCGCCGTAGACCTCCGACGCCATCTCCTCGAGCAGCCCGACGCCGACCATCTCCCGGTCGAACAATCGGGCCTCGAGGATCGGCACGGGTTCGAACGATTCGTGCACCGTGGCGAGGTGCTCGGCCTGGATGTCCTTCCACTTGCCGAAGTACGGATCGGTCACATCTGTCGGCAGGATGCGGTTCACGACGACCGCGTCGACGCGGTAGCCGAACAGGCCGAGATACGTATAGGTGCGCCGGGCCTCAGCGATCACCATCTTCTCCGGGTTCACCACGAGGCGCACGGACGACATGGCTTCGTCCGACAGGATGTGCCGCACGGCGTCGAGGTTGCGGTGAAGCCGCTCGATCGCGGCGAAGACCTTGTCGCCGGCGATCGGGAGATTCGTCGTGCGCGACACGAGCGGACGCACCGCCTTCACCACCCGCCGCTGCACCGGGAAGATCCGCTCGATGTACCAATTCATGATGTCGGGCAGACTCAGCAGCCGCAGCGTCTCGGCGGTCGGCGCGCAGTCGACGAGAACGACGTCGTAGGCGCCGGACTCCACGTGCGTCTTCACGTCGATCAACGCGAAGATCTCGTCGATGCCGGGGATCACCGTGAGCTCCTCGGCCTGGATCGTCTCGGTGCCGGCCCAGTTCATCACCTGCACCATGTAGTCCTGGATCTCCCGCCAGTTGTCCTCGAGACGCTCCTGCGCGTCGATCTGTTGCGCCCAGAGGTTCGGGATGATCTCGGTCGGCGTGTCGCCGATCACGACCTCGAACGCGTCGGCGAGCGAGTGCGCCGGGTCGGTGCTCATGATCAGCGTTCGCCGGCCTGCGCGTGCCGCTCGGACCGCCGTCGAGGCCGCGACGGTCGTCTTGCCGACGCCGCCCTTGCCCGTGAACAGGATGACTCGCATCGCCAGAGCTTAGCCGGGCGGCACCCTTAGCCCATCTCGACCCGGCGCTTCAGCCGCTCGAGGGCGTTCTCGATCACCCGTTTGGCGCCCTCGGTCCGCAGGAACCCCGGCACGAGCGGGCCGAGCTCGACGGCGAGGCGATAGGTGACGGTGGTCGAATCGGGCTCGAACTCGTCCAGGAGATACTCCCCATGGATCTCCCGCACGGCGCCATGCGCTTCGATCGAATCCCAGGAGATCGCCGTGCCACCGGGGGCATAGCGATACCGCAGCGTGTACGACGCCTTGCCGAGCACGGGCACGTCGACCTCGAACGCGACCTCCGTCGGGCGTCCGCCCTCGCCGCGCTCGCGGATCTCGACGCGACGCACCTCGGCCCACTCCGGATAGGACGCGTAGTCCTCAATCACGTCGACGACATCGTCCAGCGGCGCGTCGATGACGATCGTGCCCTCCGCCTGCTCCATGCGCGGATACTAGCGTCGAGTCTCCGACGCAACGGACAACGCGATCGCGCCGACCGTGACCATCATCAATCCGACCGCGCCCCACAGCAGGAACCGCGATTCGATCAGCAGCGCGCGCCGTTGCGCGAGGCGCCTGATCTCGGCCGCAGACAAGACGTAGATCCCGATCGCGGCGCCGGCAGACAGCACGACCGCGAGGATCGTGAGCGCGGTCGTCGGCACGCTGAGCGGCAGGAAGATGACGATGAGTACCGCGAGCGCGGCGAGGGCGGACGCCCGACGGAGGTCGCGTTCGAGGTCGACGTGCCCGTGCTCGGCAAGGCGTCGTACACGCTGCGGTATCGCTATGC
>Ga0136846_1218997_pt1 | contig 12133 bp, 12 predicted proteins | sample HopSoiMetagenom2_FD_96841 | JGI IMG/M metagenome (GOLD analysis project Ga0136846, IMG submission 96841) | Grasslands soil microbial communities from Hopland, California, USA - 2 Assembly 2016 (version 4) | ecosystem: Environmental > Terrestrial > Soil > Grasslands | place: USA: Hopland...
CGATGTAGCGAATGTGGTTGCTGCCGTACGTGATACCGGCGAGGGGGCGGCCGTAATCCTGCGCGGGCCGCACCCGGATGCGAATGCGCGGATGGCCGGCGATGCGCCGGATCCGTCGCACCAGCATCGTCGGGCAGAACGTCCGGCCATGGTGTTCGAAACGCGGCGCGAAGTCGATGAGCTCGATCCCGCCGCCCTTCGTGTCCCACATCCGGGTGACGAGCACCGGGGTGTTGTGCAGGTAGTGCTGCTCGCTCTTGCTGCGCTCCAGGAGCTCGATCGTGAAGAAGCCGATGTCGTCCGGCTTCCCGGCGCGCGCTTTCAGCAGTGAACAGAACACCGGGTCGCCGTCGAAGCGCGGGAAACAGCACCAGTTGATTTCGCCGCCGAAATCGACGAAGGCGCCGATCGTGCCGTTGCCGATGAGGGCCAGATCGAGCGACGTCATGACGCGAGCCACGCGCGAACCGCGCGCACGTCGGGCAGGCGCCACCGCGCCACCGTCTTTCCCGGCCCGACCTTGATCGTCACGCCCCCGAGCCGGTTGACGACGGCGAATCCGAACTCGTCGGTGGCATCGTCGCCCACGAATACCGGGAGGCGGCCCCGAAACGGCGCTTCCCGCATGAATTCCTCGACGCCCACTCCTTTATCCTTGCCCGACGGGCGCATCTCGACGACGTATTTGCCGCGCTGAATGCAGAAGCGGCCGTTGCCGCCGAGGACGGGAAGCAGAGACCGCGCCAGGCGATGGGCATAGGCACCCAGCCGCGGCGCCCGTCGGTAGTGCAGGGCGAGCGCCAGTCCCTTGTTTTCGAGCAGCAATCCGGGCTTGCCGTTCACCGCCGCGGCGAGACGGCGCCGGACGCGCTCCATCCGGGCAGCGGGCACGGGAGGTCGATGGCGCGTCACCGTGCCCCGCGCCGCGCGGCGCTCGAGGCCGTGCAGGCCGGCCGCCGGCATGCGCGCATTGCGAAACAGCCGGTCGATGTCCGCGATCGGCCGGCCGCTCATCAGCGCGACCGCGCCGCCAGCGGAGCGGTACATGCGCGTCAGCAGCAGTCGCAGGTCCTCGCTCACCCGCACGGCCGCGGGAGTGGCGGCGAAATCGATGAGCGTCCCGTCGAGGTCGAAGAAATACGCCCACTCGCGCCGCGGCGTTGGAGGCTTACGCCGTGTCAAACGCCGCTCGCTTCCGCCGCTCGGTGCCGCGCGTCGTGAAGGCGTCGGGAAGACGCTCGCGCCGGCGCATGGCGGCGGCGTCCATGAGCATGCGGCCGGCCCAGCGGAACACGTTGAAATCCTGGATCAGGCCGCGCATCAGGCGCATGCGGGTGCGCTGCTCTGCGCCGCTCATCATGAGCGCCAGATGCAGCGAGGCCGCGCACTGATCGGTGTCGTATGGATTCACGTTGAGCGCTTCGGGCAGCTCGCGGGCCGCGCCCGTGAACAGACTGAGAATCAGCACTCCGCGCTCGTCGTCGCGCGCCGCAACGAATTCCTTCGCCACGAGATTCATGCCGTCGTGCAGCGATGTGACCATGCACAGGTCGGCGCCGCGATAGTACTCGAAAATCTGATCGGGCTGATGGTGCTCGATCTTGAGGATGATCGGCGGCTGCGTCGCTTCGGGGAAACGCTGGTTGATGCGCATCGCGAGATCGCGGATGCGCGCTTCGTAGTTGCGATACTCTTCGATGTGAATCCGCGTTGGCGCGGCGATCTGAATGAACGTGAACTTGCCGATCCACTGGGGCTCCAGCTCGAGCAGGCGCTCGACCGCGCGTAGCCGCTCCTCGATCCCCTTCGTGTAGTCCATCCGCTCCACGCCGACGCCCACCGCCTGCTCGGGCGGCAGATTGTGCCTTTGCCGGATCACCGTGCGGCACTGCTCGACCGGTTTGGCGAGCAGCTCGGGCGCGGGCGGCCATTCGACCGAGATGGGATAGCGGCGCACGGCCGTCGGTTTACCCCGGTAGGTCACCGCGAACATCTCGCGGTCGACACGCGCTTCGAGGAGGCGGTCGACCGTGTCGACGAAATTGTTGACGTGAAACTGCGTGTGAAATCCGAGAATCGTGCTGCCGAGCAGTCCGTCGAGCAGCTCTTCGCGCCAGGGACAGATCGCGAATGCTTCCGGATTGGGCCACGGAATGTGCCAGAACGAGATGATCGTGGCCGACGGGAGCGATTGCCGGATCATCCGGGGCAGCAGCGCGAAATGATAATCCTGCACCAGCACGATCGGATCGGGTGATTGGGCTTCCGCGACGATCGTGCGGGCGAACTTGCGATTCACGCTGACGTACTGTTCCCAGTCGCTCGTTCGAAACACCGGCCGCACGTGCGCGATGTGACAGAGCGGCCACAGGCCTTCGTTCGCGAAGCCGTAGTAGTACCCGGCCTCCTCTTCGGGCGTCAGCCACACGCGCCGCAGCCGGTACGCCGGCGCCTCGGGCGGGGGCGGCAGCGACACGCGGTCGTGTTTGTCGACCGTCTCGCGATCGGCGGTCCCGCTCCCGTGCGCGATCCACGTGCCGGAGCAGGCGCGCATGATCGGTTCGAGCGCGGTGACGAGGCCGCTCGCCGGCCGCCACACTTCGATATCATTGCCGCGCTTCATGTGGATGTAAGGCTCGCGGTTCGAGACGACCATCACTTCCTGTCCGCGCAGCTCGCGATGCAGAATTTCGCGCAACGTGGCAGGTGTCCACGCGATCTGCTCTTCGTCACGCGACCGATGGTCGGCCTCGAGGTCTTCGATCAGCGCGCGCAAATCTCTCGCGAGCGGGCCAAGCTCGGGGGGCGGTCCGGGGAAGCCCTTCGATCCGCCGCGCCCGGGCGGCAGGATCACACGCTGGCCGCGCAGCAGCGCGCGCATCCCTTGCACCCAGCCGCGCCACGACAGCTGGGCGATGACGACGGTGATGAGCGCGACGGTCAGGCCCAGGCCGACGAAGAACAGGAAGAGGTACTCGCGCGTCTCCCGGCTGCGCCGCGCGATGAAGCTCATGTCGTGTACCAGCACCAGCTGCCCCAGCGCCGCACCCCCGGATGGCGCCGCGCCCGCGGGTGGCTGCTCGGCGACCACGAGCGGCCGGACCGACACGAGGACGGGACCCTTGGATGTTTGGCGCAGATCGCTTTTGGTGGGATCCGGATCGAGCTCCGCGCAGTTCATCTCTTCGGGAAAAGTCGGTGTGGCGATCGCCTCGCCGCCTTCGGCCGGGCAAAACGCTACCGCGAACAGCCGCTCATCCTGCGTCAGCCGCGTGAAGAACTGGACAATCCGCCGGCGGTTGCCCGATTGAATCAACGTCTGCAGCGGTTCTTCGATCGTGTTGGCAATGAGGTTGGAGCGGATGTCGAGGTCGCGGCTGAACCAGCGCAACATCAGCCGGTCAACCAGCGGGACCGCAGCATAGGCGAAGATCCCGAGGGCCAGAAACAGGGGGACGACGAACCGCAGCGAGAGACGCATCGCCTGTACATACCCAAGGGTTGCAATGGGTTCCGCCTCTCTGGCATCCCAAAGAACGATTTCCAATATTGGACCGCGCCCAACACCACCCTGGGGGAACCAATGCGCTTTACCTCACGCAGCATTGCGCTGCTCTCGGTACTGTCGGTGCTCGGTCTTTCGGTCGCATCGGCACAGCATCCGCAGACTCGCAAAGGCTTTTGGGTCGGCTTCGGTTTTGGATGGGGATCGTACGGCATTTCATGCGATGGATGCAATGGACTCGGACGGGAAGGGTCCTACACCGGCAACATACGGCTGGGCGGAACGCTGAGCCCGCATCTGTTGCTCGGTGCAGAGGGCATCGCCTGGTCGAAGAGTGAAAACGGCGGCACGGTCACGGCGGGGAACACGTCGCTCGCCGCGTTCTACTATCCGAAACCTGCCGGCGGTCTCTTCCTCAGCGCCGGTGTCGGGTTGTCGCGAGCCGAGGCCAGTGGGTCAGGCGTTAGTGCGGGACATACGGGTCCGGGCTTCACAGCCGGCGCCGGCTATGACCTCCGGATTGCTGCGAACACTTCGATTACGCCGACGCTCAACTGGGTCTATGGTCACCCGGACAGCGGCTTGAGTCACAATTTCTACCAGTTCGGTATCGGCGTCACGTTCCATTGATCTAGCGTAAACCCGCAGCAACGAGCGACCGTTTCGGCCGGTGAGGCTGAAACGGTCGCTTCGTATATCTTTCATCATGGCGAATATTCGGGTCGCCCTTTCCCAATTCCGCCCCACCAAAGGTGAGTACGCGCCGAACGTCGCCCGCATCGGCGCCGTCATCACGCAGGCCGCCCGGCTCGATCCCAAGCCAGAACTCGTCGTCTTTCCCGAAACGGCGACATCGGGATACTTCGTCGAAGGCGGGGTCAAGGAGCTCGCCGTAACTGCGGGCACGCTCGCCCGCGACCTCGCTGCGGCCTACCACGGCCCCCATATCGACGTCACCGTGGGATTCTATGAGCGCTTTCAAAACCACATTTACAACTCCGCGCTCTACGTGACGCTGGGCGACCGGAGGCCGGAAATCCGTCACGTCCATCGCAAAGTCTTCTTGCCCACCTACGGCGTGTTCGACGAGGAGCGATTCGTCGATCGCGGCCAGGACGGTGTGCGAGCGTTTGAGACGGGATGGGCGGAGGGGGGGAAAGCCGCCATTCTTATTTGCGAAGATGCGTGGCACTCGCTGGCCGCCACGGTCGCCGCACTCGAAGGCGCTCAGCTCATCATTGTGCCCAGCGCATCGCCCGCGCGGGGCCTCGATGAAGAGGAAACGTGCGAGGGCGAGATGGCGCTGCCCGTCTCGGTGGTACGGTGGGAGCGGATCGTCCGCGGCATCGCGGAAGAGCATGGGGTATTCGTCGCACTCGCCAATCTCGTCGGGTTCGAGGGTGGCAAGGGATTCCCCGGCGCCTCGGCCGTCGTCGATCCGACCGGCAAGATCATCGCCCGCGGGCCGTTGTTCGAAGAAGCGCTGTTGACCGCCGATGTCGATCTCGATGCGCTCACCACCGCCCGCTCCGATTCGCCGCTGCTCGCCGATCTGCAGAGCGCGCTGCCGGTGCTGACCAAGAGCCTGAGCGGCGACAAGCAGAATCAGAAAGTGCGCTTCGATCCAGCTTCCAATGGTGCGCCTGTGCAGGCCGCACGCCGCACGCCGCACGTCGACATCGTGGATCGACAAATCGACGCGTCTGATCCGCTCGCCATCGACCCCGAGCTCACCAGAAAATGGCTCGTCAGTTTCCTGAAGGATGAGGTCGTTCGGCGCCGCGGCTTCAAGAAGGGAATCGTCGGGCTGTCGGGGGGTGTGGATTCTGCGGTGACGGCGTTTCTCGCCGCCCAGGCGCTGGGCAAGGACAATGTGGTCGGGGTGCGAATGCCATATCGCACGTCGAGTCCGGAGAGCCTCGAGCATGCGCAGCTGATTGTCGACGCGCTTGGTATTCCGGCGATCACGATCGACATCTCCGACGCGGTGGATGGCTATCTGAAGCAGGTCGGCGACGCCGATCCGCATCGCCTCGGCAACGTGATGGCGCGTGAGCGCATGATCGTGCTGTTCGACCGCTCCGCCAAGCACAACGCGCTGCCGCTTGGCACCAGCAACAAATCGGAGCGGCTGCTCGGCTATTTCACCTGGCACGGCGATGACGCGCCGCCCGTGAACCCGCTCGGCGATCTCTTCAAGACCCAGGTGTGGGCACTCGCGCGGCATGTCGGCGTACCAGAGGAGATCGTCGGCAAGCCGGCGACCGCCGACCTCATCAAGGGCCAAACGGATGAAGGGGACCTCGGCATCTCGTACGCCAAGGCGGACCGCATCCTCTATCATCTGATCCGGGGGGAAGAGCCCCGCGGCTTTACTAAGGAAGAGGTGAAGGTCGTGCGGACGCGGCTCGATTCGACCCATTGGAAGCGGCGTCTGCCGACGGTTGCCGTGCTGTCACAAACGGCGATCGGAGAATTCTACCTCAGGCCGGTGGACTACTGATGCCCAAGCAGGGCGGTAGCGGACCGGTTGGACGGCCGCGCGACTCCGAGGCCACGCTGACGGAGCTGATGATGCCGCAGCACGCCAACATCATGGGCAACGTCTTCGGCGGCGTCATCCTCGCGCTCGTCGACAAAGTGGCCGCGGTCGCCGCCATCCGGCACGCGCACCGGGAGTGCGTCACCGTTTCGGTCGACAAGGTGGATTTCCGCGAGCCGATTCACGTCGGCGAGCTGGTTACGGCCCTGGCGCGCGTGAATTTCGCGGGCCGGACGTCGATGGAAGTCGGCGTGAAGGTGATCACCGAGAACGTTCTCACCGGAGAGAAGCGGCATACCAATTCGTGTTACGTCACCTACGTGGCACTCGATGAGAACGGCCGGCCGACGGAAGTGCCGGGCGTCGTTCCGGAGACTCCGGACGAGAAGCGGCGCTACGATCGCGCGGCCAAACGGCGGGCCAATCGGGTGATGGAACGCCGCTACGACCAAGGCCGGGGTGAGTAAAGTCGTTCTGGTTTTATCGGGCGGCGGGGCCAAGGCGATTGCCCATGCGGGGGCGTTCCGCGCCCTCGAGCAAGCCGACCTCATGCCCAGCCACATCGTCGCGACCTCCATGGGCGCCGTCGTCGGCGCGGCGCTCGGCGCCGGGATGCCGTTCGATCAGGTGCGGCGTCGCGCCATGGGACTCCGCCGCAAGGATATCGCGCCATTCGATCCGCGCGTGCTCATCATGGGTCTGTTCGCGCGCAGCCTCTTCCCGGCTTCGGCGCTGAGACGAGCCATCGCCCGCATCGTTCCCAAGACGCGCTTCGAGTATCTGCGCATCCCGCTCACCGTCACCGCCACCGATCTCGACACGGGCGAGCTGCTGCTGCTTGGGGGTCCCGAGCGGCGGGGCAGCCATATGGACAGGCGCGGCCGAGACATCGAGCTCGGCGATGCATTGTACGCGTCTTGCGCACTGCCGCTCTACTTCCCGCCGCTCGAGGCAGACGGCAAGCGTCTGGGCGATGGAGGGCTGCGGGCGGTGCTGCCCATCGAGCCCGCGCGGAAGCTCGAACCGGATGCCGATCTGTTCGTCGCGGTCGATGTTGGTCCCGGCTTCGACGAGCGCGTCATCACGAACGGGAGCGAGCCGCCGGCCGACGGGCCGCTGGCGGCTGCGCCCGCCGCGCCGACGTCGCGCCTGCCGCGCGTCGTGCGAATGCACGGCGAAACGATCCGCATCATGATGGCGGAGCAGACGGAGCGCGCGATCGCCGACTGGCCGAAGGAGGGCCCGCGATTAGTGTACGTCAGGGCGATCGCCGAGCGCGAGGCGACGTTCGCGGTGGAGCGGGTACAGGAATACGTCGAGATGGGTTACCAGGCCACCAAAAAGGCTCTCAACGGGACAACGTAATGCGCGCATCGGAAGTGATGATTGCGGATCCAGTGGTCGCGGCGGCGGGAGCTACGTCGTCCGAGGTGGCTGCGCTGATGCGCATCAAGAACATCTCGGTCGTCCCGGTAGTCGACAATCCGAAAGATCGCCATTACATGGGCACGATCTCCGACCGTGACATCGTCGCGCGCTGCGTCGGCGCGGGACATGATCCCACCGATTGCTCGGCGGCCGACCACGCGCGGACGGACACTCCCGTGGTGAAGCCGGAGACCGAGTTGAAGGGATTCACGGTCGCGAAACAGATCGATCCGAACGACCATCACGTACGCTCGACCATCGTCGTACTGAACGGCGACAAGAAAGTGGTCGGCTTCATTCCGCATCCAGAAGAGGTTCAAGGTGTCGTGGTTATCGGGTGAGACCCGTGTGCATAAGCTCTTTACGTTGACTGAGGCCAACCGCACGCTTCCGCTCGTGCGGCGAGTCGTGCAGGACATCATGAGTGTGTATCCCGAGTGGAAGGATCTCGTAGCGCAGTACGAGCTGATCGCCGCGCAGGCGCGCCCCGAGTGGGGAGAGTCGAAAGAGCAGCTGGACCTGAAGGCGCACATCGATACGGTAGCCGGGAAGATCAACGGCTATCTCCGTGAGCTGGACCAGGTGGGCTGCGAGTTCAAGGGCTTCGACGAAGGCCTGGTCGATTTCCACGGACGACTCGACGAGCGCGAAGTCCTGTGGTGCTGGAAACACGGCGAAGACCGCATCACGCATTGGCATGAGCTCGATGCGGGATTTGCCGGCCGCCAACCCCTGCCGGAGGTCATGACCCGCGCATGAGAGGATTCTGGCTGCTGATCCACATCGTCGGTTTCGTGGCATGGATTGGCGGCGGGTTGGCCGTCATGCTCAGCGGCATCACCGCCAAGTACTTCTCGCCCGATCAGCGTCTCGCCGTTTACCAGATCATGGGTGTCGTAACCCGGAGTCTGATCGCGCCCGGCGCCGTGCTCGTCGTCGGGAGCGGCCTAATCCTGTCGGTCCCCTATTTCCAATCCTCGACCGTGCCGACATGGCTGATGGCCATGCAGGTATTCGGTATTCTTGGCGCGGTCGTAGCTGTCGGGATCGTAACACCCACCGCGGCGCGGCTCGCCAGACTCAGTCTCGATCCCCGCGGGGAGCTTCCGGAAAGCTTCGCCGGATTAAGAAGGAAGCAGGCGATTTTCGCCACGGTTGCGGGAGTGCTCGCCCTGGCGGCGCTGATCGCTGGCACGGTTTTTCGCGGGTAACTCCCTCCTCGATACGGTGACCATCCCCCCCGTTTAGGGGTCGTTCAGGGGTGAGACACCTCCTCTGACCTGGTTGGCGGGCACGCGTGCGTGGGCTCGTACTCTTTGACTTTGGTGGAACGCTGGACGCGGATGGCGCCCGCTGGAGCATTCGCTTTCACGCCGCCTACCGGGCGGCGGGCGGCCGGCAGTCGTTCGCGGCGTTCGAAAAAGTGTTCCGCGAATCGGATCGGGCGCTCGCACGTTTCTCCGGCGTAGCCCGGCTCGGATTCCGCGCAATGATTGACGCTCAAACGGCGCTGGTGTTGGCGCGGCTCCCCGACGGTGCCGCGCTGTCAAAGAGCGCCGTGGCCGACCACTTCCACTCAGCGACGTGTGCCGTCGTCCGGCGCAATGAGGCGCTGCTGCAGCGCCTGCATCAGGCGTATCACCTCGGAGTCGTTTCCAACTTTACCGGCAATCTCGCTCTCTGCCTGGAGGAGCTCGGCGTGATGCGGTACTTCAGCGTCATTGCCGACTCAGGGCACGTCGGCGTCACGAAGCCTGATGCCCGACTCTTCCGGCACGCGCTGAGCTGGCCGGGCCTCGTTGCGACGCCGGCCTGGATGGTCGGGGACAACTTCGAATCGGATATCCGTCCCGCTGCCGCGCTTGGATTGTCGACGGCGTGGCTCGCGCCCGAGGCCGAAAAGTCGCCGCAGCGTGGGCTTCCGACCGTGCGGTTGCAGACACTCTCCGATCTCGCCGCGGTCCTGCAACCGTAATGCACGGGCTCATTCTCGCGGGGGGACGCGGATCGCGTCTGGCGGCCGAAGGCGTCGCGACACCCAAGGCGCTCGTCGAAATCGCAGGCCGGCCACAGCTCGTGCATCTGGCCGAGACATTCACACGACTCGGTGCGGAAACGATCACGTGCATGGTTCGGGAGGGCATCCCGACCGGCTGGGCGGCACGACAGAGCGGCACGCCGGTCACTGTGCAGTCCTGCCGCACGCCCTCGTCACTGCACACGCTCGCGTTGGGCCTCGCAATCGTCCCGCCGGGCCCGGTGTTTTGCGCGATGGTCGACACGGTGATGCCGGCAGCGGATTGGCGGCGCGTGTATCAGGCTGTGACGGAGCATCTCGCAAGCGGGTCACTCACGGTGCTCGTGGTGACTCCGTTTATCGAGGATGAATTGCCGGTCTATGTGACGCGCGATGCCGCGGGGTTCGCGACATCGATCGCGGATATCGCCCCAACCGGACCGCGCGTCGTGACGGGGGGGGTCTACGGCTTCAGTCCCGCTGCGCGGCGCCTTGCCGGCGTGGCGGTCGCCTCGCTGCACCGCATGCGCGCGTTCCTGAAGCTCCTCGTCGAGCTGAAGACGCCGGTGGCGACGGTCGAAGTGCCACGCATCATCGATCTCGATCACAAGCGCGATCTCGAGGCCGCCGAATCATGGCTCGCGGCGCAGGCGGAGCCGTGAAGCGGCTCGTGGCGCTGTATCGCAGCCCGACGTATTCGCCGGCAGCGCACCGCCGCAACGATACGGCGATTCTCGATGATACGGTCGTGCTGCTCGAGCATCGGGGCTGGACCGTGACGCGGGCCGGCGAAGCCGATGTGGCCCTGAGCCGGCTGCCGGCAGCGGAGCTGTACGTGAACATGTGTCAGGGTCCCACGGCTTCCGAGCGTCTCCTCGATCTCGTGCCCCGAGAGGCACTGGCCATCAATCCGCCTGGCAGCGTGCTCGCCTGCCATCGGCATCGTCTGGTAGCACGCATGGCTGCCGCGGGATTGCCGTTCCCGCGCACTCTCATCGTGCCGACCGACAATCCCGGGTCACTCCGTCCGCTCGTGCACCAGCTCAATGGCGATGGCCGCCCGGTGTGGGTGAAGCGCGGGGATGTGCACGCGGAAATCAGCGCGGACGTGGTCGCCACCAAGGAGGCCGGCGTCACCGATGCCATCGCGGCATTCGCGCGGCGCGGTGTTGCGCGCGTGGCGCTACAAGCGCACGTCGCGGGACCGATCGTGAAGTTCTACGCGATTGCCGATGGCAGCTTCTTCGTGTGGTACCCGCGGATCGATATAGCCGAAGACCGGTTTCGTGCAATGGTATTCGCCGCGGCCCGCGCCGTCGGCCTCGAAGTATTCGGGGGCGACGTCGCGTTCCCCAGTCCCGACCAGCCCGTGTTGATCGACCTGAATGACTGGCCGAGCTTCGCGCCGGTTCGCGCAGCTGCCTCGGCAGCGATCGCCGCCTACATCGACGCGAAAGCGAGCGGCGCATGATCGACCTCATAACGGAGTCCCGCTCGCAGCGGGTGTTCGATGCCGAAGCAGAATATCTGGCCCCGGGCACGCAGAGTGTCGCGCTCTTCAGCAAGCTGTGCATGGACCGCGGCGAAGGCGCGATCCTGTGGGACGTGGACGGCAATCGCTACGTGGATCTGTTGGCCGGCGTCGGCGTCGCGAGCCTGGGGTACGCGCACCCCCGATATGTGGCCGAGATGACGCGCCAGCTCGAGCGGGTGCACGTGGGCAGCTTCACGTCCGAGCATCGCGCCGCGCTCGTCCGGATGATCGCGAGCCTGACGCCGGGCGATCTCAATCGCACCCAGTTGTACTCGAGTGGAGCGGAAGCAGTTGAAGCCGCGGTGCGACTCGCAAAGGCCGCGACGGGCCGGCACGAGATCGTCGGCTTCTGGGGGGGATTTCACGGCAAGACGGGTGGCGTGCTGCCCCTGTTATCGGGCAGCTTCAAGCATGGCCTGGGAGCTCTGTCGCCGGGCAATTACTCCAGCCCCTACGCCTCCTGCACACGCTGCGCGTTCGACAAGACGTTCCCCTCGTGCGACTGGCACTGCGTCGATTTCCTGCGCGCCAAGATCAGCGCCGAGACGACCAACGACATCGCCGCGATCATCGTCGAACCGGTGCAGGGAACCGCGGGCAACGTCGTGCCGCCGGCCGGTTATTTGCGCGAACTGCGGTCGTTTGCAACTGAAATCGGCGCATTGCTCATCTGCGACGAGATGATCACGGGCTTCGGCCGCACCGGCAAAATGTTCGCCGTGGAGCATGACGGGATCGTCCCGGATGTACTCCTCGTGGGCAAGGGGTTCGGCGGCGGCTTTCCGGTCAGCGGCATCGTGATCCGCGAGCCGATCGCATTCGCCAAGCCATGGGCCAACCCGAGTGGCAGCTCGTCCAGCTATGGCGGCAATCCGCTGGCCGCTGCCGCCGCGCACGTGACGATCCAGACGATTGTCGACGAAGGCCTGGTGGAGCACAGTCGTCGCCTCGGTGCCCGGATGCTGGCGGAGATGAAGACCTGGGAGGAGGATATTCCCATCGTCAGCGACGTGCGCGGCCGCGGTTTGATGCTGGGAATGGATCTCGTCGCGCCCGGGACGCGGAAACTGCTCGACAAGAGAATCACGCGCGAAATCTTCGACAGGC
>Ga0136846_1230702_pt1 | contig 12133 bp, 7 predicted proteins | sample HopSoiMetagenom2_FD_96841 | JGI IMG/M metagenome (GOLD analysis project Ga0136846, IMG submission 96841) | Grasslands soil microbial communities from Hopland, California, USA - 2 Assembly 2016 (version 4) | ecosystem: Environmental > Terrestrial > Soil > Grasslands | place: USA: Hopland...
GGACCTATACTGGGCTCCCTGTTAGTAGGTGCAATCAGCGGCAGTGGAGGGCCGCTTGAACTTTCATTTGGCATGGGTGGTTTTGGACTGGGGCTGGCTTTACCATTTGCAATTTTCGCTGTCTTTCCTAACTGGCTTCAGGCAATACCAAAGTCAGGTGGCTGGTTGAACTCGGTGAAAGTAGTATTGGGTTTCCTGGAGCTGGCAATGGCTATTAAATTTTTATCCAATGCCGACCTTGTAAAACAATGGGGACTTGTAAAAAGAGAGATCTTTATTGGGACCTGGTGTGTTATTGGTGTAGCGATCGTTTTATACCTGTCTGGAAGGATCAGGTTTCCGCATGATTCTCCTGTTAGGAAATTCTCAAAAGGAAGAATTGCATTTATTGGACTGTTTACCCTGGCCACTTTATATCTTATCCCCGGGGTGACGAATAGTAAATGGGCGAATCTTCATCTCATCAGCGGCTTCCCGCCGCCATTATGTTATAGCGTTTACAAAAACCCGGTGAATTGCAAACGCGGTTTTGAACCTTTGCGGGATTACAAGGAGGCGCTTAAAAGGGCAAGGGCTGAGAACAAGCCTGTTTTAATAGATTTTACCGGCTGGGCCTGTGTCAACTGCCGGCGAATGGAAGAAGCGGTATGGACCGACCCCATTGTAGACAGCTTTATGCGGAAGAAATACGTGGTGGTCTCATTATACGTTGATGAAGGCAGGAGCCTCCCGGTGCCGGAACAGATCACATTTACCACGTCCGCAGGGAAACAGGAATCGATCGTAACGGTAGGAGATAAGTGGGCTAATTTCCAGATAGAAAATTTTCATGCTACGACGCAACCGCAGTATGCAATCGTAAGCCCGGATCAAAAGGCATTGACCAAAACAAAAGCTTACACACCTGACCCGGATAAATTTGCGGAATGGTTACAGTGCGGGCTGGACGCGTTTGGAAAGGTAAAAAGTAGTAAGTGATAAGCCTGCCTGCCGATAGGCAGGTAATAAAAAAAACCGCCGGTCAACCAAGTCCAGCGGTTCAATTTGGTGTCATTCTGTATCAGCCTTCCCAAGTTTGGCAAGCAAACCGAAAAATCGAAAGGATTTTTCAACTCCGGTCGGAGATAGAGAATGACAATAATTTATCTCGTTTAAAGAGCAATTTGTTTTTGGATCATCAGCTTTCTGAGGTTGATCAGACCGTAACGCATACGACCCAGAGCTGTATTGATGCTGCAATTTGTAACAGCGGCAATTTCCTTAAAGCTCATGTCTGCATAATGACGCAGGATGATCACTTCACGTTGGTCCTCAGGCAGGCGTTCAAGCATTTGCCGTACGCGGTCATGGCTTTGTCTCTTCATCATCACCGTTTCGGCGCTGTCGTCAGCAAAATTAAGGACCTCGAAAATGTCTTTATCTTCCCCATTACGGATAGTGGGAGTGCGTTTTACCTTACGGAAATGGTCCACGCAAAGGTTATGAGCGATTCGCATGGCCCAGGGAAGGAATTTGCCTTCCTCGGTATATCGGCCGCTGCGCATAGTATCGATAATGCGGATAAAGACGTCCTGGAAAATGTCTTCTGCCAGGTATTTGTCTTTGACAAGAAAGAGGATAGATGTATATAATTTATCCTTATGGCGAAGCACAAGGGCTTCAAGGGCTTCCAGGTTTCCATCCGTAAACAGATGGATCAGCTCATGGTCGGTTTTCTTGTTAAAAGCTTTCATACTCCTACAGGTTGTTTAGGTGTGTTCAAAACGGATTGGCTGCGTAAACAATAATCGGTTAAAAAAAAGTAGAAGTATTATGCGATAGGCGGGAAGTATTTTGAGTGTTTCATTTTTCGGATATTGTGAAATAAAAATAGTTCTTTTCACGAAATCGTCAAACGAATTGCTTTTGAAATTGTATTTAATACTGTCAAAGAAATGTTAATCATCTTGTCTTAAATTTAAGATGGATAAGGCTTTACATTTGCAGCGCAGATAATGGAAAAAACTATAAAAGGGAAAAATCCCGCTAAAGCTTCGACCGTAAATTCCACAGATAACATCCTGATCAGGGGGGCGAGGGTACACAACCTGAAGAACATAACCGTAAACATACCACGTAATAAGCTCGTGGTTGTGACCGGTGTTTCGGGTTCAGGTAAGTCCTCACTTACCATCGATACCCTGTACGCGGAAGGCCAGCGGCGCTACGCGGAAAGCCTTAGTGCCTATGCGCGCCAGTTCCTCAACCGGATGAATAAGCCGGATGTCGACTATATCAAAGGACTTTGCCCGGCCATCGCGATCGAGCAAAAAGTGATCACGAGGACCCCCAGAAGCACAGTGGGCAGCATGACCGAGATATATGACTACCTCCGGTTGCTTTTTGCCCGGATCGGCAAAACCATTTCCCCGGTTTCCGGGAAAGAGGTTAAAAAAGATGATGTAACCGACGTAGTTACAGCGATCAAAGCTCTTAATACGGACGATAAAGTATTTATCCTTGCCAATTTTAAACAGCACAGGAACCGTGATGTTAGAGAAGAACTGAATATACTGGCGCAAAAAGGATTTAGCAGAACGGTCTCCCCCAACCCCTCCAAGGGAGGGGCTTTAGAACCCTACAGGATTGAAGAGCTACTTGAGTTGAGCGATAAAGAACTGAAGACAAAAAAAATCTCCCACATACTCGTCGACCGGATTGTGGTAAAAGATTTCACCGAAGATGATATACATCGCATTTCAGATTCTGTGGGAACTGCTTTCTATGAAGGAGAAGGAGATGTTTACCTGGATGTGCAGTCAGCCGGCTCAACTCCCGATAGCTATCGGGACACTACTCACTCACTAATTCATTTCAACAACCGTTTCGAGGCTGATGGTATACAGTTCGAAGAACCGGTCCCGAATTTATTTTCTTTCAATAACCCTTTTGGTGCCTGTCCTACCTGCGAGGGATTCAGCCAGGTTCTCGGAATCGATAGCGAGCTCGTTATTCCCGACAAAAGATTGAGTGTATATGATGGTGCAATTGCCCCCTGGAAAGGCGAAAAACTTGGATTGTGGAGAGAGCGTTTTATTAAAGGAGCAAAAAAGTTCAATTTTCCCGTACATAAAGCAATAGCCGATCTTACCGAAAAACAATATCAAACCTTATGGGAAGGAAATGAGCATGTGGACGGCATTAATGATTTTTTTAAGGAAGTAGAGCAAAACCTCTACAAGGTCCAGTATCGTGTATTGTTAAGCCGTTACCGGGGAAGAACTGCATGCCCGGAATGCAAGGGTTTCCGGTTGAGGAAGGAAGCGTTATATGTGAAGATAAATGGGAAGCATATTGGTGAACTGGGTGAAATGCCGGTGAAATATCTGAAGACCTGGTTTGATGAGCTTGATAAAAGCTTAAGCGATCATGACAAGCAGATCGCCAAAAGAATCCTGATCGAGATCCATAACCGCATATATACATTAATGAGTGTGGGGCTCGGCTACCTGACCCTGAACAGACTGGCTAATTCGTTGAGTGGGGGAGAAAGTCAACGCATACAGTTGACTCGCAGCCTTGGAAGCAACCTTACCAACTCACTCTATATCCTGGATGAGCCTTCTATTGGGCTGCATTCAAGGGATACGCAAAACCTGATAAGGGTATTAAAGGAACTCCGCGACCTGGGTAATACCGTGGTTGTGGTAGAACATGATGAAATGATGATGCGTGAAGCAGATCATATCATTGACATGGGACCGTTAGCCTCTCACCTGGGAGGCGAAGTGATCGCTGAAGGCGATTATGACGATATTATCAATAACCCTCAAAGCCTTACCGGCAAATACCTCAATGGTGATTTAAAAATAGATCCGCCAAAAATTGCCCGCAAATGGAACCGCTCCATAAAGATTGAAGGAGCAAGACAGCATAACCTGAATGATATCACGGTGGAATTTCCATTGAATGTGCTTTGTGTTGTCAGCGGCGTAAGTGGTAGTGGTAAGACAACATTGGTAAGACAGATTTTATATCCTGCGCTTCGCAAAATCAAAGGAGAGTTTGGCGATAAAGTAGGTTTTCATAAAGCAATCACCGGGGATATAGATACCATCGGGCAGATTGAGATGGTGGATCAGAACCCGATAGGTAAGTCGTCACGGAGTAATCCTGTTACCTATATTAAAGCCTATGATGAAATCCGGGACTTGTTTGCAAAGCAACCGCTCAGCAAGATGCGGGGCTATCAGCCCAAGCACTTTTCTTTTAATGTCGATGGTGGAAGATGTGACACCTGCAAAGGAGAAGGTGAACAGGTAGTCGAAATGCAATTCCTGGCAGATGTACATCTCGTTTGTGAATCCTGCGGTGGCAAAAGGTTCAAGGAAGAGGTGCTGGAAGTAAAATACAGGGATAAGAACATTGCCGATGTACTCGAAATGAGCGTGGACGAAGCGATAGATTTTTTTTATGAAGAAAGAAATCTCACGCGGGCTATTCAGCCCTTAAGCGACGTAGGATTGGGTTACGTGAAACTGGGTCAATCTTCGGATACACTATCCGGAGGCGAGGCGCAGAGAGTCAAACTGGCATCCTTCCTGGGCAAAGGGAAAAGTTCCGATAAGGTGCTTTTCATCTTTGATGAACCTACTACTGGCCTGCATTTTCATGATATCAAAAAACTGTTAGCTTCATTTAATGCTTTAATAGAGCAAGGCCATTCAATAATCGTTATTGAGCATAATACAGATGTGATCCGGAGTGCCGACTGGTTAATTGACCTGGGGCCCGAAGCCGGCGATGGCGGAGGGAATGTGGTATATGCTGGCAAACCGGAAGGAATCAGGAAAGTGAAATCGAGCCATACTTCTGAATTTGTATAGGATAATTAATGCTCAAATTGCGTGGGCAATACGGCTATACCGGTAAACATCGCGTTTATAAATTGATCATGATGATTAATCGTAGTAATACGAAAAACAGCCAAAATTTTTCCTCTTAAAGCTTGTATTATTTATAAAACAGCTATACGTTTGCTGCCAATTACACCTCGATGGTGTGAACTCCTCCAATTTCTCTCTGAAATCCGTACCAAATCCACAACACAGTTTAATAAAGTGATTCCCTGCCGGGAATAGCCACTTGTTTATTTGTTTTCCCCGGAAGACCACCCGATCCTTTCTAAAGCCTACAATCCAGCCTGGTTAACCACCGAACCTGTTAACTATTATCTGTTTTATAAAAAACTACTCAATCAGGCTTTATGAAAAAATTTTACTCACTATTGTTAATCGTCTTCATGGCTGCCACCCAGGCCATTGCAGGACCAATCATTTCTAATGCTGTTACGGGCAACTGGAACGCAACTACCAGCTGGGCAGGTGGCGTGGTCCCGGGCCCTGGTGACGATGCGATCATCGTTCCAGGCGCCAACATTACAGTAACTGCCGATGCAACAGTAAGCTCTATCAGTTTTAGCGGAACGGCTGCAACAGCCAGGACCCTGACGGTGAATGCCGGCGTTATTCTCACTGTGAACAATGGCATCACACTTGACAATGCAATTGCAAATAATACGACAGGTGCTATTGCTGGTGCTGGAACAATTAAGTGCGCTTCTTTGAAAATTGGAGGTACGGTAACAACTGGGTTTACTGCCGACCGCACTGTTTCTTTTAGTTCATCAATTGCCACTTTGAATATTGGGGGGGACCTTACCGTGAGAAGTGAAGATGAAATTTCTAACCAACACAACTCAACCTTCACACACTTATCCGGGACTATTAACGTTACCGGGAACCTGGTACTGGATGCAGAAAATGATGGATCAGCTTCCAGCACAACTTGTATGTATACGATGAATGGCGGCGGTGCCGAAACAGGCATTCTGGATATTGCAGGTGCAGCAGCTATTTCAATTCCGGGAACAGGTACAGCAACATTTACGGCTGATGGTACTGCTGCAACCGTGATTTATTCAGGCGGTGCGCAGACTGTAAGAAATGTAACTTATACCAATCTTACTCTTTCAGGCAACGGCACCAAGACGATGACCGGTGTCAGCAGTGTTACAGGCAATATGACTATGAATGGAACAGTAGCCGCAACAACTGCAGCTGCTTTTACTGTTGGTAAAGACCTGACAATTGGAAGCGGAACAACGCTGACCATTGCCGGTTTTAATTTTGATGTAAGCGGTAACACATCTATCAGCGGTACTTTGATCAGTAATAGTACAACAGGTAGTAAGTCGTTTGATAACCTTTCAATTAACAACGGTGGGTTATTTAATTCTACCGCGAACGAAAATTATTCTTTTACCGGTGATCTGCAAGTGGATGGAACAGGCAGCATTAATTCGGGCACAGGAACGTGGACATTCTCAGGCAACGGTATATTGAGTGGCACAGGTTCAGCTACGATAACCAACGCATCTTTCGTAACAGATTATACAAATAATGGGACGTATACGTTCGGAAATTTGGATGTAACAGGTCCTGGTGCAGTAACCCTTCTGAATAATAAAACGATCACTGTTACAGCTACGCTGGCTGGAAATGATAATTTTGACCAGGGAATAAACGGCTTGCTGAATTTTGGCGGTGCATCGATAGCCATCAGCGGATTTACGGCTTCAGCGTCTAACAATACAGTTAATTACACGGCAGCTGCACAAACAATAAGAGGTGTTGCCTATCAGAATCTGACCTTATCAGGAAGCAATACAAAAACATTAGGTAATAACACCACCGTCAATGCAACTCTGTCCATGAAGGGTACAGCTGCATTGGCGTTGGGAGGAAATACATTGACCTACGGCGCTTCTTCGACGCTGGAGTATGCCGGCTCAACAGCGCAGACGACCACCGCAGTTGAATTCAAAACACCCGGAGGTCCAACCAACCTGACAATAAACAATAGTAATGGAGTTAGTTTGCATGCATCACGCATGATACCCGGTGTTGTAACATTCATCAATGGAGTATTAACTACTTCTGCCCCGAACCTCATTATTGTTGGTTCTTCCGGTAGCGTGACTGGCGCCTCTGATGCTTCGTTCGTTGATGGCCCTGTTAAAAAAATCGGTTCGGGCGGTTTTACTTTCCCTGTTGGTAAAACAGGGGTGGGTTATATGAAGATCGAAATTACAAACGTGACAGGTGCTACCACCGAGTTTACAGCTCAATACGTTCGCGCCAGCGCCATTACAACTTTCGGCACAACAGGTCTTGCAACTATCGGTTTGCAGGGAGTAAGCAATTGTGAATATTGGACATTAGACAGGGCAGTGACTACATCGTCTGCTGATATTACGATGTATTGGAACGCACACAGTCCCTGTGGAGGTTCTTATCTGTCAGATCCTTTGTTTGGAATTCGTATCGCGCATTATAACACTACCAGCTCACAATGGGATGCTCATGGTGGCGGTTCGCCTACAGGAAACGCTTCTTCAGGTTCAATCACCTGGGCTGGGGTTTCAAACTTTAGTCCTTTTGCACTGGCAGCTTTAGTAGGTTCACAAAGCAGCCTGCCTGTTGTATTAAGCAATGTGAAAGGCTATGAAAACAACCAGGGTATTCAAATTGATTGGAGCAATCTTACAGAAAAGGACCTGGTAAGTTACGTAGTTGAGCGTTCAACAAATGGGGTAAGCTTTACTCCGATCAATGAGCAATCACCCAGGAGCAACAATAACGATAAGCAAAGCTATTCAGCTTTCGATGCAACACCGGTAGCAGGTGCTAACTATTACCGCATCAGAGTCCTTGAGCTCAGCGGTAAAGTAGTTTATAGCAAGATTATCAGGGTAGATATTGGTAAGATGACTGCTGCCTTTTCTCTGTATCCTAACCCGGTTAGGGGCAACGTGCTGTCTGTTTCTGTCAATAACAGGCAGGGGCAGTATTCACTGAAAGTATCGAATGCCAATGGACAGGAAATCTATAGCAGGAAAATAGTTCACCAGGGTGGGTCGATGACGCAAACCATAGAGTTGCCTTCGACAATCAAGCCCGGTGTTTACAATATTATGATCAGTGGTGATAACTATCGTGAAGCAAAAATCTTCGTAGTACAATAGAGAGTACAATAGAGACGCAAGGGGCCGGCTCACATTCGTGTGACCGGCTTTTTGTTGTCTCACCCTCCGACTCCCTCTCTTGATTGCTGCGCTCCGCTCGCAATGACGGGAGAGGGAGAGCAGGCGGCATACAATTGCTTCGTTACGCTCGTGGCAATGAGGCGATGAATATTGTAAAAAAAGGGAGGGGCTATCTTAGCTTGTCCAGGCTTTTTACCAGCTTTTCATCTTTCCACACGCCACGGGCAGCCATAGCATACCCGATGACATTGGCGAAAGCAAAAAGACACGAAAGCGAAATACTTCCGCTTGCAAAAGCCTTCATTTCCGCGAAATAAATGACAAGTGTCACTACGGAAATGGCGATGCCGGTAAAACATAGCCTCAATTGTAGTTTCCTGTTCTTGAATAAAAAGATGGTACAGAGCGATAGTAGTATCGATGCTCCTGTAAGAACAGCAAGGAAAAAATTACTACCTGCGTGTAATTTGTCGGCTGTTACGATATTATTTACCAGGATAGTCCCGGCATAAAAAGGATAACTGAAACTCAAAATACAGCTTATGGCAGAAAGTAATAACCAAAGAGTTTGCTGTCGCTGGATCATAAGGACCTTGTTTAATTAGCTAAATATCGGTTTTTTTGTCAAAACGGTCAGATCACGGACGAAGGCGCTCTTCGTTTAACCCAGTTCAGGATACAGGGGAAACTGTTCCATGAATTCTTTTACCTCTTCTCTAATTCCTGAAATTAATTTTTCATCGTCTGGTTTCTTTAAAACAGTATCTACCATGGCCACAATTGTTTCCATATCCTGTTCCTTCATTCCCCGGGTGGTAACTGCGGGTACGCCTACGCGAATCCCGGATGTGATGAAAGGAGATTTGTCATCGAAGGGAACTGCATTTTTATTAAGAGTGATGTGTGCCCTGTCCAACGTTTCCTGGGCTTTTTTCCCTGTAAGATTTTTGTTACGAAGGTCGATCAGCATAAGATGGTTATCAGTACCATTACTTATCAGATCATAACCTCTCGATACGAAAGCTTTAGCCATTGCCTGTGCATTTGAAAGGATCTGTTTGCCATAGGCTGTAAAATCATCCGAAAGTATCTCGCCGAATGAGACTGCTTTTGCAGCAATGACATGTTCAAGCGGTCCCCCTTGTGTACCCGGGAAAACAGCAAGATCCAGCAGTTGGCTCATCGTACGTGTATTTCCCTTGGGATCTTTAATACCCCAGGGATTTTCAAAATCATGACGAAGCATGATAATTCCTCCACGGGGACCTCTTAGTGTTTTGTGAGTGGTTGAAGTAATGATGTGGCAATGTTCGAAAGGATCATTCAATAAGTTTTTAGCGATCAGGCCGGCGGGGTGGGCTATATCGGCCATGATTACTGCGCCGATCTTGTCAGCTACTTCGCGAATGCGTTTATAATCCCAATCGCGGCTATAGGCAGAGGCGCCACAAATGATCATCTTTGGTTTCTCTTTCAATGCTGTTGCTTCCAACTGGTCATAATCCACAAGTCCCGTTTCTTTTTTTACACCATAAAATAACGCATGAAAATTTTTGCCGCTGAAATTAGCAGGGCTTCCGTGTGTGAGATGACCGCCCATACTGAGATCCAGTCCTAATACTTTTTCGCCTGGTTTTACACAAGCTAAAAAAACAGCGGCATTAGCCTGAGCGCCACTATGAGGTTGTACATTGGCCCAGCTTGCATTAAAAACAGATTTGAGTCTTTCGATAGTCAGCGTTTCTATTTCATCTACTACTTCGCAGCCGCCGTAATATCGCCTGCCGGGATATCCTTCAGCATATTTATTTGTGGGACAGGTACCCATTGCCTGCAATACCTGGAATGAAGTAAAGTTTTCTGATGCGATCAGTTCGACGCCATTGCGCTGGCGATCGAGCTCTTTGCGTAAGAGATCAAAAACAGGAGTATCCTTTTGTGTTGTTAAGTTTGCCAGTTTCATAAATTACAGAAAACGTTTAAAGGTTTAATAAGTTCAAAAGGTTCAAAAGGTTAATGTAAAACCTCTTGAATGATTACCAGATCAATAAATCGCTGATTCCGAAAGCTACCAGGGTCGCGGTACGGTCGTTATGCTGTGTAAAAGACAATGACATAGCAGGAGATCCGGTAACCCACATATTACTATGCAAAAATAAGTGTGTGATCAATGTTAAAGGTTTTAACGGATAAATTTTTATTCATTTAAAATTCACTACTTTCACGGGCTTTTTCGACAATCAATGAAGGCAATTATACCAGTAGCAGGCGCGGGGACTAAGCTGCGTCCCCATAGTTATACTCAACCCAAGGCTCTCATTCCGCTGGCCGGAAAGACTGTTCTAAGCATTATTATCGATCAGTTACGCGAAGCAGATATCAATGAATTCATTTTTATAGTAGGTTATCTAGGCGATAAGATCAGGGATTATGTGGAAGCTAAATACCCTGAGTTGCAAGCCCATTACGTTCAACAAATTGACCGCCAGGGAATCGGGCACGCTATTAACCTGGCAAGAGGAATTGTAAATAATGATGAGGTTTTCGTAGTGCTTGGCGATACGATCTGTGAGTATGATGTAAAAGAAGTAGCCAGCAGCCCTGACTCAATGATCGGTGTAAGAAAAGTGGATGATCCCAGGGAATTTGGGGTAGCAGAAATTAATGAACATGGGTATATCGATCACGTAGTTGAAAAACCCCAGATACCAAAATCGAACATGGCCCTTGTGGGTATCTATAAGATAAAGGAAGCGGAACTTTTATTTCAGTGTCTCGAAAATAATTTCCTGCAGGGTTTGCGGACACATGGCGAGTATAGCCTGACCGACGCTTTGGATTGTATGTTGCGCCAGGGAGCAAAGTTCAAGGCATTTAAAGTAGAAAGTTGGTTTGATTGCGGCAGGAAAGAAACGCTGCTCGAATCGAATGCTACGTTGCTGAGAAAATTCGCTCCGCAGAATGGATGGGATCATCATTTTGAAAACACTGTGATCATTTACCCGGTCAGTATAGGTGAAGGATGTGATATCAAGAATTCAATTATTGGCCCCAACGTCACCATCGGTGATAATACGACGATCAATTATTCTATCGTGCGGGATTCGATCGTTGGTTCTTTTTCCAACCTGTATGATATTGTATTGGAAGATTCATTAATCGGCAGCGATACCGGCCTCCGCGGCGAAACCCGTCAATTGAACATAGGCGATAATACTAGTATTGACCTGGGATGATGCTAAAGATGGATGCTTGATGCTGGATACTAGCCGCTAGATGCAATGGCGTCCATTTCAACTAACCAGTATCTGGGATCCAGCATCCAGAGACCAGCATCCAGTAGCTTCACTCGCAATGAGGCATCTAGTATCTTTACTGCATGACCAACTTCAGCAATCGCATCACCCGCCTTTTCAACATTGATTACCCAATTATCCAGGCCGGCATGATCTGGGCCAGTGGCTGGCGGCTAGCCAGTGCGGTCAGTAATGCAGGCGGTTTGGGAATGATAGGCAGCGGAAGCATGTACCCGGATGTCTTACAGGAACACATCCGTAAGTGCAAATCGGCTACTACCCGTTCTTTTGCTGTCAACGTACCCCTGCTTTATCCCGATATTGACAAGCATATACAGGTCATAATTGAAGAGGGGGTAAAAATTGTTTTTACCTCTGCAGGTAACCCAAAGACGTGGACATCCGTTTTAAAGGAAAAGGGCATTACCGTCATTCATGTAGTAAGCAGTAGCAAGTTTGCCCGGAAAGCAGAGGAAGCAGGTTGCGATGCGGTAGTGGCGGAAGGGTTTGAGGCCGGCGGTCACAATGGAAGGGAGGAGACAACGACCATGGTGCTGACACCTGCAGTGGTCAATGCGGTAAAAATCCCGGTAATAACGGCTGGGGGAATAGCAACCGGCAGGCAAATACTGGCGGCAATGGTGATGGGAGCGGAGGGCGCTCAATTGGGAAGCCGCTTTGTGGCAAGCGAAGAAGCTTCATCTCACATTGGTTTTAAAGAGAAAGTGGTCAGTTCACAAGAAGGCGATAC
>Ga0136846_1232946_pt1 | contig 12132 bp, 8 predicted proteins | sample HopSoiMetagenom2_FD_96841 | JGI IMG/M metagenome (GOLD analysis project Ga0136846, IMG submission 96841) | Grasslands soil microbial communities from Hopland, California, USA - 2 Assembly 2016 (version 4) | ecosystem: Environmental > Terrestrial > Soil > Grasslands | place: USA: Hopland...
CGGAAGGTATCGGCGCCAACCGGAACCAGGCCGCTGTGGAACGACGTTTCTTCACTGCCCCACAAACGGGGGAACTCGATGTCACACGGGTCCAACGAGATTTCGTTCTGAAGACGCCTGAATGCAGCTTCGCTGATGCGGATTCCACCGACGTTGTACTTCATGGATTCCGGCTCCGGTCCATCGCCCGCGCGAAATTCGTAAATGTTAAAGGGCGCCTGCATTCCGCCTAAGGCCTTGCGGACGCGCTTATCGCATGAAGATAGGCGATCGCTCTCATTCAGCGCATCCGAAATCATGATGCGATGATCGCCATCCAGCAGATACATCGGAGCGGAATCCTGGAAGGATATGCCGATGCCCAATTCCAGCGCGGGAAGCGCGGCGCGTTGCAGCAGGTGATTGTAGCCGCCGACAATTTCCATCATCTCGCGTGCCAGGCCGCAAGTGCGGGAGACGGCCAGCGCCGGGTCACCTTCGCGCTCCAGAATGGCAACGATGATGGCATCGCCCTCGACGAACACTTTCACTGCTCCATATTTTGCGAACAGCTTGCTGACCGGATCGTAAAAATTCAGGCTGAAGTAAGAAGCTGGATTCATATCGCGCTCGAGCAGCGAGCGGGTAAGACGTGAAGAATCGCGAACGTCGGCTTTCAGTATTACGTGCCGGACGACGGATTTTTCGACCGCAGAAGATTTCGACTCCTCTGGCAACAGGAAATCGTAAAGCGTGCCGTTCAGTTTGGAGAGATCCCGCAGCCGCTCGCCGCCGATCAGGTTCACTTTCTCCATCGCGCGATTGAGCACCTCTGAGCGCCGCAGATCGCGGTGAAAGCGAAGGAAATCCTTTAAGAATCGGGCCGCAACTTTCGCACGATGAGCGCCACCGGCCTGCGCCACACGCGAAGCCGCCGAACTCAAGCTGCTGATTGAAAGTTTTCCATGCTCTTCGAGCAGCTTCTCCACCCGGTCGCGCTCTTTGCGCAACACCAGCGCGTACTTGAGTTGCTGGGGATCGAGCAACGGAGTGAACTCGGCTAAGAGCGGCGTCACTTCATATGCCGCGACCGCGAAGTCCATCAGCTTGTCGCGTTCGAGTAGTTCGACCCACAACTCGAGACGCGGTTTGCACTCGCGTTCAGAGGGATCGCCGGTGCCGACCAACTGGTGTGCGTTTTCAGGTGCGCTGAGCCAGCCATCGAGCATCCAGTCGTCAGCCGCCGCTGCATCCGGAAGAACCGCTTTGAGAAATTCGCACGCAACGGAGCGGATATTTCCGAACGAGTCAGGATCATTTTCGAAACCGCCGATCAAAACATAATGCTCGGCAGCAAGGTAAGAGTCGCGTCCTTCTTCAAGGAAAGCAAGTTGATTCAGGAATATCAGATAGTCGACGCTCGAATCGTCTCCAAAAAGCGATCGCCGCATTGACGCCAGATTCTCGCGTTCGATCTCGCGCAGGATCCGGAAGAGTTCCTGTCCCGCCTGGCGGAGAATATTCTTCTTGGAAATCTGAAACGAGGCCACGGTCTCGCGATACTCGAAGGCCTTTTGCTGGCGCACGCCTTCGTAGCTGCGGAGAGTCGTGCGGCAGCGGTCGAGCGCGTATGCAAACTGCGCGTTGAGTTCGCTGCGCAGAAATTTCAGGACCGCGACCCGCGCCAGCAAATCAAGATTGATGTTGTTTTCGGCCTTGGCGCGATTGAGCGCGGCCTTATGCACTTCAAGCAGGAGCGGCTTAAGATCGTTGCTTTTCTTGTTGGTGAGCGCCGGCACGATCTTCGAAAACATGCCACGCCCGGTGCCCAACCCTGCGCTGGTTTCCGCTGACATCACATTTTCGACGCTGCCGAATTTGGCGATTAGCTTGCCAATGTGCGTGCCCACTGCTTTCGAAAACGCCGGGCTAAACCAGACATCGTGGCGAACGTTATCGATGCCGAGCTGCAAACCGTCCAACGATAACGCAGGCGAATACGTTCGGAGCTTTGGCGGAGGAAGCTCAGAGGTCGAAGACCCGAGTTTAAAAATCGGAATGCGCGGCATTGCAGGGTCCGAGGAATCCGGCCGAGCCTACGCGGGGCAAGGCTGGCGCGACACCTCTGGATTCAGCGTACTACGCAGGCACGGCGCCTCTCAGTTACCCAAGTTATCGTCCAAATGGACGATGTACCTTTGGGCAAAAAGCCTCACCACAGGTACCACGGATCACTACCACACAGGGACTAGCTGTATTTCCGAATCGGCTCTCTGCCGGGAATCACTGTGTGCGTTTTCGTGCGCACACAATGCCCCGATACTCTTGCACAGGAAAACGTCGGATGAAGAAACCCGGAAAACAACAGTTTCTGCTGGCCGTCAGTTGTCTCGCGGTGGTGGCCCTGCGTAACACAACCGGTCTTGAAGGAACGGAGTTCAGCGGTGGATGGTTGACTGGTCCGCTACTTTCGATGACCAATATCGGAACGGTTCTGTTTGTGTTGGCTCTTATCGAAAGCTTCGTGTACCCGCGAATTGCTGGAGCGATCGGGCTCGCGTCATCCCTGCTTTGTTTGCCACTTTACATTTACTTTATTGCTCCGGTTCCTTTCAATCAGATCTTCGGCTTTGGGCACGAGTTCAAGGTTCAACCGGGAGGAGGACTGCATTGGGACCGATGGGCGATAGTGGGAGTGCTCACCCTGGCGGTCACCACATATGTCTGCTTTCGCGGTTTCACTGCTGTTAGCCAGGCGAAAATCCCGGAGCGATGCTGAACGGTCGCTGAGATCAACTCTTTTCGCAGCCGGCTGTGAGGAAAAGGCTTTGGGGTTTACTGCCTGGTATCGAGCGGGTGCTTCGCCTTTTCCTGGAATTCGTTTTGCAATTTCAGGCTGTTCTGGTCGGCCTTAATTGCACGAATTGAGGATGATATTGCCTCGATCCATCCGGTCATTTTGTGCTCACCCACCGCTCGGCTCGCCGCCGATCCATCGCCGGAGTAGTGCTCGGGAAAGCGCGCATACCACCAGATCGCGGTGTAAAGCGGATCGGGCAATTTAAGTCGCGCGGCGTCGGCCCCGGATTCGTTCTTCGCTCGATCGAGATGCACCAGATCGGGACGCGAAATCATCATTGAGGAAGTTTCTGTTTCTCCCGCATGCATATCGACTTCAGTTTTGTGCGGCGGTCCGCCAGGGACATCGACCAATCCGAGCACATAAACCACATAGTCGTGCTGCCTCTCGAGTTGCGCCTGCGCGAAGAACGGCAGCAGATGCTCGTTGCCGCCGTGCCCGTTCACGATCAGCACTTTCTTGCAGCCGTTGCGCGCCATCTCGTCGGTGGTTTCCTGAAGCAGTTGGAGCTGGAGGTTAGCACTGTAGGCCACCGTTCCGGGCTCATGCCGGGCTTCGAAAATCTGTCCGAAATAATATTCGGGAAAGACGACCGCATACTCTTTATCGGCGGCGTGTAGCACGGCATAGCGAACGTCAAGCAGGTCGGTGCCAAGCGGCAGGTGTGGGCCGTGCTTCTCCAGGATGCCGAAGGGCAGAATGCACGTGCCCTGGGATTGCTGAATGGCTTTCGCAAAGTCGGGAGCGGTGAGTTCCTCCCAGTGAGTGGAGAGCTTGTCCTGAGCAAACGCCAATCCAGAGCAAGCGACGACGGCCAAAAGCAATATTCGACGCAGCATTGAGTAACTCCAAACGTGGGATGAAAGATCGCGCTATGGGGCCTCGATCAGTTCCATTTTGCCATCGCGAGTGCGATGCAGAATCATCAGCTTGCCTTTGGGATCACGAAAGACGAATACGTCGCGATCACGGAAGTGCGCTTCCTTGATGGCCTCTTCAAGCGTCATGGGACGCATGGCAACTGCTTCGTCGGAGCGCACCAAGTGGACCTCGGTGGACTTTGCGAACGCCGGGAATTTGTGCACGACCATTGAGACCGGCGGCACAGTCGAAGACGCGGGCACAGACCCCACAGCCACAGGCTCCGGTTTGTCATCGCCATTCCACTTGCCGTGATTGCGGCGCTTCTTTGTGATGATGCGGGTCTTGTGTTTCAGCGCCTGCTTTTCCAGATGATCAAGCGCCTCGCCAATAGCGGCCTTCATGTCGCCTGCCTGCGCTACCCCGACGAGCGGCCCCATGGCCGAGGCGATTGTGATCTCCGCCTTGTGGCGATGTTTCTCGACTGCAAGAATCACCTTCGATTCAAAGCGGTCACGCAGGATTTTGCGAATTTTGCTGAGGCCGGCTTCGACCTCTTTGCGATTAGCGGAAGTTACTTCGTAATGCCTGCCAGTGTATTCCACGTTCATGGATAGCTCCGGATCAGGTTTTGGAAGTGCAGCGGTTAACTCCTAGCTGCGAGTCACCAGCCTCAAGCAACTTTTTTCAGGTCCAGCATAACTGAACATCGGCCCATTGAAGCTAAGAGCCAAAAGCTAAGAGCTTTCTTATTTCTTCACTCGTCTCTGGTGCGTACTTGGAATTCTCATGTCTTCGCGATACTTGGCTACGGTACGGCGAGTTACCTGGATTCCCTGCGACTGCAGAATGCGCGTGATCTGTTCGTCGGTGAGCGGCTTGGAAGGATCTTCATCTTCGATCAGCTTTTTGACGCGACGCTTCAGAATCAGCAACGATGTGCCGCCACCTTCGGGACCGTTGACACTCTCGCTGAAGAAGTAACGCAGCTCGAAGACCCCCTGCGGAGTGTGCGCGTACTTGCTGGAAACGGCGCGGCTGACGGTGGAAGGATGAACTCCAATTTCTTCCGCAACTTCCTTAATCATCATCGGCTTCAACTCGTCAATTCCCTTTTCCAGGAAATCGCGCTGCCGGGTGACGATGGTGTAGCAGACTTTCAGGATCGTCTGCTTGCGCTGTTCGATGTTCTTGATGAGCTGCATAGCGCTCTTGAAGCGCTCTTTTACGTAATTGCGGGTGTCGCGATCATTGCCGTCTTTGGTCAACAGGCGCTTGTAGGCCGGGTTGAGACGTAGCGTGGGCACGTCGTCGTCATTCATCATGACCAGCCACTCGTCACCGTGTTTCACGAAGGCCACGTCGGGCTCGATCAGACGCGCCTGGATCTTGTTGTATTGCAGCCCGGGCCGCGGATCGAGTGTTCGAACGTAATTCAGCGCAGCCTCGATGGCCTCTGGCGGACGCGAGATGGCACGAGAGATTTCCTTAAGCAGCTTGTTCTGGACGGCCCGAAGGTGCTGGTCAACAATGGCCACAGCGTCAGCCAGAACCTGCGCCGTCCCGTTGCCATTTTTTCCCAGTTGCGCCTGATGATAACGAAGCTGGTAGAGCAGGCACTCGCGGAGGTCGCGGCACGCCACGCCCGGAGGATCGAGCTGGCGAACCACTTCGATGGCTTCGTGCAGGTCGTCGGCGCTGAAACGCGGTACGGGAAGATGTCCGTTGCTCTTTACCGCAACCGGCTCGGCAACCGGCGGCACTGCCTGTGGAGGAGCAGCGTCCATCGCGGGCGCGAATGCGGCCGCATTCGGAGTCGAAGCTGCGGGCGCTTCCCATTCATCTGAAGCCGGATCGAGTGAAGCGGAGGCGGGTTCGTCAGCGATCTCGCCGGAAGGAACTGCGGCGCTCGCGATGCCAATGGCCGCGGCTTCCTTAAACACGCTCTCGGATTTTGCGGCGTCAACTTCGGGAGAAACCGGCGGAACGATTCCCAGCAACTCTTCGTCGCTGGCAATCAGATATCCGTCTTCGTTGAGATTTCCAATGACTACTTCAGCCGCCTCGCGAACCGGCGGCCGCGTAGAGATCGATCCCAGCTGCCACACCAGATGGTCTGTCAACGTGCTGGGCTTAGAAAGAAAATTTTCAAACGACGGGCGCTCGATCTCTTCCATCTCGCCCTGACTGCGATAGCCGGGGTCGAGGTAATCTTTGAAGAACGACCCAAAATCAATTTCCTCAAACGGATCTTTTTGATCGGCTGCAGCGGCAGGCGTTTCTTCGGCTGAAGCGCGTTCGCGCTCTTCTTCACGTCGGCCTACGTCATCGATAAGCGGAACCGAGTCTTCCAGTTCCTCGAGGACCGGGTTCTCACCCATCTCTTCCTTGATCATGTCCTTGAGCTCGAGCTTGTTGAGCGCAAGAACGCTGACCATCTGCACCAGGCCAGGGGTAAGGATCTGGCGTTGTGAGACTTTCAGGTGCAGTTTTGGTTGAAGAAGAACCATAAAAGCTCGTGTCACGTCTTACGTCGTACGTCTTACGTCGTACCTCGTTATTGCGTCTTACGTCGTACGCAAAAACTCTTTTCGGCGTACGACCTACGACGCACGGCGTACGACGTACGACCTTCGATCAAACCAGCGAAAAACTCTCTCCCAGATAAACTCGCTTCACTTCCGAATCGTTTCCCAGCTGCTCCGGCGTTCCGTGCCGGAAGATCTTGCCTTCGTTGATGATGTACGCCCGGTCCGTGACGGAAAGCGTCTCCCGTACGTTGTGGTCCGTAATCAGCACGCCGATCCCAGCCGCACGCATGTTGCTGATAATTTTTTGCAGATCGAGTACCGCAATGGGATCGATCCCGGAAAACGGTTCATCCAGCAGGATGAACTTGGGATTGATGCACAATGCCCTTGCAATCTCGACCCTTCTGCGTTCGCCACCGGACAATGCGTACCCCCGGTTCAGGCGAATGTGTTCCAGCCCAAGCTGGTCTATTAACTGCTCCATCGTCTCGCGGCGTTCATGCCATGAGACCGGCTGGGCTTCCAGCACGGCGAGGATGTTCTCCTCAACCGTGAGCTTCCGGAAAACCGACGCTTCCTGGGGGAGATAGCTGATCCCGAACTGCCGTGCCCGTTTGTACATGGGCACATCGGTGATCTGTTCCTCGTCTAAGAGGATGCGGCCTGTGTCGGGGGGTATCAGGCCAACGATCGTATAAAAAGTGGTGGTCTTGCCGGCCCCGTTAGGCCCAAGCAAACCAACAACTTCGCCCTGCGCAACGCGAACACTGACGCCGTTTACAACTCTACGGCCCCGGTCAGACTTACAGATTTCTTCGGCGGCCAGCGTCTGCATTTAACGTACCACTCGCGTCTGTGTGACGGCAGGTGAACTGCTGTCACCTTCAACGACGACCCTACCATCGCGTCTAAACAAAGTCAACGAAACCCCGGTAATCTTGCCATGTTCGGCATCAAAAATGCTAGGCGGTCCGCCAGTTAGCACGAACCTGTCATCCACCGCTGTATAGGTGAGCTGCTCGCCGGTAGCGCGGCGGTTCGGTTCCGTGATGAGCACAGAGCCGCTGGCAACAATTTTTTCCAGTTTGGTAGAACTGATCTCGGTTTGTGGGACTGAAGGTGCCCCGACTGTGGGTTTTGGTGCGGGTGCTTCGGGTCGGTTTCGAGGATTCGCGGAGTCCACCACAGGCTTCTGAAGGAAAACATCCATCCGGTTCGAGGTGATTGTCATATCCGAGCCGTGCATTGTCACACCGCCCTCGAAATGCACGCGACGTTCCGAGTCCAGGTAGGTGAGGCGGTTCGCCGTGACCGTGACCGGCATGGACTTCCCGCCTTTGTCGGTTGCGATGAGGACAGTTGAAACCTTCTTATCCCCCCTGGATGCCGCAACTACGTTGCGTTCATTTTTTTGAAACTGTATGGATGGCGCTTCGATGACGTTTGCGTTCTGCCACAGGCGCGCATTTCCAGTGTAGGTTACAGTCGCCGGATTGCCGCGTGCCGCCATGCTCTGCGCCGTCACATGCACCGGGTCGGACGATGCCAGCAGCGCGCCGTCGGGCTGGGCCTTCATGTCGCTATACGTGGTCTTCACATCGCCATCAGCAAAGCCTTCGCCGGTGGCGCGATTTAATCGCACGCTGCGTCCTGTAGTTGACATTCCGGCGTCAACAATTCGCGGCTGGCCGCTAAGCGTCAAAATCTGGTCGGCCGGCGTGTAGCGGGCGCGGTCCGCGAACGCCTGCTGAGTGCCCGAGGTGTAGGTGAAGTGTCCCTGCTGAACCAGGGCATCGATTCCGGTGCCGGGGCGGAAGCTGGCATCTATCGCATCACTGGTGCTGATGCGGTCAGGATCGTTGGTTGGTCCCCTGGTGACGACGCGAGCATGGGCTTCTCCGTGAACCGAGGCAAGTTGTCCGAGCGAATTGAATCTCGCGGTGAACTTGTCAGCGGTGACAAGGGTTTTCTGGCCCGGCGTGTTCCCTGCCGGACGCAATTCAATCTGTGGTGGGCCGACTGTATCGGCGCGTGTTAGACGACGGCCTTCTACCACAAAAAGATCCATGGCTGGAGCGGTTATTTCGGTATCCTGCGCCCCGCCGTGTTCGCCAGAAGATGACGAGTTCGAGGCAGCAAGAGATTCTCGGCCGCTGGCTGCCGAATGCTGATGCTGCACCAACCGCACCTGCTGCTCGGCATGAATTTTAGAGAGTGAATTATGGGCAGCGAACGTGAGCACCGCCCGGCCGGCGGACGCTTCCGCCGTCTGCGCGCCTTCACTCTTGATGCGAACATCGCCCGAAAGAACCGCCGTCTGAATCCCCTTCTTGGGCTTCATGAAGACGTCAAGCTTGTCAGCACTGGCTCGCGTAATCGCGGACGCCGCCTTACGCCCTGCATCAACCAGAAGCACGTGACCACGAGCGACGGCCTGATCCAGAGTGTTGTCCTCAAAAAGTGAAAGCACCAACTCATCGGCCTGTGCATTTTGACCGGGAGACTCCGCCCGCGGCTCACGCAGCACAATTTGCCGCGGAATCTTTTCAATCGTCGCCTGCCGCGCCAGAATGGTTGACGGCGGCGCGCCGTTCACCACAATCTTCACCTGCGATTGGAGAGTGAGCACGCTCTGGCTGGCCGCGTATTTCGCGCCCAGCGCCGAACCGCTCGCCTGCGGAACACTGAACTCGACAGCTGCGGCCGTCCAGGCGTCGCCGGTATTTTTGTTGAAGACGAGATCGGTCGTCCGCAGATGAATGGGATTTTTCAGTTCCTTCGGAGTTGCCTGATCCGGATTGAGGATGCCCTGCGGATTGGCTTCCAGGTCAATTGCAACTTCGCCCTTGCTGGTAACATTCCCCGACTGCTGGTCGTAATCAAATTCCTTGCCATAAACCTGGTCGAAGCGCGATGAGTCGCGTCCGTAGAGGGTGATGGTCACGTCGTGCAGTTCGGCGTGCCCTCCTTGCTTGAACTGCACCGCCTTGCTTGCCTGAAGCTTGAAGAGCGTCCTTCCCTGGTCTGATTTTGAAATGGTAAAGCCCTGCGCGCTCTGCTGAATCTCGATCCCGATTCTCCCCGGCACCTGCTTAAGCGCATTCTGTACCCGGTGGCGGGCGTAGAAATATGTCCCCGCGATAATGACGCAGACGAGAATCGCCGCCCCGGCAAACCAGCGCCGCAGGTGTGAAATGGAGACCGGCATTGAAGATAGTGTAGTGGAAGAGAATGGCGGGCAGCGGCAGATTGGCAGTCGGAGCAATCCGACGATACGCGACTAGATGCGTTGCTTCACCAATGCTGCAATCACCCTCGTTCCTGCGACCATGCAGGAACCCGAGCACCACCAAGGGGTCTACATGCGGAACATAGGCGATGAGATATTCCCGCACCAACTGAAAGCGAATCGGTCGCGAGGTTAAACCCTCGCGGGTATGGCCGGACCGGGGAAATAGAACCAGGTAGTCTGTCGGCCGCGTCAATGTTGTCTTCGGCAACGTATTCCCATATTTCATTGAGATCGGCGTCGGCGGCGGGGTGAAGAACAAAGCCGCTCATTTCCGAGCAGAGCGTCGCGCAGAACGGCGGTCCTGACTCTTGCCACGCAGCCGGGCAAAACTCTGCTCCCCGTCGACCGGTTCGACCCTTCCGCTGACCGTCTCGTCGTAGCGCGTATCGAGCATCTCACGGGTTTCAGCGACTTCCTTTAGGTACCCCGCCATTGCGTCCTGGAGCAAATCATCGGGGCTGCGGCCGCTGGCGGCGGCCAGTTCGTTGAGTCTAGCCTCTGTCTCGGGCTTTAGGCGTACTTCCATGGTCGCAGTCTAGGAGTGGGGATTACAGGTGTCAAATCCGGCAGTCGTGTTCTGGACTTTGAGCGCGACCACTCATCACTTCCTAGATACCCCACCACTCAATTCCACGGATCGCGCTCCAACCGCGTTAGGCTTGTGCAGAGCGCATGGGCCTGAACCATCTCGACTACGCGATCATCGCCTCCTATCTTATCGGGATCACTCTGTTCGGCTTGCGATTCCGCAAGCGCCAGCGCACCCTGCGCGATTATTTCCTCGCCGGCCGCGACATACCCTGGTGGGCGATTGCGCTTTCCATCGTCGCTGCGGAAACCAGCACGCTCACCATCATCAGCATCCCGGGACTGGCCTACGACACCAATCTCACGTTTCTTCAAGTTGTCATGGGATATTTCGTCGGCCGCTTCATCATCAGCTTCGTCCTGCTGCCACATTATTTTCGTGGCGACCTGTTCACCGCTTACCAGTTGATTGAGAAACGCTTTGGGCCGAATTTGCGTTCACTTACCTCCGCGCTGTTTCTGTTAACGCGCGCCGCGGCGGAAGGTGTGCGCGTCTATGCGGTGTCGATCGTCGTTTCAATCGCGCTCGGGACGGGCGAGGTGACGTCGATCGCGATCATAACCATCCTCACTCTGATCTACACTTTCGAAGGCGGCCTGGCTGCGGTGATCTGGACCGACGTCGTGCAGACCGCGATCTACGTGGGCGGCACGCTCCTGGGAGTGGCAACGATTCTTCACTACGTCCCCGGCGGATGGGCGCACGTGCACCAGATCGCCGTCAGCGCGGGCAAGTTCCGCGTGTTCGATTTCACGCCCACGCTCTGGAAGCCTTACACCTTCTGGGCCGGATTAATTGGCGGCGCATTTCTGACCACGGCCAGCCACGGCACCGATCAACTCATCGTCCAGCGACTGCTGGCGGCGCGCAGCCAGCGGCAGTCGGTGCTGGCGTTGCTATCGAGTGGCGCGGCGATTCTGTTTCAGTTTGGATTATTCCTGCTGCTTGGCGTAATGCTGTTCGCGTATTACATGGTGCCGTCGGCGCACTTCGGCAAGGCCGACCGCATTTATCCGACATTCATAGTCACCCAAATGCCGCACGGGATCTCCGGCCTGTTGATTGCCGCGATTCTGGCGGCGGCTATGTCGAATTTAAGCGCGGCGCTGAATTCACTTTCGTCGAGCACGATCATGGATTTGTATGTACGCTTCCGTCCGCAAACCGACGAGCTCCGCCGGATGCGGCTGTCGCGATTCTCAACAGTGTTGTGGGCTACCGTTCTGTTCGTCCTCGCGGTGTTGTGTCTGCATCGAGTCTCGCGGGTCATTGAAGTTGGATTGCAGATTGCTTCAATTGCTTACGGCGCGCTGCTTGGAGTCTTTCTGCTCGGAGTGCTCACACGCCGCGCCAATCAGGTCGGGGCCGCGATAGGAATGATCTTTGGATTTGGCATGGAAGTCTATTTGTGGCGGTTCACGAAAGTGCCTTGGACGTGGTGGGTGGTGATAGGGACAACGGTCACGTTTGTGACGGGATACGCAGCGAGTTGGGTAACGGCGTCGGCGGAGCGAAGTGAAAGCCATTAACCGCAAAGGTCGCTAAATCCACTCGGTTGACCGGGCCCAACTCCTCTCGCATTTCCGACTTCTACACTGAGCCGGCAATCTAAGCTTCCCAAAACTTTGCGTCCTCTGCGAATCCTTGGCGGTCTTTGCGGTTAAAATCTTTTGTGCCTTCGAAACCTGACGATCACGCGCCCCACCTCCTGCGTGCTCTCGGTCCGGCCCATGCTGCCTCTATCGTTATCGGCGTTGTAATCGGCAGCGGAATCTTTCTTGTTCCCGCGGAGATGATGCAGGCGGCCGGCTCAGCCAAGCTGGTTTATCTTGCCTGGATTGTCGGCGGCGTACTTTCTTTTTTTGGCGCTGTCACTTACGCGCAACTCGGCGCGATGAAGCCCGAGGCGGGCGGCGAGTACGTTTACATTCGCGACGCCTACGGCCCCCTTGCTGGGTTCCTGTGCGGATGGACGTGGACGATCGTCGTCAAGCCGTCTTCGCTGGCGGGCATCTCGACC
>Ga0136846_1215317_pt1 | contig 12129 bp, 6 predicted proteins | sample HopSoiMetagenom2_FD_96841 | JGI IMG/M metagenome (GOLD analysis project Ga0136846, IMG submission 96841) | Grasslands soil microbial communities from Hopland, California, USA - 2 Assembly 2016 (version 4) | ecosystem: Environmental > Terrestrial > Soil > Grasslands | place: USA: Hopland...
ACCCCCTGACGCTCGCCTGTCCGGAGGTGTCGGGGGCCAGGCGTAGTATCCGGCCGGTATGGCGCGCATCTTCGTCGAGGGCTGGTCGCCCGAGTACGGCGCACCGCTCGACGCGGCCGAGCTCGCGCCCGCGGAAGGGACGGTCGACGACGGCGTCGAAGGCGTCGACTGGGCGCCGCTCGACGGCCACGACGACGGATGTGCGCGCATCGCGTTCGTCGACGGCGTCCGTCGCATCGACGCGCGTCTCACGGTCGACGATCAGCTCGCCGGGCCGATCCCGGGCCTCTGCGGCACGCTCGCGATCGGGGCGGTGCTGTGGGACCGCGCGGCCGTGCGGTCCGAGGTCGCGAACGAGCGGGTCCAACGGTGGGCGGTGCTCGCCGGGGGCCGTGCGGAGCGCTTCCCCGTGGTCGACCTGACGCCGCCGTACGAAACGATGGCGATCGCGACGCGCGACGGCGACGCGCTCGTGCATGCGCTGCAGTCGACGATGCGCGCGGCCGAGGCCGCGCTCGCGACGTCGCTGGCGGCCGACCGGTGCGTGTTCGCCGACGGCCCGCTGCACGAGCTCGGCCCGCACGAGGTCGTCGGCGTCGTCAAGAGTCACCGCGTCACGTACCTCGACGCGCCGCGCAACGCGGTGATCGCCGCGCTCGACGCAGGCCAGCGCACGCCGCTGTTCGCGATCAAGGACTACGGCCGGTACTCGTGGTACGTCCGCCTGGCTCGCGTCGAGGACGGCCACGCGTGGAGCGGGCTGGTGCGGTGCGAGGCGTCCGCGCATCTGCCGCTCGCGACGGTGCGCACGATCGCCGATCGTGCCGCCGCACTGCTGCCCCTCGTTGCGTCCCAGCCGCACATGGATCCCCGCGCGCCGCAGAACCTCGTGCCGATCGGGGCGCTCGAGCGCGACCTCCGCCACCGGATGGGCGACTCCGGGCTCGTGTATCGCGCCTTGCGCGCGGCGGTCGCAGAACGGAGGGCATCGTGAGCGACGACCAGGTCGGGCGCGTCCTCGGCTCGGAACACACCAGCACCGCGACATTCCGCGTGGTCGTCGACGACGATCAGTTCCTGCAGCTCGACGACCTCGTGGTCGTGCGGACCGAGGTCCCGAAGGTGGGCGAGGTGCGCACCTACGGCGTCGTCACCGAGGCCGAGGCGATCTACGAGGGAGCGCGGTACGAGTCCGACACGCATCGGATCGCGGAGCTCGGGATCATGCCGGCGCAGAAGGTGCGGTCGGCAACGGTGGCCGTCACGCGCGTCGACCCCGAGATCTGGGTGTCGGCCGACCCCGGCGAACCGGTCGAGCGTGCGACCGGCGACGAACGCAGTCGCGCGCTCTACACCGATCAGATGGAACGGCCGCTGCCGGTGGGACTCGGCCGCGACGGTGCTCCGGTGCACATCGACCTCGACTTCTTCGACGGCCGCAAGGGCGGCCATATGTCGATCGCCGGCATCTCGGGCGTCGCCACCAAGACGTCGTTCGCGCTGTTCTTCTTGCGGGTGCTCACCGCATCACCCGAGGTCGTCGGCGAGGGCGCGGCCAACCTCCGGGTCCTCGTGTTCAACGTCAAGGGCGAAGACCTTCTCTGGCTCGACAAGCCGAACGCGCGCTTCGCGGTGGCCGACGACGCCGCCGAGGGGTGGGCCGCGATCGGCGTCGCGCCGGCGCCGTTCCCCAGCGTACGGTTCTGGGCGCCGCCGCGGCGTGGGATCGCCGACCTCGTCCCCGATACCGGCGGCCGGCTCGAGGGCATCGACGTGTTCGCGTGGACGCCGCGGGAGTTCGTCGACCTCGGGTTGCTCGAGTTCTGCTTCACCGACGCGAACGACGCCAAGAACCAGCTTCCGTTCATCCGCGAGCGCGTGCAGCAGCAGCTGCAGCGGTTCGCGGTCGACGTCGAGGGCCGGCCGGGCGCGATCGCGCTCCGCGACCCGCGCGATCAGCCGGACGGCCGCTGGCACGGCCCGATCCCCGCCGGACAGGCCGGACCGATCGTCACGGACCTGCCGTCACTCGTCGCCGAGCTCGAGACGATCCTTGACCCCGACGACGGCGAGCCCGATACGGCGTGGACCGGGCGCGTGCAGCTGTCGACGGTCTCCGCGTTCCTGCGCCGGCTCCACGCGGCCTCGTCGCGCCTCGGCCACCTCGTGCGCGCCGGTGACTCCACCCGGATCGACCGCGATGCCGCCAACGTCACCGTCGTCGCGATCCAGTCGCTGCACGAGCAGGCGCAGCGCTTCGTGGTCGGCGCCCTCCTGAAGGAGACCTTCCAGCACAAGGAGGCGACCGGCCAGCGCCTGCCGCTTTCGGTGATCGTGCTCGACGAGCTGAACAAATACGCGCCGCGCGAGGGCACGAGCCCGTTGAAGGACATGCTGATCGACATCGCGCAGCGCGGCCGGTCGCTCGGAGTGCTCCTCGTCGGCGCGCAGCAGAGCGCGAGCCGGGTCGCGCCGGAGGTGCTCGAGAACGCGTCCATCCGCATCACCGGCCGGCTGGACGCGGCAGAGGCCGAGCGCGCGGAGTACGGCTGGATGCTGCCGTCGACGCGGGCCCGCGCGCGCCTGCTCAAACCCGGCACGATGGTGGTCAGCCAGCCGGCAGTCCCAGTCCCGCTCGTGGTTACGTTCCCCTTCCCGCCGTGGGCAACACGTCGCGAAGAGGTCGCGGCCGACGGCGAGGACCCCTTCGCCGGTCTGTAGCGTCGCGGCATGCGCATCCTCCACACCGCCGACTGGCACATCGGACGCCGGCTGGGCCGGCACGACCGCACCGACGAGATGCGCGACGCGCTCGACGAGGTCGCCCGGATCGCCGACGACGAACGGGTCGACCTGGTGCTTGTGGCCGGCGACGTGTTCGACCGTGCCGCGCCGTCCGTCGAGTCGCTGTCGCTCGGCCTGACGGCGCTCCTCCGGCTGGCGCGCAGCCGCCCCGTGATCGTCGTGGCCGGCAACCACGACGCGCCCGAGCTGTTCGATGCGCTCTCGCCGCTGCTCCGCGACCGCGGGGTCCACCTGATCGGCAGGATCAAGGCGCCCGACGCCGGCGCACTGCTCGGACCCGACGAGCTCGGTGTGCCCGCGGTCGTCGCGGGCTTCCCGTTCCTGCGCGAGGGCCGCGTGATCGACTTCATGGCCGAGACCGGGAAGTGGTACGGCGTGTACGCGCAGAAGATCGCGGCGATCACCGACGCGTACAACACGGCGCTCGTCCAGCGCGCGGGCACCGACCTCGTGCCGGTCCTCGTCGCACACTTCATGGTCAGCGGCGTACGGGTCTCGCGGAGCGAACGCGAGCTGCACATCGGCGACGCGTACACCGCCACCTCGCAGGCGATCCCCGCCGGCCCGCAGTACGTGGCGCTCGGCCACATCCACGCGCCGCAGCCCGTCCCCGGCGCTCCGGTGCCGGCCGCGTACGCGGGCTCGCTCCTCCCGATGGACTTCGGCGAGGCCGGCGAGGCCAAGCGCGTCGTCATCGTCGACGTCGAGCCGGGCCGGCTCGCAACGGTGCGATCCGTCGCCATCACGGCCGGCCGCCCGCTGGAGCAGGTTCACGGAACGTGGGATGAGGTCGCCGCCCGGGCCGACGAGCTCGCCGATCGCTATCTCGACCTGACGATCGCCGTCGGCGGCCCCGACCCCGAGCTCGGTCGCCGGGCCGCCGCCCGGTTCCCGTTCCTCGTGCGCGTGCGCGCCGAACGGCCGGCCCAGGCCCGGCGCGAACGGTCGATCGAGACGCGACCCGCCGACGACGAGCTCTACGCATCGTTCGTCCGGGCGACCACCGGCGAGGACCCGCCCGCAGCGCTCGTTCAGCTGTTCCGCGACACGATGGAGGCGGTCGCCGATGCGGCCCCGTGAGCTGACGATCCGCGGGTTCCGCTCCTACCGCGACGAGGTCACGTTCGACCTACGCGACCGTCGCCTCGTGGGCGTGGTGGGCCCGATCGGATCGGGCAAGTCGACGATCCTGGACGCGATCGCCTTCGCGTTGTTCGGCAAGACGCCGCGGGTCCAGCGGGAAACGCGCACGCTGATCAACCAACTCGCCGACGCGGCCCACATCCAGCTGACGTTCGAGGTCGACGGCGCGGTCTGGCGCGTGACCCGCGTGCTCAAGCGCAAGGGCCAGGGTCAGGTCCAGCTCGTCCGGCTCGCGACCGACGACCCCGAGGCCGGGCATGAGGAGGTCGTGCTCCTCGAACGGCCGGTGCGCGAGCGGATCGAACAGCTCCTCGGCATGGACTTCGATACGTTCGGGCGGTCCGTGCTGCTCGCACAGAACCGGTTCGCCGAGTTCCTGCTCGCCTCGGACGCGCCGCGCAACGCCGTGCTCAAGGGTGTCTTCGGCTACGAGCGGTTCGACGCAGCCCTCGGCGCGACGCGCGAGCACGTCGCGCGCGCCGAGACGTCGGTCGCGGTGCTCGACGCCGACGGTGCCCGGCTGCTGCAAGCGCGGGCAGACCTCGACGCGGCCCGGACGGCCGCCCGCGATGCCACCGCCCGGCGCGACGCGGTCGCGGCGCTCGTGCCGACCATCGACGGCCTCGACGCCGAAGCAGCGGCGGCCGCCGATCGTGCGCAGCGCGCCGAGGAAGAGCTCACCCTGATGAAGAAGGTCAGTGCCGGCGTCCCGGACGACGACGCGGTCGCGGCGGTGCTCGTCGCGGTCTCGGCGGCCGAGCGGGACGTCGGCACCGCGACCGACGAAGCGGACACGGCTTCGCACGAACGCCAAGGTGCGGACGCCGCGCGCGACGCCGCGGCGGAACGGATCGGCGACCTGCGGGCGTTCGCCGATCTCGTGGCCCAGATGAACGTCCAGGCGTCGGCCGTGACGGCCGCCGGCGCCGCGTTCAGCCGCGCAACCGATGCCCTGAAGACGGCCGACCAGGTCGCGACGCGCACGGCAAGCGCGAGCGACACCGCCGCCGCGGCCGCGAGCAGCGCGGCGACGGTGCTCGCCGGAGCGGCCGATGCGGTCATCGCCGCCGACGAGGCACTGCACGCCGCACAGCACGCCGAGATGGCCACGACGCTCCGCCGCAGCCTCGTTGCCGGCGAACCGTGCCCCGTCTGCCGGCAACCGGTACCGGCCAAACCGCGCGCGACCGGTGCTCCGGGCATCCGGGGGGCGGAGCGTGCGCGAGCCACGGCGGGCGCCCGGCATGACAAGGCCGCGAAGGCGCACGAACGCGCGACCGCCGCCGCGGTCAAGGCCGCGGCACAGGCGAGCGCCGCGATCGTCGAACGAGACCGTGCGGCGGCTGCCCTCGACGAGGCGGGGAGCGTGGTTCGAACGACCGAGGCCGAACTTGCGGCGACCCAGAGCGCGTTGGTCGACCAGCTCGGCGACGGCGACCCGGCCGCGCTACTCGACGAGCGCCAGGCCGAGCTCCGCGAAGCCGACGCTGTCGCCCGCGCGGCCGCCGAACGAGAACGCGCAGCCCGCGACACGCTCGACACCTCTCGGCGCCGCGCGGGCGACGCGACCGCGCGCGTCGCGACGGTTCGCGAACGACTCGCCGCCGCCTGGGGCGCGCTCGGCGCGGATGCCCCGGACGTCGACGTCGCGGAGGCCGCCGCCCGGCTCCGTCGGCTGCTCGAGGACCGCGCCGACGCGGCGACCGGTGAGCGGGTCACCGCCGCACAGGCCGCCGACGACGTCGCGCACCGCCGCGCCGCGGCCCTCGAGAGCACCGGGCTCGATCCCGACGCCGACGTCGCCGGCGTCCTCACACAGGCCGAGGTCAAAGCGGCGGAGGCGGCCGAGCGCGCGCACAGCGTCGAACGCACCGTCCAGGCAGGCGCCGATCTGAGCGAGCGCATGGACGCCGCGCGCACCGACCTCGCCCTCGCACGACGCCTCCGCGACGATCTGCAGCCGTCGCGGTTCCTCGCCTGGCTGCTCGGCGAGGAACGCGCCGCCCTGGCGGAGCTCGCGAGTGTGCACCTGGAGTTGCTCACCGACGGGGATTACCGCTTCACCGACGACGAGACGTTCCACATCGTCGACGTCAACGCCGGCGGCACCGTCCGGGCCCCCGAGTCCCTGTCCGGCGGGGAGACCTTCCTCGCATCGCTCGCGCTGGCGCTCGCGCTCGCCGAGATGGTCACCCGAGGCGGCAGCCGGCTCGACTCGTTCTTCCTGGACGAAGGGTTCGGCAGCCTTGATCCCGAGCACATCGAGCTCGCGATGCGCGGCGTCGAGCACCTCGTGACCGGCGCGGACCGGCTGGTGGTGCTCGTCTCGCACGTCGAGCAGATGCACACGTTGATCGAAGACCTGATCGTCTTGGACAAGGACGACGCGACGGCGTCGTCGCGGATCGTGTCGGGCGCGGCGCTCGCGTCCGATCAACGGGGGACGACGTAGGACGGACGGCCTGCACACGCCGTAGACCGTGTGACCACTGAATCTCGCGCAGGGTCCTGCCGATAACCACTCACGGAGACCAGCTCGAAACGGCCGGTGGGGGTCGGATGCGAGCACCGGACAGGGTGGCAGGAAGCAGCGAGGGCCGCGAGATGATCGCTTCGTTGAAGGGCTACAGCCGCATCGCGCGGATCCTGCTCGGGGTCCTCGGCGGTCTGCTGATCATCGGGATCATCGGCTCGCTGCTCATGGGCGTTCGCGCCAAGCGCACCGCCGAGGACATGGTGGTCACGCAGGCGCGCGCCATCGCCGACAGCTCACTGTCGCTACTCTTCCAGCCGAGCGACCTCACGGGTCCGGTCAGCAGCGCCCGGGCCACCGAGCTGACGTCGCAGATCAAGAGCGTCGTCGTGGACCCGAGCGACTTCGACGCCGTGACGATGTACTCCCCCGAGGGCACGATCCTGTACTCGACCGATGCGGGGCGCATCGGCAACGAGCTCCCCGGCGAGAAGGACCAGATCAAGGAGGCCCTCAAGGACACGCCGCAGGTGGGCATGTACCAGGGAACGGTTTCGATCATGCTGCCGTTCCAGTTCCGTTCGGGCGTCGGGGCGCCGGCGGCTGTCGAGCTCACCCGCTCGGACGCGCCGATCGCGAGCGCGGACAACCCCTGGAACACGAACGCGATGTTCCTGTTCGGCATGCTGATCGTGCTCGGGCTGGCGGTGTTCGGTGTCGCGCGGCTGCTGCAGGTCGTCGCGGCGCAGCCCGGCGCGGCCGACCTGCCGCGCGCCATCGCCGCGCCGGCGCCGCCGGTCGCCCGGCCGATGCCGCAGCCCGGCCTCCGCGAGGAGGGCGAGGCGCGCCGCAAGGCCGAGGACCGCGCCCGCGCGGCCGAGCAACGCCTCGCGCTGCTACAGGACCAGTACCGCAAGTCGCTCGAAGAGCTGCAGAACTATCGCGACATCGCGCGCGAGCCGCGGTTCGAGACCGATCCGGAGCTCGAAGAGCGGGCGCTCCGGGCGGAGGGCCAGGTCCGCGACCTGGAGCACAAGGTCAAGACGCTCGACGGGGAGCGCGGGAAGCTGAGCGATCAGCTGCGTGACGCCCTGCGCGTGCCGGTCGACGCCGACGCCGGCCGCGTGGCCGCGCTCGAATCGGAGGCGGCCGATCTTCGGCAGGAGCTCGACACCGTCCGGACGGAGCTCCGAGACGCGATGTCGCGCGGCGACCGCCCCGCCACCGTGGTCGACGACGAGGAGCTCCAGGGCGAGCTCGATGCGATGCACGTCGAGCTCCTGCGCACGAAGGACGACCTGACGACCGCCAGCACGATCGCCGACCGCGCGCGGCGCGAGCTCGACGACGCCCGCACGGAGCTCCGTGCTTTGCGCAACGAGGAGCAGCGCGCGGCGATGCTGGAGGACGAGCTGCGCGCGGCCAAGGCGGAGCTCGACAGCCGCGAGGCCTCCTACCGAGCCGACCTGGTCGAGCGCGAGGCGGATCTCGAAGAGAAGGTGCGCGACACGCGCGAGGCGTTCCAGCGCCAGCTCACCGACATGGAGGCGTCGTATCGGGCGCAGGTTCAACAGGCCGAGACGCAGCTCGCCGACCGCATCCTCGAAGCCGAAGCGACCGCCCGGCGTGCCGCGGCAGAGCTGGAGACGGCGCGCGCGGACCTCGACGCGATGCGCGAAGACCTCGACGCCGCCCGTGGCGAAGCCGAGAGCCGCGAACAGCGCGTGCTCCAGGCACACGAAGAGCTCCTGGCCGCGCGCCAGGAGGCGAAGACGCTCGCGAAGGAGATCAAGGAGCGCTCGACGACCGTCGCGCAGGCGCACAAAGAGACCGACGACATCCGGCGCTCGCTCGCGGCCGCCCAGGCCGATCTCAACCGTGCCGACGGCGCCGTGGACGAATCGCGCGGCGCGCTCGATCTCGAGCGGCAGCGCGCCGACCAGGCCGATCAGGCCGCGATAAGCGCCGCGCGGGAACGCGACGAGCTGCAGGACCGGCTCGAGAAGCTGATCCGTCAGTTCGACGACGCGGCCGCCGACAACCAGGAGCTCAACCGGCGCCTGCAAGACTTCGAGGCCCGCCGGCAGCTCGAGCTCGCCGACGACCAGGGCCGCGCCCAGATCGACGAGCTGCTGCGGGTGACGCAGGAGCGACTCGCCGGCCAGACCGAGAAGCTGATCACCGCAGAGGACCGTGTACGCGACCTGGAGGTGGATCTCGTCTCCGCGACCGAGCGCGCCGACGTTGCTGAGGCCGAGAACCGGACGCACCAGATGTCGGACGCCCTTCGCGAGATGCGCGAACAAGACGTGGCCACCACGCGCGACGCCGCGACGCAGCGCGATGTGTCCGCGGCGACATCGGCGGCGATCGAGGCGGGCGCGCTCGAGGACCGCCGCTCCACGTCGCCGCTCCTCCGCGAGCTCTCGGTCGACGCGAAGCGCTCGCTCGCCAAGATCGACGGGATCACGAAGCTCCTCAAGCACAAGAAGGACGCGAAGGACCAGGCGCAGCTGATGAAGCAGCTCGCGACCCACACGCGTCGCCTGGACCACGCGGTGGCCGACATCGCCGACGCGGAGAAGCTCGTCAACGGCACGATCGAGCTGTCGGTCAAGCGCGCGGACATGGAGGCGCTCATCAGCCGCGTGGTCGAGGAGTCGAGCGCCGACTCCGACCACGACATCCGCGTCGTCACCGACCCGCTCAAGCTGCGGATCGACGCGCAGCGCACCGAGCGCATCCTGGGAGGCCTGCTGCAGACGGCGACCGAGCGGACGCAGAACGGCAAGACCATCGTCGTCCGGCTCCGACAGGCCGAGGGTGGAGCGACGATGTCCGTGGAGGATCCCGGCACGCCGTCGGAGGCGGCCGTGTCACCGATCGTCCGCAGGTTCGCCGAGATACAGGGTGGATCGATCAAGGCCGAGGCGATCGACGGGGGCACCGCGTTCCGCGTGTTCCTGCCCGACGGCGCCGGCACCGGCGCCGCGCCGAAGCTGCAGATCACGGTGGACGAGGTCGAGGGGGAGCAGGGGGAACCGGAGGACGCCTGGGAGGCCGAGGCAGCGCACCAGGAGCTCGCGGCGGAGCTCCGCCGGTTCGCGCAGCTGCAGGGTGACGCGAAGGCGTAGGCGGGACCGCGGTCAGGCGCGGCGCACGATCAGCGCGTCGCCCTGACCGCCACCGCCGCAGATCGCGGCCGCCGCGAGCTCCGCGTCGCGCCGCCGCATCTCCAGCGCCGCGGTCAGCACGATCCTCGCACCGCTCGCGCCGATCGGGTGTCCGAGCGCCACCGCTCCCCCGTTCGGGTTCACGATCGCCTCGTCCACACCGAGCATCCGCGTCGCGTGCACCGCGACGCCGGCGAACGCCTCGTTGATCTCCACGACGCCGAGATCGTCGGCCGTCGCGCCGATCCGCTTCAGTGCCTTCTCGAGCGCCAGAGCCGGCACCGTGTGCAGCGACGCGAAGCGGTCGGCCGACATGCCGTACGCCTCGATCCGCGCGAGCGGCGTCAGACCGAGCCGGCGGACGGCGTCCTCGCTCGCGACCACGACGGCGCACGCCCCGTCGCTGATCTGCGAGGCGTTGCCCGCGGTGACCGTGCCGTCCTCGGTGAACGCCGGCCGGAGCGCCGCGAGCCGTTCCGCGGTCGTGTCCGGGCGGATGCCCTCGTCTCGCCCGACGAGCAGGGGCTCGCCCTTGCGCTGCGGGACGGTCACGGCCATGACCTCGTCGTCGAACCGGCCGGCGCCCCAGGCCTCGGCGGCGCGCTCGTGCGACCGCGCGGCCCATGCGTCCTGCTCCGCTCGGTCGACGCCGTATTCGCGGTTCATCGCGTCGGTGCCCTCGCCCATGTGCCGGTCGTCGAAGGCGCACCACAGGCCGTCGTGGATCATCGTGTCGAGCATCGGGCTGTTGCCGAGACGCTGCCCGTCGCGCGCCCGCGGGATCACGTACGGCGCGTTCGTCATCGACTCCATGCCGCCGGCCACCGCGACCTCGATCTCGCCGGCCCGGATCATCTGGTCGGCGGTCGCGATCGCCGCGAGACCCGACGGGCAGACCTTATTCACCGTGAGCGCGGGCACCTCGATCGGGATGCCCGCCGCGACGGCGGCCTGCCGAGCGGTGATCTGACCCTGTCCGGCTTGCAGGACATGGCCCATGATCGTGTACTCGACCTGATCCGGCGCGACGCCGGAGCGTTCGAGCGCGCCCGCGATCACCGTGCTGCCGAGCTCGACGGCTTTCAGGGGCGTGAGCCCACCGTGGAAGCGACCGATCGGCGTCCGGACGCCGGCAACGAGGTAGGACGCGCTCATGCAGCGAGTTTACGGCCGAGGCCGTCGGAACCGTGCCTCAGGGACGGTTCGCGATCGCCTTCTCGATGACCTCGAGGATGTCGTCGCGAACGAGCTCGTCGCGCTCGAGGAGCGCCTGGACGAGCCCGGTGTGGACGTCGCGGTTCTCCTCCAGCACGGCGGCGACCCGCTCACGCTGGGCGGTCAGGATGTCTTCGACCTTCTGCTTGGTCTCGGTGTTCGCGAGCACCTTGCCGACGAGGTTCGACTTCGACAGCGGGCCGTCGGCAACGGCCTCGTAGCTGATCAGCGACCCGGCCATGCCGAACGACCCGACCATCTGCGCGGCCAGACCGGTCGCGTGTGCGAGGTCGGCGCCCGGACCGGTCCCCGACTCGCCGAGGCAGAGCTCCTCGGCGGCGAGCCCGCCGAGCGCGATCGCGATACCGCTCTCGATCTCGGAGCGGGTCCGGGTCAGACGCTCCTCCTCGTCGCTGTGTGCGAGCAGGCCGAGCGAGCCGCGCCGCTTGATGATCGACAGGACCTCGAGGCGACGCCCCTTCCCCAGGAAGTACGCAACCGTCGCGTGGCCGGCCTCGTGCGTCGCGACCGCCTCGCGGTCGAAATCGGTGTACGCCGTGGTCTGCTTCAGCCCGACCTCCTCGTCGAACTTCGCGTCCATCACGTCGCGCAGCCGCATCTCGCGCCGCCCGTCGCGGAGCGCCACGAGCAAGGCCTCGTCGAAGAGGTGCTCGATCATCACGGGCGTATAGCCGAACGTCTCCGATGCCACGCGGTCGCGCATCTCGCTCATGTCCAGCTCGTCTTCGTGTGACTTGCGGACCAGGAAGAAGTCGATCAACTCGCGGCGCTCGTGCTTGGTCGGCACGTCGAAGTACAGGCGGCGATCGAAGCGCCCGGGCCGAAGCAGGGCCGCGTCGAGCGAGTCGCCGCGGTTGGTCGCGGCGATCAACAGGATGTTCGAGTACTCCGGGCGCATCGGCGTCATCTGCCAGGTCGGCGGCAGGTAGCCGTTGACCCACGAGATGATCTTGGCCTTCATCCGGCGTCCGAGCGGCGGCTGGTCGAACGACTGCATCTGGATCAGCAGCTCGTTCACCATGTTGTTGGAGTCGCCGCCCCCGAAGAAGGCCGACGTCGTCCGCGACAGGTCCGTCGGCGCGGGAACGGCCGGGGACCCGCCGCCACGGGTCATGGCCACCGCGTCGATCTCCTCGATGAAGCCGATCGCGCCCCCTTCCTTGCGCGCCGCTTTCCGGAGCTTGCGGAAGAACGACCGGATCCGGAACGCCGACATGCCCTGCCACATGGACTGGAACGCCGGCGCCGGGATGAACAGGAACGGCACGCCCGCCTGCTTGGCCATCGCCTTGGCGAGGA
>Ga0136846_1223638_pt1 | contig 12129 bp, 12 predicted proteins | sample HopSoiMetagenom2_FD_96841 | JGI IMG/M metagenome (GOLD analysis project Ga0136846, IMG submission 96841) | Grasslands soil microbial communities from Hopland, California, USA - 2 Assembly 2016 (version 4) | ecosystem: Environmental > Terrestrial > Soil > Grasslands | place: USA: Hopland...
CGGTTAGCGGCGCAGCAGGCGTGTGTCGAAGGCGAATCGGCGCATCATCGAGATGGACACAAGTGGCATCGCCGCATGCCCTACGTTAATGAGGTAATTACGTTCTTCGGGGACGATCACGGAGGGCACGCTCATGGCGAGCGCGCGCTTGGCGTCGCACCATCGCTTGCCCCACGCCTGCGTGCGCTCGGAGGGAAGGGCGCTCGCCCATTCGTGGGGAAGCCGCGATGGCGTGGACTCATCCAGGGGTGCATCGTCGGGCAAGTCGATGGCGATCAGCACGAGATCGGCCGGCGGACGCGCCGCATGCACGAGGTATTCGAGTCCCGCGAGCGCGATGGAGCTCGCAGCATGGAGCACGCGCGTCCCGGGCGGCGTCCATCTGCCCCCGGCCAGGTATGCACCAGTGCCTTCGCGATCGTTCCAGTGAGGTTCGCGAGCAAGGCGCCACGCGCGCATCAGGCGACGCCGCCATAGTCGAGCGTCGAGAGGACCCGGCGCACCTGCGCGGCGCCCGCTTCCGTATCGACGAGCGAGAGCGGTGTGTCGCCCAAGGCGAGGTTGGAGGTGGTGAGCCAATCGCGCGCCGCAGATGCAGCACCGAAAGTCGCTTCGGCATGCCGCAGCAATTCCCCGAGCCTCAGGACCTTCTCGCTTTCCGCGGGCGACAGCGGCTCGTTCGCGGCGACGCGGCGATGGAAGGTGCTGGCGGGAATGCGAAGCGCGGCGAGCAGGTCCTTGCGAGGCACTGCCAGGTAGTCCACCGCTTCGTCGATCGCGTTCGCCTGGAGGCCGAGGCGGATCGAGGCGATGGCCTGGTCGGGATCCGGCGCGTGCGCCACCAGGCGGCGGAACGTGAGCGGGGCGGCGACGCGACGCGCGGCGGAGCGCTTGGAGGGACGGGCCATTCCCATATGGTAGTTAATAAATTCCTATTTGGGAATGCGGATTGGCGATTGACTGGGAGCGAAACGCAGGGTGATAATCTTATCACCTCATGGAAACCACGCTTACCCCCCGCCAAGCCGAGATCCTCGAAGCCATCCGCTCGCACCTGGGCGAGCATGGCCGGCCGCCTTCGCACCCGGAGCTCGCGCGTGTCCTGGGGCTGGCTTCCACCAATGCGGTCTTCAAGCACCTGAACGCATTGGAGAAAAAGGGCGCCATCGAACGGGCGCCCGGGCTCGCCCGCGGCATCCGCATCAAGGCGCCAGCCGGGCTTCCGATGGTCGGGCGGGTCGCCGCTGGCAGCCCCATCCTTGCGATCGAGAACATGCTCGGCCTCTACCCGGTCGACCCGAACCTCTTCAAGCCGCGCGCCGATTACCTCCTGCAGGTGAGCGGCCTGAGCATGCGCGACGAGGGCATCCTCGACGGCGACTGGCTCGTGGTCCACCGCACGAGCGAGGCTCGCAATGGCCAGATCGTCGTCGCGCGCATCGGCGACGAGGTCACGGTCAAGCGCTTCAAGATCCGCGGCCACAAGGCCGAGCTCATTCCCGCGAACCCCGCCTTCCAGACGCTGCACCTGGACCTTCACCGCGATCGCCTCGAGATCGAGGGCATTGCCGTGGGCGTGATCCGCAACCTGAACGCACGCTGATGAAGGCGACGGTGGCACAGCTGGTGCAACTGCCGGGCGTCTGGCGAGGCGGCGAGCTCGAACATGCCGTCCATGAAGTCGTCGCTACCGGCCACGCACGCCTCGATGCCGAGCTGCCGGGCGGCGGTTGGCCCCTGGGCACGCTCTCGGAAGTGCTGCACGACGGCGTCGGCATCGGCGAGATTTCCTTTCTCGCGGGAGCGCTGGCGCGTGCGGCCGAAGGCTCCCGCATGATCGCGTGGATCAATGCGACGCACTTGCCTTATGCGCCCGCGCTCGCCCAGGCCGACATCCCGCTCGATCGCTGCCTCGTCGTGCGCCCTGCCAATCGCGAGGATGCGCTTTGGGCCGCCGAGCAGTCGCTCAAGTCGGGCGCATGCGGCGCGGTGCTGCTTTGGATGGAGCGCTTCGCCGAGGAATACGCGTGGCTGCGCCGCCTGCAGATGGCCGCCGAAAGCGGCCGGGCGATGGCGGTGTTGTTCCGCTCGAGCGCCGCCGAAAGACATTCGACGCCTTCCCACCTGCGCGTAGTGGTCGCAAGCGAGCGCGGGCAGATAAGCGTCCGTATCCCGAAGCGGCGCGGGCCGCCGCTCCATCATTTCATCTCATGCTCTGGGTCGCACTCGAACTTCCCGCACTCCCCCTCCAGGTCGCAGAACGCGCCGGTGCTGGTCTCCAGCCGCTCGTAATCGCCGAAGGGCCGGCGCAGCGCCCGCTCGTCGCGTGCGCGAACACCGCTGCGCAGGAAGCAGGCATTCGCGCGGGGCAGGCGGTGGCTGCGGCCAAGGCGCTTGCGGCGGCGCTGCGCGTGATCGATCGCGATCCGGCCGCGGAACGCGATGCGCTCGAGCGCATCGCCGCCTGGGCATCGCAATTCACGCCGATGGTGTCGCTCGAGGGGCAGGGCATCCTGCTCGAGATCGAATCCAGCCTGCGCCTTTTCCACGGGCACGCGAAGCTCGCCTCCGCGATCTCGCGCGGCATTCGCGACATCGGTTTCAATGCGACGCTCGGTATCGCACCCACGCCGCTCGCCGCCCGGCTCTTCGCGCGCGCGGAAGCGCAGGGCCGTGCCGTGCGCAGCTGCATCACGCTCCAGGAGCTTCCCGAACGGGTCGGGGACTTGCCGCTCTTCCTGCTCGACTGGCCGCAGAAGGCGCTCGCGCGGCTCACCGACCTGGGATTGCTGCGCCTTCGCGACATCCTCGCATTGGCCAACGAGGGCATTGCCCGCCGCTTCGGCCCGGAGATCGTGCTTTCGATCGAGCGGCTGATGGGCCGCGTCGCCGATCCGCGGGAGCCTTACAGCGCCCCGCCCAGGTTCCGCTCGCGCCTGGAGCTTCCTGCGGAGGCAGAAGGCGTCGAGGCGCTGCTCTTCCCGCTGAAGCGGCTGCTCGCCGAGCTGGAAGGCTACGCCCGCGGCCGCGGCGCAGGCGTCCAACGCTTGATCCTGAAGCTCGAGCACGGCCGCAAGGCGCATACACGCCTGCCACTCGAATTCGCCTCGCCGGAGCGCGAGGCGGATTTCATCCTCGCGATCGCGCGCGAGAAGTTGGGCAGGCTCACGTTACCCGCCGCCACGCACGCGCTGGGTTTGCGTGCCGATGCCTTGCTGCCTTATGTCCCACGTTCCTGCGCGTGGCTTCCGGGGCCGCGCGAGCACGCCCTAGAAGGCGAGCGCCTCGTCGAGCGGCTCTCCGCGCGCCTGGGCAGCGATCGCGTCTTCGGCATCGCGCTCGCCGACGACCATCGGCCCGAGAAGGACTGGAAGAAGGTGGCGCGCTCCAATCCCAGGCAAAAGCATGCGGGCGCGGATGCACCGAGTCATCGCAGCCGCCGCCCTACCTGGTTGTTGCCCCGCCCACACAAGCTGATCACCGAAGCGGGCCTGCCGGTGCTCCAGGGCAGCCTCGAGCTCACCGCGGGTCCCGAACGCATCGAGGCCGGCTGGTGGGACGGCGAAGAAGTGCGCCGCGACTATTACGTCGCCACCAATCCGCGCGGCGAGACGTTCTGGGTCTATCGCGAGCACCGCGATCTTTCCGCTTGGTACCTGCACGGGGTGTTCGCGTGATTCCGGGATACGCGGAGCTGCACTGCGTGAGCTGCTACACGTTCCTTCGCGGCGCCTCGTCGCCCGAGGAGCTGGTGCATCGCGCAGACGAGCTGGGCTATGCCGCGCTCGCCATCACCGACGAATGTTCCGTCGCGGGCATCGTGCGCGCGCACGTTGCAGCGAAGGACCTGAAGATGAAGCTCATCGTCGGGTCGGAATTCACGCTCGCCGACGGCTTGAAGCTGGTGCTGCTGGTGGAGAGCCTCGCGGGATACGAAACCCTGTGTGAGCTGATCACCCGGGCGAGGAGGGCGGCGCCAAAGGGAGAATATCGTCTCGAACGAGCGGACCTTCCGAGGGCGCCCGAAGGACTGATCGCGATATGGCTCCCAGGGGGGGACTCGCGCCTTCACGCGGCTGACGGCCAGTGGGTGGCCGCGCAATTTCCCGGCAACGCCTGGATCGGAATCGGGGTACACCGCGCGGCCGACGACGTGGCGCGGATCGCCGCCCTCGAAGAAATGGGCCGCGACACCGGCATGCGCTGCGTCGCGGCGGGTGACGTGCACATGCATGTGCGCGACCGCAAGAAGCTGCAGGACGTGATGTCGGCCATCCGCCTCAAGTGCACGCTCGCGCAGGCGGGCCGCAAATTGCTGGCCAACGCGGAGCGCTACCTGCGCACCATCGGGCGCATCTCGGGCATCTTTCCGCCGCGCCTTCTGGCCGCCACGCTCGACCTCGCGAGCCGCTGCCGCTTCAGCCTCGACGAGATCCGTTACGAATATCCCGAGGAGCTGGTGCCCGCGGGGCAAACGCCCACCACCCACTTGCGCAACCTGGCCTACGCGGGCCTCGCGCGCCGCTATCCGGATGGCGCGCCCGAAAGCGTCGTGAAGACCGTGGAGCACGAGCTCGTGCTCATCCGGGAGATGCAATACGAGCCCTTCTTCCTCACGGTCCAGGACATCGTGCACTTCGCTCGCGAGCAGGGGATCCTCTGCCAGGGCCGCGGCTCGGCCGCGAACTCCGCCGTCTGCTACTGCCTCGGCATCACCGAGGTCGACCCTGGCCGCATGTCGGTGCTGTTCGAGCGCTTCATCTCGAAAGAGCGCAACGAGCCGCCCGACATCGACGTGGACTTCGAGCACCAGCGCCGCGAAGAGGTGATCCAGTACATCTATGGGAAGTATGGGCGCGAGCGCGCGGCGCTCACGGCGGTGGTCATCACCTACCAGCCGCGGAGCGCGCTGCGCGACGTCGGCAAGGCGATGGGCCTGTCGCTCGACCAGGTGGACATGCTCACCGCGTCGATGGCGTGGTGGGACAACCGCGAGGTGCTCGGCAAGCGGCTCGCCGAGGCGGGCTTCGACCTGTCCAATCGCCTGGTCCACGAGGTTATTTCGCTCACCCAGGCGCTGGTCGGCTGTCCGCGCCATCTCTCGCAGCATCCCGGCGGCTTCGTGATCGACAACCGCCGCCTCTCGCGCCTCGTGCCGGTGGAGAACGCGACGATGCCGGAGCGCACCGTCATCCAGTGGGACAAGGACGACCTCGACGCGATGGGGCTGCTGAAGGTCGACGTCCTCGGCCTCGGCATGCTGTCGTGCATTCGCCGTGCGTTGGATATGGTCGGCAAGCGCATGCAGGACGTCCCCGCGGAAGATCCGCAGGTGTACCAGATGATCCAGCGCGCGGACACGATCGGCGTCTTCCAGATCGAGTCGCGCGCGCAGATGTCGATGCTGCCGAGGCTCAAGCCCACGTGCTTCTACGACCTCGTGATCGAGGTCGCGATCGTGCGGCCCGGCCCGATCATGGGCGGCATGGTGCATCCCTACCTGCGCCGGCGCGAGGGCAACGAGTCAGTCACCTATGCGAGCGAGGAGGTGAAGAAGGTGCTCGAGCGCACGCTGGGTGTCTCGATCTTCCAGGAGCAGGTGATGCAGCTCGCGGTGGTCGCCGCCGGATTCACCGCCGGCGAGGCGGACAAGCTGCGGCGCGCGATGGCGGCATGGCGGCGGCGCGGCGGGATCGAGCCTTTCCGCCAGAAGCTCGTCGACGGCATGCTCGAGCGCGGCTACAAGCGCGAGTACGCCGAGCAGATCTACCAGCAGATCCAGGGCTTCGGCGAGTACGGCTTCCCCGAGTCGCACGCCGCGAGCTTCGCGCTGCTGGTCTACGTTTCGTCCTGGCTCAAGTGCCACGAGCCCGCGGCATTCGCCTGCGCGCTCCTCAACAGCCAGCCGATGGGTTTCTATTCGGTGTCGTCGATCACGCAGGACGCGAAACGCCATGGCGTCGTGCTGTTGCCGGCGAACGTGCAGCAAAGCGACGTGGACAGCAAGCTCGAGGATCGCAATACGCTGCGGCTGGGACTGGGGATGATCAAGGGCCTGCGTGCGGATGCGGCGCAGCGCCTGGTCGCCGCGCGCAATGCAGGCGGCCCCTTCGCCTCCACCGAAGATCTCGCGCGCCGCGCCCGGCTCGAGCGCTCGGACCTGAGCTGCCTCGCCGCCGCCGATGCCATGGCGAGCCTTTCAGGGCACCGCCGCGAGGCGCTTTGGGAAACGCTGGCGGTGGACGCGCCGACGCGCCTCGCATTGCCCTCCATCATCGTGCCGCCGCCCCGGCTGGACGCGCCGACCGAGGGGCAGGAGATCGCGGGCGACTACGACACGATGGGACTCACCTTGAGGCGCCATCCGCTCGCGCTGCTGCGCGAGAAGCTCGAAGGCCGCCGCATCCGCAGCGCCGAGCAGGTCGCCAACTCCCGCAACGGCCAGTTGATTCGCACCGCTGGCATCGTGACGTGCCGCCAGCGTCCCGCGACCGCGAGCGGCGTGATCTTCGTCACTCTCGAGGACGAGACCGGGTACGTGAACCTCATCGTCTGGAACGACCTCGCCGAGCGGCAGCGGCGCGAGCTCCTGGGCTCGCGGCTACTCGCGGTCCACGGCGAGGTGCAGCGCCAGGGCCTGGTGGTGCACGTGCTCGCCCGCAAGCTCGAAGACCTTTCACCGATGCTGGGCCGGCTCGCCACCACGAGCCATGATTTCCACTGAATGGCCGGCGAAGCCGCGTTGATGCAACAAGTAACCCATCGGTAAGCGGTCCGCGTGGGGCAGGGGGGCAGTCTGGCGGCACAACCACAACCCAAGGAGGCCCCATGAACAGGACCCTTTCCACGCTGGTCTTCTCTTGCGTCGCGGCAATCTCGATTCCGTGCAATGCGGGGGTGATCCACAGCTGCATCAACAAGGCGAGCGGCATGATCAAGGTCGTGGCGGCGAAGGCGGCATGCCCGCGAGGCTCCTACGCCCAGGAGCTCGCCACGCCGGAAGCGACCACGCCGCCTCCTGCCTCGACGCTGGGGGTCGAGTACGTGACCGGGACGACGGTACCGAACACTTCAGTGTCGCGCGCACTCTGTCCGCCCGGCACGCTCGTGGCGGGCGGCGGCGGGATCACGGTCCAGGGAGCCGAGCACGCGCTGCAGCAGAGCTTCCCGATCAGTGACTCGACCGGCGTCATCGCCTGGGGTTCGACGGCGATCGGCTGGCAGGTTGCCGCCGACGACTGGAGCGACACGCAAGCCTTTGTGGTGTGCCTGCGGCCGTGACGGCGGGCGGCATTGACCCCATTTGACACCCTGCCGTCGGCGGAGCACCGTGCGCTGGAGCAGTGGATCGCGAGGCGCCTGAAAATGACAACCAAGCGTGCGTCCCTCGGGAAGACCACGCGGCCGCGCCTCTCGGGCATCCTTCCGCGGCGGCGGCTCTTTGCGCTCCTCGACGAGGGACGCAAGTCCCCAGCCATCTGGGTGTCGGGTCCGCCGGGCTGCGGAAAGACCACGGCGGTGGCGAGTTACCTCGAGCAGGAGGGCTTGCCGAATCTTTGGTACCAGCTCGACGAAGGCGACGCCGACGTGGCGACCTTCTTCTACTTCCTCGGCATGGCCGCCGTCGAGCTGGGCAAGGGCGAGGCGCTACCTCTGCTCACCCCCGAGTACCAGCGCGGCCTCGCGGTGTTCACGCGGCGATATTTCCAGTCGCTGTACGCGCGGCTGAAGCCGCCGTTCGCGGTCGTGTTCGACGGCTACCATGAGCTGCCCGCGTTCTCGCCGTTCCACGAGGTCATCCGCGACGCGTTGGCCGAGCTTCCCGACGGCGGCTGCGCGATCATCATCAGCCGCGGCGACCCGCCGCCCACGCTCGCGCGGCTCCGCGCGAATCGCACGCTCGCGACCATCCCGTGGGAGGAGCTGCGCCTCACGCGCGAGGAGACGGCGTCGATCGCGACGCAGCGGCGCCCGGGGCTCGCCCCCGAAGTGTTGGACGAGATCTTCGCCAAGACGCAGGGATGGGCGGCGGGCCTCGTGCTCATGCTCGAGCAGGCCAAGATGCTCGGGGCCATCGCCGAGGTGCCGGACCTTTCGACCGGGCAGCTCGTGTTCGACTACCTCGCCGGCGAGATCTTCCAGAAGTCGGACGCGCGCACCCAGGATTTCCTCATGCGCACGGCGTTTCCCCCATACATCACGCCGTCGGTGGCCGAGAAGCTCACCGGCGTCGACGACGCCGCGCGCATCCTCGATGCGCTCCATCGCAACAACTACTTCGTGAGCCAGCGGCCGGCACGGCCCGAGGCGATCTACCAGTACCACCCGATGCTGCGCGAGTTCCTGCTCGCGCGCGTGAACGACGCCTACCCGAAAGACCGGCGTCGCCAGGTACAGCGCGATGCCGCGGGTGCGATGGAGGCGGCGGGAAGCCCCGAGGACGCCTTCGCGCTTTTCCGCGACAGCCATGAGTGGGACGAGATGGCGCGGATGATCGGCGCGCATGCCGAGGCGATGCTCGGCCAGGGGCGCGGGGAGACGCTGCGGCGCTGGATCGAGGAGCTGCCCCCCGAGGTGCAGGAACGTTATCCCTGGTCGGTGTACTGGGCAGCGGCGAGCCAGGCGCAGCTCGCGCCGCGCGAGGCGCGGCTCCTCTACGGCCGGGCCTTCGACCTCTTCTCGGCGCAGTCACCGCCCGACCGCACCGGCCGCATCCTCGCGGCGTCGGGTGCGCTGGACGCGATCCTCTACGAGCTGGACGACTTCTCCCTCATGGACCGCTGGATCGCCGTCCTCGACGAACCATTCGCGCAAGGCGCCGAATTTCCCTCGCCCGCGGTGGAGGCGCGGGTCGCGTGCAGCATGTTCACCGCGGCCACCTTGCGGCAGCCGCACCGCCTCGAGATCCGCGACTGGATCGAGCGTGGCGTGCGCCGGTCCCAGGAGGCGCACGATCCGAATCTCAGGATGTCGGTGGGGCTCCTGGCGGCGCTCACGCTCATGTGGGCTGGCGTGTATGAGCGGGCCTGGAGCCTCATCGAGGGCATGCGACGGATCGCGCAGCTGCCGGGCGTCACGCCGTTTTCGCTCACCACCCTCAAGAACGTCGAGAGCGAGTACTTCATGCTCACAGGCAGCGCGAAGGAATGCCTGCAGTCCATGGAGGAGGGGCTCGAGATCACGCGAGCCACGGGGGCCCACACCTGGCTCTTCCAGCTGCTGGCATATGGCTATGGCGCGGCGCTCGGCGCGCACGACCTCGAGACCGCCGCGCGGCTCGCACGCCAGTTCGAGGAGCAGGGGCGGCACGCCGCGCGTTTCGACCTCGTTTTCTACCATCACTTCCGCGGATGGGAGGCGATGCTGCGCCGCGACCTCATGCGCGCGCTCCAGGAGGAGAAGGCCGCGCTGCGAATGGCGGTCGAGGTGGGCTGCCCATACTTCGTGGTGCTGTGCCGGCTCGCGCTGGCGGAGATCCTCGCCGAATGCGGCGACGAGCGCAAAGCCATCGCCCACCTGCAGCAGCTTCGCCCCATCGTCGAGCGCATCGACAACCGCCACCTCGAGTTCGCCTGCCTCGTGGTGCTCGGACGGCTGGCGCTGGAGCACGGCCGGCAGCGCACGGGAATCACGGCGCTGCGCCGCGGCCTGGCGCTGGGGCGCGAGTACGGCTACTCGCACTTCCTTTGGTGGCGGCCCGCCACGATGGCACGCGCATGCGCGTACGCCCTCGAGGCCGGGATCGAAGTCGATTACGTCCGCGACCTGATCAAGCGCCGCCGCCTCGCCGCGGAGCAGCCGCCGCTGCAGGTAGAGGGTTGGCCATGGGCCTTCCGCATCCGCGCGCTCGGCGGATTCGAGCTGCTGCGCTACGACGAGCCGATCTCGGCGTCAGGCAAGGCGCAGAAGCGTCCGCTCGAGCTGCTCAAGGTGCTCGTGGCCTTCGGCGGCGAGCGCGTAGCCGAGAGCCACGTGACCGAGGCGATGTGGCCGCGCATCGAGGGCGACTCGGCGCACCGTTCCTTCACCAGCACGCTGCACCGGCTGCGCAAGCTGCTGGGCGATGAGCGGGCGATCGTCCTGCACGACGGCAAGCTCACGCTCGATCGCCGGCACTTCTGGGTAGACGCGTGGGCCTTCGACCAGCTGGTCGACGAGATCGACGCGTCGTTGCGCCGCGGCCGCGGCTTGGTGGGCGCATCGCGCGTCGAGAAATTCGGCGAGCGGCTGCTGCAGCTCTATCGCGGGGCCCTGTTCGGCGCCGACAGCGAGGAGGCGTGGCAGGTCGGCCCGCGCGAGCGCCAGCGCGGCCGCTTCATCCGCGTGATGACGGAAATAGGGCGCTACTGGGAAGAGGGCGGCCAGCACGAGCGCGCCCTCGCATGCTACGAGCGCTGCCTCGAGGCCGACCCGCTCGCCGAAGGCTTCTACCGCAACCTGATCGTCTGCTACGACCGGATGGACCGCCGCGCCGAGGCGATCGAGGCATACAACCGCTGCCGCAAGGCGCTCGCCTCGCTCAGCGTCGACCCTTCGCCGGAGACCCGCGCCCTCTACGCCCGCGTCGCGGGATTAAGCGACAAGTAATCCATCGGTAGGCGATCCGGGGTGGATGGCGCCGCATGCTGGCTCCATGAACACACCGACGCGCATCGCCAGCCTCCTGATTCTCGCCTCCCGCGCCGAGTGCGCCGATTTGCCACAGCAGGTCGAGCCCCTGGTGGTCCGCGTCGAGGTCGTCCAGGTCACGCCCGAGCCGCAGGACCGCGAGCCCGCAGCGCCTAGCCGCTGGGAGCGCTTCGCCGCCGCCCTCGGCCCGGGGCGCTCCGCGCGCCCGCGCGTGACCCAGATGCGCTTCAACGACGGCAGCCGTACCGAGTGCCGCGACGGAGCCTGGATCACGGCCTGCGAGCAAAGCGGCCAGTTCACGCTCGTGGGGAATCGCGCGTGGACCGGTCGCTGATCCTCGACAACGATGCGCCCGCGCCGCGTGCGACCTTCGACGCGCCGTACATCGGCTATCTCGCCGCGATGTGCGCGCTCGTCCTGATGATCATCGCCTGACTGGGAGCAAGCCCATGAAAGCTCGAATCGTGTGTCCCCTCGTCACCGCCATGTATCCGTCCGGTTGCGCGCGAAGCCTCGCCTTGGCGCTGGCCGCCCTGCAGCTCGCCGGCTGCATGACGCTCGGGCCCGTCCCGCCGGCCGATGGAGCCGGCGTCGCGCACGGCGACGACATCCGCATCGTGACGAGCGGCGGACGCGAGCCGCGTCTTCGCGTGGATCGCGCGCACCCTGAGTTCATCTGCAGCGCGAAGGAATGCGTGGGCTCCTCGGAGATCGCGATCCCCGAGCGCATGCAGTTGGATCCGTGGAGGACCGCTCTCAACTTCGCGGTCGTTCTGTGGATGGTGGCGCTCGTGCGAACGGCCGTCGCCGTGCCGCTGCACTAGGGATACATCGCCGCAACCGGGCCGACGCCCCGATACGCGTCGTTACACGCCGTAACCTCGCATTCGCTACGTTTCATCGAAAGGATGAAACGTGACCGAACGCGACCCGCCGCGCACCCACCGACGCTTCACGCTGTCGGAGAAGATCGCGATCGTGCGCGAATCGCTCGCACCGGGCGTCTCCGCGTCGTACGTCGCGAGGCGGCATCGCATCGCGGTCAACGTCCTCTACTACTGGCGCAAGGCCTACCGCGACGTGATCGACACCGACCTCACGCGCGCCGCGCCGGGCCCATCGAAGGACCAGCAGGTGGACGACCTGCGCCTGCAGGTGCGCAACCTCGAGCGGCTGCTCGGGCAGCGCACGCTCGAGATCGCGCTGCTGCGCGAAAAACTGGGGAAGGGAAACGATGAGAGCTGAGCGCAAGCCGCGGCCGGGACGGCGCCACGTCCACCTGGGGGAGCGGCTGGACGCGGTCGCGCGAGTGCGCCGCGGTGAGTCGATGGAGGAAGTGGCCGTCGACATGGGAGTCGCGGGCGAGGACGTCGAGGCCTGGTGCGCGGCGCTCGCCGGCGAACGCGTGCACTCCCTCGAGGAGATGCGCCACGGGGATTCGCCGGAGCGCATGCGGCTCGTTCGCCGCGCGCGCCGCCTCGCGGATCTCGTTGCCGAATC
>Ga0136846_1210627_pt1 | contig 12126 bp, 10 predicted proteins | sample HopSoiMetagenom2_FD_96841 | JGI IMG/M metagenome (GOLD analysis project Ga0136846, IMG submission 96841) | Grasslands soil microbial communities from Hopland, California, USA - 2 Assembly 2016 (version 4) | ecosystem: Environmental > Terrestrial > Soil > Grasslands | place: USA: Hopland...
GCCCAGCGAGGCCCTTCGCTGGGCAGCGCGGCAGAAAAAGTCGTGTGGCGGATTCGGTCCGCGCGCCGAACAAGTCCCTCCCGCCGCTGTCCTGCCAAGGGCCTGGCAGGACTACTTTGTGGGAGGCTCGAATAGTAGCCCAGCGAGGCCCTTCGCTGGGCAGCGCGGCAGAAAACGTCGTGTGGCGAATTCGGTCCGCGCGCCGAACAAGTCCCTCCCGCTTCTGTCCTGCCAAGGGCCTGGCAGGACTACAAAGTTGGGGAGCGAGGCCCTTCGCTCGCCAGCTACGCTGCGCGGACGCACACGGAGTGTGTCTGCTACGGAAGGAGCTTGCGATGCGTGAGATCGTACTTCTGGCCCGCTTCGGTTTGCAGGTAATCGCGATCGCCGCCGGGCGGACCGGTGCGATAATCGTAAAAGTGGACTTTGCCGCGGCCGATCACCTGGGCTGTCGATCCGCGGACGACGATCGCTGTGCCTTCGTCGAGTCCGATGCCCAAAATTTGTGGATAGCGCCGCATGAGTTGAGTCATATCGCTGTGGCGGCGGCGCTGCGTGAAGTGCTGATCGACGGCGGTGCCGGGCAGGAAACCCAGCCCGCGCTCGTAGCCTTCGGCCAGCATATCGGTATTGCCGAGTGGACTGCCGCGGGGCATGTACTGGGATTGAATCGAGGCGCCGGCGCTAGAGCCGCCGATGATGCCGCCGCGGCGGAGCACATCTCGAAAAAGCTCCTCGGCGTTGGTGCCCATGTAGGCATCGACAAATCGCCATTGGCGGCCGCCGTTAAACCAGACGCCCCGGGCGGCATTCATCGCGGCTGCGAATTCGGGCGACTGCACCTCGCTGCGCGTTCGAGCGCGGAGCGAAGTTACGTTGGATGCGCCGGCTCGAGTGAGAGCGCGGGTGTCGCGGCTGATGTCTTCGGGCAGACTGTCGTCGGCGGCAATCGGCAACACGACGATTGGCGCGTCCTTGCCGCCAGCCAGGTCGATGAAGCGCTGCACGACATCGGGCGGCATCTCGCCGCCGCCGTGGATGAATAGGGCGCCTTGCTCGACACGCGGCGGTGGTAGCACTGGCGGCGGAAAATTGCCGAGCGACCGCTCGATCGCGGCCCGCCGAAGCATCGTCAGGTCGTGCGTGGCGTCTTTGGCCAGCTCGAATTCGCGAAGTGGATGCCCGGCACTGGCTGCGAGCATAACGGTCACTGTGCCTTCGAGAATCTTGATTTGCCGGCCGCGGATCAGCATTGCAGAGCCGGAGGAAAGGCAAAAACCAACTCGGTTCGGACGTCCGCTCACCGCGGCGATGAGCCGCGCGCGATGCTCGTCATCGAATGGACCAGCATGCACGATCGCGCCGGGTAGTGTTTCCAGTGCGGTTAATGAAGAGCTAGCGCTGTGCGGGATGACAACGATTCGCGACTGATCGCTGGCTGGTTTGCCTGCTTTCTCGACCAAGGCGGGAGGTGGCTCGCTGTCGCCACAGAGGAGCAAGGAGCCGGAAATGCCGGCGGGGTCGATCCAAGGGAAACCGGTCGGCGGATCTGTCGTAGGTGGATTCGCCTGACACAGTAGCAGGTACAAGAGGAGGTAGTTTGTCATTCCAATACTTTATCAAGCGAGAGACAAGCCGCGGATGACGCGAATGACACGGATCAGGCAGAAACTTGAAGAGAGCAAAGGAAGCAAAGAAAGAAGCGAGGGTCGAAGCACGGCTTCGACCTACGTGGGCACGCCACCGAAGCGAGGGTCGAAGCACGGCTTCGACCTACGCGGGCACGCCACGATCACCCAGGAACCGGGACCAGGTTTGGTCCCGGCTAATGGGCTGGATGCATGCTTGGCTGGGCGGCTATTTGTTGGCACCCGGGGAGCGGTAGTTGCGGGAGCCGGGCTGTTGGTTGGGATAGCGCCCGCCGCGGTTGGCCCGGAGGACGGCTTCGGCCTGGGCGATGGCGGCGCGGGCAACGGTGGCGGCTTCGGCGGCGTTTTTGGCGGTTAGATTCAGGCCCATGCGACCGGAAGCGCCGGAGTGAGTCATTTGCTCGGCGGCGCTTTCGTCCTTGCGGGCTTGCACGAGCGTGTCGGCGGCTTCCTTCCAATGCTTGTCGTTCTTGAACAGCTCCGTGCGAATATGGGCCAGCTCAGCCGCTTCCATGTCGAGCGCCGTTTTGGCTTCGAGCCAATCGGCGCGGCGATGTAAAATCGAGTCGCGCTCGTCCGCCAGTTTGGCGCCGCTCAAGCCGGAAAGCTGTAGCTTGGCATTCGGCTCTTCGAGAACTTGAAGTTCGATGTCTTTGAGCTTCTTGCGGGCCGCCTCGACGAGCTTAGCCGCTTTGGCATAAGGTGAGTCGTCTTTTTGCTCTTCCAGGATCTCCTGCTCGATTTCGGCCAGCTCTTTAGCGGCATGCCGTACCAGGCTTTGGGCTTCGTGGAATTTCTGTGCCTCTTCGCGGAGCTTGCCGAGCGAGGCGTCGAGCTTCGACTGGGCATTGCTGCCTTTGGCCTCGGCTGCATCCAGAACCTGCTTCGCCGCGTTGAGCTGCGCGTTGGCCGCCGTGTTCACAAACATCTGTTGCCGCTGACGCATGGCGGAGTAGCTGTACGAGCGGCCTCCCCGGCGGTACGCATGAGCGGGGCTGAAGTTTGCCGCTGCCGCAATGAAGGCGATTGCCAACCCAAGAGCTCGGAAACCGCCACGATGATCCACAGCCGATTCCTCATGCTTGGCAGATGCTACAAAAGCTCAATTCTACGGCGTGCTTAATCGATGAAGCACTGCAGCGTGCGGGTGTTGAGGCGTCTTTCATTACAACGCTGCAAGCGGCGGAAAGTACTCAGAAAAGCGCCCGGACCGGGTGGCATCAGGAGACGACGTTCGAATCGGCAAGTTGCGAGCCATTGTACGCTTGCACGATAAACTTCGTGCCCGTGGGAAAGCCGCCGATCTTGATCGAGGTGGCACTGGCGCCGAGGCTGCTGACCAGGACGCGTTTGCCCGTGCTCGTTAGTCGAAAGACGCGATAACCCTTGGCGCCGGCGACCAATGCCCAATTGAGCCTGACGGAAGTAGCGCTCAAGTGCGTCAAGGTAACCACAGGCTTGCTAAGCGGCGCGGGTTGCACCGACTTGGCCGCGGAATCGACCCTCGTTGAGCCACGAAAGGCTTCGACCATGAACGACACGAGCTTGTTGGCAGGCAGGCCATTAATCGTCGCCGTCGTGGCGGAACCGGGCAGCGTGGCGACGAGGGTCTTGGTGGTGCCGCTGAGCGTAAAGATACGGAAGCCTGCGGCACCAATGTCGCCGTTGACGGCCGCGGTTACTCCGCCGCTCACGCTGTTCACATTGACGAGCACGACGCCGCTGGAGTTGGTGACGGTGAGGAAATAAGGCCCGCCGGCATTGCCCGTGACCGCCAGGTGGCCATTCAGGGTCGGCGCAGCAGCGACGAGGGCATTTTGCACATCGATCGCCGTGGGTGCTGAGCCATCGATCACGGTCGTCACTGAGGCGGTTGCTCCACTGGAGACCGACACACCCAGCTGATCGACATTCATGCCGGACAAGCCACCGGTGAACGTAATGGTGAATGGGCCGCCGGATGGACCGGTGACCTGAACGACGCCGTCAGTGCTGAGCTCGGCAATGGACCTCAAATGATTGAGCACATCAGCCGCTGTGGGTGAAACGCCGGCCTGAAATCGGAGCTGCGTGGTGGTCGTGCCTGTTTCGCCTTTGTAGGACAGTTGGATCGTGCCGCCGTCAGCGCCCCCGACGGTAAGAGTCTGCACTTCGTCGGTCCGCGTGAGCGGGGCAGTGGCTGCGGAACCGTTGTAGGCGAGCGTAAAGCTTCCGCCACCGGCGCCGCCGAGCGTCAAGGCTTGCTGCGAGCCCGAGGGAACCGTGCTGGTCCAATTGACCTGAGCACTTGTTGGTGACAGCGATTTGACCGAGGTGATGACCGGCTTTTGAACAGTGGGCAGGTCGAGCGAGAACGGCACGGTCACAAGGTCGGTGGCGTGCACGGCGTTGTAGGCTTCAACTTTTAGCGTGCCCTGGCTCAATGCCGGCAAAGTGACGACCGTCGAAGTGGCTGTGCGCGGGACGCGACTGAGAAGCGTTTGGGCAGAGCCGTTAACCAGATAAACGCGGTAGCCGGTCGCGCCGTGATCGACGGAACTCCACGAGACGAGTGCCTGCGTGGCTGAAATCTGGGTTACCTGAACATCGGCCAACGCGGCATTGAAGGCAATGGAGGTTGTATCGGGGGCGAGAATGTTGTCTGTCTTTGTGAACAGATTTTGAACGTAGAACCCGCTCGGACCGAGCCGCACGTGTTGATTCGGCACGTCGGCCACCGAGCCGGTCAGATCGCCGATCTCCACGTTGTTCGCAAGGTCGTACCAGCCGAGCGTTTTGTAGTTAACGTTGGGATCGGTGACGGCTTCGGCCATCTCGTGCGAGGTGACGGCGGTCATCTCGTCGATGTCGGATGTCAGGCCGGAGATACCGTCGGTATTTGTGGTGATTGAAGCCGTCAAACCGCCGGTGGCACCGCTGACGACATCAATGGAAGGAGCATTGCCGAGATTTTTAATCGTGATGGTAAAGGGGCCGCCGGCGCTGCCTGTAACGCTGACGTTGCCGTTCAAGGCGGCGATGGCGTTCAAGCTGGCGAGTACCTGGGCGGCAGTCGGCAGATTACCGTTAGTCGTGCCGGTGATGGGGTTGGTTTTCTGAGTAATGGCGGCCGTTGCGCCTCCGCTGGTGGTAATGGCGGTGATCGCGCTGACGTCCGTATCGGCCAGTGCGCCGCCGAATGTGATGGCGAAGGGCCCGCCGACTGAACCAGTGACTTGCGTATTGCCCGTCAATGTTGGAATACTGTCGAGACTCGCCTGAACATTGGCGACCGTAGCAAGCGGATTGATCGTGGCCGTAGCGCTGGCGGCCGTCGTCGCGGTCAACAAGCTGGCGTTGCCGGCGAGACTTCCGTCGAAGGTAATCGTAAACGGACCACCAGTGTTTCCGGTCACACTTACATTACCATTCAGCGCAGGAATTGAATTGAGGTGATCAAGCACCTGTTGGACGGTGGGCGAGGAACCGCTGGTCTTGGTGAGCTTGGTAGCTGCACTGCCCGCCACGCCGCTATAAGAAAGCGTGACAGTGCCGCCATCGGTGCCGCCAACGGTCAAAAGCTGAAAGTCATTGGTCGGAGTGATCGGCGTGGGGGCCGGCACGCTGTTGAAGCCGAGCGTGATGCTGCTGTTGGCGGGCGTTGTCACCGTGAGCTGCTGAATCTCGTTGGCCCGGATAATCGGCGTTGTGGCAAACACGCCGTTGAACTTGGGCGTTAATGTGCCGTCCGCAGTGCCGCCGCCGAGCGTGAGCGTTTGAACCTCTGCTGAGCCGGTAAATCCTTGGCTGGTCGAGACGGGATTAGGAGCTCCCGGGTGCGGGACGACCACGTAATGAATATCGAAGGGCACGCCGCTGGCATCGCTCCCGGCAAATGCGCCGTGATAGCCGAGGAAGGTTGTCTGGCTCGTGGCGCCGTTGTCGTTCACTGCGACGCCGGAGGGCGTATAGACAAGGTAGAGACGGTTCAGCGTTGGCGGCTGAACGAGCTTGAGATTAATCGCCTGCTGGAGCAGGCTACGGATGTTGGCATCGGTTATAGTTCCGGTGATGCCCACGCTGATGCGGGCACCGGTCACCGCCGTCCCTTGGCCAACGTTGTAACCAGCATCGGTGAGCAGATCCATATACGGGCTTTGGACCGTATAAGCCAGCATGTTATCGATCGCCGCCGCTTCGCTTTCGAGCGTTGCGCTTCCGGTCCATTGCGAACCCAGAAAGACGGCCTGCGCTTCGACGTGCGGAATGAGTGCACCGCCGCCGTAGGTGACGTTGAATACTTCGCGGGCTTCGAGGCGCTCAAACCAGCAGCGGATGGGACGCTTGGCGAGCTGCCGACGCTTTCGAGGCCGCCGGGTGAACAGTCGGCCCGCAAGGCTGGCAAGCAGGTCGATGAATCGAGGGAGTCGTCTGGGCATGAAGTGCATGGGACTAGAACGCTAGTTGGCAGGTCGAAGGCAGCAGGAGAAAGCCCAGGCGACTGGTTCGAGGGCGCGCAGTCTTCCAGCATGAATGGAAGCCCAAAAATGGGCAAGCAAACGGGAAAAAATATTTGCCACCTAGACGATGTGGCAAATCGCCAATTTGCTAGTTACGCGACATAAGTCGCTGGCACGCATGCAGTTGTGGTTTGCCGACCGTTATCCGCCAGCCCTACTACTCGCACCAACCGCCTCCGACTCCTCGGCATAGAGGTCAGCAAAACGGTGGAACTTGCGCTGCTCCCAGCCGCGGCGGTGATAGGCGTAGCCGGCGATCAGGGGCACTGCGAGCGTGGCTTCGCTAAAGACCATTTGTTCGTAGGTGGTATCGACCTTGCCCCAGCTCGAGGCTTCCTTGAGTGTGGAGCTGCTGAGGGCGCCGTCGCGGACGTCGGCGACGGTGACCTGAATGGCGTACTTGTGCATCTCGGGATATTTGTGCTTCCCGTCGTCCTGAGCCATGAGAATGTCAGCCGCCACAACAATGTCCTGAGCGAAATTCTTGGGCACGCCGCCGCCGAGCATGAACAGGCCGGTGACAGGATTGTTGAGCTTGATCTGCGTCAGCTCGTAAAAGTCCTTGGCGCTATCGAAGCTCGTTTTGGCCTGGCCGCGACGCTCGTGATAGTGGGCGACGATGCCCAGGCCGGCCGAGCAATCGGAAAAAGCGGGACAGAAGATGGGAACGCCGTTTTGATAGGCGGCTTGCACGATTGAATCGGCCTTCGCGGCGCCGTCGTCGAGGTGGCGGCCCATTTCCTGGATCAGCTCGCGCGAGGAATAAGGTCGCGGCGGCAGCCGATCGGCAATTTGCTTCACCGTCTCGTCGCAAATCCGTAGCTCGTCCTCGTCGATCAGCGTGTCGTAGATGCGATCGATGCCGTGCTCGCGGAGCATGCCGTCATACATACCGCTTTTGAGTTGCTCGTCGGCGATGTAGTGGCGAAAGCCAAGGGCCTCGAAAAAGTCCTGATCGACAATGTTCGCACCGGTGCTGACTATGCAATCACACATGCGGCTGTGGATCATGTCGATGATGATTTGCTTCAGTCCGGCGCTCATCAGCGACCCGGCGAGGCAGACGATGATGCCGCAGTCGTGATCGCGGAGCATTCGATCGTAAATATCGGCCGCGCGGGCTAGATCGCGGGCCGAATAGGCCATCGACTTCATCGCCTCAACCAACGGGACGACGTTGTGCCGCTTGATGTCGATGTGCTCGACCGTTTGCTGCAGCAGTTCTTGCTTGGAAGGGTTCCAGTTCGACATCACGTGCTCCTTGGGCGTTTTGCAACGACGAATTTTACAGCAGTGTGCCGCGAATGGTAGTGCTAACTCGAAATGGAGACCTTCATCGAGCGGTGGCGTCGATGGATTTAACACAGAGACGCAGAGACACGGAGGCACAGAGAAGCAAGAGAAGTGAATTATGTTCCTTAGCCTTGTTTGCCCTCTCTGCGTCTCTGCGTCTCTGTGCCTCTGCGCTAAGCGGGGGACTGACGCTGAATCTTGGTTCGCAGCGTGGGGATGATGACGCGGGGGACGAAGCGGGCGAGCATGTCGTCGTCGGCGAGGGGGGCAATTTGCTTCAATAGCGAGCTGGAGACGTGGACGAACTCTTCGTCGGCCATCAGGAAGACCGTTTCGATCCCGGCGTCGAGGTGTTTGTTGGCCATGGTCATTGTGAATTCGCCGGCCAGATCAGTCAGCGGCCGTACGCCGCGGACCATGACGCGAGCGCCGCATTCGCGGACGAACCCGACGGCGAGGCCGGCGAACGAGCGGACCTGGACATTTTCGATGTGAGCTGTCGCTTGTTTGAGCAGGTCGATCCGCTGCTCGGGCGAGAAGAGAGCCGCTTTTTCGGTGTTGATGCCCACGCCGACGATCAGCGTATCGACCAGGCGGGCAGCCCGCTCAATCACATTGAGGTGCCCGAGCGTGACCGGATCAAAAGAGCCGGTATAGACGGCGACGCGTGAGTCGGAGCGAGTCATGGAATGTCGAATGTCAAAAGTCAGGCAGCAGGCGAGAGCAAGGGCGGTTTGCTCGTATTTTGGAACAGCGCTTGGACGTGCGGTTTACGGAGATAGACCAGGCCGAAGATGTAGAGGCCGATTTTGGCCAGGGCGATGAGAAAGCCAAAGATCAGGCTGCCCAGGATCGACCAGCGGACGATCGTCGGCATGATTTTTCCCAGATCGGGACCATTGTTGTTTTTCGGCACCGATTGTAGCACTTTCTCGATGTATTCATTGACGATCGTCATCATGTCCATCGCGACGACGCTCTGCAAAATAGCGTGCAAGAGCTCGAAGACCACGGCGACACCACAGGCGATCAGCAGCGTCTGTCTGCCGCTTTCGACCAGCGACAGCGAGCGGATGCCGCCGATCAGCAGCAGCACGGCAGCGACGGCGCGAAAGCCCAGTGCAGGCACCGTCGCCCAAAAATATTTGGCTTGGACCGCATTGATGTTTTCTTGAAACTCGATCTGAGCATCCTGGAAGCCTTGCGGCATTTTGGCCGAGGCTTTGGGCTGAATCGCCTTTTGGAAAGCCGGCCCGGCGATCGCGCCGAAGGCGCCCAGCAGTGAGTTCATCAAGCCGAGAGCGCCGAGCACGATGCACAGCACGCACAGCGTCGTGAGCCAGCCGGGCCGTCCGGTGGTCATGGGCGGCGCGTAAGGGACCTCGGGCAACGTGGGTGAACGATAGGGATCGAAGGTTTGGGATTCGGCGGACATGTTTTCATCAGTATAGCCAGAGCGCGGGGGCGTTTAGCGACGGGTGAAATAGGCGGTGCGGATTTCCGAACGAGGCCGACCGCTGTCGCCCAGTTGGAACGCCATGATGACCGGCTCGTTCACATAGACGATGAGGCCGTAAATGGCCAAGCCGATGGCCGTCGGAGCACAGTAGCCGGTGATCAGCGTGCAAAGGCCGCAGGCGAGCGCCGTGATTCCGAGTATGCGGCGGCGATAGTGATAGTTGAAGATGCCGGCGACAATTCGTAGAACGCCAATGCTCAAGCATGGCACGCTGATGCCTGCAAACAGCAGCCCGATGCCGCGCATTCCGGACAGCTCTTTTTCAGGACCCCAGTACACCAGAGCCGTAAATGCCAATCCAAATAGGCCAAAGACAATTTCCGATACCCCTTGAGCGATGAGCAACAGCGCTATGATCGGCACATGCCCAATTAGGCCGCGGTCGGCTCCGGCGGCGTGGGCCGCGGCATCGCTGAAGTTGCTCGACCATTTCGGCGGCTCGTAGGATTGCTGAGCTTTCGGCGACTGATAGGGGTCTTCAGGCAACGTCATGGACGCACAAGGGGGTCGGGAGTCTTTGGCGGAAATCGTTGTCGAAAATGGATAATCGGAACCCGCCAAAGACTCCCGACCCCTTTAGGATGTTTGGCGGAGCTCGTCGATGAGGCGATCGACCTGTTCCACTGTCGCGTAGCCATGGGGGCTGATGCGGACGCCGCCGGCCCGGCAACGGACAATGATCTTCTGCGCTTCCAGGCGTCGCCGGATAGTATTCGCGTCTTGACCGGGAAGATTGAAGGTCACTATCCCAGAGCGGTGATCGCCGTCGCGTGGCGCCAGCAGCGTCGCGCCTAACTCCTGCAACCGCTGGCAGGCGTAGTCAGTGATTGCAAGCACCTGCTCGGCGACCGGCGAATGATGGGGCCTGACGCCCAGGCTCATAAGCAAATCAAGGCTCGCGCCCAGGCCAATGAATCCCACCATGTTCTGAGAGCCTCCTTCGTAGCGCGCTGCCTCATTGCGCAAGTTCAGCTCGATCCGCGTGTAGTCGCTGCCTTGAACGACACTGTTCCAGCCGATCATCAGCGGCCGTAATCGCGGCAGATGCTCTTGCCGCACGAAGAGCAGTCCAGCGCCCTCGGGACCGAGCAACCATTTGTGCCCATCGGCCGCCAGAAAATCGACGCCATCGGCGCGGACATCAATCGGAAAAACGCCCAGCCCTTGAATCGCATCCAGAAAGAACAGGCAGCCGGCCCGGCGGCACACTTCGGCGACTTGGCGAAGATTGACTCGCCAGCCGGTGGCATAGCCGACCCAGCTTACGGAAAGGATTCTGGTTCGCGCATCACAAGCGGCGGCGAGGTGATCGAGATCAACCATGCCTCCATCGACTGGCACACGGCGAACCTCGACGCCCCGCGACGCCAGGTTCATCCACGGATATTGATTCGACGGAAATTCGTTGGCCAGCGTCACGACGTTGTCGCCCGCTTGCCAGGGAAACCCCTCGGCCACCAAGCTAATGCCGCTGGTCGTATTCGGGACGAGGGCGATTTCGCTCGGCTGGGCATTGATCAAGCGTGCGGCAGCCTGCCGCACTTCTTCCAGCCGCTGGGCCCATTGCCCCCAGACAACGTCCCCCTCGTTGGTGGCCTGATCGAGCCACTGGGCAATTGCATTTTTCGTGGGGGCGGGTAGCGGCGCGACCGCGGCGTGGTCAAAATACGCCACGTGCTGAGCGATGGGCATGGCCGCGCGAAAGCGAAGGGCGGCTTCAGCGACGGCCGATTTATCGGTAGATTCGTCAGACACGGAACGCTGTACTCCCGATATGGCGAGCGATCGTCGCGGGGCGTGACAGGCCAGCGGGTCGAATTATACTACTGCCAAGAACTTGCGCGCTACGCTATGCGTGAGATAAGCACCACGAGGACGCGCGGAATGCCAAAGGCGCTGTGCATGTCGGGGCTGGTTGTATCCGGCCTCGTGATCATTTTGTTTGCAGCGGACCTGGCGGTCGGCATTCCGTTTCGCCGCGCGAGCATGATGATGGACATCGCGCTTTTGGCTAGTGCGGCGCTGTTAGGGCTGTTGAGCTGGTTTACACTGAGAGAGCAGTGAGTGGTGAGTAGGTGAGTGGAAGCTGCTAGCGGTGGCTTTTCTGGCTTGAGTCGAACGGCGCCTCGGTCTAATATTCCGGCCCTTCTCCTCGCCTTGCCGGAACGAACTGCGCTGTGATGATGCCGCGAATTTCACGTCTTTCAGCGCTGCTTCTAATCTGCCTCGTGGCGACAGGCTGCAATCTGTACCACCCGCCCATTTTCCAGCCGGGCAATATTAACCAGCAACGGCTGCGTGCGACGATTCACGATCCCTATCCGGATCCCGATCTGGGTCCAAAGGATGGCGGCTCAGCGCGTCCCCGCGATTATCAAGAGCCGCTGCCTGAGCCCGTTCGCAACCGGCTGTTTGTCGATAGCTGGTGGTGGCGGTAAGCGCTCGCAGGATGTGTGAAGCGAGCTGAGGCTCGCGGAACACACCGGCTTCGCTGTGTGAAGGCGCTGGTGCGTTGCGTCCGCGAAGGCGGACTTCACGCAGCCTACAAGCCGAGCGCGCTAGGCCGTCGGCTGATCGTTCGCCGGAGTAGCCGGCGGCAGCGATTCAAGCGAGGCCCGCAGACCGCCAGCGCTATTGGTAGCGGAAGCCAACAAGTCCTGACTCGACGCCGGATACGCGTCTTGCCCGTTGTGGCAATAGACGGTGTTTCGCCCGGCGGCTTTGGCCGCATAAAGGGCCGTGTCGGCCCGTGTCAAAAACGTCTTCACTTCGTCCTTGTCAATTACCGTCGCCACGCCGGCGCTCACCGTTAGCCCTGCGGCTTTCTGTACCGCGACGCGCATCCGCTCGGCAAACATGGTCGCGCCGGCCAACTCCGTGCCGGGCAGGACCACAATAAATTCCTCGCCGCCGCTGCGGGTAACCACGTCAGTGTCGCGGGCCCGCTCGTCGAGCAGCGCCGCCACCTGCTTCAGCAGTCGATCGCCGTGCTGATGTCCGTTCTTCTCGTTGAAGTCCTTAAAGTGATCGAGATCGAATACGGCAGCTGAGAAGACCATGCCGTAGCGGCGATGCATTGCCAGGTAATTGTCGAGCGTCTCGTGCAGCGCCTGTCGATTGCACAGACCGGTCAGCGGATCGCACCGCTGGCCGGAGAACGTCATCA
>Ga0136846_1222585_pt1 | contig 12126 bp, 9 predicted proteins | sample HopSoiMetagenom2_FD_96841 | JGI IMG/M metagenome (GOLD analysis project Ga0136846, IMG submission 96841) | Grasslands soil microbial communities from Hopland, California, USA - 2 Assembly 2016 (version 4) | ecosystem: Environmental > Terrestrial > Soil > Grasslands | place: USA: Hopland...
GACGTCCACGCTGCCGGTGCCGTCGGCGGCGGTGATGGCGAGCCCGGCGTTCGTCGGGAAGTCCGGTGCCGAGGGATCGGCCGCCGCCTGCTGGAACCCTGCCTTAGGGTCCTGGTTGTAGTGCGTCGACCCGTAGCAGTCGGTGATCTCCGGCTTCGCCCCCCGGCACTCGTACACGATCACCCGGTACAGGACGTTCCCCCTGGAGACGCTGTCGTTCCACGAGACGAACGAACCGCCGGTGCTGGGCGTGAATCCGGTCCAGGAGACGTGGAGCATCTGGTCGACGAGGTTCCGCGACTGGGAGACGGTGATCGTCCCGCGCGGGCCGCTCTGCTGCGTCGCCGGATCCCAGCGCTCGGGTCCCTGGACCGTGAGCGACGTGGCGTCGGCGTGCGCGACGGCGGTGGTGTGCGCACCCGGAGGCAGCAGTATCAGGGCCGCCATGAAGGCGACCGTCCAGGCGAGCACGGCCGCGCAGTAGGCCGGCAGGCCTCTGCGACGCCGGGCCACTGCTTCGCGGGGCGACATGGGCGGGGAACCTCCGGGATCAAGAATCAGGGGACGCATATATTCGCCCGTCCGCGGGCGACGGGCGGCCGACCGGAGCGCGGCCAAGGCGGAAACGCTGGCCGACCGCGCGTCGTCGCCGTGGATCCGGGCGGATCCGGGCGGCGGTGCGCGGCCGGCGGAGCCTTCGGTCGCAGGCCGATCGAGAGCCGGTCAGAAGTCAGGAAGCCGGGGTGAAGGTGACGCTCAGTGAGCCGACGACCTGGCCACCGGTGAAGAACGTGGTGTTCAGCGCCTTGTCCAGGTAGGCGGCGCCGGCCGGGTCGACGTCGGCGTCGCCGGTCAGCGTCTGCGGCGTGACGCCGACGGCGCTGCCCACGGTGTTGTCACCGAGGTCGAACAGGGCCACCGGGGCCGTGCCGCCGTCCGGCACCGCGGTCAGCGCCTGGGTGTCGGCGCCGAAGGCGACCTGGTGGAAGCACACGATCTTGCCGGTCCGGCCGTCCGCGAACGCCAGGCCGCCGCCGAGCGTGAGGCTCCCGTAGAAGCGCGGCAGGACCGCGTTGCCGCCGGTGACCGGGAAGCTCACGGTGGCGCCGGCGGTGCTGTCGTAGGAGCCGGTCGCGCTCGGCAGCGGCACCGCCGCGATCCCGGACTGCAGCGCCTGGGAGAGGAAGGTGTTGGTGGCGGTCAGCGCGACGCTGCCGGACGCCGGGGTGCCGGTGGCACTGGCGGACGGGAGCGCGACGGCGGTCGCGGCGAGGGCGACGGCGACGGCCAGAGCGCGCACGGCGGTGCGGTTCATGGGGACTCCTTGCAAGTCGGGGGTCGGGCGGGGCTATCGGGAAGGGCCGGGCCCGCCGGCTCGTCCGGGGACGGTCCGACGGGCCCGGTCGTCATGCGGGGAACACTGGGATCCGGCGGTCGGCGGGCCCACTGGGCCCGCCCGGTGTCAGATTCCGTCAGATGCCGGCGGTACGGGTGCCGCAGGCGGCGCCCAGGGTGTGGAAGCCGTAGCTGGTGATCAGGCTGGCGCCGTTCTTGCACAGCCAGCCGTTGGAGATCGCACGGTCCAGCAGGGCCTTCAGCCGCGGGCCCTGGACCGGGTCGGACCAGTCGGCCTGCCGGACGACGTGGTAGACGTTGCGGGTGTAGGTCAGCGACAGGGCCGAGTTCCAGTCCTGGCTCGCGGTGAGGATCTGCGCGACGCCGTCCAGGGACCGGTTGGCGTCCAGGGCGCCGGGCAGGTCGGTGCCGCCGCCCTTGCCCTTGTAGACCTGGCCGACGTAGTGGCTCAGGGAGTAGGGGAAGATGGCGTCGGGGTTGCTCTGGAAGGCGGCGTCCGTGCCCTCGTTCTCCTCGGGCGTGGCGGTCTGCCAGCACGGCTCGGAGGTCGCGGTGATGCCGAGCGCCTGCAGGAAGAAGGACCGGGTGCCGGAGTTGGCCTGCGGGAGGTAGACCTTGATCGTCGCGGTGGACGAGGTGGGGTTGCTCGGCAGGCTGTTCCAGGTGGTGTAGGTGCAGTTGTAGATGCCGGTCAGCTCGGCGCTGGTCAGGTTCGCCGGCGCGTGGCCGCCGGTGTAGGCCGACCAGCCGACGCCGTCCACGGCGAACGGGATGAACCAGTCGGCGGTACCGGTCTTCGGGCCCCGCGAGGAGCGCGCGATGTCGACCGTGGTGTGGGTCGTGCTGTTCAGCGTGCTGATGCCGGCGCTGGAGCCGTTCGGCCGGGCGATCGTGGCCGCGCCGGTCTTCGGGACGATGTTCCCGGCCGGGGTGGCGTCCCAGCTGTAGTACTTCGACGCCGGGCTGGTCGCGTTGTACGCGGCCGACAGGCCGTTGTCGAACGACTGGATCGTGTCCGAGCCCACCGAGACGATGTCGTTGGCGGCCGGGGTCACGGTCGGGTCGGCCGACGCGGTGCCCACGGACGCCATCACGGCGCCGAGACTGGCCGCGGCGACCGCGGAGGTCATGGCGAGCTTGCGGGTGACAGAACGCATTACTTTCCTCCTGCAAGGGGGACTGGTCCTTGCGGGATCGAGATTCGCCGACCGGCGGGCGCGGCGGCCAGGGGCCGATCTCGGCGCGCACCCTCGGCGCGGCGGCCCCGGAGGACGCTACGCCGCAGGTGGGAACCTATGTGCGAACCCGGAAACACAACGGGGACAGCACCTCCTGTGTTTCCGGCAGTGGCGTTCCGGTGCTGCCTTCGGGACCTCTTGTTCACCATGGCCCCGTGCACCGGTTCACACGGGATGTCTAAGTTGTCCGAGGTGTCCGCCTCACCGCGGGCGGCGCGCGAAACCCGCCAGAGCGCTGACGAATCCCGAGGCGCCGCCGCGGCACTGATCGGGGCGCAGGTAGCCGCGGGCACTGCGGGCGACCACCACGCCCGTGCCCGGCACGCGGGTCCCGCGCACCGCCGCCGCACCACGCACCGGCAGCGTGGCCGACCACCACCAGTCCGGTCCGGCGCCGTCGCGGGCCAGCCGGATGCTCAGTTCCGCGCGCTCGGCGACCAGCTCGCGCCAGGCCGCCGCCAGTGCCTCGGAGGAGCGGAAGGCCGCCGCCGAGCGGGCCAGCGGACGGCCGTTGGCCGCCATCAGGATCCAGGTCAGGTCTCCGCGGTCGGCCGCGCGCACCACCAGGGCGGCGGGCATCTAGTGCTCCGCGTCGGCGGCCAGCAGCGCCAGGAACTTGGCGACCGCGATCTGGCAGGTGGCGTAGCGCTCGTAGGAGCGGATGGAGCGGGCCAGCGGGGTGCCGCCCGGCGATTGCAGCACCCAGCTCCAGCCGGTTCCGTCGTTGACGTGGCTGATCCGGGCCGACAGGTTCGGCGCGTCGCGCCGCAGCCGCGCGTAAGCCCGCCGAGCCTCCTCCGGCCCGGAGTAGGCCGGGGCCGAGATGGCCACGATCCGCCCGTTGCTCGCCTTGGCACGCCAGCGGTAGCGGCCGTTCTCCGCCCGGTCCACCAGTACTCGCCGGCTCTCGTCCCGAACAGTGTCCACGGCCGTTCCGCCCAACACTCGAGATCTGCATTCCTGTTGTGGTCGCGCGATCAATCTAGGTCCCGGACGTGGCGAGCGAGCCGGGAATCGTCCGACGACGGCTCTTTGTTCGCCTAGCTGTTCCGCCTTAGTCGCCCAGCAGGCCGATCCCACTGTCAGCACCCTGAGTTGTCGATCACTGCCACCCCGGTCCGGTACCCCGATCAAGCGCTTCAGGAGAGCGCCCGGGCTTGGCGGGAAAACCCCGAAGTCCGGTCAACAGACCACACGATCACCGAGCACTGCACGCGCTCCGGGGGTCACGGACCCGACTCATCCTTTCGCGTGAGCGACCTCGGAGCTCCGCCGTCTAGTCTGGGGGCGTTCAACGCTCCAAACCGCCAGATCGGAGACCCTTGTGCGGATCACGGTGATCGGTACCGGCTACCTGGGCGTCACCCACGCCGTCTGTATGGCCGAGCTCGGCTTCGAGGTCATGGGCCTGGACGTGGTGGAGGAGAAGGTCGCCGCTCTGTCCACCGGCCGGGTCCCGTTCTACGAGCCCGGGCTGGAGGAGCTGCTGAACAAGCAGCTGGCAGCCGGGCGGCTGTCCTTCACCACCGATTACGACAAGCTGGCCGCCTGGGCCGGCGAGGGGTCGGTGCACTTCGTCTGCGTGGGCACGCCGCAGAAGAAGGGCGAGTACGCCGCGGACATGACCTATGTCGACGCCGCGTTCGAGAGCCTGGCCCGGGCCCTGGCCGGCCAGGGCCGCTCGCTGCTGGTCGGCAAGTCCACGGTCCCGGTGGGCACCGCGAGCCGGATCGCCGGGCGGCTCGCCGAACTCGCCCCGGACGCCGAGCTGGCGTGGAACCCGGAGTTCCTGCGCGAGGGCTTCGCGGTCGAGGACACGCTGCACCCGGACCGGCTGGTGCTCGGGGTGCGCAGTGAGCAGGCGGAGCAGGACCTGCGCCAGGTCTACGCCAAGCTCCTGGCCGCGGACGTCCCGCTGATCATCACCGACTTCGCCACCTCCGAACTCGTCAAGGTCTCGGCCAACTCCTTCCTCGCGGTCAAGATCTCCTTCATCAACGCCATGGCCGAGGTGTGCGAGGCCGCCGGCGCCGACGTGATGGAGCTGGCTCAGGCGCTGTCCCACGACCCCCGCATCGGCCGCCGGTTCCTGGTGCCGGGACTGGGCTTCGGGGGCGGCTGCCTGCCCAAGGACATCCGGGCCTTCATGGCCCGCGCCGGCGAGCTCGGCGTCGACCAGGCGCTGGCGTTCCTGAAGGAGGTCGACGCGATCAACATGCGGCGCCGGGTCCGCACCGTCGACCTGGCCCGCGAGCAATGCGACGGCTCCCTGCTGGGCAAGCGCGTGGCCGTGTGGGGCGCGGCGTTCAAGCCGAACTCCGACGACATCCGCGACTCCCCGGCCCTGAACGTCGCCGCCTCGATCCACCTGCAGGGCGCGCAGGTCACCGTCTACGACCCGAAGGCCTCCGACAACGCGCGCAAGCTGTTCCCGACGCTGTCCTACGCCGACTCGGCGCTGGAGGCGGCGTACCAGGCCGACGTGATCCTGCACCTGACCGAGTGGCAGGAGTTCCGGGACCTGGACCCGGCCGAGGTGGCCCCGCACGTCCGCGACACGCGGGTGATCGACGGCCGCAACGCCCTGGACGCGGCCAGATGGCGCGCCGCCGGCTGGACCTACCGGGCGCTGGGGCGGCCGTGACCGGACCGGCCGGACCGCCTAGCCCGTCACGGCCGGGCCGGCCGTGCGGGCCCGGTGCGTCTTTACAGCTTTTTCACGCCCGTCCCGGCAGGTAAGACGACCAAGCATTCCCGGGCAAGCTCAGCGAAAGTGACCCGCCGTAGAGTTGTAATAGCGGTGGCACAGAACTTCTCACTACAGGGCGGGTTTCCATGACCAAGCAGGTTGAGAAGGTCGACCGGGTCATCATCCGTTTCGCCGGCGATTCCGGGGACGGCATGCAGCTCACGGGCGACCGGTTCACCTCCGAGACCGCGGCGTTCGGCAACGACCTGTCAACGCTGCCCGACTTCCCCGCCGAGATCCGGGCGCCCGCCGGGACCCTGCCCGGGGTGTCCGCGTTCCAGCTGCACTTCGCCGACCACGACATCCTGACCCCCGGCGACGCCCCCGACGTCCTGGTGGCGATGAACCCGGCGGCCCTCAAGGCGAACCTCAAGGACGTCCCGCGCGGCGGCACGGTCATCGTCAACACCGACGAGTTCACACCGCGGGCGCTGTCCAAGGTCGGCTACGCCGCCGATCCGCTGGAGGACGGCTCGCTGGACGGCTTCAAGGTGCACAAGGTCGCGCTGACCACGCAGACGGTGAAGGTGCTGGAGGGCTTCGACATCTCCCGCAAGGACGCCGAGCGCGCCAAGAACATGTACTCGCTCGGCCTGCTGTCCTGGCTGTACCACCGGCCCACCGAGGCGACGGTGGCGTTCCTGGAGAAGAAGTTCGCGAAGAAGCCCGAGATCGCCGCCGCGAACGTGGCAGCGTTCCGCGCGGGCTGGAACTACGGGGAGACCACCGAGGACTTCGTGGTCTCCTACGAGGTCGCCCCGGCGCCGATGCCGAAGGGCACCTACCGCAACATCCACGGGAACCTGGCGCTGGCCTACGGCCTGATCGCGGCGAGCCACCAGAGCGGCCTGCCGCTGTTCCTCGGCGCCTACCCGATCACCCCGGCCTCGGACATCCTGCACGAGCTGAGCAAGCACAAGAACCACGGCGTGCGGACCTTCCAGGCCGAGGACGAGATCGCCGGCGTCGGCGCGGCCCTGGGCGCCAGCTTCGGCGGGGCGCTCGGCGTCACCACGACCTCCGGCCCCGGCATCGCGCTCAAGGGCGAGACCATCGGGCTGGCGGTGAGCCTGGAGCTGCCGCTGGTGATCTGCGACATCCAGCGCGGCGGGCCGAGCACCGGCCTGCCGACCAAGACCGAGCAGTCCGACCTGTTCCTGGCGATGTTCGGCCGCAACGGCGAGGCGCCGGTGCCGATCGTGGCGCCGCGCTCCCCGGCCGACTGCTTCGACGCCGCGCTGGAGGCGGTGCGGATCGCCGTCACCTACCGCACCCCGGTCTTCCTGCTCTCCGACGGCTACCTGGCCAACGGCTCGGAGCCGTGGCGCGTCCCGGACGTCGCGGACCTGCCGGTGATCGCCCCGAACTTCGCCACCGGCCCGAACAAGGTGCTCGACGACGGCACCGAGGCGTTCTGGCCGTTCCTGCGCGACCCCGACACGCTGGCCCGGCCCTGGGCCGTGCCCGGCACCGCGGGCCTGGAGCACCGCATCGGCGGCATCGAGAAGCAGGACGGCACCGGGAACATCTCCTACGATCCGGCCAACCACGACTTGATGGTCCGCACCCGCGCGGCCAAAGTGGGCGGGATCGACGTCCCGGACCTGGAGGTCGACACTGGATCTGATTCAGGAGCGGGCTCCGGCAAGGCTAAGGTCCTGGTCCTGGGCTGGGGTTCCACCTACGGCCCGATCCAGGCGGCGTGCCGCCGGGTCCGGCGCGACGGGCACCCGGTCGCGCACGCGCATTTGCGTCATCTGAACCCGTTCCCGGCCAACCTTGAGCGCATACTGAAGGAGTACGACAGAGTGCTCATCCCCGAGATGAACCTCGGGCAGCTCTCGATGCTCGTCCGGGCCCGGTACCTGGTGGACGCGGTGGGCTACAACCAGGTGCGCGGCCTGCCGTTCAAGGCGGCCGAGCTGGCCGGAGTGATCATGAACCTGATCGAGACCGACGCGGTTGAAGGGGTGGGGGTCTGACATGACTGCGACTGACGGCGGGCCGACACAGCTCAAGCTCACGACCAAGGACTTCAAGACCGACCAGGAAGTCCGCTGGTGCCCGGGCTGCGGCGACTACGCGATCCTGGCGGCGGTGCAGGGCTTCATGCCCTCCCTGGGGATCAAGCGGCAGGACATCGTCTTCGTCTCCGGGATCGGCTGCTCCTCGCGCTTCCCGTATTACATGAACACCTACGGGATGCACTCGATCCACGGGCGCGCCCCGGCGATCGCGACGGGCCTGGCCGCCTCCCGGCCGGACCTGTCGGTCTGGGTGGTCACCGGCGACGGCGACGCGCTGTCGATCGGCGGCAACCACCTGATCCACGCGCTGCGCCGCAACGTGAACCTGAAGATCCTGCTGTTCAACAACCGGATCTACGGGCTGACCAAGGGCCAGTACTCGCCGACCAGCGAGCTGGGCAAGATCACCAAGTCCACGCCGTACGGCTCGCTGGACGCCCCGTTCAACCCGGTGTCGCTGGCCCTGGGCGCCGAGGCCACGTTCGTGGCCCGCACCATCGACTCCGACCGCAAGCACCTGACCTCGGTGCTGCAGGCCGCGGCCGAGCACGAGGGCACCGCCCTGATCGAGATCTACCAGAACTGCAACATCTTCAACGACGGCGCCTTCGACCACCTGAAGGACAACGGCGTCCGGGACCGGCACCTGATCCGCCTGGAGCACGGCCAGCCGATCACCTTCGGCGCCGAGGACGAGAAGTACGGGATCGTCCGGATGCCCGACGCCACCCTGCACGCGGTTCCGCTGGCCGAGGCCGGGGACGCGGTCCTGATCCACGACGCCCACGCCGGCGAGCCCGACCTGGCCTTCGCCCTGTCCCGGCTGCCGGACCCGAGCACTCTGTCGCCGACGCCGATCGGGGTCTTCCGCTCCGTCCGGCGCCCGACCTACGACAAGTTGATGGCCGACCAGCTGGACGACGCCGCGCGCAAGCTCGGCTCCGGCAAGCTCGCCGAACTGCTGATGGGGTCCGACACGTGGACGATCGCGTGAGAAGGCCGTGAGAATTCGCTGAGGCACCCGGTCGGCGCCCATCGTGGTGATGGGGTCGACCGGGATGCCGCGGTCCTGGTGACACCCGGCATTCCCAAGATCATCGACGCCCCTGACCGGCCAACGGCAGGGGCGCCGCCGCGTTCGCAAACGAAATGCAAACGCCCTCACGTTGGATCATCTGATCCAGAAGGTGATAGGACAGACAATCGGCATGGGCATAGGGACCATGTTGGACCTGGACTCCCGCCGAGATGAGGCACACACCGATGGTCAGCACCACAGCCCGACCGCAACCGCCGGCCCCGAAGGCGACGGTCGCGGCCCCGGGCGCACTGGCCGCCCACGTCAATCTGCCGGAATCGCTCCGCTACCGGGTGAAGAAGCGGATCCTGGGCAAGCCGCTGGTCAACGACGAGCTGCACGGCGAGAAGCTCAACAACCCGACCGCGCTCGGGGTCATGGGCATCGACATGATCTCCTCGTCGGCGTACGGCTCCGAGCAGATGCTGACGCAGCTCATCCCGTACTTCGGCGCCCTGGGCTTCATGCTGGTCATGCCGATCACCGGCGTCATCCTGGGCATGCTGATCCTGCTCACCTTCTGCTACCGCGACGTGGTCTCGGTCTACACCAAGGCCGGCGGCTCCTACGTGGTCGCCCGGGACAACTTCGGGCCGCGGATCGCGCAGATCGCCGCGGTCGCCCTGATGATCGACTACATCGTGACGGTGGCGGTGCAGATCTCGGCCGGCACCGACGCCATCGCCTCCTACCTGGCGATCACCTTCTCCGTGGACATCACCAGCTGGAAGCTGTGGATCACGATCGTCGTGGTGCTGCTGCTGTGCTACGGCAACCTGCGGGGCGTCAAGGAGGCCGGGAAGCTGTTCGCCTCCCCGGCGTACGTCTACATCCTCCTGGTCGGGCTCACCCTGATCCTCGGCATGGTGCAGCTGGCCAGCGGGAACCTGCACCACGCCGCCAACGCGCACGACACCGGCTACGGCGGCGTGGTGAACGTCGGCGGTCACACCGACTTCCTGCTGACCGGCGGTGCCGTGCTGGCTCTGCTGCGCGGCTTCGCCAATGGTGGTTCCTCGCTGACCGGCCTGGAGGCGGTGTCCAACGGCGTCTCGGTGTTCCGCAAGCCCACCGGGATCAACGCCCGCAAGACCCTGACCGCCATGTCGGTCATCCTGGGCACGCTGGTGCTGGGCGTGTCGATCCTGGCCTGGCAGATGAAGACCTACCCCTACGCCGAGGGCGCGCCCACGGTGCTGGCCCAGGTCACCCACCTGGTGTGGGGGAAGAACGCGGCCGGCAGCGTGATGATCACCCTGGTCCAGATCGCCACCGCGCTGATCCTTTACACCGGCGGCAACACGTCCTTCAGCGGCTTCCCCTTCCTGGTCTCCTACGTCGCCGAGGACTCGTTCCTGCCGCGCCAGCTGCGCACCCGCGGCCACCGCCTGGCGTTCTCCAACGGCATCATCGTCCTGACCATCCTGTCGCTGGTGCTGATCGTCGCCATGGGCGGCAACCTGACCAAACTGGTCTCGCTGTACGCGATCGGCGTGTTCACCGGCTTCGTGATGGCCGCCGCGGGCCTGTTCAAATACCACTGGATCCGCGACGAGCCGCGCCGCACCTGGAAGCTGTTCGTCAACGGCTCGGCGGCGGTGTGCTCGCTGGCCGTCGTCCTGATCTTCGCCGTCACCAAGTTCACCGAGGGCGCCTGGCTGGTCGTAGTGGTCTTCCCGCCGGCGGTCTGGGGCCTGATCCAGCTCAACAAGCGCTATCGCCGCGAATCCGACGCGCTGGCGAACACCCCGGCCTCGGCGTCGCTGCCGACCCGCACCCAGACCTCGATCCTGGTCCTGGTCGACTCGGTCGACGTGGCCGTGATCAAGACCCTGCGCTACGCCCGCTCGCTGCGGCCCACCAAGATCCGCGCGGTGCACCTCATGGTCGACAACGTCTACGCCGAACAGCTGCGCACGCAGTGGGACGGTTCCCAGGCCGCGGACATCCCGCTGGAGATCATCGAGGTCCCCGACCGCCGCATCCGCCGCGCCTCCATGGAGCTGGCCGCCCGCGAGGCCGCCGACGGCTACGAGGTCACGGTCCTGCTGCCGCGCCGCACCTACGCCCCCATCACCGGCCGCCTGCTGCACGACCGCACCGCCGACCGCCTCGCCCAGGTGCTGTCCACACTGCCGCACGTCGTGGCCACCATCGTCCCCTTCGACGTGGTGGAGGCCATCGAGGAGCTGGAGGCGGTGGAGAAGGGCCGCGCGATCAAGCCCAAGGAGGGCGACGACGTCGCCGCCATGCCCCGCAGCACGAAGAAGATGCTGCTGGACGCCGAGTGCAGCACCATCCCGGCCGCCCACGGCGCGCCGGCGGAGCTGCGCGAGATCGGCTCGGTGCGCTGGCGCGAGCGCGCGGCGGTCGAGGGGCGGGTGCGGTCGGTGTCGGTGAGCCCGGTGAAGGGTTCTCCGGCTCTGGAGGCCGTGCTCTACGACGCCTCCGGGGGTATCTCCCTGGTGTTCTATGGCCGCCGCTCCATCCCCGGCATCGAGCCCGGCGCGCTGATGCGGGTCGAGGGGATGGTGGGCGAGATGGAGGGGCATCTGGCGATGGCGAATCCGACGTACAAGCTGCTGCCTCGGGAGGGGGTTGACGAGGCGGAGTAGCTCGGTAAGGGGTGCGGTGCCGAGACGCTTATGACAGATTCCGCCCGCCGCCCCTATCCTGCCCCCATGGCAGATGGCGGGAGCGCCGCCGAGCGGCGGCTCGGGGTGGGGTTCGGGATCGCGGCGTACGGCGCCTGGGGCACGTTCCCGCTGTACTGGCCGCTGCTCAAGCCGGCCGGGGCCGGCGAGATCCTCGCGCATCGGATGGCCTGGTCCTTGCTCGCCGTGTCGGCGCTGCTGGCGCTGCGGCGGGTGCCCGGCGGCGGTACGCGCTGGGGGTGGGTGCGCGAGCTGCTCGCGACGCCGCGCAAGCTCATGCTGCTGGCCGGTGCCGCGGCGGTCATCTCCGTCAACTGGTTCGTCTACATCTGGTCGGTCAACCACGGCCACACCGTCGACACCGCCTTCGGGTACTTCATCAACCCTTTGGTGACGGTGCTGTTCGGGGTGCTGCTCCTACGGGAGCGGCTGCGCCGGGTGCAGTGGGTCGCGGTCGGCATCGGGGCCGTCGCGGTGGTCGTGCTGGCGGTCGGGTACGGCAAGCTGCCGTGGATCGCCCTCGTGCTGGCCGCGAGTTTCGGAACCTACGCGCTGCTGAAGAAGCTCGCCGCGGTTCCGGCCGCGGAGTCGATGGCGGTGGAGACCACACTCCAGTTCCTGCCCGCGGTCGGCTACATGATCTGGCTCCAGGGGCACGGGACGCTGGCGATCGGCCACCACGGAGCGGGCAACACCACGCTGCTGATACTCGCCGGACCGGTCACGGTGGTGCCGCTGATCTGCTTCGCCGCTGCCGCCAACCGGCTGCCGCTGTCGATGGTCGGGCTGTTGCAGTTCTTGGCACCGATTCTGCAGTTCTTGATCGGGGTCGCGGTGCAGCATGAGCCGGTGCCGGCGGCGCGGTTGGCCGGGTTCCTCATCGTGTGGGCGGCGCTGGTGGTGCTGACTGTGGACGCGTTGCGGGGCGCGCGGCGTTCGCAGGCGGTCGCGTCGACGGCCGACAGCACTCCGGACGTCCGCGAGGGCGACTTGGCGCCGGAGCCGGCGTCGGCCTGAGCGGCTC
>Ga0136846_1223957_pt1 | contig 12125 bp, 13 predicted proteins | sample HopSoiMetagenom2_FD_96841 | JGI IMG/M metagenome (GOLD analysis project Ga0136846, IMG submission 96841) | Grasslands soil microbial communities from Hopland, California, USA - 2 Assembly 2016 (version 4) | ecosystem: Environmental > Terrestrial > Soil > Grasslands | place: USA: Hopland...
ACGATCGCGACGCCGAGGCAGATGATGCCGCCGAGCAGATAGGCGATCGGCGCCGTCACACCGGCGAAGCTGACGATGAAGGTGAGGCCGAGCAGGACGTTCAGGCCCGGGGCGATATGTGTGACCGCTTGGACCATGTTGCCCCAAAAGCCGATCGCTCCTGCCTTGAGTTCCGTCTCGGCGACCTGCGCACCGCCGTCGACCCCGGCGATCGGGGGCGCTACTGCATCAGAGCTCATCGACCTACCACCTCCCTGGATAGATGCCCGCCTCGCTCCGCGGCGCGACGGTCAGTCGGGTCCCCTCTCAATCGATGCGGCGAAGCTCCTTTCGTTCGGTCTGGTGCATGACGGCTTCGATCGCCGCACCGGAGCCGCCCCGAGCACACACCTCCGTCACCGTGAGCAGGTGTGCGCGCATCGCCTGCCGCGCGGTCTCCGGTTCGCGGGCGAGGAGTGCCTCGTAGATCCGCCGGTGTGCAACCGTCGTCTCCGGCATCGCGTTGATCAGGTTCGTGACGCGCCGGCTCACGCGCAGGAGCTCGCGCACCGAGTCGAGCACGAACGCAAGCACGACGTTCCCCGACGCCGACGCGATCTCACTGTGGAAGTCGACGTCGATCTCGAGGTAGGAGTCCGGGTCAGCCTCCAGATCCTCCATCCGTTCGAGCGCCTGCCGCATGCGGGCGAGCTGCTCGTCGGTCGCCATCAGTGCAGCCCGGGCGGCAAGCTCCGGCTCGAGCAGCATCCTCAAGTCGTGCAGGTCGCCGAGCGTCTGCCGCACGGCCTCGGGGTCGTGCTTGAGCTCGAGGAGCAGAGGATCGAGGTGGTTCCAATCGGACACGGGACGGATCTCCATTCGCCGCCCGTGGCGCACGGTGACGAGCCCTCGGGAGGCGAGCGCGCCGATCACCTCGCGCGCCGTCGTCTTCGAGACGTCGAACTCGGCGCAGATGTCCTGTTCGGTCGGAGCCATGTCGTCGACGCCGATGTCCCCGTTGACGATCCTGCCTGCGAGGACGCGGGTCAATTGATCGCTCAGCTTGAGGGACAGGACCGGGCTGGGACGCCGTTTCCGCCCCGAGCGAGCAGCGCTGTCTGGCCGCGCGCTGGTCAAGGCTGACAAGGTTGTATGGTCACCATCTGACCTGACGGCGACCGTACGCCGCGCGTTGTTGGGTGTCAAGATCCGCCCGCGTTCGAAGGAGACGCCGTGACGCGACCGATCGAGTTGACCGACGTGGCGATGCCGTCGCTCGAGGTGCCGGAGACGCTGCCGGCCATCTCGGCCGGCGAATTCGAAGAGCGGATCGCAGCCCTTCTCGCCGCGGTCGACGTCGATCACGTCGTCGTCTACGGCGACCGCGAGCACGGAGCAAGCCTCGTCTTCCTCTGCAACCTCGACCCGCGCTTCGAGGAGGCGCTGCTCGTTCTCGGACGAGGCCGGCGGACGCTGCTCGTCGGCAAGGAGGACATCGGCTACACGCCGATCGTGCCGATCGAGGTCGACGTCGTTCTCTGTCCGACGCTGAGCCTGATGGGGATCGATCGAAGCGGCGGGTCGACGCTGGAGCAAGCTCTCCGCGAAGCGGACGTGGGCACGGGCGACCGAATCGGCGTCGTGGGCTGGAAGACGCTCCTCGCGGAGGAATCGAGCGGCACCTTCGCCCCCATCTTTGCGCCGGCATTCGTCGTCGACACCCTCCGCGAGATCGTGGGCAGCCCGCGGCTCGTCGTGGATGTGACCGCGGCGCTGACGAGCCCGCGAGCCGGTCTCCGCACGTTCTGCTCGGCAGACCAGATCGCCGTGTTCGAGTGGGGCGCCTCGCGCTGCTCGGCGTACGTGATGGAGGTCCTACGCGCCGCCCGACCGGGCGTGAGCGAACGAGAGACGTTCCGCGGCGTACCGTGGGGCGGCGAGCCGCTCAGCTATCACCCGGTTCTCGCCTCAGGCCCCGACGTCGCCGTCGGATTGCGCAGTCCGAGCTCGCGGCGCTTCGAGCTCGGCGACGCCGCCATCGTCGGGATCGGCCTCTTGGGCGGGAACTGCGCCCGCGGCGGGCTCGTCGCCGCATCCGAAGCGGACCTTGGGCCTCAGAGCGAGCGTTACCTCGATGGACTCGCAGTCCCGTACTGGCGCGCGATCGCGACCTGGTACGAGGCGCTCGCGCTCGGCGTCCCCGGAGGCGACATCTTTCAGGCGATCACGGGTCTCCTCGAGCGAGAGGTGTTCGCTTCGTCCCTCAACCCCGGCCACTTGATCCACTACGAAGAGTGGCTCGATTCGCCGGTCCGGGCCGGCTCGAGCGACCCGATCGCGAGCGGGATGGTTCTTCAGAGCGACATCATCCCGACGGGGATCCGCGCCGGCTGGACTGCGAACTGCGAGGACACCGTCGCAATCGCCGACGCAGAGCTTCGCGCGGCCATCGAGTCACGACACCCTGAGTTGTGGGCTCGGATCACTGCTCGCCGTGCGTTCATGCGAGACCAACTCGGCATCGACGTGCGGGACGAGGTCCTGCCGCTCACGTCCACGCCCGCGTACTTCCCGCCGTTCTGGCTCAACCTCGAACAGGCACTGGCGTACGCATGAATGCTCTGGGCGCCAAGTCGATCCTGGTCACCGGCGCAGCGCGCGGGATCGGAGCGGCCGTCGCCGAGGCCGTCATCGAACAGGGAGGCGCCGTTGCTCTGCTCGACGTCGATCCCCTGGGCGCCGAAACCGCGGAACGCCTCGCCGAGCGGGGGCGCGCCCGTTTCTTCCCCTGCGATGTGCGGTCGTTTGAGCAAGTGGAGCGCGCGGTGGCCGAGGCGGAGCGGGCTCTTGGCCCCTTCGACGGCCTGGTCAATAACGCGGGCGTCAATGCGTACTTCGATGCTGTGACGATGACCGAGAACGACTGGGACTCGGTGTTCGCGGTTGATCTCAAAGCGGCCTGGATGCTCGCGCGGGCGACACTGCCCGGGCTCGTCGAGCGACGCGGCGCGCTCGTCAACATCAGTTCGATTCACGCGCACCTGACACTTCGGGGTTTCTTTCCTTACGCAGCCGCGAAGGCGGGCCTCGAAGGTCTCACCCGCTCACTCGCGCTCGAATATGCCCCGGCAGGTGTCCGCGTCAACGCGGTGGCGCCCGGGTACACGGAGACCCGCCTAGTCCAGGAGTGGCTCGACCTCCAGGACGATCCGGCGGCGGCGCTGAAGAGCCTGCTTGCAGGTATCCCGCTCGGGCGGATCGCCGATCCTCGCGAGGTCGGCAATGCAGTCGTGTTTCTGCTCAGCGACCAGGCTTCGGCGATCACCGGCGCGACGCTGGCGGTCGACTGCGGGATCGGAGCTCGTGTTGCGACGTAGCGCTGACCGGAAAAGAGCCCGATGAGCTCGAGCCCCGACGAGCTTCGCACGCGCTTCGGCGCCGTGTACACCGCTGCGCTGACCGACGTGCTCGACGGTCTCGGTTATCGCCATCGGACCCTTCCGCCCGAGGTGGTCCCGCTCGAGCCGCGCGCGCGTATCGCAGGCCCGGCATTCGCGGTAGAGGGACGGACGAATCACTCGATCGACGTCGAGGTGTCGATTCGCCGCATTCTCGAGATGCTCGGTTCGGTTCCGACCGGCCACGTCGCCGTCTACGAGCCCGGCGACATGACGTGCGCCCACTTCGGTGAGCTCTCGGCCACCTCGTTGCAGGCCCACGGCGTCATGGGCGTCGTGATCAACGGCGGGTGCCGCGACGTCGACCTCATCCGCGAGTCGGGTCTGCCCGTGTTCGCGCGCTACCGCACACCGCAGGACGCCGTCTCGCGCTGGGAGGTCCTCGAGTGGGGGCACGCGATTGAGATCGAGGGTGTCACGGTCACGACCGGCGACTACGTCGTCGGTGACGCCGACGGTGTCGTGGTGATCCCGCGCAACCTCATCGAGACGGTGCTCGCGGAGGCGGAGGCGCTCGTCGGAACCGAGAACCTCATCCGCGACGCGGTCCGGAACGGGATGAAGCCGCTCGCCGCCTACGAGCACTTCGGGAAGTTCTGAGCGCCGAGGGCGGCGTTCACGGCGACATCCGCGCTGCCATCGCAGCACCACGACCCGCAAGGCCGTCGGCCGCGGCAGCTAGCCCGTCGGGCTAGCGAGGCTGAAACAGCTCGACCGGGTTCCCGGAAGGGTCGTCGAGCACGATCTGCGAGCCGCCCGGCCCGCGCACGACCTCGCTCCGGAAGGTGATGCCTTCGGTGCGCAGTCGTTCGACCTCGCTCGCGATGTCGTCGACCAGGAGATGGATTCGGTTCCATCCACCTGGGCCTGGGCGCCGGCCGTCCGGCATTGGCCGACCGGCCGAGCTGGTCGGCCCGCTCAGCAGCAGCCGCAGGTTCCCGCGTCGTACGTCGGCGAACGCAGGCGGCTGACTCGACAGGAGCTCGAAGCCGAGGTGGGCGGTGTAGAACGCGATCGAGGCTTCGACGTCGTCGACGAGGTAGCGGACGTGGACAGTGTCGTCGTTCATGCAGCCACTCTACGGCCCGCGCGAAATAAGCCGCGTCGAGGTCATCGAGACTCGCCGCGATTACGCAACCCAGACGACGATCCGGGCGCCGTTCGGCAGCGCGCGAAAGACGAACCTGCCGCGGTGGGTCCAGGAGACGAGCATGGTCGTCCCTCTTCCAGGAGCCAGGCGGCCGGTGACCGAGCCGAGGATGTCGAGGCTATAGGCACGCCTGCCGCGATTCGACACGTCGTACCGCACCTCGGCGCCCCGCGGGTAGTGCACGACGCTCGCCCATGTGTGCCGCCTGACGCGGATCATGACCGCGTGATCCGTGATCACGAGCGTCGAGACGGAGACGACACCAGGCGCCGTCGTCGCGCGTGAGCCGTTCGCGCCGCCGATCGCGGCGGCCGCAATCGTGATGGCGCCGGCAGCCAGCGCGCGCACGATTGCAGGTCGTGCGTTCACGCGGCGGCCGCGACGACGGGCAGCGTCCCGAACATCCCGTACTGGACGTGAGCTCCCACTGGGCAGAGGTAGTAGTACTTGCCCGGTTTCGCGAACGTGACGCGCATGACATAGCGGTGCCCCGCCTGGATGAGCGGCGTCACCCTTTTCAGACGCTGGATCTCGAATACGTGCGGGAGTTGGCCGCTGTTCACGACCGTGAAGACGACCGTGCCGGTCGGCACCTTCTTCACCGAGAGCGCGAACCGGTACTCGGTCATCTTCACGGTCACGTGCGAGACCTTCACGGCCCGCGCCGGCGTGCTCGTGGGCGCGACCACGAGGCCGGCCATCAGTGCTGCGCCGAGTGCGGCGCTACGGGAGTGCGAACGCATTGAGGATGTCTCCATGTCCGGTCTGTCGTTGCTGGTTGCTGTTACCACCGCCGCCGCCCTGCAGGACGGCGACGTACTGCTTCCCGTTCACCGTGTACGTGATGCCCGGAGCGCTGAAACCGATCTTGAGCCCGCTCTTGAAGTTCCAGAGGTTCTTGCCTGTCGCGGCGTCGTAGGCGCTGTACGCGGCGTTCGTCGTGTTGTCGTGACCGACGAAGACGAGGCCGCCGGCCGTCGTCAACGTCGCGTCGTAGCAGTCGCCGATCGTCCGAAACCGCACCGTCCAGGCAATCTTGTTGGTCGTCACGTCCATCGCCTTCAGGTATCCGCCCCTGCGCGCACCCTGGTCGGGCGTCCCCGGTACGCCGAACCCGGTGACGCCGCCGAAGCCAAACTTCGATCCGAAGTACGACTTCCCGGCCTCCCAGGCGGGGAGCTGCGGTTTCGGGTACGCCTCGAGCGCGGTGTTGCCGTTGTAGCCGCAGATGTACTGCAGATGCGTGCCCGGGTTGTAGCTCGACGGCTGCCAGTCGGAGCCGCCCTCGGTCCCGGGTGCGTACGCGACGAATCGCTTCGAATTGTACGGCGTGAAGATGCACCCGATCTTGTACGGCTTCCCGTCGGGAGCCTTCAGGAGCTTTCCCGTCTTGCGGCTCGTGTAGTCCTCCTTGTGCGCGCACTGGTCGGCGAAGGCTTCGCCGATCGGCTTCGGCTGCGTCGCCGAGGTGAACTGCGACTTCTCCTGCGGCACTTTCTTCTCCGGGATGCCGAGCAGGGGCAGCCCGGTGCCGCGGTCGAGGATGTAGAGCCAGCCCGTCTTCCCCGGTGCCGAGATCGCGTGTCGCATCACGCCGCCGACGGGAACGTCGAAGAGCACCGTGGGGCTCGTCAGGTCGTAGTCCCAGATGTCGTGATGCACGGTCTGGTACCACCAGCGCAGCGTCCCGGTGTTCACGTCGAGCGCCACGAACGAGTCGGTGAAGAGGTCGCTCCCCGGCCCGCGGTCCGACCACGGATCGGGGTTACCGACGCCGAAGTACACGAGCCCGGTGCTCGGATCGACACTCGGCGTCGACCAGACAGCGGCGCCGCAGTGCTGCCATTCGTTGCCCGACCACGTGCCGCCGCCGACCTCACCGTAGGTCGGACACGTGTAGAAGCGCCACACCTGCGCGCCGTTGCTCGCGTTGTAAGCGGTCACCGCTCCGCGCGCGCCCATCTCGCCGCCGGAGATGCCGACGATCACCTTGCCGTCGTAGTAGAGCGGCGCCATGGTCATCGTGCCGCCCTCTTGCCAACGCGTGTTCCACGTCCGCCACACGACGGCACCCGTCTGCTGGTCGAGCGCGACGAGTTGCCCCGTGATCTGGGCGATGTACACCTTGCCGTCGCCGATCGCCACACCGCGATTGCTGAACCCGCAGCAGGCAGTGGTGATCGTGGTGACGGGGATGTGCGAGAAGTACGTCCACAGCGTCTTCCCGGTCGCCGCATCCAGCGCGAACACGTCGTCGTTGCCGGTCGAGATGTACATCACGCCCTGATAGACGACAGGCGTTGCCTCTTGTGAATACGCACGCGTGCCGCCGGAGTTGAGATGGATCTTCCACGCCGACTTCAGCTGCCCGACGTTCGAACTGTTGATCTGGTTGAGCGACGAGTAGCGATCGTTCGTGACGCTGCCCCCGTTCGTGAGCCAGTCGTCACCTGCCGGCGCTGACAGCTCCGCGGCACTGAACGCGGGCGCACGCGCGATCGACAACGCTCTGTCCGCCCCGCCGCGGCCCACCGACCCCGCCGCGAGCGCGATCGCGAGAGCGACGAGAAAGACGACCGCCAACCGGTGACGCTTCATGGCTCCTCCCATCCGAGTGAACCCTCGTGAACGCCGCGGTCAAGTTATAACGCCTCACCGGCTCTTTCCAAAGCGGCCCGTTCGCGAGACGTGGACGGCCGCTCATCGCCTAACGTCTCCGCCCGTGATCGAACACGCGGACGTGGTCGTGATCGGCTCGGGCGGGCTCGGCGCCGCGACGGCCTTCTACCTCGCTCGCGACGGCTCTCGACGCGTCGCGCTGCTCGACAGGCACGAGCTCGCCTCCCAGACCTCTCCGCGCGCCGCGGGCCTCGTCAGCCACGCCCGGTCGACGGACCTCATGGTCGAGCTCGTACGGCTCGCCGCCCGCAACATCAAGCGCTTCGCCGAGGACACCGGGCAGCCGCTCGACTGGACGCAGTCGGGCAGCCTGAAGGCGGCGCGGCGGCTGCAGGACGTCGACGTGCTCGAGCGCGAGACCGCACGCGCCTCGAGGCTCGGGACCGACGCGGAGCTGATCTCGGCCGAGGAGGCGCATCGCCTGAACCCGTTCCTGCACCCCGAAGGCGTGGTCGCCGTGGCTCGGATCGGCGATGACCTCTACTTCGACCCCACGCAGGTCGCGATCGGATTCGCGCGCGGCGCCGAGACGCACGGCGCGACGCTCCTGCCGCACACCGCGGTCGCGCGCGTCGTGATCGAGGACGGACGCGTGGTCGCCGTCGAATGCGATGCCGGCACGATCCGTACGCCGGTCGTCGTCGATGCGGCCGGCGCGTGGACGCGGCAGGTCGCGGAGGCGAGCGGGATCCGCGTCCCCATCGTCGCGACGCGGCATCAGCTCTTCGTCACCGAGCCGCTGCCCGGTGTGCGTGCGGACCTTCCGATCGTTCGCATCGTCGATGCTGCCGTGTACGTGCGCCCGTGCGGCGGCGGCTTCCTCTGGGGCGTGTTCGAGGAGGGGCCGCGCCAGTTCGAGATGGACGACCTCGGCTCCGAGTTCCAGATCGCCGACCTCGAGCTCGACCCCGACGTCCTCCGGAAGGCCGCGGGCGACGTGCGCCGGCAGCTACCCGTGCTGCGCGACGCAAAGATCCGCGAGCACCGCGGCGGGCTGCCGACGATGACCGCCGACGCACAGCACATCGTCGGGCCCGCACCGGGCGCCGAAGGCTTCTTCGTCGCCGGCGGTTGCAACGTCGCCGGGCTGTCCGTCTCACCGGCGATCGGCGAGGTGCTCGCGACCTGGATTCTCCAGGGCGAGCCGCCCCTCGACCTGACGCCTCTCTCGATCGAGCGCTTTCGCCGCGCGCCGTCCGAGGAGCGGCTCAGGCGAGAGGCGGCCTGGCAGTACCGCCATTTCTACACCTCGGCCTGACCCGCGCAGCTCAGCTCCCGACGCCGATCGTGGCGAGGAAGACCAGGACGAGGGTCGTCGCGGCGAGCAGGCCGTGGAGACCGACGACCGCGATCGGGAACCGCTGCTCCGCCGGCTGGTCGGTCGACGCGGCCACGTCGCCGCCACGGCCGCGACGCTGCGACAGCCAGATCCCGAACATCGCGAAGCCGATGAGCGCGACGATCAGGAGCAGAACGAACGCGATCCAGGCGACGGCTGTGCTGTCGCTCGCGACGTAGACGATCCAGAGCACGAGCCCGGTCGCCGCAAGCCCGAAGTGCGTGAGGATGATCGCCGGCCGGATCCGCTGGCTCCCTCGCTGCTCCATCCCGCCGTTTCGGAGCCAGATGGTGAACAGGACGAACCCGCCGCCGGCGGTCAACACCCACGTGATCAGTGCAGCCCAGTCCATGTGACCTCCTCAGGGTTATCTATAAACACAACGGATATATTTACAAATCAGCGGCGCAGCCTGAGGTGGATGCGACAGCTGCTGTGGTCGTCCTGGCACTCGCGCGTCTCGCAGGAGACGGCGCTCGCATCGGCGCCGGCGAGCGCCGCCGAGGCAAGGCCCGACCACATCCCGCGATCGAGGAGCACGGCCTCCGGCTGCGCTCGGACGAGGGGTCGGAGAGGGCAAGTCGGGGTGGCGATCACGGCCTCGTTGCCCGAGTGCTCCACGAGCGTCGCCTGGTAGCCGAGACGCCCGAGGGCCGCGCACATCCGTTCGAACCCGGTTCGAGCCCGTTTGGCGGGGCGCAGGCCCGCCGCCTGGGCGAGCCTGCCGCCGAACTCGAAGCCGATCGCCCGCAGCCGCTCGGGCCGGCGCGCGCGCGGCAGCTCGGCGACGAGCAGGCCGAAGAGCGACTCGTACTGCCGCATCGGGAACTCGATGGGCTCGAGTTGCGGGGCAACTGAGTAGATCTTCGCCGGTCGGCCCGCGCCCGGCCCGATGCGGCCGCTCCGCCGCTCGTAGTCCGCCGCGAGGAGGCCGGCAGCGACGAGCCGCTCGAGGCGCGAGCGCGCAACATTCCGATGCACGCCGTCGGCCGCCGCGAGCTCGTCGGCCGTGACCGGCTGAGGCTGGGCACGCACCCACACGAGCGCAGCGCGCAGCTCGGGATCGCCGACCGCTTCCAACGCGTCCATCTTCTAACGCCAATCTAACGAGTTATAGAAGCGCGGTCTGTCAACCCGTCCACGGCGGCAGCTCGAGCGCCCGCTCGAACGCGGCCCGGTCGTGTACCGGCTCCCCGTGGGAGACGATCACGTGCTCGAACGGCAGCTCGAGCAGCCCGCGCAGCGCTGGAAGCACTCGTTCCTCGTGCCATGGCGTGCCCCAGACGCGGAGCACGCCTTCGCGCTCGGTGAGGGCGTCCGCGAAGATGAGCGCGCGCTGCTCGGGGGCCCACAACGGCGTCTCGTTGCGCCCGCGCCCGTCGTAGAGGGCCCGGAAGCCGCCGGGCAGCTCGGCCCCCGGCTCGATCCCCTCGAGCTCCGCCTTCGGAATGTTGTTGCGCCAGAAGAGAGACGGGCCGTAGGCGCGCGCGCCGTAGCGGTCGACGAAGAGGTCGACGTCGCGCACGTGGTCGGGCTTCAGGATCACGGCGATCGTCGGGCGCCGGGCGTCGAGCCGCTCCCAGACCTCGGCCGTCTCCTCCATCGGCTTCATGGGGTCGATGACGGCGACCTCACCGCCCGCCGCGATGCAGGTGGACGTCACCGCGCGCGGCCAGCCCGCCTCCGGGTGCCAGTCGGGATAGTCGACGCGCCAGATCCAGAGGCCGGGCGCCACGTCGCGCACGTTGTCGGGCATGGGACCCATTCTGGCCGAGTCGGCGGCCGAGCCGCCGATTCCGCCACAATCCCCGCGTGGCATCGGCCCTGGGACGTGATGACCTCGAGCGGCTTCGGCGTCTGCAGCGGCTTACGGACGCCGCGCTCGCGAACCTCGAGCTCGAGGAGCTCCTGGGGACGCTGCTCGTGCGCACGAAAGAGATGCTCGACGCCGACACGGCAGCGATCCTGCTGGTCGAGGAGCCGACGAAGGAGCTCGTCGCGCGCGCGGCGGTCGGCATCGAGGAAGAGGTCGAGCAGGGCATCCGGATCCCGCTCGGCCGCGGGTTCGCAGGACGTATCGCTGCAGAGCGGCGCCCCGTCGTGCTCGACGACGTCGATCACGCGGACGTCCTCAACCCGTTGTTGCGCGAGAAGGGCATCAAGTCGATGGTGGGCGTCCCGCTCGCGGTGGGCGGGAGGGTGATCGGCGTGCTCCACGTCGGCTCGCTCACGCCGCGGGTGTTCGGGCCCGACGACGTCGCGCTGCTCCAGCTGGCCGGCGACCGCGCCGCGATCGGCATCGAGCACGCCCGGCTCTTCGTCTCGGAGCGGGATGCACGCATCAGGTTGGAACGCGTGCAGGCGGTCACCGACGCGGCACTGTCCCAGCTCGGCCTCGACGATCTGCTCTCGGTGCTGCTGCCGCGGATCCGCGAGATCCTCTCGGCAGACACCTGTGCTGTTCTCCTCGTCGACGAAGAAGGTCGCGAGCTCGTCGCGCGCGCGGCCGTCGGAATCGAGGAGGAGGTCGAGCGCGGCGTGCGGATCCCCATTGGCGGCGGGTTCGCGGGTCGTGTCGCGGCGGAACGGCGGCCGGTCGTGCTGGACGTGGTCGACGAGGCGCACGTCCTCAACCCGATCCTGCTCGAGAAGGGGATCAGGTCGCTGCTCGGCGTGCCGCTCGTCCTCCGAGACGACGTGCTCGGCGTGCTGCATGTCGGGACGCTCACACCACGCGCCTTCAGGGCTGACGACATCCAGCTCCTGCAGCTCGTCGCCGAGCGCGTTGCGTTGGCGATCGAGCGTGCGCGGCTGCACGAAGAGCTCGTGACGCTCGACCAGCTCAAGCTCAACTTCGTCGCGATCGCGTCGCACGAGCTGCGCACGCCGGCGACGGCGGTGTACGGGGTGCTCGCGACGCTCGTGGAACGGGGCGACTCGTTGTCGCACGAGCTCCGAGAGACGCTGCTCCGCATGGGCTACGAACAGGGCGAGCGATTGCGGGCCCTGCTCGAAGACCTCCTCGACCTGTCGCGGCTCGATGCCGCTGCGATCGACGTCGAGCCGAGGCCGGTCGTCCTACACACGCTCGTCGAGGGGCTCGCCCGGAAGTCCGTACCGCCCGGAACCTCGATTCAGGTGCAGGTCGCGCCCGATCTCGCGGTGGTCGCGGACCCGGTGGTCATCGACCGCGTCCTCTCGAACCTCCTGATCAACGCGGTGCGCTACGGGAGGCCGCCGATCACGATCTCCGCCGAACAGCGAGACCGCCACGTTCGGCTCGCAGTCGAGGACTGCGGCGCCGGCGTGCCGCCGGAGCTGCGCCCGCGGCTCTTCGAGCGATTCGCCCGCGGCGGCGAGCAAGTCGGCGGCAGCGGGCTCGGTCTCGCGATCGCCCGTGCGTACGCGCGCGCACACGGCGGCGATCTCGTCTACGACCACCGCGACAGCGGCGCACGCTTCGAGTTCCTCCTGCCGCAGCGCTGAGTTGCAAACCACCGTGCGGCGAGAGATGGTCCGC